>JAEEGL010001911.1_pt1 | contig 18498 bp, 20 predicted proteins | sample 9134231 | NCBI WGS metagenome assembly JAEEGL01 (sample SAMN16246548, study PRJNA631951) | gut metagenome | biome: gut microbiome; feature: rumen; material: fiber-attached | host: Bos | place: Iran: Karaj | collected 2018-10 | reverse complement strand
TAGGTGACGCCGCCGGAACCGCTATCTGGATTTTCCACGGTTCTGTCGATTCTGTAGTGCCGGTACAGAGCGCTCGCTTAATGAAAGAAGCTCTTGAAGATGCCGGAAGAACAGATATCGTTTATACCGAATTCAAAGGCAGTGACCACGGTATATGGGGACTGACTGCAGATACTAAAGGATTGTTCGAGTGGCTGTTCGAGCAGCAGCTGATAAAATAATCCGACAATAATAAAAACCGCGATGAATCAATTTCGATTCATCGCAGTTTTTTATTTATTTCTTTTCCGTGATAGTTCCGCATAGAACAGATACTCCGTCAGGTTTTACTGAAAGTATACCCTCATCTGTTACGTATGAGATCTCGCTTCCGTCCGGCAGGGTCAACCTGCATTCTCCGGCTGTTATCGGAGCTATAAGAGGAACGTGACCGGGAAGGATGGCAATATCTCCGAAACCAGCGCGGAGGCTTATTCCGCATACCGTTCCGCGGTAAACCTCTCCGTCAGGGGTCGACATACTCAAAGTATAACTGTTCATATCATTCACCGGTTTTTTGAGCTTTTCTGTAGACGTCGTCAATAGTTCCGGCATAGAGGAATGCTGATTCCGGAACGTTGTCGGCTTTTCCGTCGATTATTTCCGCAAATCCTCTTATTGTTTCAGAAAGAGGAACGTAAATTCCGGGGAAACCGTTGAATTTTTCTGAAACGAACAGAGGCTGAGACATAAATCTCTGAACTTTTCTTGCTCTTCCGACGAGGAGTTTGTCTTCTTCGGAAAGTTCATCCATACCCATGATTGCGATAATGTCCATAAGCTCACTGTATCTTTGAAGGATTCTCTGAACTTCTTTTGCAACGCGGTAATGTTCTTGACCGAGTATGTCAGGATTCAGAATACGGCTTGTCGATTCGAGAGGATCCACAGCGGGATAAATGCCCTGAGAAGCGATATTTCTTGAAAGAACGGTAGTTGCGTCCAGATGAGCGAACGTAGTTGAAGGTGCCGGGTCGGTAAGGTCGTCGGCAGGAACGTAAACCGCCTGAACAGACGTGATCGATCCGTTTGCGGTTGAGGTGATTCTTTCCTGAAGGGTACCCATTTCGTTTGCCAGAGTCGGTTGGTAACCGACTGCAGAAGGCATTCTTCCAAGCAGTGCGGATACTTCGCTTCCAGCCTGAGTAAATCTGAATATATTATCTATGAAGAGGAGAACGTCCTGGTGTTCTTCATCTCTGAAATATTCTGCCATGGTAAGCCCGGTAAGACCTACTCTCATCCTTGCCCCTGGCGGTTCGTTCATCTGACCGTAAACCAAGGCAGTGTTTTTTATAACTCCGGATTCTTTCATTTCGCAGTAAAGGTCGTTTCCTTCACGCGTTCTTTCTCCGACTCCGGTAAAAACGGAAATGCCGCCGTGTTCGTATGCTATGTTATGTATCAACTCCATGATAACAACGGTTTTTCCGACTCCGGCTCCGCCGAACAAACCGACTTTTCCGCCTTTTGCGTAAGGGCAGATAAGATCGATGACTTTTATTCCTGTTTCAAGTATTTCAGTTGAAGACGCGAGTTCGTCATATGCCGGAGGGGCTCTGTGAATACTCCATTTTTCGGTATCTTCAACAGGCTCTCCGTCGTCAACGACTTCGCCGAGTACGTTAAATATTCTTCCGAGAGTTTTTCTTCCTACCGGCACCGAGATCGGCGCTCCGGTGTCCGTAACTTCTGAATTTCTTCTGAGTCCGTCTGTAGACGCCATGGCGATACATCTCACCGTGTTGTCGCCGATATGCTGAGAAACTTCAAGAGTCAACTTCGTTCCGGAAATATCGACTGTCAGAGCGTTATGGATAGCCGGCAGACTGCTTTCTTCAAAAACAACGTCTACGACCGGTCCCATAACCTGTGATACTCGTCCGATTTTGTTTCCCATTATTTCTTACCTTTCTTGATAGTAGATTAATTTTCCGCGCCGGCTACTATTTCGGTTATCTCGCGGGTGATTGCGCTCTGACGCGCTCTGTTGTAAGACAGTTTCAGATCATCGAGCATTTTTTCCGCGTTTTTACCTGCATTGTCCATTGCGTTTCTTCTTGCTACTACTTCGCAGCAGAAGCTCTCTTTTGCTTTTGCGTAAATCGAACTTGCGATATAACCCGGAACGATTGAAGATATTATATCTTCCGGAGCAGGTTCCAGGATGCATTCGAGAGGTTTAACTTTATCCGATTGATTTTTAAGCGGAAGGATTTCAATCATTGTCGGGATCTGAGATATGACAGATTTGTATTTTGTTGAAATGATGCAAAGTTTGTCATAGTCTCCGGAGAGATATTCCTCGGCAAGATTCTTTGCGAGTATCGTAACGTCGGAATAATTCAGTTTTTCAACGTTATATCCTTCGGCTTTGTATCGCTCTTTTGCTTTTGAACCGATTGCAATTATTCTGGTGATCTCGTGACCGCCTTCCTGCCTGAAGGCTTCAACAAATTTCCAGATATTGCTGTTATAGCCCCCCGCAAGAGATCTGTCGCCGGCAATCACGATAAGAACCGTCCTGTTATCACCGGTATCTTCAAAGTATCTGCTTGCCGGCCGCTCAGGCAGAGACAGAACCATTTTTATTACCGAATCGTATTCCTGAAGAAACTGCTCGCTTTTAAGCATAAGGTCTGTAGCGCGGCGAATCTTTGACGATGCTACCAGACCCATGGCTTTTGTGGTATGAAGCATTGAATCTACAGAGCCTATTCGCATTTTCAGGCTTTTGATATCACCTGCCATAGCAATTTCTCCTTCTATTTTTAATCGTGTTTATGTAAATAATTGGCGTTCATCTGATTTAGGGATTCTCTGATCTGACCGATTATTTCGTCAGACCAGTTGCCGCTCTCGAGAAGAGAGAGAAGATCCATGTATTTCAATTCGAGAAAATCGTAATATTTGCTTTCATAATCCGGAACGTCGTCAACGGGTATCTCGTTCAGGAACCCTTTTGTAAGGGCGTAAACGATGCAGATCTGACATCCGGGACGTACCGGAGACTTTCGTCCCTGCTTCAGTACGGCTACGATTCTTTCGCCGAGAGCAAGTCTTGCTTTCGTATCCGCGTCAAGGTCGCTTCCGAATTGAGCAAAAGTCTGAAGCTCGCGATATTGAGAATAAAGAAGCTTCAGCTCGCCGGCAACTCGTTTCATCCCCTTTAACTGAGCTGAACCTCCGACACGGCTGACAGAGATACCCGGGTTGATTGCAGGCATGATTCCGGAATGGAACAGACCTGTCTCAAGGAATATCTGACCGTCAGTGATCGAAATGACGTTAGTCGGAATATATGCTGAAACGTCTCCCGCCTGGGTTTCAATTATCGGAAGAGCGGTGATGGATCCTCCGCCGTATTCGGGAGCTATGCAGACTGCTCTCTCAAGAAGTCTTGAATGCAGATAGAAAACGTCGCCGGGATAGGCTTCGCGCCCCGGAGGACGGCGGATCAAAAGGGAAATGGCGCGGTATGCAACCGCATGTTTTGAAAGATCGTCGTAAACTATCAGAACGTCGCGACCTTTTTCTCTGAAATATTCAGCCATTGCGCATCCGCTGTAAGGAGCAATATACTGTAGAGGAGCGCTTTCTGCTGCAGATGCTGAAACAATTATCGTATAAGACATTGCGCCGGCTTCTTCAAGCTCTCTTGCAATTGATGAAACAGAGGAATTCTTTTGTCCTATCGCAACGTAAATGCAGAGAACGTCGGAATTCTTCTGATTGATTATCGTATCTATGGCAATCTCCGTTTTACCGGTCTGTCTGTCGCCTATCAACAGTTCACGTTGTCCGCGACCGATAGGAATCATACTGTCTATTGCTTTTATTCCGGTGTGCAGCGGAACGGAAACGCTCTTTCTCATGATGATGCCGGGAGCCTTAACTTCCGCAAACCTGGTCTCTGTGGTCTGGATCGGACCTTTTCCGTCGATCGGCTCGCCGAGAGCGTTTACTATTCTTCCGAGCATTGCTTCGCCGACCGGAATAGAAAGGACTTTCCCGGTCCTTTTTACCATCGAACCTTCACCGATAGAGTTGCTGTTTGATAAAACCGCAACCGATACGGTATCTTCCTCAAGATTCTGGGCAAGACCGACGCTTCCGTCTTCGAATTCCACCAGTTCTTCCGACATACAGTCGGTAAGACCGTAAACTTCCGCTATTCCGTCGCCGATCTTTATTACCGTTCCGGTTTCTTTCATTGTCGTACGAGAACGGTAATTTTTTATCTGGGCTTTTATCGCCTGCCCGATTTCTTCAGGTGTTTTACTCACTGAGCATCACCTCCTTAATGTCTTTTACGCGGCCTTTCAGAGAGCCGTCTATGACCCGATTGTTGATTTCCAGTATTATACCGCCGATAATTGACGGATCAACAATGAATTCCGGGTCGAATTTTCGATTGTATTTTTTTGAAATTTTCTCTGTTAATTCGTTCTTTTGGCTTTCTGTCAGTTCGATTGCTGATTTAACCGTGCCCTTTATTATCTCATGCTCTTTGTTGTATCTTTCTTCATAACACTCAAAGATAATATCAAAGGATCTGATGACTCTTTTGCTTATGAGTATCTGGATAAAAGATAAAACGTATTCGTGTACCGAATCCCCGAATATTTCTTCAACTGCATTCTGCCGTTCGGAAGTAGCGATCTGAGGGCTTGAAAGCATAAGCTGATATTCCGGATTTTCAGATAACGCTTCTTTAATGAGCTTCATCTGAGACATAAACGTTTTTTCTTCGGACAATTCCGCTGAAAGCTCGTATAGAGCGTCGGAATATTCCTTGGCGGTTTTTTTCGGAATCATTTCTGTTCCTCCGCAACGTCGATGTCATTTATAAATGAGTCGATAAAATCTTTATGATCTTCTGCGGATATTTCCCTTTCAAGAAGTTTTTCGGCGATTTCTGCGGAAAGGTCGGCGATTTCTTCTTTCATCTGTGCTTCGGCAGAACGCCGTTCGTTTTCGATCTGCACTTTAGCGTTATCCATTATTATTCCGGCCTTTTTCTTTGCATCTGCAACGATGTCGTTGCCTTTTGCCTCTGCGTCGGTTTTGGCCTGGGCAATGATAGCCTCGGCTTTCTCGTCTGCAGTATTCAGCTTCTCTTCATAATGCTCTTTCTTTGCCAGAGCGTCCGCTTTTGCATTTTCGGCGTCTTCTCTTGTCTTTTCAAGCTGAAGCTGCCTTTTTTCGAGAACGTTTTTTACCGGAGTATATAGAAATTTTTTCAAAATGAGAAATATTATCAGAAGATTACAAAGTGAAATGACAATATCCCAAAAGTTCAGAGAGATGACTTCTAAAGTTTGCATCCCTAAACCACCCTTCAGATATTATTTTCCGACTGCTCTCAGGATTGCGTTTACGAAAATTGTCGGCGCAACGAATATCAGAAGGACTGCGATTACGAGAGCGTAGATACCGGTTGTTTCCGCGATTGCGCATCCCATGATCATGGTCGAAGTTACCGACCCTTTGCATTCGGGCTGACGTCCGATACATTCAATAGTTTTGGCTACGGCATTACCTTCACCGATTGCGGGTCCGATTCCGGCGATCATTGCGAGTCCTGCGCCGAGTCCGCATAAACCGAGCATAATTCCAAGTGCGAGTTCCATAATAATTTCCTTTCAAATTATATATTCTGTATTATGTTTTAATTTTCAAGTTGTTTTTTCGCTTTCTTAGCGGCTCTTTTTTCCTTTCGTGCAAGCCATTTTTCAACAGGAAGCGCGGTGGAGATGTAAAGCATTGAAAGCATTGCGAAAATGTATGCCTGAAGCAGACCGGAGAAGATGTCAAAATAAAGCGACAGCACTGCAGGAATACCTATTCTGAACAGAGGAAAGCTTCCGACAGGATCGGGTATCCAGCCGAGTATCAGGGAAGACAGTCCCTTCAATCCGTATGCAAGAAGCAGAGATATTATCGATCCGGAAAGAACGTTTCCGTAATGACGGAAAGTCATCGATACCGGAGTGGCGAATTCACTGATGATATTCATCGGAGTAAACAGAACTATAGGCTCAGTGTATCCTTTGAAATAATTCAGAACGCCTCCCTTGAGTTTATAGTACGTTATCAGAATGAATATCAAAGCAGACCAGCCCAGAATAACGTTGAAATCCGACGTAGGAGGGAACAGACCGGTCAGCGACAGAAGAGTGGATAGGATTGAAGTCCCGATAATTGCTCCGATAAACGGAGAATAACCGGTAAAATACTGTCCCATGTTCTCTTCGACAAGTTTGTCAGTCGAGTTTACTATCCATTCAGCAACTATTTGTCTTTTGCTGTTTGGATAAAGTTTGATTCCGTGGGTGATCCACAGTGATAAAAACAGTATAAACAAAGCAACTATTGAGGAGTTGATTTGTGCTTCCGTTATCAGAAGGTCCCCTGCAAAAGGCATCGGAATTCTGAAATAGATAATTGCTCCCGTAACTGAAAGGCCCTCTGCTCCGGGTTTGGTAAGGATTTTAAGTACCATACCCAAAACGATCGGGAGGATTGCAAGGACTATCAGAAGAACGTCTACTATTTTGAAACGCTTACTCTCTTTCATCCTGAATCACCTCCGTTTCCGTATCGGAGTCATCTTCCGTTTCTGGTATGGGCTCGGGTTTTGCAGCAGAATCCGGATCGGCATCGTGTGCCGTGGGAGTCTCGTCCTTGAAAATTCCGAACGTTCCCGAAAACAGGAAAGATATCCTGGGAAAGAAAATCGGAATTACCAGTGCAATCTTATTGAAGCAGTCAAATATAAATCCTATCGCAAGAACTGCGGCTATCATAGCCAGTCTTCCTGCCTGCGAAAGTTTCAATTTGACGGAAGAAGATTCCGGGTTTTCTGTTGCTTTAGTTACTGTCAGAGCCATAAGAAAGAAATTCAGAACGGACACTCCCCAGGACAAACAGTTGGAATACACGACTCCGAGGTTCCATTTTCCGACAATAACAAATATCAGCTCCATTATCAGAGACAGGACAAGAGAAAAGGCAGCGACGTATAAAGTTGTTTTAACAACAGGGTGTTTCTTGTTTATTATTATCGCCTCCTTTTCTTCCAATCATAAAATCCGACATTATATTATATCTTATCGTCGAAAGAATGTCAATAAAAATATAATAGTTTTAAAAGGAATTTATTATTGATTTTTAATTATCTTTAGAATATAATAATAATACAATTTAAGGCGGAGGATTGTTTATGGCAGACAGAGTGTTCCCGACGAATTATGAAGAAATATTTACTGAGATGAAAGCATGCATTACCCGCGAAGTACATGACGATCAGCTTTTCGTTGAAAAAATACTGAAAAAACTTGACAAATCAATTGTCCTTTCTCCGGATCAGTCGTCCTACCTTTATTACGGATACGTAAGAAAACTGAACAAGGACGATTACTCTTTGACAGTCAAAAAAGAAAACGGGGAATATTTTGTACCTGCTTCATTTGTTAAAGAGCAGTTGAGCGGTCCTTCGGATATCGATGATAAAGAGTATATTCCGCTGAAAATAAATGCAGAAAAGGCAGGCAGAACAGTTGAAATATATTCTGCTGAGAACATTATTATCCTGTCAGACGGAAACAGCGGTTTCGGAGGTGAAGAATTCAGAGAGGAAAGGGAAAGATTATTCAGATTTTTCATCGATCCGCTGATTCCTCAGCCGAGAATAAACGTCGAACAAACCAGAAAAGTGATTGGAGAATCCGTTTATCCCGCCGACTCCGTAGATTGGAGCAATACCGAATACGTTACTTTATATTCACCTGCAATTACCGTTATGTATTTGAACGGAGAGAAGAATATATTTGCCGCTCACGAATACTCACGCCTGAAAAACTGGAAAGAACTTGAAACGGTCACCGTTTTGAAAAAATCTTCCGATGACGGAAGAAGCTGGACTGTTGTTTCTGAAATTCCGCATATGCGATGGGCAAGTCTGTTTGTCCACAAGGAAAGGCTGTATCTTTCCGGAACAAACATTCACAACGATTACGTTATGTACGTGAGATTTAACGAGGACGTCTCGTCTTTTGAAATCGCGGAATTTGATTTTAATTCCGGTGAAACGGCTCCGAATACGATTCTTGAGGCTTACGGAAGGATATATCAGGCGCTTGGAAAAGCGGTGATTTCCGCAGACGCAGATTCTGATTTGTTGAATTATGATTCATGGACTGTTTCCTCAAAGACTACGGATATCCTTACGAAGGAGTGGTTCCTGAAAGCAAGCGGAGAACCGGATGCAAGACGGTTCAAAACTTTGGAGGGGAATATCGTTCTCGGTAAAGACGGAAATATTTACAATATTCTGAGATGTGAAACTCAGCCTGCGTCGGGATATGCGGCGATCCTTAAGGTCGGCAAAGACGGAAAAGAGGTTTACAAAGTCGATTCCTGCGACAGTCTTATCCATATGCCGACAAGCGTCTCTAAATTTGTCATAAGGTTCGACGAAAAAAGTCAGAAGTATATTTCGCTTACGTCAATTAATACCGTAAAGGGGTTCGGAGATCAAAGGAGCGTTCTTGCAATGGTATCTTCCGACAACTTGCTTGAATGGAAAATAAACGAATATCTTCTTGTAGACAGAGAAATAATGAATCCTGTTTGCTCCGCGTATAAGCACGCGTTTCAGTACGTTGATTTTGTTATCGACGGAGACGATATTATCATGCTTGTAAGAGAAGCGATAGGAAGAACGAACATATGGCACGACGGAAGTCATATTACGTTTTACAGAATAGATGATTTCAGGAGTTATTTATGAAAGCAGAGAAATCAGAAAAAAGCATACGGGAACGTTTGAAGAGCGGTGAAATGCTGTTCGGAACGGAAGTTGATCTCTGCGATCCGTGTATCACAGAAATGACCGGTCGGATGGGATATGATTTTATATGGATCGATATGGAGCATGAAGCAATAGACTATCATACTGCCCTGATGCATATAATAGCTGCCAAAGCCGCAGGAACGGCTTCTTTTGTAAGAATTCCTCAGAATGAGCCTTATCTTGCGAAAAGAATTCTTGAAATGGGTCCGGACGGTATCATCTTTCCGATGATAAACAATGAAATCGAATTAAAAAAAGCGATGGATTCGTGTCTTTACCCTCCGGACGGGACGCGTGGATTCGGACCGAGGCGAGCCGCAAATTACGGCGCAGAGGATATGGATGAATATATTTCAGGATATAAAGATTCCGTGCTGAGATTTGCACAAATCGAATCCGAAGAAGCAGCGTTAAAAATAGACGCAATGTGCAAGGTTCCTTTTGTTGACGGTTTTATTTTCGGACCGTGCGATTTGTCAGGAACTGTAGGACGTCTGAACGATATTAAACATCCGAAAGTCCTGTCATTGATAGATAACGTTATTGAAAAATGCCGATCCGCAAATATTCCCGTAGGAATTGCAATCGGATCGGACAGCGAGGAGGATATAAAGTTCTGGATTGACAGAGGGATACAGTTTGTTTCTGCGGGAAGCGATATATCCGCCATTGTTTCAGCGAATAGAGCAAGGATCAATACAATAAATAAATTAACAAAATAAAAACCGACCAATCGGTCGGCTTTTTATTATCTCCTTCTTGAACCCGAGACCATGATCAACAGCCTAAGAAGCGACGTTACGGAAACCGCAAGAGCTGCAACGTAAGTAAGCGCGGCTGCGGATAGGACTTTTTTCGCTGCCGGGAGTTCGTCAGTGTAAAGAAGATTGTATTCTTTGAGTGCGGCCATCGCACGGCTGCTTGCATTGTATTCAGTCGGTAGAGTTACAAGTTGAAACAGCGTTGAAAGGGCGAAGCAACCGACTCCGACGTAAGCAAGAGTAATAAAAAAGCTTCCGTATCCCGATAAAATCAATCCGATCAATATCAGAGGAACGGCAAGTTTTGATCCTATATTTGTGATCGGAATTATAGCGGATCGTATCTTTATCGGCAAATATCCGACGTTATGCTGAACAGCGTGTCCTGCCTCGTGCGCAGCTACTCCGATTGCGGCTACCGAACTGTTTGCATACGTGCTGTCCGAAAGCCTTATAACTTTATTCCTCGGATCGTAATGGTCGGTAAGATTTCCGGTTATGTGTTCGATTCTGACGTCGTAGATTCCGTTAGCACTAAGAACTGATTTTGCAGCGTCAGCGCCTGTAAGTCCTCTTCTGGAAGCGATTTGACTGTATTTTTTATAGGTGGAATTAACTTTTGCCGAAGCAATTAAAGAAAAAATGATTGCCGGCAACACAAGAATAATATAAAGCAGATCCATATTTTTTACCTTAAGTTTATTTTCCGTTTAGTATTTTTTTAAGAGCCTCTATGTTTTTATCAAAATCTATGACCGCAACGCTCATTCCTCGGATCATCATTGTTTTTTTGGTTCCGGCAACCGGAATCATATTCTTAACAACCTTGTAATTTAAAAACGTCGGCGCGTTCATAACGTATCCGAGGGCTTCCGATCTTGTTACGTTGGTGGTAACGAGCGGAAGAAGTTTGTCAAGAAGCGTCATCATTTCAGAGACTGAGAGCTTTTTTGCTTTTTCAAACAGCTGGCCGAGCAGATATCTTTGACGCAGCGCCCTTACGGTATCTCCGCCTTCACCGTCTTTTACGGTCGTTCTGTCTCTTGAATAAGCCAGCGCCTGGGCGCCGTTCAGATGAACCAATCCGGGTGACGCACCGGGGATGTGCAAATGATCGATTTCGGCCTGACTCAGTTCGAGATCGACCCCTCCGAGGACGTTTATTATTTCTTCAAAATTCCAGAAATCCGTTCTCGCGTATTTGTCTATCGTCAGACCGAAATTGCGCTGGATTGTTTTCAGAAGAAGCGAAGTACCTCCGTAAGCATATGAAGCGTTCAGCTTGTTGTACGTTCTGACAACAGGAATGTACAGATAGATGTCGCGGTGAAATGACGTCAGAAGCAGCTGATTCGTATCTTTATTGATAGTAAGAAGAATCATTGAATCCGAACGTCCGCGATGATCTTTTTCTCTGTTGTCTGTTCCTATCAATAGAATATTGATGACGTTTTTCGACAGAACGATTTCTTTTCTCGGTTCCGGCTCTTCGTTCTTCGGCGGGTCGGTAACTGCCGGAGGTTCGGTGGAAACGATCGGCGGTTTCGTAACAGGCTCCTCCCCTGAATTCATTTCATTTCCGGTAATATCCGGCGTCTTGTCGGAAACGTCAGGCGTTTTTTCATCTGTCAGAGGAGGGAAGTCATATTCCTCTTCAATCGTGAAAAACACTTCTTCAGTTGTGTCAAGAGGGACGTAATTCATTTTATTGTAATAATGATTGAAGAACAGAAAACCGCCGAGCGCAACCATTGCTGCAAGTATCAGAATAACTGTTACTGCAATGATCATGACTTTGATCCAGGTTTTCATACCCTTCTTTTTTATAGTGCCGTTTTCCATATCTTTTTAAATCTGTATATATATCCTATAGATTGAACTATTTGGTTCCTTTTATTGTTTTTTCAAGTAAATCTATGTTTTTATCGAAATCTATTGAAACCACGCTCATTTTGCGGACGAAAACGTATTTGTAGGTTCCGTCAGCAGGGATCCTGTTTTTCACGAGATCGTATTTCATATATGTGAAGGCATTTGCGACGATTCCGAGAATTTCCGATTGAGTTAAGTTTGTTGTTACAAGCGGAAGAAGTTCGTTAAGAAGAGTATTGATTTCCGACATACTGAGTTTTTTTGATTTTTCAAACAGCTGGCCCAGAACTTCTCTCTGACGGTAGGTCCTTCCGAAATCCCCGAGAAGGCTGCCTTTATCGATTTTTCTTATTCTGCAATAAGAAAGAGCCTGACTTCCGTTCAGATGAACGACTCCGGGAGTTGCGTTTTTCAGATTGAGATGATCGATCTCTGCCTGATCGAGCTCGACGTCGACTCCTCCGACGATATCGATTATTTTTTCAAAACTCTGAAAATTCGTGCGTACGTATTTATCAATTGTGATTCCGAAATTAGCTTTCAGCGTCTTCAGAAGCAGGGAAGTTCCTCCGAACGCATAGGAAGCATTGAGCCGGTTATCCGTTTCAACGGTAGGGATGTAAAGATAAATGTCTCTCAGAAACGAAGTTATAACGATTTGCTTTGTATCCTTATTAATTGATATAAGGATCATTGTGTCCGAGCGCCCGCGTTCGGTAACAGTTCTTCCGTCAGTACCCACCAGAAGAATATTTATAACGTTCTTGGAAAAAGATATTCTTCTGTCAGTGCCTTTCGGTTTTTCGACGGGATCCGGCGCCTTAGTCGTTATAACGGGATCGGTAATTTTAGGAGCGTCGGTCGAATGACCTGTTACGTTCGGATCTGTGACAGGAACGCCGGTGACCGGAGCCTCCGTGCCGTGAGTTCCGGCAGTATCAGGGGTTTTGATGTCCGTGGTGACGTCCGGGAAATCATCTGTTTCGTCAGGTATTGAAAAAATGATTTCTTCCGTTGTATCAAGAGGGACGAAATTCAGTTTGCCGTAATAATGCCTGAAAACAAGATAACCTCCGATGAAAAGCATCAGAACAAGAGCAAGGAGGATCAACACGGACCAGATGATGATACGGTACCGCAATTTCATTTTTCTTTTTTCGGACATAAACCTGCTCCTTTCTGACGTTATCAATATATTGTATCAGTAAATTATGAACATTTCAAGCAATCGGCCTTTTTTTGATAAATAATGCCGATTGTTTTCGAAGTATCGAAAAAAATATTTTGTTGACATTATCGATTTTTATGTTATAATAACTGTATCTTTCATTACGGATTCTGCATTTTTGCAGTTTTTTTATTTACAGACAGGTTACGATGAAACGTTTTTTTTCAGCAATAATTGAAGTTTTTTTGGATGCTCTGCTTGATTCGCTTAAAATTCTGCCGATTCTTTTTGCGGTTTATCTTCTTATCGAGTGGATAGAGTATAAAAAATACAATTCGATAAAGCACTCTAAACTATTATCCGGAAAGCTGTCGCCGCTTATCGGCGCGTTGTTCGGAACTGTACCTCAGTGCGGTTTTTCTGTCGCGGCGACCGACTTGTATTCTGACGGACGGCTGTCAGCCGGCGCGCTTGTTGCAGTATACATTGCAACGTCCGACGAAGCGATACCGATTCTCCTTGCAAATCCTAAAAATTATATGGACTTGCTTCTCCTTATAGGATCCAAAATTGTTCTCGGTATATTGTTTGGATATATTGCTTTCGCTGTTTTTCCTCTTGTTTTTAAAGCCAGGAAAGAGGTTGTCGCTGAGGATGACCGGAACGAGCATCATTCAAGCGAAGGATGCTGTCACCATGATATTGAGGGAAAGGGAAAGTTTGACTGGAAGCATCCGATACTCCACTGTCTCAAAATATTCCTTTATGTTTTGATAATCAACTTAATAATGGGACTTATCGTGAGCTTTATAGGTCAGGAAACGATAGCCGCTTTTCTTGAAAAAAGCAGATTCGCTCAGCCGGTTCTCGCTTTGCTGGTCGGTTTAATACCGAATTGTGCTTCATCCGTAATTCTTACCGAGGTATATCTTCTCGGAGGTATGAAATTCTCCGCTGTGCTTTGCGGTCTTATGGTAAACGCAGGACTCGGCTTTATGGTACTTTATAAAGAGAACAAAAACGTCAAAGAAAATCTTTTTATAACTTTGGCAGTTGCCGTTTCTGCTTTGATTGTCGGATATCTCGGTTTGTTTATTTTTTAATCAGTAATGCCGGCTGCATTTGCAGCCGGCTTTTGCTTTTTCAGTCGTTTGAAGAGGAAAACGTCACCGAACTCGAGGAAGAGTTCTCTCTGTCCGCTATCATATGCTGAAGTGTGATAAGGATTGCAACTACCTGTTTCTCGTATTCGGGTTTATAAATGTCTATGCAATATTTATCGTGAAGAGAAATCAGTTTCTGAGAAATCACGGCGATTATTTCGCCGTTGCCGTCGTATAGTTCGAAGTTCAGACCCAGAATATTTCCTCTGAGCTGCCATCCGAGTCCTTCGATATTGGTTATGTCTTTTATCAGGTGGAACAGCTCGTTTGAGAGCTGGAACGAAGAGCCGTCAGCCATCGTAACGGTGTGTCTCTCGTGAAGAGTGAATATTTTTTTCTGAATGTGAGCGACGTGATTGTCCGCCGCGTCAAAAATATCGGTTTTGTCGTGAAGAGAGATCGCTTTTGACTGAGCGCGGTATACGACATTCTCGTTTTCGTCGGTAACGGTTATCTTGTGATGAAAGGTCATTACTTTTTTGCTTGTAAAAAGTGAACGGACCGGTTCGCCGAACCTTGCCACGTTGTTTTCGTTAGCGGACTGTCCGGCTTCACGGTATCGGTTAACGTTTGAAAAAATGCCCATTATTACTCCTCTTACAATTTAATCTATGTATTATAATAATCAATATTAAACCGGAAATCTCCGTTTTGACATTTGCCGTCCGTTTCGACTATCACGTAGACGGTCCCTTTGTTTATGTCAACTTGAGAACTGAATTCATCTCCGGACTTTAAAGAAACAAGCTCAGTCTTTGTTCCGTTGAAGTCATAATAAATATTGACGTTTCCCGATTCAAGAGTTGTCTTGTATTCCAATGCAGCTCCCGAGAGGTTACTATCGGCTTTTAATTTGAAAACCATCGTACCTTCAAAAGAGTAGAAGGTCATATATGCGGAATCGTTATCGTTGGAATGAACGAATCCGACGGCTTTGTATTTTGAATTGTATCCGCTGCATCCAGCAGAAGTAAATGCCGCAATTACCGTGATCATTGCAAGTAGAACAGATATTATTCTTTTCATAATTATTCCTTCTTTCATTAATCAATCTTAACTTTTTTACGGGATAGCGTGGCGTTTCCGACCGGAAAACTTAAATTCTGTGATATTCTTTCAATTTGGTGTTTCGGATTCTTTCAAGTTTTTCGTGGAGACTCCAGGTAAGATATTCGTCGCGCCTCAGACGGTTTGCTATTTCCTGAAATTTTTCTTCGCGAAGCACGTCGTCCTGAATATAAACGTAATCCAGATAGCACTGGTGACACCAGTAATTTCTGATTTCTCTGATAATATCTATCGTTTCGTAATCCTCTTCGGAAAGATCGGGATGCCCGTCGCTGTAATCCAGATCTTTAAGAACCTTTGCAATTCTTCCGAGGCTGGCTTTTTCTAGATCGTCGAGATTGTCCTCGAAATCTCCCGTTTTCATTGCAGCGTAAATCAAACGCAAATCGTTTTCTATCAGCTGCACGTGCATGATGAGTTCACTGTGTATCAGTTTGAAAATGTCGCGAGTCATAAATCTAATAACCGCCTTTGATTGTGCTACTATTATTAATAATGATATCACAAAAAGTTCTCAAACGCAATCTCTATAATAAAAAAGTCCGTAACTTGAAGCCGTTACGGACTTTTTTTATTTCCTTTCACGCTTTTTTCTCAATTCGTAAAGCCTGACGATTTTAGGAAGATTGTATTTCAGTATATAAGCCGGCAGAAGTATCAGGACTGCGTTAACGATTGCGACCGGAACAGCAACGGTCAGCCAGAGATTTGAATTGCCCGAATACATTCCGAAATCAAAAAGGATCAAAAGGAATGAAGTCGGAACGCTCGCGTAATGAATCACTATACCGTAGCAGGCCTCGAGAATATATCTTTCAAGATATTGAGGATCTCCGGGGTTTCTTATTTTGTTCTTCCTGAAATTGGTGAACATTCCGAGTTCCGGAACGAAATCCTTCCATCTTTTGACGCCGATCATATCGTAAAACTTCATCGACTTTTCTGAAGTTTTGAAAACGCGACGTCTGTAATCAAAATATTTTTCCGGCATTCTTCTGATTACAAACGCAACGACACCGTCGACGGCGACTGCCAGCACGGTAAAACCGATAACGGCTAAAACGTAAACGTACCATTCATACGACGGATTGAATGCAATATTCAATGCGCTGACGACTGCCATTGCGGAAACGATAATAATTAAATAAATCATTGTTCGTCTTCTGTACCGTTATAAACCAGTTTGGTGTTATATACTTTTTCGTAAAGTTCTTTCCACGCTTTATCGTGCTCTGACTGAAGGTATGCTACGTTTTCCTTAAACTTCAGATCGCTTTTCGGATAGATTGGCTTGAGAATATGAAGCGTGTAAGCCTGAATATAATCGCCGTCGGCGTTCAGCTTTTCTGTCTGCCGCATTGTAATGAAAGTCGGAAGAACGGGAACGTTGTTTTTTGCGGCAAACCAGAAAGCTCCGGTTTTGGTAGGCTTCGGCTTGCGGTAATTCCACCACATAGACTGTTCCGGATAAATCAGAATACAGTGGCCTTTTTTGAGCCAGTATTCAACTCCGCGGTACATTTCCTTGAGAACGTCGAAATCGTTCGCAAGGGGAAGAGTATTGCAGTATCTCATAAATCTTCCGTACAGACCGGGGAAAGTGTAGTTGCCCTCTTTGATTATCTTGAAAAGTCTCTTTTTGTAATGATATTTTTTAACCGCTTTATGAATCGGTATGCTGTCAAAAGGATTGAAGTGGTTTGCGGTCACAATTGCGCCGCTCTTCAGATTTTTCAGATATTCCGTTCCTTCATATCCGTCTATAACGATATTTCCTTTTTTGATCTGTCTGTTAAAATATCTGAACGAATAGAAATCGTAAACCCTGGCGTTGACCTTTGATTTGAGCTTTTTCTGTTTATAGTCAACGCTTCCGACTTGCAGAGGAGTAAACGGAGGATCGTTTTCAACGTCCTGATCGAACTTGCCTTCTGCCTCGAGCACTTTGATTTTTTCGTAAATTTCTTTTCTCTCTTCGCTGAGCGGACTCATAAATTCGACCTCGCTGATGTTAAGAATCGCTTTATATTTTTCAGGATAATTTGCCTCGTCAATGCATGACTTTTTCAGATTATTCATACCGTTAATCTCGTTCTGATAATCCGCTTCCGTGACCTCGTCGAGCCTTGCTTTTATTCTCGATTCTATATCGAGCTTCTGAGCGTAATGCCAGAAATGCTCCTGATACATTATCTGCCTGTTCTTCCACGGTTTGAAGATGAGGTTATAATGGATAAGAGAAATATCGTACATTCTTTCTCCGATAGGCATCACGTTCCATGACGCCGGAAGGAGAAGAACGTCATCCTTGCAGAGAACGTTAAGAAGATCCTGATCCTGGGCGACGATAAATACGGTGGTTTCAGAAAGTTCGTAAACTCTTTTAAGAAGTTTTGTCTGACGCATCTTTTTAAGATTCATCAGAAGGACTCCCGCATTGAAATAATCCTTGTTATCGATTTTCAGGGCATTTTTGGTGTAATAAATAAACTCGTCGACTATCTGTACGCTCGCGTCAGGAACCGCGCCGACAATCTTGTCGCCGAGGCTGAAATTATACAGATTTGACAGATCGTCGAGGACGACTATGTCGCAGTCAAGATAAATCGCTTTGTCGAGATAGAAAAACGCGTCGGGAATCAGCAGACGGTAGTAAGTTGTTATCGTGTAATAGTCTCTGACCTTGAACTGCCGCTCTATCTGGTCAAGCCATCCGCCGACGTAGAAGAATTTAACTCTGAATCTTCTGTGTGAAAGGGCGGATAATTTTTTCCTTGATTCCTGTCCGAGTCCGTTATGAAGAATATAAAAATCATAAGAATATTTTTCGTTTTTCGCATTATCGATTATTGAGGCGAGAGTTATCTGAAGATAATCGACGTAATTGTCGTCTACAGCGAAAAAAACGGGAATGATTTCCTTTTTCATATAAGATTCATCTTTCTGTAAAACGGCCGGCAAAGCCGGAATTGACGTTTGCAGGCCGGTAATGCTTATAATTATTTAAAAATCGCGTCCAGCGCCTTATTTATGTATTCCTCTTTTTTGCCGTCCAGACTTTCTATTTTCCCGGTATCGCAGAGTTTTGCAAGCTCCGGATCGATCGGTATTCTTGCAAGGATAGGTATGTCGTACTGTTCGGCAACTGCTTCAAGATTGGATTTTCCGAAAATAAAATGTTTCCGGCCGCAGTCAGGGCATTCGAAATAACTGTAATTTTCAATTATTCCTAAGATCGGTATGTTCATCATTTTTGCCATATTAACCGCTTTTGCGACTATCATGGAAACGAGATCCTGAGGAGAAGTTACTATGATAATGCCGTTTACCGGGATAGACTGGAATACCGTAAGAGGCACGTCTCCGGTTCCGGGAGGCATGTCTATATACAGACAGTCGAGCTTTCCCCAGGAAACGTCTGTCCAGAATTGTTTGACGGTTCCGGCAATAACCGGGCCTCTCCATACTACGGGAGCGCTTTCATCCTCGAGCATCAGATTGACCGAAATAAGTTTAAGTCCGGATTCGGTGACAGGAGGGAGCATTCCTTCTCCGTCTCCGTATATTTCT
>JAEEGL010282023.1_pt1 | contig 18499 bp, 13 predicted proteins | sample 9134231 | NCBI WGS metagenome assembly JAEEGL01 (sample SAMN16246548, study PRJNA631951) | gut metagenome | biome: gut microbiome; feature: rumen; material: fiber-attached | host: Bos | place: Iran: Karaj | collected 2018-10 | reverse complement strand
GAACTCCGGCACCTCCGGCGGCAAAGGCTTTATGAAAGTGGAGTGGAAGGATGGCGAGATCTGGATCAACAATAAGCCTGTGACAATGGATGAATTCCAGGATATCATTGCTCATCTCGGCAACAATATCGTGACAGAATACTGCCGTCAGCACAGCGCCCTCAATGAGGTCTGGCCCGACAGTGAGTGTACGCTTCGAATCATTATGATGAAGATGCCGTATGAGCATATCTGGGATGATGCCCGCTGGGAGTGCATTGTCGCGCTTGCCAGATTCGGCGCATCCGTCTCCGGCGGAGCCAGCAATATGTCATCCGGCGGCATTGGTGTCGGCTTTGACTTTGAAACTGGCAGATGCCGTGACTTCGGCATGCGCTTCAGAAGATTCTGCCCGGATGGCAATATTTATTGCTATGAGCATCCGGATACAAAAGTCGCCTGGAAGGATCTCGTCCTTCCCAATTGGCCTTTGGTCAGAAAAGAGATCAATCAGGTCTGCCAGCAGATCGCCTCATTGGATTATCTGGGCCTGGATATCATCATTACTGAAGACGGTATGAAGATTTGTGAAATCAACTCCCATCCCGGGATCGACGAGGATCAAATCCTTGACCACCCCATCTTTTATAACGACGAGAATGCAGTCAAATTCTTCGATTATCACGGTCTTTTCAAAGTTAATAATGAGGACTTTTATGACATGTATATGAAAAGTCAGGTCAAGAACGACTAAAGCATTGAGTTGAGGGATGCCGGTTCTTTTTCCAACGATATGCGGATCGTTATTAATTGAAGGAGAAGTTCGTTCATGATAAATGGTATGAAATTGAACACCACCCCCCCTTTTTTCAGTATCATTATTCCTGCATTCAATGCCGCGAGGGATTACCTTACCCAATGTTTAGACAGCTTGGTGAGGCAGAGTTTTCCTGCCATAGAGATTATTCTTGTCGATGACGGAAGCCGCGAGGAATTCAGCTCGTTTTACGATGAGGTCGCTTCCTCCGATCCAAGGATTATTGTGATCCGTCAGGAGAACAAGGGAGTCTCTGCTGCAAGAAACAATGGTATCACACATGCCGGTGCGCCTTGGATTATGTTCTTGGACTCAGACGACTGGCTCGAACTGGATTCCTGTGAAAAACTCCATGCTTTTTTATGTGCTCAAAAATGTGATATTCTTCTATTTGGGCACATCAAAGAGTTTTCAAACGGTCTGCAGATCAGGCAAAAAACCGGGCTGGTTTCCAGCACTTTATACAACATGGACGACGTCAATGTAAAGGAACGGTTTTATCGCCGAGCGATGGGAACGCCAAATTTAGACAACAACAATTTGAGCACTATATATTATTCAACGGACAAGGTGTATTCCCGCGCATTTTTACTAAATAATGAGTTGCGTTTTCCTGATGGTCTGCCCAAAAGCGAGGATAAAGTCTTTATTCTTCGTTGCTTTGAAAAAATGCATTTACTCCTGTTTCAGGACGAAACATTATACCATTACAGAATCAATGAGCAGAGTGCAAGCAATAAGTATTCACCGCATGTTGACGAGGAGCGCAGGGCGCTTTCGCTGTATTTGGACGAGATTGCAAGGCGCATGGATACTGAACTGAGCCGTCTAAAAAGTGATCCTGAATACAACACGATCTATCAGGATTATATGCGATTCGTCTTTGGTATCATCTCTGACGTTCTCTTTTCCAAGTTCTATCATAAAGAGTATCCATATTCAAATAAGCAGCGTGACAGGGAAGTTAAGGCGTTCCTTGAATCGGAACCGTTTCACTCAGCCATTCGGTATTGTCGTTACAACGATCTTGGGGTAGGGGCCAAAGTAAAAAGGTTTATGCTGTCTCACGGTTTGACTTCGTTGTTCTGCGAAGGTAAAAAAGTGCTTTATTCCATTAAAGGACAGACCAGCCAATAATAATTTTTCTTCAAAGATTCTGTCGGAGGATATAGATATTGAGCTTGACCGGTATACAATACCAAAGTGTTAGTATTATTGGGATAGATGGTTGCTATCATTTGTGTATCGCGCTGCTGCCAGTTCTTTGTTTGCTGAACATTCCCTTCGTCGACATCAGCCTGGGAACGGTGATGCTGTTGCTTTTCGTTCCCTATTTACTCATTCGCATTTTTATAGAGTCAACATCCAGTCGTCCGAGAGTTTCTTATTTCTTCTTTTTCCTGTTCTATTTCTATATGATTCTCAGGGCAGACGGAAGCGCAACGCATATTGTGATGTGTGTTGCGGCATTTATTCATCTGTTGGGAATTGCCTGCGGCACTATAGAAACCAAGAAGCTCAGAAAGTACATCGAAATATACGCACTTATCAATACTGGTTTGATCATCCTGCAGGTGCTTTTATACTACATCTTACATTATAAACTCCAAATCCTGCCGCAGGCTTTATTTCACAGTGATTTCCGGGACAGCTATGTGTTTCGGAATGAGGCTGGCTTATACCGGCCTTCCGCTCTATTTTTGGAGCCCTCCCACTTTTCGCAGTATTGTTGCTTTGCATTGATTTCGGTATTGTTCCCGCGGGATAGTAGTGTTAACTTGAAGAAGGCTGCTTTCATCGCGCTTGGTTGTGTTTTATCCACATCAGGCATGGGTATCTTTATGACCTTTGCCATCCTTTGCTGGTACTTCCTATTCAACCGTGCGAAGAAAGGGACTAAACTTTTTAAGATAATGATCTGGTCTCCGCTTATACTGATTGGGCTTTTGATTTTGCTGCAAATCCCCTTTGTCCAAACAGCTATTCAGCGCGTGTTCTCGAACGTCGACGGATACAATGCCGTGCGGGGAAGAACCGGACAATGGGGAAGTGCCATTGCACCGATGTCCGGAGTCACATTATGGTTTGGATACGGAAGCAGCGCTAAGTATCCCTATTATTTAACGGGACTTGCTGATACGATCTACGAATTTGGCATCACTGGAGCGCTGTTGGAGTTGGCTTGCTTCTTGTATCTCATGCTCAGGAGGTTTGACAGATACGTTTGGTGCTGCTCTCTCGTTTTTCTGGCTCTATTCTGTGTTGCCCATTTGACAAGCTTCTATTCTCAGGTTTTTTATCTCGGACTTGTCACCGCTGAATCGCTTTCCTTAAAGCGCCGAACGGAGACGTTAAATTGTTTAGGAGGTGAAATAATTGCCTGGTTCGATCAGCAGCTCTGAGCTGAAGAGTATAGAGTTGAGTATTCTGTCCGAAGTCGCTTCATTTTGCGATAACCGTCATATCCAGTATTTTTTGGTATGCGGAACGGCTCTGGGCGCTGTTCGTCATAACGGCTTCATTCCCTGGGATGACGATATAGATATCGGCATGCCTCGCCCGGACTACGAAAGATTTTTATGTGAGTATTCTTCCGAGAATTTCTTTTTAAAGACTGCAAAAGCGGATAAATATTATCCCTATGCTTTTGCAAAAGTGTGTGACCCGAAGACCATTTTGATCGAAAACATTGACCATCCTTGCGATCTGGGCGTTTATATCGACATCTTTCCCCTTGATGGATTGCCTGACTCGGAAGCCGAGCAAAAAGACCACTTAAACAGGATCAATTGGGATTTGAGGGTTTTGTCTTGGAAAAGGATCTCAAAGAGTAAAAAAGTCGGATTCTTGCACAAACTGATCCAAATTGCGGCAAAAATGCTCCTGGTTTTTGTCCCCGTTTCTGTATTGGTTGGGAAGCTGGAAAAGGATGTTTTGCGCTATTCTTATGAAACAAGTAACTTTGTCGGTCATCTCACGACAGTAGCAACATGGGGGACCGACGTCAAGCCCAAATGCATATTCGAGCATCCAGTTAAGCACACATTTGAATCCGAGGAATTCTGGATTCCGGGCAATTATGACGAATATCTCAGTTTGGAGTATGGCGATTATATGAGGATTCCTCCAATAGAGAAACAGGTCGCCAAGCATGATTTTGTCGTTTATCGAAAAGCTGAAAATGACACCCATCTTTGATTCTATCGAAAGGGAGCGTTGCAGAGGAATTGAAAGCATTTGTTATAGCCGGCGGACTGCCGCAGATCGAATTGATAAAGCAACTAAAAGCAAGGGGCATCACCACCGTCTTGGCAGACGGAAACATCCATGCTCTTGCAAAGCCGTACGCTGATGTTTTTTATCATATCCCCATTTTCGATATCGAAGCTGTGAAGGAAGTCGCAGTAAAAGAAAAAGTAGATTTTATCATTACAGTTTGTGCTGATCAGGTACTCCTGGTGGTCGCGCAGGTATCGGAGATGCTTGGCCTTCCGTGCTATCTTGACTATCAGACAGCGCAGAACGTATCGGACAAGCTGAAAATGAAAGCGATTTTCAAAGCAAACGATATCCCAACATCAAACTATGTACAGCTTGAAACCTTTGACCCTGATGCCTTCTCCGATCTTCACTTTCCAATGGTAGTAAAACCGGTGGACGCTTATAGTTCCAAGGGGGTTCGCCGGGCAGAAAACTTCTGCGAGCTTGAGCAGTTTTATACAGAAGCCGAGCAGATCAGCAGAAGCGGAGGCGTTATTGTCGAGGAGTTCTGCGAAGGTGAAGAGATCAGCGTTGATGCTTTTGTTGTAAACGGGAAAGTCAAAATACTATGCGTTTCCAACAGCGATAAGATCAAAGACGAAGGGCGTTTTGTGATTTTTCGTGGGCGCTATCCCGTACACACATCTGACATTGTCCTGAGAAAGATTGAAGAAACTGCGCAAAAAATAGTGGATGCATTCGGTCTGGTCGATTGCCCTCTTCTCATTCAGTTGATCGATCGCGGCGATGATATTTCCGTTCTCGAGTTTTGTGCCAGAACGGGTGGAAATCTGAAATGGTTGCTGATTAAATATTCCTGCGGTGTTGACGTCATCAGCGCCGCAATTGACCTTGCTTTGGGAATAAAGCCGGACGTTGATTCAAAGCCTACAGGAAACGCGATCGTAGTGAACGATTTTATTTACTGTACCCCCGGAGTTTTTTCCAAGCTGGATGGTTTTGAGAAACTCAAAGAACAGGGGCTGTTGAGAGAGTTCTTTGCCCTGCGCCCATCTGGAATGAGGACGGTCGGCGTCAGCAGTAGCAGCGATCGTATCGCCGGAATCACGATTACAGCAAATACAGTCGAAGAGTTCAATGAGAAGCATAGAAAAGTCATAAATAACGTAAGGATTCTTGATTTGGACGGCAACGACATTATGAGACATGATCTCCTGCCGGATTTGACATGAATGAGGAGCAATAGCATGAGAGAAATATCACAGGATGAAACTATAGAGATTCGGAGAAATCTTTTGGATGTGTTTCATCATCTTTGTCAAAAAAACGGACTACAGTATTCACTTGGTTATGGCACTTTACTAGGCGCAGTCCGGCATAAGGGCATGATCCCGTGGGACGACGATATTGATCTGATTATGCCGCGAGCGGATTATGATAAGCTGGAAACTCTGTACTGCAATCGGGACTGCAAAGACAGATATCAGTTTGTTAATCACAGAAACCATCCGGAAATCAAGACGAAGATTGGGTATTTTACCGACTTTTCTACACGGATGGAAGTCGCGGGCCATGTAAAGGAATATCACGGGATCCACATCGATATATATCCGGTCGATATTCTTCCTGACGATCCCTCAGAACTAGCGGGCCTTCTGAAAAAGCGGAATCTGCTGCATTGGCTGATCAGGGCCAAAGATGTTCATCCTGAGGTGCTAAAAGGGAAGCAGAGATGGATTCGGCAATTTGTCAAGGTGATTTTTTCTCCAATCAACCAGGATAAGGTCTTGGATCAATTGAATTCCCTGGCAAAAAGCTATGCAGGAATACCTGAAGGCCGGAGAAAAACGGTTTGTTGCTTCTGCGAATCTGGTGCTCCGCAGTCCTTCCCGTATTCTGTGATAACAGAATACGCACTGTATGATTATGACGGGAAGCAATACTATGGCTTTAAAGACTATGACGCTCCGTTAACCGCTTGGTACGGTGATTACATGACGCCTCCGAAAGAAGAAGATCGTCAAAGCCCCGAGCACAAATGGGTACGGTATCTTTATAAGGAGTAAGATGGCATGAAAACACAATCAAGGGTTATCGGAATCGGTATCACATATTTAACCACGATTGTCAGAACTCTTTCAAAGCTTGTCCTCACTCCTTTGTATCTGAGGATTCTCGGACTTGATGATTATGGCTTCTATCAGTATGTTTTCTCGGTTGCCAGTTACGCCACGATCCTTGATTTCGGAATCAGCTCGGTGGTAAACACCTTTGCCATTAAGAATAGGGAAGAAGGTAATAAAGAAGGTGAAGAAAACGTCTTGTTTTATGCCTTCGTTTTTTCGCTCGGTGCAGCGTTGCTGATTGTTCTGTGCGGTTTGGTGATTACCATCGGCGCACCGTTTATTTTCGGTAAAGCAGTGCAGCAGCGATTAACAGTGGCAAGGATCATGCTGGTAATCATCATTATTGAGTTGATTTTTTTAATGTTCCAGCATTATTTTGAAGGCGTGATCTTAGCGGCGGAAAAATATGTAACGCTCAGATCCGTTGCACTGGTCCAGATTCTGATTCGTTGTATCACTACAGTTCTTTTGCTTTTCAGTAACGTGGGAGTTCTCTCCATCGCAATAGGCGACTTTATCGGCATAACCCTGTGCCTCGCCTTTGAGATATACTACTGCAAAGAAAAGCTTGGACTAGTTATCAAATATCATTATCGTGATAACGAGATGATTAGAAGCATCGCGAAACTTTCCGCTGCCTTATGCCTACAATCGGTGGTTTCGTATCTAAACTCGTCAATCGACCAGTACGTGCTCGGTCGATGTTTAGATACTATTGCGACTGCCATATACTCCGTAGCGCTGACCTTTTCTATATTTTTTGATGAAATACCGACTGCGATACAGCGTCTATACCTACCTCAGGTCGTCAAACTGGTTGCTGGTCAAGCAGATGGAGAGGCGCTTACAGATTTTGTTATTCGGCCCGGAAGATACCAGTTTATGCTGGTGGGTGGTGTCCTCGGCGGCTTTATTTTGTTTGGTCGCCAATTTATCACCATGTGGAGCGGCAGTGATACTGTCGACGCTTGGAAGATTGCTTTGCTCTTGATGGTTCCGTCAGTATTACCCCTGATTCAAAACGTATGCTTATCTATTCTGACCGCCATGAATAAACGGTTGTTCAGGAGTTATGTGCTGTGTGCCATCGCGGTTGTCAATCTGTTTCTAACTATACTCCTGGTTAAGAAATTCGGCATTATTGGAGCTCCGATTGGAACATTCATTTCGCTGATTCTCGGTAATAATATCGCAATGAACTGGTACTATAAGTACCGTATTGGGATTAACGTGAAGCGTCTCTTTCTAAGCATACTAAAAGGAATACTTCCCTGTGCCATCGCAGCGACCAGCGTATGTGTTCCGCTTCTTTTAGTTCAGCGAAACGGTTGGATCTGGTTCGCCTGCGAGTGTATCATATTCTGCGTGGTTTACGCATTCCTACTTTGGTTCTGGGGAATCAACCAGGAGGAAAAGAGCCTAATTGCCGCGGCGTTCAATAGGATAAAAAAGAAAGATAGTATTCCCAATTGAACAATGAGCCTGTTTGAGGTTGATTACAGGCATTTATTTATGAAATGACTTTGACTATGGCAGCAGATCTCTGGTTGTTGTTCACAGTTTGATTCCCGAATTCATGATTCAAAAAAAGGAGATTTGAATATGGAACTGACAAGAAAGCAATTTGATGTTCTTGAAACACTAGCAACGAATCTATCCTCTCTTACCCAGCGCGATTTGGAAAAACTTACCGGTCATAGTCTGGGAACCATCAACCGAGTGATAAAAGAGCTGGCTGAACAGGGTTTCGTAGCAGATGGCTCAATCACCAACGACGGAGTCAATGCGCTTGAGCCGTATCGTGCCAAGCGGGCTGTTTTTATTGCTGCCGGATTTGGGACTCGCCTTGTCCCAATCACCTTTAACACGCCTAAACCGCTCGTTCGCGTACATGGAGCGCGTATTATTGATCGTCTGATCGACGCCTGTCTGGGAGCTGGAATCAACGAAATCTACATCGTTCGCGGTTATTTGGGAGAACTTTTTGATCAGCTTCTTTATAAATATCCCATGATAAAGTTTTTGGAAAACCCTGTATATAACGAAGCAAACAACATCTCCAGTTCACTTGTTGCTCGTTATTTGCTTTCCAATGCCTATGTCTTCGAGGCGGATCTGCTGATCTCCAACCCAGGTATTATTAAGAAGTATCACTATACCTCTGACTTCCTTGCAATCAAAAAAGAACGTAGTGATGACTGGTGTTTCCGCGTAAAAGATGGAATTATCGTGGAGCAGAAAGTTGGAGGCGAAGGCGATGACATCTGGCAGATGGTCGGTATTAGCTACTGGAATGAAGTCGATGGCCACAAGCTGTCTCAGGATATCGCAGATGTATATGCTAGTCCGGGAGGAAAGGAACGCTATTGGGAACAGGTGCCATTGAACTATAGGAAAGAGCACTATGCTGTTGAGGTTCGAGAGTGTCATGATGAGGATATTGTAGAAATTGACACATTTAAAGAACTAAAGGCAATAGATAAAACTTATGATGTGTGAGGAAGAAATGAATGAGTAACAATAGTTTTGGGGGTGGCTCTTTAAAACGGTCTCTTAATCCTATGCATGTGTGGGCTATTGCTTTTGGCTGCGTCATTGGCTGGGGCAGTTTTGTAAACCCAGGAAAGAAGTTTCTGCCGAATTCTGGCGTTGCCGGAACCGCGATTGCCATGATCCTTGGTGCATTGGTAATGATTATCATTGCTTTCTCATATGCCTACATGGTACCGAAGTATCCAAAGGCCGGTGGTGAGTTTACCTTCACCAAGATGTGCTTTGGAAAGAATGCAGCATTCCTTTGTGGCTGGTTCCTGGTAGCTGCCTACCTCACCAACGTCCCGATGAACAGTACGGCAATCGGCCTAATCGTTGATGGCATTGACGGATCTGCCGATATCCTGAAATTCGGCTTCCATTACACCATCGCCGGATTCGATGTGTGGATGGGCGAGATGATTCTTGCCATGGGCATCTTGATTCTCTTCGGCTGGCTGAACATCATCGGCGTACAGAAAGCAGCCATCGTTCAGACGATTCTCAGCTCTCTCCTTGTGGTCAGTGCGGTTACGCTCTGCATCACAGGTCTTGTCAGCGCCAAGGCAACCGGTATCAATATGCAGCCGATCTGGGGCTTTGATAAGAGCGCGGCGATGGCTGCTGGAGCGACAACAGAAACCATAAGCGAATACGCCCACACAGGAACAGCCGGAATCATGAGCGCCATTCTTGCGACTTTTGCTATCGCACCCTGGGCTTATGTAGGTTTCGATGCGATTCCGCAGGCAGCGGAGGAGTTCAACTTCAGCTTCAAGAAGGTCTCCTTCATCATGATGATTGCTATCATCTTTGGCTGCTTCGTGTATACGAGCAACAACACCGTCGCAGCGGCGGCTCTCGCCAACTGGCCGGATCGTGTCATGGCAGGTGAGTGGGTCGTCCTCGTCGCGGCAGAGGAGCTTCTTGGCGGTTTTGGTAAGGTGTTGATCGGTGTTGGCGTCAGCTGCGCTGTTCTGTCCGGCATCATGGGCTTCTATCTCGCGTCTTCTCGCCTCATGTACTCCATGGCCCGGGAAGGCTATCTGCCTAAGTGGTTCGGCGTGATCAATCCGAAGTACGGAACTCCCCAGAACGCCATGATCTTCTGTGTCATCTTTTCTCTCTCCGGTCCTATCCTTGGCCGTGAAGCCCTGGGCTGGTTTGTAGACATGTGCGCCATCGGTGCGTCCATCGGTTACTTCTTTACCTCTGCATCTACGTTAGTATCCATAAAGCGTGACGGTGACGGCACTCCGTTCCTCAAAGCGATGGCGATTACTGGCGTTGTGTTCAGCGTTGCCTTCATGATTCTCCAGCTGGTTCCGATTCCGGGACTGTCAGGTGTCCACTTCGGAACTGAAAGTTACATCCTGCTCGTTGTCTGGATTGTTCTCGGCTTGATCTTCTACTTCAGAGAGCGTAAGTTCTTTACAGCGGGGTGATGATATGTTCAGATGAACGAGGTGAGGAAGACAAACCGGAACAAAAATGAGCTGAAACGAAGTGACAGCTATTTAAGATTCACTCGAAAAGGGCTATAATGTTCAAAAGAGGAGATTGTATCTCCGAACATGAACGCACAGGAGCCTTTATCGATGCTTTCAAAGAAGCAATTTGACATATTAGAGGCGTTGGCCACAAAGGGAAATCTCTCCCAGCGTGGACTTGCCGAAGCTACAAGCCAGTCTTTAGGTAATGTGAACAGGCTGGTGAAGGAACTGAGTGCCGATGGATTGGTAGAGAATAGGCGGATTACAGCCCGTGGGCTGGAGGCGTTAGAACCATACCGGGTTAAACGTGCGGTCTTCCTTGCGGCGGGATTTGGTTCTCGCCTTATGCCGGTGACGCTGAATACACCCAAGCCTCTGGTGAGGGTGAAAGGCAAGCGGATCATCGATGGTCTGCTGGATGAGGTTATCAGGCTTGGAGTGGAGGAAATCTACATCGTCCGCGGCTACCTGGGCGAACAGTTCGATCAGCTGCTGGCAAAGTATCCGACCATCCGATTCCTGGAGAACCCCATCTTCAACGAGACAAATAACATAAGCTCGGCCATGTGCGCAAGGTATCTGCTGCCGAACTGTTATGTGTTTGAGGCAGACCTGATCCTTCGTTCCGGCCTTCTCAGGCGTTATCACTATACATCCACTTTTCTTGGGGCCTATGGCGAGCGCGTGGATGACTGGTGCTTCAAGGCGAAGGATGGCTTTATCACAGATGAGCTTCTGGGTGACTATGATGCCTGGAGAAACTGCGGTGTATCCTATTGGAATGAAGTTGATGGAAAGAGACTGTCTGTTCATTTGAAGGAAGCGTATGAAGCTCCAGGTGGTAAGGAACTATTCTGGGAACAGGTACCGCTTCATGTATATGCTGGTTCATATCAGGTAGCTGTGCAGCCCTGCTATGAACAGGATGTGGTTGAGATTGACACTTATAATGATCTGAAATCCGCGGATGAGACTTACAGTCTGTAGTGTGGAATGTTCAATTGGAATGAAAAGAAAAAGAAAAATTGAACGATTGGGGATTGACAGGAACGGGGGTTTGGGTGTAAAATGATATTCAGTTCGATAGAGCAACAAACCTTGTATCGAACGGAAATCGATTGGCAGGAACGAGTTAGGGCCTGATCGTGTTCACAAGGTGTGAGCAGGATGGACGGGAACTGAACGGTTCTGCATTAAGGAGAACACCACCATGAATAAGAAGATCCTAAGCCTCCTCGCCCTGATGCTCTGCGCAGTTATGACGCTGACCGCCTGCGGCAGCAAGGAGACCACAACTACCACTTCTGCTAAGTCTGACCGCGTGGTCATCTACACTGCTGCCGAGGATGAGCGCATCGCCTACCTGCAGTCCGAACTGGATAAGAAGTTCCCGAATGTTGAGATTGTTATCCAGTCACTCGGCACCGGCCAGCTGCTTTCCAAGCTCCAGGCTGAAGGGACGAACGGCGACTGTGACATCTTCTACGACCTGGAAGTTGTGAACGCGGAAATCATTTTGAACGCCAATCCCGACCTGTTCGTGGATCTGAGTGACTATGATTTCTCTATCTACGACTCCTCCGTTACCGGCTACACCGACCGTCATCACAAGTATGCGGTGAACGGCAAGACCGCTGGAGCTTTCCTGGTGAACACCAAGATGCTGGAGGAGAAGGGGCTGCCGATTCCCGCGACTTACGAAGACATGCTTGATCCTCGGTACGCTGGTCTGATTTCCATGCCTTCGCCGAAGTCCTCTGGCACCGGCTACAGCTACTACAACGGCATGATCACCATCCTGGGCGATGAGGCAGGGCAGTCTTACTTCGAGACTCTGAATCCCAACATCAAGGAGTACACCACTTCCGGTTCCGCTCCCGCCAAGTCCGCTGTCCGTGGTGACGTTGCTATCGCTTACGGCCTCCTGTGGCAGTGCGTACAGTATGCCAACGACAATGAGGGCATGACTGTTGTGGTTCCGGATCAGGGCCTTGCCTTTGACCTGTTCACCATGGGAATGATTTCTGGACATGAGACGAAGGGCTCCGTGAAGGAAGTCTTCACATACCTCTTCAATGAGCTGAACAAGCCACAGTGCGCTAAGTTCAACCCGGACAAGATCTACGTTGATATGCCTGCCGCTGAGATTCCGAACTATCCGGCAAGTTATGATGAAATCACCATGAACGGTCTGTTTGACTTTGAGTACAAGCAGAACCTGTTGGATGCCTGGAAGTATTAAACAGCCGTGCTGCTCGCCTTTGCTCCATCCACCGATGGACTGGGAGGCGGGTTGGATGGCAGCAGAACCAGAGAGAAGGAGAGCTATCACAGGCTCTCCCTTTTTCCGGTTTACTTATGTTTTGGAGGAATCATCAGTGGACAAAGTTATCATTTCCTGTGAAAACATTAATAAGAAGTTCAAGAGTAAAACCGTTCTGGAGGATGTTTCCTTTGAGGTGATGCGGGGTGAATTTCTCTCTCTACTGGGGCCTTCTGGCTGCGGTAAAACGACCATCTTGCGCATGCTGATTGGTATCGAGAAGCCGAGCAGCGGGAAGATCATCAAGGATGGCGTGGACATCACGAACACGGCTCCAAGGGACCGGAACATTGGAATCGTTTTCCAGAACTATTCCCTGTTCCCGAACATGGATGTCTATCATAATATAAGCTACGCTCTCCAGAGTAAGAAGGGCGAGAACGGCCAGAAGATGGGCAAGGATGAGATCGACAAGAAGGTTCGGGAGATCGTCGAGACTGTTGGTCTGGAGGAGCACATCTATAAGAAGCCGAAGCAACTTTCCGGTGGTCAGCAGCAGAGGGTAGCTATAGCACGCACTCTTGTCCTTAATCCAGATATTATCCTCTTTGACGAGCCGATGTCTGCCCTGGACGCGGAGATCAAAGTGGTTCTGCGCCAGCAGCTCAAGGAGATTCAGAAGAAACTGAAGATCACCATGGTCTATGTCACCCATGACCAGGAGGAGGCCTTTGCTCTTTCTGACCGGATCATGGTACTCAACGATCTGCGGATCGCCCAGCTGGACACACCGTATAACCTCTATCATCATCCGGCAGATCCCTTCGTGAAGCGGTTCGTGGTTGACCACCTGGATCTGAAGGTAAAGAGCATTGAGGATAGCATAAAGGAAGAGAAGGCATGAAAGAGCAGATAGTCAAGCTCGGCAAGGGGCTGAAGCATGAGTATCTGCGGGTGATCGCCATCAGCTGTATTCTACTCTTCGCCATCCTGCCATTAATTACGCTGGCTTTCCATGTTAGCTGGAAAGACTGGCAGTACATATTAAGCGATAACAGTTTCTGGGATGCTATTAAGAATTCCCTGATCTATACCGGCGTAGCGGCCGTGATTACCACAGTTCTGGCGCTTATCTCTGCATATCTGCTGGAGACGGCGACGCTTCGGAAGAAGAATCTGTATGTGATCGCCCTGACCTTGGGCATGCTCGTTCCGACGATCTCCGTGGGTCTTGGCCTTCGCATCCTCTTTGGTACGAATGGCTTTCTGGATCTGCTGTTTGGGATAGAGATCGAAGTGCGAGGGATGCCCGGCCTGATCATGGGTTCCGTGATGACGTCCTTCCCGGCGACCTTCCTGATCCTTTATGATGCTCTGCATTATGAAGACAAGGGACCGTATGATGCGGCAAGCATTATGGGAATCAAGAGGCTCAGCACGTTTTTCCGGCTGACGATCCCTTATCTGCGGATTGCTCTGATCTCTGCATTTTTTGCTTGCTTCACGCTGATCTTCTCCGACTACGGAATGCCGATGGAGATCGCGGGCAAGGTAAAGACCTTGCCGATGTATCTGTATGACCAGTTTATGTCCTCCTTCCAGTACGGGAGAGGAAGTATCGCTGGTTTCGTCCTGCTCATCCCTGCTGTTATCTCGTTCGTCTTTGACCTTATCTTTAAGGACCAGAGTAGCGATAAACAGAGCAGGCTAATTGGGACGGAGAAGGGCTTTAACAGAGGTGCGATCATTGTTATCGTGATTCTCTGCGTTTTGCTCTTCATGCCGCAGCTGGCTTTCATCAGCCTGTCGTTCACAAAGGCGTTTCCAAATGACTTAAGTTTTACCCTGGAGCACATCGCCAACATCTTCAGTAATACCCATGGCGTCGGTCTTACCGCCTACATTTTCAACTCTCTGGAGTTGGCGTTCCTGACGGCATTGGTTGGCACATCATTCGCCTATTTGCTCGGATACTTCTCCGTTCGTAAGAGTGGAAAGCTGGCAAAGGCTGTTGACCTGCTGGCGCTGAGCACCATCGCTATCCCTGGCCTTGTCCTTGGCATCGGCTACATCTTCCTTTTCAAGGGGACAAACGGAAACTTCTACGGCACGGTACTGATTCTGGTTGTGGTGAACACATTCCACTTCCTTGGTTCCCCTTATCTGCTGGCGAAGAACTGCCTCAGCAAGATTAACTCGGATTACGAGGTCATCGGGGAAACCCTGGGCATCAGCAAGGGGAAGATCATCAAGAACGTGCTGATTCCGAATTCAGTGTCCACGCTGGTGGAGATGTTCTCATACTTCTTCCTGAACAGCATGATTACCATTTCTGCCGTGGCGTTCCTCTGCACCTACGATAACCAGCCGCTGTCCATTCTGATTACGACCTATGAGAAGAACAGCAACTATGAGATGCAGAGCGTTATCTCCCTTATCATCCTGTTCCTTAATGTCGTTGCCCGTGTTATATTCACGGCGATCACAACGGTTGTGAACCGGAAAGGCAATAGAGAGTTAGAGGGCGGCATAGGTCTAAGCCGCATGGAGTTTGAGTTCCTGACCTACCTGGAGAAGAATGGGAAGGGCATCTACAGCCAGAGAAAACTAGCGGATGATCTGACCATTACGCTTTCCAACGCCTCGAAACTCGTAAGGGACCTGGGAGATAAGGATTATATCAACTTGCTTGCTGACGGGTCTATCGAGATCAGCGACAAGGGACTGAAGGCGCTGGAACCGTATCGGGTACGCAAAGCGATCATCCTGGCGGCTGGCTTTGGTCAGAGGCTAGCTCCTGTTACGCTGGACACGCCGAAGCCGCTGGTTAAGGTGAACGGGGTCAGAATACTTGATACGCTGCTTGATGCGCTGTATGCTAAGGGCATCACAAACATCACGATTGTTCGCGGGTACAAGAAGGAGCAGTTTGACCAGCTCCTGGAGAAGTATCCGACCATACGCTTCATCGACAACCCTGAGTTCAACCTGGCGAACAACATCAGTTCGGCGATCCACGCCATTGACCTGATCGATCGATGCTATATCTGCGAGGCTGACTTGTATATCACCAATCCGGAGATTATCAACAAGTATGAATACCGGACGAACTATCTTGGGGCGAAGGTCACAGAAACCGATGACTGGTGCTTTAAGAAGCGGAATGGAAACGCAGTCGGTTACCAGATGGGCGGAACGGATTGCTACCAGGCTTTCGGCATTTCCTACTGGGACGGCGAGGACTCCGAGAAGCTGAAGGCTGATCTTAGGAAGGTGTATACCAGCCGAGGCGGTAAGGAAAATCTCTGGGAGATGGTCCCAATGAAGCTGGCACGGAAGAATTATAAGATTGAAATCCGGAAGTGCCACAAGTCGGATATCATCGAGATTGATAACTTTATCGAGCTTATCGCTGCTGATCCGAGTTACGCACAGTATCCAGGATATGAAGAATATACAAGTAATGTCAATTAGGGTTTCTTGATTAACGAATGCAAGAAGAAGTCTCACATTCTTCTGTTCATTGCCTGTCGGAAAAAATGCTTTGCATTTTGTTTTGTAAAAAACCAATCCAGATATTGAATATGTACATCCTTGGTGTTATAATGTAAAAGCTATATGCCAGATAGTCGAAAGACTATTTTTGCCAAGGAGGAGACCATGAACACCAAACAGTTTCAATATGTCCTGACTCTTGCTCGTGAAGGTTCATTCTCCAAGGCGGCTGACACCCTTAATATCACCCAACCCTCACTATCTCAGTATATTAAGAAGATTGAGTGTGAGGTCGGCATTACTCTTTTTGACCGGACTAATGGTGATGTGAGGATAACCGATGCAGGACGTGTGTATATAGAAACAGCACGGCAGATCCTCGATTTGGAACATCAGATGGAAAACTCTATCTCCGACATCGCCGGGAATAGAGCGGGAAGCTTGATCATCGGTGCAGCACCGTACAGAGCGGCATCCATGATGCCTGCAATTGCATCAGCTTTCCAAGCCATCCATCCCGGAATGCACCTTATAGTTCGGGAGGGAACAACCGCAGAGCTTGTGGAAAGTATGGAGCACGGTGAATATGACTTGGCACTGACATTGCTCCCAATAGACGGGCGTGTATTTAACTGGGAGAAGGTTGTGGAGGAGGAGCTAATCCTTGCAGTACCAAGTTCTTACCCTGCCCTTCCTGCAACATCCACACCAGCTCGGAAATATAAGGCTGTGGACGCAATCGTTTTGAACGGGCAGAGTTTGGTTATGCTCACAGACACACAGTTCATGCAGAAGCAGCTACAGAACATCCTGATAGAGAAGAAGATTTCCATCTACACAGCAGCCATCGTGAAATCCCTCGAAGCACAGATTGAATTTGTTAAAGCTGGCGTGGGTATGGCCTTGGTGCCGAGTGGAATCGAGCGGTTTTGTAATGACGGATCTGTCGCGTTCTATTCATTCACCGACTCCATCCCCAAGCGCGAGGTCGTAGTCATGTGGCGAAAGGATTGTAAGTTGTCACAGGTTGCAGAAGAGGTTAAGGAGATAATCCATTCTATTGAGTGGTAATTATTTCTTCGTGCTATAATTAAACACCTATATAGTTCATTCGAAGGTACATACCTATGTGGTATATCCTGCCAGCCATCATCTACCGAGCTCAAGGAATAACGAGCTGAGAGAAACGGGCATGAGAAGTGAAGCAGATTATATAATCCATACCGCCTCTGATACAGAGGAGAAAGAAGGTACACATGCCAGCCGCATTAACCTATCTGGCGATCATGCTCGTGGTGATCATCATCTGGTTCTTGCTCCTGAAAAGACCGGTCTATGAGGCCGTTCTGATTAGCTTCATCATCCTGTTGACGATCACTGGCACGTGGGGCAGTGTTGGAGGTTACATTAACACCGGCCTCAAAACGTCTCTACTGTACTCGATGACGGCGTTCTGCGCAATGTCCATATTGCTCACGAAAACAAAGGTCATTGATTCAGCGATTGCTGTTATACTTGCTCTACTGGGCCGAGTTACCGGTGGTGCTGGTTATGTTTCAGTCGTTGCCAGCTCCTTCATGGGCGCTCTGTCCGGCTCCGGCCCCGGCAACGTCATGGCCACCGGATCCATCACCATCCCTGCCATGAAGAAGTCCGGTTTTCCCGCGGAACTGGCTGCGAACATTGAGAGTAACGCAAGCTATCTGGGAAACATGATCCCGCCCAGCGGCAACATCACTGCCGCCCTCGGTGCTTTGACCGGGATGGCGGCCTATGGGGAAGGATACATAAGTCAGGCGGAGTTCTGGATTGTTCTGTGGGGTTGCTCTCTGTGGTTCATCGTACAAAGGCTCATCATGGTCTTCGCTTTCTGCAAGGTCTACAAGGTTAAGCCGATTGCAAAGGAAGATCTGCCGAGCCTCAAGGAAACGTTCAAAAAAGGATGGCAGGGGTTGTTGCTTCCCATCATCATCCTTTTACCCTTCGTATTGGACTACTTTTTCAAGTCCACGTTCTTTACCGAGAGGCTGGGGAAGAGCGGTGCTTCTGCGATGAGTTCCAGCCTGCTCATCTTCATCGGTGGTCTCGCGTCTATTTATGCTGTTATCATTGCGAAGGACAAGAAGCAAGTGACACCGAATGCCATCGCCAGGATGTTTGCCGACGGTATTAAAACCATAGCTCCGGCTATTGGCGTCTGCGTGTTCGGGTATATGATCGGCGCAATGTTCACTGATCTCGGAGTCACAGATGAAATGCTGACCTTCATGGAAGGCTTGAACATGGGCAAGTTCGGTATTGTGGTATTCATCTGCTTCATCACTTGCCTGCTGGGTATGGTCATTCCTGGCTCCTCACTTGTCGTAATCTTTGGGCCGGTGTTCATCACGATCCTTGCTGCGAAGGGCGTCAATCCTGTTCTGGCCGCCGCTATGCTGCCCTGCATCTGCGGTGTCATGTGCGGCATCACGCCTCCGCTGGGACTTGGTATGTATGCAGGTATGTCCTTAGCAAATAGTGACTTTAGTAAGACGTTCAAAAACAACCTGTGGTGGGTTGCTGCTCAGTTCGT
>JAEEGL010493741.1_pt1 | contig 18500 bp, 22 predicted proteins | sample 9134231 | NCBI WGS metagenome assembly JAEEGL01 (sample SAMN16246548, study PRJNA631951) | gut metagenome | biome: gut microbiome; feature: rumen; material: fiber-attached | host: Bos | place: Iran: Karaj | collected 2018-10 | reverse complement strand
TTCATAAGATTTTAGTAAAAGAAGTTTTACTTATAATATACTATTTATGGTATTTAAATATAAATTTATCTCTATGAGTATAATAAGTATAAATATTATAATTATTATAAAGTATACCATAGGAGAAGATACTAATGTCAAAAACAATTAAAGTAAGTGATAGTGTCCATTACCAATTAGGACTAAAAGGAAATAAAAATGATACATATAATGATATAATACAACGTTTAATAGATGAATCAAACGAAGAATTTACTGATGAAGAAGCAAAAATATTTAACGAAAGAATAGAAAAATTTGAAAAAGGAGACTATTCTGAAACTATTAAACTAGATATTGATAAAGAACTGAAAAAAATAGGTTAAACTATGACATACTCAATATATGAACACAAAGAAGCTACCAAATTCCGTAAAAAACATGAAAAAGATAAAGATTTATTAAAACGAATTTTACTTAAATACAATGAAATAAAAGAAAATCCTCATGATTCCCAATTCAAACAATTAAAAAGTTCTAAATGTCCCCAATGTAAACGTGCACGAGTTGGGAACTATAGAATAATCTTTTTTGTATCAAAAAAAGATATAGAAATAGTTTCAATCATCACTAGACGAGATAATTATAAAAAATATTAATCAAAATTTATATTAGACACGTCAATGTCACCAGACATTAATTTTGCTAATAATGTGTCACGAAGTTTTGTTAGTTTTTCTATTTCTTTATTATTCTTATAAACTTCAGAATATAATGTTGAACTAATTTTTTCGAATTTATCTAATTCATCTGGTGATGGTAACGGAATTTCAATATTACTTATTGCTTTTTGTGTAATTAAAGGTTGAGTAGAACCAGTATTATAAGCATCATAATTTATTCTTTTCAGAATTTGGAATAGATATTCGTAATATTTTGACTTAATTAATAATGTATTATCAGATGGATGACTTATCAATGACCCTTTGAACAATTCCAAGTGTACCTACTCGTCCAATTAATAATATTGGTTCATTATAAGAATATTCTGAAACATAACCCATTATACTACTTGCACCATGTAAGGGATAAATGAATTCATCTTTTTTAAGATTTTCTTTAACATCTGGTCGTTTTCCACTAGTAATATGAATTATCTCTTTTAATCTGATTAATCTCCAACTTTCTGGAAAATTTGTCCATGAATGTTCTATAAAATTTTCATCTTTAAATGGTTCACAGTTTACAAACCAATTTGTGAAGATAGATTCAGCAAGCTGTTCTAAATTATTGTTAGAATTTTTTTTTAAAATATTTATGTATGTAATTTAACAACATATTATATAACAATGTTATATACAAAAAGAAAAAAAATAATTTATTTTAAATCAAAAGGTATATTGATTGAAGAGTTGGTATTTGACTAGATTTATGCAGTTTATCTTTCAATTTCTTTCAGATAATTGTCCAGTAAGTCAAATAATTCCTCTTTCGTGTTGACCTGAAATATCCTATTTTTAATTATTGCATTTTTGTATAATCCTTTCATATAGTAGGAAGCCTGTTTTCTCATTTTAACCACAGCTATGTCTTCATCTATCTTATTTTTAAGCAATAATTCGCAATGTTTTTTTATCATTCCAATTTTTTCTTCAGCACTAACTTTTTTTGGCTCAATTCCATAATCAAGGTAGTCAACACATTCCTTAATTAACCAGGGATTACCTAGCACTCCTCTTCCTATCATGATGGCATCACATTCTGTTTCATCAAGCATCTTTTTAGCATCATAACAGGTTTTGATATCTCCATTACCAATAACAGGGATATTAACAGCTTCTTTAACTTCTTTTATAAGATTCCAATCTGCCTTTCCTTTATATTCCTGGATTTTGGTACGTGGATGCACGGTCACTGCAGAAGCACCGGCATCTTCCAGTATTTTGGCAACTTCAACTGCATTAATGTTTTCAAAATCCCAACCGCTACGTATTTTTGCAGTAATGGGGACTGGAACACTATCTGCAATTGTACTTATGATATCATATATTTTATTGGAATCTTTCAGAAGATATGCACCCGAATGTCCACGCAACGCAACTTTTCTAACTGGACAACCCATATTGATATCTATAATGTCCGGTTTAACAGTCTCACACAAATATTCTGATGCATGTTTCAATGATTCTGCAGTTGAACCAAAAATTTGTTGTGATAGAGGTCTTTCGAAATCAGTCATGTATAACATTTCCCTGGTTTTGCCGTTGCAATGGATAATTGCCTTGTCTGATATCATTTCTGTTTCAACAAGGCCACAACCCATTGATTTTGCAATGCATCTGAATGATGAATCACAAACATCGGCCATAGGCGCTAAAACAATTTGATTGTCTATTTTTACATTACCTATCTTCCATTCCATATTATCACAGTTATAGAGGTTGTCAATGATTGTTAATCTATTTTTTTTAAAAGTTAGTTATATCAGAAAATGTTATGGGGATCATATTATAAAAGTTATTTTAAAGATAAAAATAGTATGTTAAAGTGATATACTTTAACTTCTTCTTGCAGCAATAATTGCATTGTTAGGACATTGATCCACGCATTTACCACAGTCTACGCATGAAAAATATTTTACGCTTGGTTTGTCCTCTTTATTGTCTATTGCTCCTGTTGGACAAAGTTGTATGCATAATCCTCCCTCAGGACATGCACTTATTCCATTGCATATATTTTCATCTATAGTTACGGCCATATTATTCACCTATTGTATTTTTTCAGAGAGTTGTATTCCACCAGTTCCCACGTTATCTGGATGTGTTCCTCTGACTATTACAGTTATTGCTTCTATCGGCATGTCATATGCATCAGCAACTATTTGTGATACTTTTTCAATAATTTCCTTTTTTTGTTCTTTTGTTGCATTTCCAGGACCTTCAACTGTTACTACAGGCATTTTATTCACTCCTATTCTTCAGATACTGGTTTTCCAGCCACTCCTATATTTTCAGGTATGTTTTCACGGATTATCATAGTAATTGTTTGTATAGGTAATCCATATGTATCAGCAACAACTTGTGACACATTTTCAATCATTTCTTTTTTTGTTTCTTTTGATAAATTTTTTGATGCTTCAACAGTTACAACAGGCATATTATCTACTCCCATTTTTCTTAGTTTATACTATATCTATCCTGTCTATTACTTTTTTCTATTGGTTCGTCAGTATATTTTTTTTTTCATTATTGTAGTTTAATTGTTTTGTTTTAATCCAATCAAATTTAAAAATATTTTTTGAAAGGATTTTTTTTATCAAAATAATTATTATCTCACTTTTATAATTAAATTCATTTGATATAACAACTTTTATTAATAATTGTCAATATAAATACAAATATATTTTATTATTATAGAATATTTGGAGAATGATTAAGATGAATAAAAAACTTCAATTTTTTGTTGTAGTTATTATTTTATTAATCTTTGGTTTATCTTGTTCTTATGCATCAAATCAAACTGATGATACCAGTTCTGATGCAATTTCAACAGATGTACCTAAAACTGATAATATAATAACTAAAACAACTGAATCTGATGTCAAGGCAGCTACTTCTGAAGTAACAAATTACGCTTCATTATCCAAGGAGTTACTTGACAATTCAGGTGTTGATAAAACAGTTAATATGAAAAAAGGAACTTATACTATTACAAATCCTATTAAAATGACTCAAAAAGCCAAAACTATTGTTGTTAACGGTAATGGTGCAGTAATAGATGGTTCAAATGCAAAATCATTTTTAACTGTAACAGCAAACAATAAACTTACAATTAACAACTTAGTGATTAAGAACACTAAGAATACTAATGAAGCCGCAGGTATTGTTGTATCAGATAAAGCTCAATTAACTTTAAATAATTGTACCTTTATTAATAATGTTGCATCAGGAAAAGGGGGAGCATTACTAAACAGGGGAACAACAACCATAAATGCTTGTGAATTCACATCAAATACTGCTGCTCAGGGTGGTGCTATTTGGAGTACTGGTGAATATGGTGGTTCTATAACAATACAAAACTCAAAATTTGTAAGTAACAAAGCAAGTAGTACTAATAACTATGACAAAACTGGTGTAATTTATCTTGTTTCTGGAAAAACTGATAAAATTGTTTCTAGCACATTCGAAAACAATAACGGTAGATTAATACATAACTTTAAAAATACATTGGAAGTATCTAAAAACACATTCAAAAACACAAACGTAAATGTTCCTGGTAAAACCATTAGAGGTGCATTAATAGACAATTATGAAGCAAATATAAAAATAACTGACAATATATTTGATCAGATAACTGTATCTGCAAGCTCTGTTCGTGGAGGAATATTATATAATGAAATAGGTACCTCTTCATTTACCAATAATAAGATATCTAATTTCAAAGTAACTGGTACTGCTTCTAAAGAAAGTATCATGGGTGGAATAATATTTAATAGAAATTCCACATTAACAGTTTCTGATAATAACTTTGATAATACAAATAATGGACCTAGTATTAGGGGTGGAGTATTATATAATAATATTGCAACAGCAACAGTAACCAGCAATATATTCAAAACAAAAAACACAGCTACTACTGAAATACGTGGTGGTGCAATATACAATGATAAAGCAGAGAGAGCAAGTGTTTTAAATCATGGCGGAAATGATTTTAAATCAATTGTAAACAAAGGAAACGTAATAAATTCAACAATTTATAATCTTGGAATTGTTAAAGAGATTAAAGTGGAAAAAAGTACAGTAATAACAGTAAAAGATGTTCACGGGGTTGTAGGAAATAATATTTTATTAATAGCTAATGTAAATGATGTTTCCGGAAATAAAGTAACTGGTGGAACTCTCGTATTCAAAATAAATGGTAAAACTGTATCAAATAAAATAAGTGTTAAAAACGGTATAGCAACTGCAGCTATTATAGCTACAAAATCTTATAATAATGGTAAACTTTCTGCTTCCTATGGCGGAACAACAGGATTTAAAGCCAACAGTACGGCTAAAAATGGAATTGTAAGTCTTTCATTAAGAAATGCTAAAGTAACAGTTACTGTATCACCATCATCTGCTAAACAATATGAAACAATAGTTTTCACAGCAAAAGTAGTTGATAGTGCTACAGGTAAGGCTATATCCGATAATTCAAAAGCAGTTGCAGTATTTAAAATCAATGGTAAATCAATTAAAAACAGTTTAAACAATGTTATTAAGTTCCAAATTAAAAACGGAGTTGCAACTTTCAACTATGCAGTTCCTAAAGGAATGGCAGGGTACACTGTAAATGGTTCAGTAAGATACTATGACGTAACTGCCTGTGTATCTCACCCAGATTATAATACTATTGACCGTGCAACTACTAAATTTACAGTTCAAAGAAGTAATATTTCATTAACAACTACAACTCTTGTAGCAAACATGACTTCTAAAAAATTAACCATTAAAGCAAATGTAAAAGATTATAAAGGTAACAATGTTCTTGGTACTACCAAATTAAACATTAAAATAAACGGTAAAACAGTACTAATCAATAATGTAACTACAACCACATTTAATAATGGGGTTATTAATTTAGTTATGGATTTACCACAAGTAAGTAGTTTAAACAGTATCATGTTTGTAATTGGTGAAAGATGTTCATATGAAAGTCTTAGAGAAACAATTACTGACATTACTAAAGTAAAATAATTATATCAGTTAAATCTCTAAATAAGGGGATTAAGGTTGGTATTAATTGATTTTTTCTATTTTTTATTTTTTTTTTCTTATTTTTAAAAAGTATAATGTCTTTTAAATCAATTATTGATTTTTTTCTATTATATCGAAGATTATTCCGTCTTGTAATGTGACATCGCAGACATAAATTTTTTTAATATTAAAACGTATAGATAATGCTTTTGTAATCAATAAGCTAGGTATAATAGTATGTACACGTTCAGAATCGACCTGTAATGCAGGTTTATAGTTTTCTTTAGAATTTGTTGATAATTTGTCCAGAACAAAATCTACCTGTTCAATTGTTATTAAATTATTTTTATCTGTTTTTACTTTTAAATGCTCAAAAAGTCTTTTAAGTGTAACAAATGTTTTGCCTATTCCGTATAAATATTCCATTGAAAAATCATTAATTTTTAGATTATTGATTCTTTTCAAGGTTTCCTTAATAATATTCTGCTGTTCTTCTTTCGTAGGATATAATAAGCTTACATATTCATTAAATATTGTTAAAACACCTATGGGTATACTTTTTTGTTCAAGAATTTTGTCAGTATCTTCAAAAATGGTTATTTCACTACTTCCTCCACCTATATCTACAAATATGCCCTCATCACAAGGCAGATCTATCCAACGTAATGAATGAAAACTATGTTTTGCTTCTTCTTCACCTGTATATACGGTAATGTTTATATTCAATGATTTTTTTACTAAATCCAAAACTTCATTTTTATTTTTAACATTTCGTAGACTGGCTGTTGCAACATAATATGATTTATCAACATGTAATTTGTCAGAATATTTTTTTAATTCTTTCAAAGTATTTAACAATACTTCAATTCCTTCATCTGTCAGGATATTATCTTTTCTATATGAAATTAGGCCAGTTGTTTTATCATGTATTATTACAGGTTCTATTTTTCCTTCAGAGTATTCATAAATTTTATACTTAATAATACTTGAACCGATATCTATTACTGCGTATAACATTATATTCACTAATAATATTTTTGTTGTTCAAGTTAAAAATAGTTTTAAAATAAAAAGGGGGTTATGTGGAATAATTATTCTTTATTCCAGTTAATAGCTCCGTAGAGTACACATATTAATGTGATTACTACACATCCCAAGTATCCACCAATTATCCATGGATCACTAAGTCCTAGAATTTCAATCATTGTGCATCACCTGAAACTTTTGCATCAAACATTTTATCAATTTCTTCCTGTTCTTCTTTAGAGTTATGTGTAAGTAATGTGACAACAATTGTGAATATGAATGAAATTGGTAATGCAATAACCATTGGATCCACATAAGGCCATGGCATGGATGTGAAGAGCACAGCTTGACCTGTTAACATTTTACAAATACCAATTCCTGCTGCTTCTTTTTGATGTGTGAATAATAAGCAGAATAAACTCGTAATTGTTCCGCTAAGAATACCAGCTATAGCTCCTTGTTTTGTTGTACGTTTCCAGAATAATGCACAGATGTATACTGGCATAAATGCTGCAGCACAAATACCAAAGAAAATTGTTGTTCCTTGAGCAACAACTCCTCCCGGTAATATGAAAGCTAAGATTACTGCTAGAATAATACCTATTAAAATACCTATTCTTGTAACACTTAAACTCTCTTTATCTTTTTTAAATGCTGCATATAAGTCATGACCTATTGCAGAACCTTGTGAGTGGAATTGTGTACTTAATGTACTCATAGCTGCACATAGTAAAGTCAGTGTAAATACATATGTGAACCATTCAGGCATTGCTGAACTAATGAATGTAGGAATAATCTTGTCTACATTTCCTCCGGCAGCTTGAATAGCAATTTGTCCCGTAGTTTGGTAGAAATATGCGTTAGATAATGATCCAACAACATATGCTGAAAATGTTGCTACAAATATGAATATTCCACCAATAAGAACTGCCCTATTTAATTCTTTGTTACTGTTAACAGTCATAAAACGTACTGCTAATTGCGGTTGTGCTATTGCACCTATTCCCACACCCATAATAATGGATGTAACTAAGTTCCACCAAAATACACTACCTGGTTGTGGAAATGTCGTCCATCCGGTAGCACCTGTCGCTTTAGCAGTTTCAGGGAATAATGGGGCCATATTTGATAAGGCAGTATGTGCTTCAGTTACTCCTCCAAGTATCCAATAAATGCTTATTAATAAAACAAGCATTCCAAAGAACATTATTACTCCTTGTAATGCATCAGTATACATTACTCCTCTTAATCCACCGAATATTACATAAAATCCGATAATTACTGCTAAAATTATAATAGCTATTTGGAATTCTAAACTCAATGTTGTTTCTAAAAATCTTGCAGCACCGATTAACACACTTGCTGCATATACTGGCATTGCACAAAAGATTAGTAATCCACTAAAGTATTGTATGAATTTACTGTTAAATCTTTTTGATAAGAATTCTGGGAAAGTTAATGCATTTAAATATTTTCCAATTGCTCTTGTTGGTTTTCCAAAGAATACGAATGCTATGAAGATACCTACAGCTATATTTAAAAATACTAACCATAAAATTCCCATACCATTTGTACCAGCTAAACCTCCGAAACCTACAATTGCTGCAGTACTAATGAACGTTGCACCATAACTTAAAGCCATGATGAAAGAACTGGTTTTACGTCCAGCAACCAAGTAATCTTCGTTACTACTTGTACGTTTCCAAGCAATATAACCTACCAGAACCATCATTGCAATGTAAATTAAAATTATCACTGCTAATAAATAATTCATGTTATCTCCTATGTTATACTTCTTAAATTATTTTCTTATATAGTATTTATCTTTGTTTTTAATCGTTTATTAGTATTGTCATTTTTTTTATTATATATTCAAAAAAAGATGAGTTTTGGTGGTTATTTTTTGTTTTTTCGATAACTGGATGGTAATACACCCATTTCTTTTTTAAATGCTTTTGCAAATTTGCTACTGCTTTTATATCCTACCATATATGCTATTTTTGAAATGGGATAATCAGTATTTTTGATTAATTCTTTAGCTCTATAGAATTTGTATTCTTTGTACCACGTATATAACGGTTTTCCATACATGTCCTTAAAACAATTTTTCAATGTTGTTAAATTTATCCCATAACTCATAGATAAAGTTTCTAAAGAAACGTAACTGGCAATGTTTCGGGATAATGAATTTTTAATGTATCTTACTACACGTATTGTTTCATCAGAGTAAGTTCGTTGATCAATTTTTTCATTTTCTATTTCTATTTCATATAAGAATAGCAATGATTCCAACGTTTTCAATATGAACAATAATCTTTTTGATTTGTCTTTTTTAAAGTCAAATTCTTTTATTTCTTCAACAATGTTTAAAATTTTCTCCGGAGTTTTAAAGATGATTGCATTTTCGTTTTCACACACATCAAAATAATAATTTATAACTTCTCGAATGTCCTTGAAGTAATCTGATATGTGGGGCATTTGTTTTTTATTTATGATAATATGAACAATAGTAACTTCTCCAACATAACTGAATGAATTGGGAAGCATATTTTTCTTATACATACTAAGATAATTATTTTTTACAAATGCATATTTGTTAGGACCTACTTCAAAACGATAACTTCCACTATCAATAAAATTAATTAATAAATTATCTTCTGGGTGTTCATATTCCAGTAATTCATCACTTTTTGTAAAGTAATCGTTTAAATAGGAATGGGTAATTATTACACTTGTTCCCGGAATTAGATTATATACACTTAATTCTACATCATACTTATTCGGTACTTTAATGTATGCTTTATGTCCTCCTGGCATATCTTCAAATGTAACATATGGAGCAAATTCGTCTTTGACTTTAATTTCGTCAGTGGGGTACATTTTTTCTTTTTTCATTTAATCTATCCTATGTAGTTATTAAGTGAATGCTTATTATTTTTTACTATGTCTAATCTTATATTAAAATATGTTTATTAAATATTTTTTTAAATGATTAATTTGTTTGTCTCTATTCGATTTATAATTTAATTAATACTTTTTTATCTAACTTTTCTTAATTTATTACCTTTATTTTCTTGAATTTTATTAATAATTGCTTTGTGCATACGTCTAATAAATTCGGCCCTTTCTTCATATTTTAGAACATCAAGATAACCTCTTGAAACTAAATTAAATGCAAAAGGTGTTGGAATAGTAGTATCAACTGTTTTAATTATGGTTTTTTGTTCTTCAATTGATTTTAAAACTTCTTGGGCATGTTTTATGTCCATGTAATCTTCAATAACTTCTCGTCTTGCTTCATCTAAAATTGCAAAATGATTGTCTACATCTTTAACGAAATTTAAAAGAATTTTGCTGGTGACCTGTTGTCTTCCAACACTTTTTTCCCGACCTTTATATCGACGTAAAATCATTAAAGATCGATTAGCACAGTCTCTAAATCGGCTTGCTAAAGTTTCGGTTTTATCAATGGCTTGGATTAATATTTCCCTAATGTTGTCACTGGTTAATTCTTCGAATGCTTCAGCTCCTCCAATTTTTGAATCACTACTTAAATAAAAACCATTGTCATCAATACTAATCATCACGTCTCTATGATAACGTTGTGCAATTATATATGCTACTGCTCTACTTAGGGCATCATTTACTCGTCTGCCGTATAATGAGTGGAAAACAACAAATTTTCTTCCTCCAAATCCCGTATAATATTCAATTAATAATTTGTTTTTTGAAGGTATTTCACTATATAAATATTGTTCCACGAAATAATAATAAATTGAACTGGCAGCATATTCATCAACATATAAATAATCTTTAATATAATTGATTATCTCTTCCTGTGAAAGATTGGTTGATAGTTTCCAATCCATTATGGCTCTAAAATTTTGTATTGAAACTCCTATATCATATGATAATGGTAACTGTTCTGAAACCCATGATGGTATTGTGGGCGTGCTGCCACTTGGTACAACTGTCACAGTCATTCCTCTTGCATATTTGAATTGATAGACTTTACCACCCAATACGAATGTATCTCCCTTATGTAAACGTTCCATAAAGTCTCCATCAATATTTCCAATTATCTGTCCATTACATTTTACTTTTGCATGACTTCTATCTGCTATTGTTCCAACATTGGTGGAATAAAGTACTCTTGCTAGTTTTCCACGTTTTCCAAAAGTATTGCTATCCCAGTCAACCCAAATTTTAGCATAAACATACCTTTGTTCTAGTGTTGAATATTCTCCTGCAAGATAACGGAGAACCTGTTCATATTCGTCCCAGGTCAAATCTTTGTAGGGCATGGCTTGCTTAATTAAATGGAATATGTGTTTGATATTTTGTCTTCCTTCAATTGCAATTCCATAAATGTGCTGACTTAAAACATCTAAACAATTATGTGGGATGTTGATACGGTCTATTTTACCTTCAATTGCATTTTTTAATATTAAACTACATTCTACAAGATCATCTCTATTTACAACAATCATGCGACCTTTGGATTTTTCATGTAATTGATGTCCGCTACGTCCAATTCTTTGTAATGCTCTGGAAACGGATTTTGGAGAACTGATTAATATAACTAAATCAATATAACCAATATCGATTCCCAATTCAAGAGAAGTACTACTTACAACAACTTTTAAGTTTCCATCTTTCAATTGATTTTCTGTTTCAAGTCTAACTTCTTTGGATAATGATGAATGGTGGGCCATTACGTTATTTGTATTATAATATTTGGGAAAATGTTGAGTTAACTTATAAGAAACACTCTCGGCACCACTTCGGGTATTTGTAAAAATTAATGTTGTTTTGTGCTGTTGAATTAACTTATGTAATAAGTTATAAAGTTCTTTAGTCAGTGTTTCCTGATCCGTTTCTATAATATTCTCTACTGGACATAATACTTGCATATCCAGTTGCTTTAAGTAATTGACATTAATTATTTCACATTCTCGTTTGGTTCCCCAGGAATATCCTGATAGAAATGTGGCTATTTCATCCGGAGGACTGACTGTAGCACTTAATCCAATACGTGTGAAACCACCTGTTAATTCATTTAAACGTTCTAAACTAAGACTTAGGTGTGTTCCTCTTTTGTTTTCAGCTAAGGAATGTATTTCATCAACTATCACATATCTAACACTTTTTAATTTTTCCCTAAATTTTGGTGCTACGAGAAGAATTGATAATGTTTCAGGAGTGGTAATTAAAATATGTGGGGGATGTTTCAACATTTTTGAACGTTGATACTGAGTTGTATCTCCTGTTCTAACGGCTTGTCTAATTCCAACGTCATGACCGGCAATATTGTTTATTCCATTAATTGGTTCTTCTAAATTCTTAAAAATATCATTATCCAATGCTTTGAGTGGGGAAATATATATGCAATAAACTTTTTCTTCCAAGAGATTACGTTCACTTAAACTGGTTAATCCGGATAAAATTGCTAAAAATGCCGTCAATGTCTTTCCAGAACCGGTTGGGGAAAGAATTAGGATATTCTTACCTGCATTGATGTGAGGGATAGCTTGTCGTTGGGCATCAGTAAATGTTTCAAATTTGCTTTTAAACCATTTACTAACAAAAGGATGTAATAAGCTATGTATATGATCATCACTATATTCAATATTCAATTTATCAACTCTAATAATTCTCGTATTGTTCTATATTAAGAATGTCCTTTACAAAACCAAATGGAAAAACTTCATCTTCTTCGACAGCAAAAACTTCAAACTCTAAAACATCTTCAATAAATGGGGAAATTGTTTTTTCATGTAATATATCTGAACCGTGACTAATTGGAGTAAAAGAAGGGGTAACTATTAAATTATATCCATTCCATTCGCCTTTAAGGAATGCTTTCACTTTTTCTACTCTTTCCTGATTACGAATACCGATACATGGATGTTCATGACCTATAACAATCGTTTCAACATTTTCAGAAATATTCTCCGGAATTGCATGTCCATGTGTTATCAAATACTTACCTAATATGACTTCATCTTCCAGAATTAAATCTCTTTTATTTAGAATATACTGTGTGAAAGTATCGTGATTTCCTTTTATAACCTTAATATCCACATAAATATCAGACAGATAATCAATAAAACTCAAAACTTCTTTCCATTCCTGTTTGCTGATACTTCCAAAATTATGTTTTATGTCTCCATTGAGTATGATATTGTTTGCATTAGCTTTTTTTTGAATATTTTCTAATGAAGACAGCACTCTGTCGAATTGATACTGAGGTATCATCAATCCCTGATTATTTAAAGAAGTTTCATAACCAAAATGTAAATCAGAGATTATGAGTGTATCCTCAATTTTTAAAGCATTATTGATTATTTCAGCATCAAATATTTTTGTAGATAAATCCATAATACTATTTTGTTTAAACAAATTTTTATATTATTTTCTTTGGTAAAGGCTATAATCTTAAAAAATATTATTAAGAACCTTTTTATAATATAATACTAAGAATGATTTAATAATATTTATGGAAGGGGATTATTTTTTATGACTGACATAACAACAATTAAAGAAAATATGTCTAATGAGGACTATGAAATTCGATTAGAAGCATGTAAGGAATTAGTGGAATTTCCGGAAGAAGGAATACCTTTGTTAATTGATACATTTAACGATGAAAATCCTCATGTAAGATTTCAGGCTGCAAAATCATTAGCAGAAATAGGAACTGACTCAATTAAACCATTAATTGCTGCATTAAATACGGATGATGCTAAAATTCAAAAATACGTAATATTGTCCTTAAAAGATATTGGGGATGACACAGTAGCAACGGAACTTATAGATGCATTACAATCAGATGATTTTGCTATTAGAAAGTTCTCCGCAAAAGCATTGGGTGAAATGGAAGTAGAATCTGCAGTAGATCCAATTATTGAATTATTAAAAGATGATGACTGGGGAGTAAGAACTTCTGCTGCAAAAGCATTGGGAGATATTGGTGATGAAAAAGCAATAGATCCTATTAAAAAAGCTAGACGTGCAGCAACAGGAGATAAAGAGTTTAAAAAAGTAGCAAATAAATCAATTAAAAAGATTGAAAAAGCAAATAAATAATTCTTTTTCAACTATTTTTTCAGGATAGTTTCGTAAATATCCTCTCGTTTATTTTTTAGAATAGGGATTTGTTCACGAACTGAATTTATGGATTCTGGCATCAAAGTTGCATATATTATCTCTTCTTTTTTTTCAGCTTTGGCTAAAATTTTTCCCCAAGGATCAACAACCATTGAATGTCCCCATGCTACATAATAGGGATTTTCAACTTGGCTGGGGGATGTTGCAATTACATATGCTTGATTATCTATTGCTCTGGCTCTAATTAATGTTTCCCAATGTAAAGGACCTGTTGTTTTATTGAATGCTCCTGGTAATAGGATTATATCTGAATTGTTTTTATTCATTAATGTCCACATTTCATTAAATCTGACATCATAACATATCGCGATAGAAATGTTGGCTAAAGGTGTTTTTAGTGTGGTTATGGTATTTCCCGGACTAAGCGTTTCGGATTCTGTGAATTTCATGGTGTCTGTGTCTATATCAAACATATGCATTTTTCTATGTTTTCCTATAATTTTTCCGTTGTTGTCAATAAAATATGCGGTATTGTATATTTTTTCATTTTCTAATTCTGCAATGGATCCTGATTGTAAAAATATATTATTTTCTTTGGCAGTTTCACACATGGCCTTTAATGTATAACTGTTTTTTTCTTCTTCTGCATTTTCAATAAATTTATCATTGTCATAAGGAGTGTTAAACATTTCAGGTAATGTAATCAGGTCTGCATTATTTGAAGCTTCATTAATTAATTCTATTGCATGATTTACATTAATTTCTTTATCATCAACCACATTCATTTGACAACTAGCAATATTAAATTTTTTCATATTCCCACCTATAAAAAATAATTTATATTTTTAATGTAATACAAATTACTAATTAAGACTAAGATGGTGAAATAATGATAGAAGTTGAAATTGATAGAAGTAATTGTAAGGGATGTGGAGCTTGCACTAAACCATCACAAATTCTGTACTTGGATGATGATAATCTGGTTAATATGGATGGTGGTTTTGTAAATGAAGACACTGTTGAAGGATTAGTAAAATCAATATATGAAATAGAAACATCTGCAAGTATCTGTCCTAATGACTGCTTTACTTTATATGATGAAGATAGTGGTGAAGAGATAGTAGTAGAAAGAAATGCATTATTAGAGGATTGAAATTATGTTAGATTTATTTCCGGAAGAAGATTTAAAAAAATGGAAATTATTCATTTCTTACCCGAAAGATTGTGAAGATTATAATACGTTTATATCCAGATTGGAATCAGCTACCGAAGCATTTAAATGGGAAGATATAACTAATATCAGTGAAACCGGATATGCTGAAGCTATAGCTGATAGTGATGCATTAATTGTATTGTCGGGGTTATGGGATGATAATAGAGATATGATTGAGGAACATATCAAATATGCCCAATCATTTGAAAAAGCAATAATTATTATCAGACCATATGGTGCTGAAGAAATACCTCTGGAGTTACAGGAAGTTGCAACTAAAGTTGTAGGATGGAATACTGCATGTATAGTTGATGCTATTTTATTAAGTATTAATGGGGAGGATTACGAATTTTTAATGTAACCTCTCTTAAAAAAATGAGTCTAATGTTGAAACATCTTCTTTTATTAATGTTCGTGGAGCTTCCATAGGAATAAATTCCATCTGTAATGATTCTAATTCTTCTTTTGCATTTAATGTAATGTCTGGAGCAACGATTATTCCACGAACAAATTCTTTATTATCTTTAAAACAGTCAACATATCTTTTTAATTGTTTAACTGCATTCATACCAGCTTTTCTACTTTTAAATTCTAAAATCATTAATTTTTCTTCAGAATCAGTTCCCATCAAATCAATAAAACCGTTTTCGGTTTGGTACTCTCTTCTTGTTGGTCTAAAACCTTTTTCTATAAGTTCCGGTTTTTCCCATGCTAGATCAACCATATGTTTTTCGTAACCTCTAATTTCCAAATCTTTTGTATCAAGACAATTATAATATGTAACATTATATATTTCATCTAAAAATACTTTTATTTCTTCATTAGGTTTCATTTTTTTACTTGTTAATATGATGCCTTCTTCTGTTGATGATACTTTATTTTTACATCCTGGAGCTTGCCAATTAACAGGATCTAAATTTAGTTCTTGATGAATTGCAAAAGTCCCATCTTTTTTAATTAATATTAATCTGTCCCCAGGTTCAAGAATACTGCGTGCTCTACCTTCATATTCTACATGGCATTTGGATAATATGATTAGCATGGCTTTTTTATCAAATCCCTCTTGAATAATTTCGTATGCTTCTTTATCTGTTGGATTTTCTATGCTCTTAAATTTAATTATAATCACTTCATTTTTTTATTCTAATAATACTTTGTAAAACAAAATATTTAATTTAATTAGGATATATAGTTATATATTATTATCGTATTTAAAAAAAATATAATTCATCGGATGGTTATTAATGACATTTATGAGTATATTAAAAAAGTTTAGTATTGTCCTTGTAGCATTGTTGGCTTTAGGATTAACTAGAATTGGAATAAGTTATTTAATAATCCTTGTAGCAATTGGAATTATCATGCCGATAATAGCGGATAATAAAAAAAGTGCAATGGTTACAGGAGCATTATATGCAACATTGGGTTATTTGTTAAGTTATCCTTCAGGTTTGTTTTTAATTAATTATATGCCGGATACCTATATTCCAATTTCAGTATCTTCTTTAACAGTACTATCAAATTTATTTTTAGGTTGGATAATACCCGTAATAATTGCTATAGTTGTCTGTGGTATATTTGCTGTATTAGGTAATATGATTAAAAATAAATTATCGGATAATGAAATTCAAAAAGATGACAATGAATATTATTTTGAAAAACAAGATGATTTAAACCAAGTAAACACAAATTCATTAAACAAAAATCAAAAAAAGGACTTATTGTATTTAACACCTATTCAGAAAGCAAAAAATAGAAATGAAAATGACGAAGAAAAATGGTGAAAATATGGATAACGTATTGATTGTAGGAGCAGGAACGGGTGGATTAAGTGTTGCAAGAGAATTATCTAAAAATCCTAATGTTAACATAACAATATTGGAAAAAGGCCCGTTATCAGAAGAATCTGAAGCATACAAATATTATGATGTATGGGATAAAAATGAAATGGAACTTATAAAAACAAACCTTGTTGGCGGTTCTTCATTAGTTATAGCAGGAAATTTTGTACCTTCTCTTGTGGAAGAATTGAAGGAGTATGGTATTGACATTTCTCCACAGCTAGAACAATTAAAAGAAGAAATTGGAATTCAAACAATGCCTAAAACTCATGAAGGCAGGATTAATAAATTACTGAAAGATGCAGCTACGGAACTAGGTTTGGATATGCAGGACATGCCAAAAGGTATTGATCCTACTAAATGTAAACAATGTGGTAAATGTGCATGGGGTTGTCCACATGGTGCTAAATGGAGCAGTTTGGAAGACTTGAAAGTAGCACAGGATAATGGTGCCAAATTGATTATAAACGAAGAAGCAACAGCTTTAATAGTGGAAGATAATATAATCAAAGGTGTTAAAACAAATCAGGGAAATCAATATCTGGCTGATGTCGTAATATTGGCTGCAGGAGGAATGGTCACTCCTAAATTATTAAGAACAGCAGGTATTAAAGCAGGAGAAACATTTGCAGTGGATCCATTTATTACAGTTGGAGGTTATTATAAAGGAGCAAAACAGGATCATGAAATACAGATGAATAAATTCATTAAATTGCCCCATATTGTAATTTCATCCCATACCAGCCAATTTTTATTACCAAAAATTCAAGAAACACATCCTGATGCAACAGTTGATGATATAATAAGTTTCATGATAAAAATTCCTGACAATCTTAAGGGACATGTCTATTTAAATGCAGTTGAAAAAGGTATAGACTTTGAAGATGCATCACTTTTAGCAAGAGGAGCAGCAATAGCAGGTAGTATTCTGGTTAAGGCTGGTGCGGATATAAAAAGTATTTCTTCAACACACGTACGTGGAGCACATTTAATAGCTTCCGCCAGAATTGGAGATATTGTGGATAGCAATCTAGAAACAGAAATAAAAAATTTATATGTTGCTGATGGTTCTGTTCTGCCGAAGGCACCAGGTTTACCACCAGTATACACTATCCTTGCATTATCAAGAAGGTTAGGTCAATTTTTAAGAGAAAACCTCTAACTTATTTTTTTTCAAATGAGCAGTAATTATAGTAAAACTGGAAGAATTTACTGTTAATTCCTTATTATTTATACTTATGTAATAATTTTTTCCTTTTTTTGTCACTATACTTTTTTCATCCTTGATTAGTTCAACACATATTTCAACAACATCATTTGTTTCCAGGTTCAAATTTTTTTTAATCCTTCCAATACCTAATTCTGTAGTGTGGATTTTATCAATATTGTCCAGTAATTCCTTTTTATAATTCATTGAATCCTTCCTTAAATAATCTAGAGATCTATTCTTGTGAAACTGTTAGCAGTTTCTTCTAAAACCGCTTTTTGATTAATTTCATCAACGACATTTTTAAAAAGGTCTAAGTCCGCATGGGTTTCAGGATATTTTGGCACTGCACTACATCCTCCATCAGGAATTATGGATACTTCATA
>JAEEGL014832951.1_pt1 | contig 18501 bp, 14 predicted proteins | sample 9134231 | NCBI WGS metagenome assembly JAEEGL01 (sample SAMN16246548, study PRJNA631951) | gut metagenome | biome: gut microbiome; feature: rumen; material: fiber-attached | host: Bos | place: Iran: Karaj | collected 2018-10 | reverse complement strand
TTTCGGTATTCATTATGAAAAAGTCTTTACTTCTATTTCTGCTTGCGACGCTCGCGGCCATTGGGCCGGCACGCGCCGTCGAGTCACTGACAGTAAACGATGGGACAGGAGAAAATACCAATATTCCCATCTATGGATTTTACGGCGACGAGTACCAGAAGACCGCCTTCATCATTCCCGCCCAGAACCTGACGGAGATGAACGACGGTTTAATATCTTCTTTGGCTTGGTACCTCTCGTCGCCCGGTTCATCACCTCTTATGGGAACGTTCCAAATTGTTCTCAGTGAAGTGGAAGGCACAACAGTCACCAATTTCAGTGAGGCCGATGCTGGAACTGTAGTTTACGAAGGGTTAATTGATGTAACCAAAAGCGTTACGCAAATCGAGTTTGACAACCCGTACCATTACCAAGGCGGGAATCTACTTGTGGGGGTGCGTGTTATCACGCCTAGCAATTTTACCAGTATTACGTTCTCTGGTACACAGGCCCAAGAAAACGTGAGCGCTTACGGGTATAGTGGCAATTCTTTAGATGCGATCAACGCAAATGCATCGAAGTTTCTGCCTAAAACCACTCTTTACTACACGCCACCCGGCGAGACATACATCAGCAAACCCAAGAACTTGACGGTAAGCGACATACACGCCAACAGCGCTACTGTGTCGTGGACTGCCGGAAGCAACGAGGCCTCTTGGAACATTGCATACAAGGAAACGGCCGAGGAGCAATGGAACGAAGAGTTGGTGAACAACACCACCTACCTACTCGACGAACTCCAAAACGGGACCTACTATGATGTGAGAGTGCAGGCTGTAACAAGCGGCGGTCAAAGCGAATGGGTCACCATACAGTTTGCCACTTCCTACTGCGATGATAGTGATAAGGTTGCTGTCAATTACACGCTCTCCGACACCTACGGCGATGGGTGGAACGGCAACAAAATTCAAGTTGTAAACGAGGTCACTGGAATCGCAGAATACACTCTCGCGTGCCCATCGAGTACTATTGACGGCACGATAATGCTGTGTGTGGGAGTAACATACAACTTTGTGTGGGTAAAGGGGTCATACTCCGATGAGGCGTCTTTCGTTTTCTCTGATGAGAATGGTGAAATCTTCAACTGCACCTCAGCCAGCGACTATAATAATGGCGATATAATCTTCTCTTATACACCCCAGTTTACTCTTTATTCTAGGCCAAAGGATGTGGCAGCAAGCAACGTCACTTACTCCACGGCCAACCTGAGTTGGACTCCAGGAAGCGACGAGTCGGCTTGGCAAATAGTGTATGCCGAAGGCGCCGACTTTGACCCCGATGGAATCGATATGATTCCAATCGAAGTGACAGGAACACCAAGCACAACCCTTACTGGACTTAGCGAAGATGCCACCTACTACGTATATGTGCGTGGCAACTTTGGAGAGGGCAACCTCAGTTTGTGGAGCGATGTGTGCTCGTTCACAACACCTGAGCGGTTCAACAAGCCCACCGACCTCACTATCGACGACGTGAAGGCGACAAGCGTCACGGCACATTGGACCGGCGATGCACAAAGTTACAATGTGAGATACCGTGCGTTCAGCGGTATATACGAGAGTTTTGAGGATGGTGTGATTCCCAATGGATGGACTATCGTCGATAGCGACGAAGACGGCAGAAACTGGAAGGTGATAAACCCGTCGACCTATTTCACTCCATCCGAAATCAACGCTTACGATGGGCAATACACAATTATGTCAAGGAGTTACGACGGTTCCGCTTTCACACCCGACAACTGGCTCATTACGTCAAAGGTGGAATTAGGAGGTGAACTCGAGTACTGGATATTTGGCGATGAACAATATCCTGAGACTTACCGAATCTATGTCTCGACTACCGACACCGACATCTCAAGTTTTGTGCCTCTTACCGATAATTTGGAATCACCCAGAGAAAGCGGGTGGCTCTACAAGTCATTCAGTTTGAGCGACTTTGCCGGACAGGAGGGCTATATCGCTTTCCGAAACTACGACTGTTACAATATGGACCTTATGCTTATCGATGCCGTCAAGGTTAAAGGCACCACTGAACAGGAATGGACCGTGGTGGAGAATGCCACTAATCCCGTTACCATCACGGGGCTTGACCCCAGCACTATTTACGAGATTCAAGTGCAAAGCATTTACAGCGACGGTGCATCTAAATGGACCGAAAGCAAGTTATTCACAACTCCCGAAATCACCAGCATTCCCGAAATCGTCAATGTGGAAACGACAGCCAACAACGCAACCGTCTCCTGGACAGGAGCGAATGACACTTACAACCTGCGTTACCGCACCAGCGTGAAGAAGGTCGGTTTCTTTGATGACTTCGAGAGCAACTCGCTCAGTGGATGGACCAACCTTGATGCCGATGGCGATAACAACGGGTGGTACATATTCTCGCCTTTTGACTTAGGAATTAACACAGTGGATGCTAATGGCAACCCCTATACTCTCGACTTCCGCTGTGCCACTTCAGCAAGTTACAATGGTTCTGCTCTCAATCCCGACAACTGGCTGATTTCGCCGCAAGTCGAACTCAAGGGAGAGTTCTCGGTGTGGCTGCGCAACCAAGACACAGGTTATCCCGAGACTTTCGCCATCTATCTTTCGACAACAGGCAAAAACGTCGAAGACTTCACCACAGTACTGGTGGCTGAGACCCAAGCCCCGGCGCTCTATTCCGAGTATACCGCCGACTTGAGCGAGTATAACGGGGCAAAGGGATACATTGCAATACGGCACTTCAACTCAAGCGACAAGTTCCGACTCAATGTTGACAACTTCCATGTTAAGCACGGGGAGGACATTCCCGCCGGTGAATGGATTGTGGTGGAGAACGTGAGTTCGCCATTCGTCATCGAGGGCCTTGACCCCGACACGAGGTATGACGTAGAAATTCAAGGTGTTATCGATGACGATAACGTTACCGAATGGACCCCGGTCAAGTGGTTCGAGACAGAAAAGGGACCCATCACCCTTGCTAAAGCCCTCGTGGGCAAGGAGGGAGACGTTACCATATCAAGCAATCTGAAAGTCGTAGAGGCTAACGAAATTTTCGCATCAGCCAGCGATGGAGAAGGAAACTGGATTGTGCTTTTCACCGCCGAACCGCTTGATGAGGGCATCGTCATTGCCAACCTCCAGGGAATAATCAGTGGGCTCGACAAGAACCCATCAATGACTGTTGAGAGTTACGACGTGAGCGAAGCCATCGTCGACGTGACCGAAGCATCATTCGATCTGCGCACGGCTCAGGCCAGCGACATCACCGCTCTCAAATCGGCAGAAATCGTTTCCTTCATAGGATGCTATAACGCAACATCTCAAGAGATTTGCGCCTATGAGCCCGATGACGATCCCGCAGGAATACACCTGACGGCGTTCACCGATTACATAAGTGAATCGGCAATCGAGAATAAGTTACAGAAGTTCACAGGCTTAATACAATTCGCCGAGGCTTGGGATGCTCCCGCAAGGCACAACGGAGTTCCTGCACGAGTGCCAATCGATGGCGACAATGCCTTAGAGAACGTCTTATTCTACATCACCGACGTCGAGGCGCTAACACCAACCGGCATCGACAATGTTGCTATAACCGGCAGCAAGCAAATACAAGGTATCTACAACGTGAACGGTCAGCGGGTGACTCGTCCAGAAAAGGGCATCTACATCATCCGCTACACCGATGGCTCAGCAGCCAAGGTGCGATTCTAACCCTCACGTTCCCAACATATAAAAATAGCGGCGCCCAGAGTTGGGCGCCGCTATTTTTATTCATCGCTGTCCGGTAAACAGTTTCAACGATTCTTTAACATGAGTTCGGCATAATATAGTCACAGAATCAATGCGTTAGCAAATGAGGGCACTTCAAAATAGGATTATGACCGAAAAACCTCAAGCAGCAATTATGGTTATAATTCAAAATTTTGTCCTCAAAGGGACGGTTCCTTTGAGGACACATTTTTCTCAGCCTGTCCTCAAAGGGACGGTTCTTTTGAGGACAAATTGCTCGGTTGATAACGGAGGAAGAATTGATTATAAAATTTGGCTAATATTCGCATAAGCGTCTGTCGTAAAATTAATTGAAAAGTCAAGATTGTAGTAGGAGGCTGTCATATGATGAGTATTTTGGTTCTTAAAAATTGATTAATATTAAAATCAAGATGTCCTCAAAAGAACCGTCCCTTTGAGGACATTTGGTGATTGATTTTTGGATGTGAATATGGATATTTGGCACAAAAAGAGAGTGTGTCATGCCTAGTTGCAAACACACACTCCTCCGTCGCTTCGCGCCACCTCACCTATCTTAGGGGAGGAGTTTTGATCTCACCAAATTGTATTATCTCACACCCTTGAATGGGTTTACCGGGCGCCGCTATTTTTATGACTTTGGCACTTTGAGAAAAGTGATTTTTCAGGAAATCAGCCCATTAGTGTTTTAAGAATGAAATGTAGGCTTGCCAGGCGTGTTTTGCGTCATCGGCACAAAAGTTTTTCGCAAAGAATTCCATCTTACATTCATCCTTAAATGGCGCCCAGTTGCCGCATATTGTGCCATCGTGGGCGATGATGGGCTGGAAGATGCCGCTATTGTTGTGGGCGCGATGGCGGTGCTCGGGAGGCAGCACGACGTCGCGGCTCTTGTAACTAATCAAATATTCGTCGTAGGGCGGAATCAGCAGGAATTTGCCACGCCGAAAACCACGAGTGCGACAGTCGTCGGTCAGGTAAAACTCGCGTCCTTTCCATTTAACCGCATTGATGCTGTCGCCCACGAGGGCTATGCCGCGTCGACAGTCGCTCACATTCAGCCCCGACCACCACACGAAATCCTGGAGCGTGGCCGGCTGGCGGCTCTGGAAGTATTTGCGTGTGAGCCGCATCAGAGCCTCGTCGCGGTCGATCTTCATGGCCGGCTTCACTTTGTTGGCAGCGAGGGCGTAAGTGGCCTTGGCAGGTAACAGGTCGCCGCTGCACAATGTGCCCGAAAACTCCGCCATGCGTATGTGGTACGACAGGCGATGGTCGTCGATCTGCAGTCCTTTTTTGGCCAATGCTCTTACGAAGTCGTCTTTCGTGGCGCTTCCCTTGTCGGCGGCCGTGAGTGCGAGGATGTCCCTGACGCGCATCAGTTCGTCGTCAAGGATGGCAATCTTGTTGCTGCTCATCCATCCCTTAGTCACGGCGATGGCTTTGGGCGCGCACAGGTCGAGCAGCATCCAGTAGTCGTCGGCCGGCACCAGTTGCCAGGTGCCCCGCATCAGATGCAGGCGGATGATTTGCCCACTGTCGAAGGCCCGCTTGAAAGCCGTGGCCGACGGCTTGCGCGTGCGCATTGCCACCGCCCACCGCATCATGCGGTACTCCTGGGCTTGCATGGCACCCATGTAGGCGACCACCTCGGCAGGGTCGGCATACTGAGGCGCCACGAGTTGCTGGTTAAGCAACCGAATAGATACTGGATTCATACTACTATTGAAACGTCTAAATGAGCGCGCCATCACTGACGCGCTCATTGTGTGCTAACCGTGTTGCAGTGGTTACTCTATGTTCCACACGAAGTCGAATTGCTGGCCCTTGCCGTTGGTAAATTTTCCAGTGATTTGTGATCCCTTTAGCGTTCCGCGATAGTTTCCGCAAATCTCCCCGTCTTCGCTTTCGGTGGCAACCATCTGTCCATCGGCCATCAACGTGCCCTCGATGTCTTCCTCGTCGGTTTTCCCATGGTAGCCGTACTTTCCTGTAAAGGCATTGCCAGTGGTGAAATCAAGCGAGCCCTTTACGGAATACTTGCCAATGTGGCCTGAGAATGTTTTGTGGCCAGTCAACTGGGCCTTGCCTTCGCCGCCATAGGCTCCGCCATTGGCCGCAAGGTATTCGTCATACTCATTGCCGTTGGGCGTAAAGGCATCCATAAGTGTTTGGTCAGAGATGTGATACTTGATTACATAACTGTGTGGATAACCATGACCATTAAAGTTCATTGTCATCCTGCCTGTTTCACCTGGTTCAAGATCAACGCCTTTTAATGTTCTGCTTTCAGTTTCTTCATTATCCATGCCAGCATAGTAATAGGTGTATTTGTACCTGAACTCATAATCCGAGGCCCGGAATGCGATATCGGAGTGGTTGGTGACTGGCACATATCCTTCACCAGTATCCATAGCATAAAATATATCTTGAGTGACAACAAACTCACCCACGCTGATTGGGTTGGCATACTTAACACGCAGTTTTTGCAACACATAGTCGTCAAATGCACGGTCGTTCATTCGCTTCGACAATTCCACATCGCGCAGTCCCTCTTTGTATTGCCCGGTGCCTTTGGCAAACTTCATGCGATATGCCGGAAAGTAGAAGATGCCCTTTGAGTCGACGACACACAAGGTGTCGCTCTTGGTGTCGAAATAAAACGCATGACCCGCATCGTCACTGGCAACAAGTGTGTCGTTGACCATCTCATACTTGAGGTTGTCGAGGTCAAAACCGATGTTCATTGAGTCGACGCCAGCAGCAGCGGGATAAAGGTTTGTGATGGCATCGCGATTCTTGGTCTCTACAGCAGTTTTAAGTTGCGTCAAGATGTCGGCCGCTTTTCTCTTTGTGAAATAATTGCATGATGTAAGCGACATGCACAAAACAGTGAATAGGATAAAATACTTTCTCATATAGCCAATTATTAAAAAACTGATTTTGAGCCAAATATGCCACCATGCAAAGCAAGCATAAAACTGCTGCGACCACCCAGCCCGTTGATGATTGCAAATTTACTCTAAAATCCTGAGATGTGCAAGCGCTTGAGTTGACATAAAAACGACAGGGGCGCCCTGTGACGAGCGCCCCTGAACGAGTGTAATATGATAGTGATTTAATAGCCCACTGAGAGAGTGGTGTAGTAGCGGCCGGCGCCCGAGGTGATTTGCAGGGTCACGTAGCCGGTCTGGTTGCCGCCGAACCAGGTCACCACACCGCCGTCGATTTCGATGGGCGGGCCGTAGACGGCGCTCAGGTCGTGGTACAGGCGATTGTAGCGTGCACGGTCGTGGTAGCCGGTGGAGTAGACAAACTGTGCGTTTGCCAGGCGGCCACCGTCGTAGCACAGCATCACGTCGGGCCACATGAGGTTAAGCATGGTCACGTCGCGCAAGTACACGATGTTGTCGGCATAACCGTCGATGTAGTAGCCATTGCTGTACAGGTAGTTCAACGAGATGTCATAGAGCGTGCCGAAGGTGATGCCCAAGATGCGGTCGATGATAGGCGCACCATAGTAGGGGCGATAGTGACGCGGATAGTGCGGGCGGTAGTAAGGACGCGGAGCGGGACGCCAAGCGCGGTGAGGCGGGGGAGCGGGACGACTCCAGTCGTGGTGACGATAACTCCAGTCGTAGTGGTTGCGGTTGGGGTGATCGTGGTAGTTGTGAGGACGGCCACCGCCAGGTCGGCCACCGTGGTTGCGGTCTACGCCGCCGTGGTTGTTGCCACCATGGTTGCCGTGGTTGCGATCTACGCCGCCATGGTTATTGCCACCGTGGTTGCCGTGGTCACGGTCTACGTCACCGTGGTTGCCATTGCCATGGTTGCCATTGCCGCGTCCGTTGTGGTTACGGTTGCTGCCGCCGCGGTTGTCGCCATTACGGTCGGGACGGTTGTTGTCGCCGGGTTGGGTGCTGTGGCCGCCAGGGTTGTGATTGTTGCCACCAGGCTGCGTGCTCTGGCCACCGCCGTTGTCGTGGTTACGGCCACCGCCGCGTCCGCCACGGTTGTCGCCGCTGCCGCCATGACGGTTGTTGCCACCAGGCTGTGTGCTCTGGCCGCCGCCATGGTTATTGCCACCAGGCTGCGTGCTGTGGCCGCCACCGCGGTTGTCGCCGCGACGCTGGCCGCCATTGTGCTGGCCTGCCGGAGCCGAATTGTCGTTGCGAGGTTGCTCACGTTGCACCTGACCGCCACGGGCCGACCCACCATGGCCAGTGTTGCGCTCGCGCTGCACCTGACCGCCACGATTTGACTGGCCACCGCTGTTGCCGCGCTGGCTGGGTTGGCTGGCTTGCGAGCCACGATTCGAATGGTTGCCGCGGTTGGTCTGCTGGCTCGACGATGGGCGACCGCGGCCTTGCATCGACTGTGCGCTGGCAACGTCGGCAAGCGTGAGCGAGCCAATCAGTGCCACCGCCAAAGTGATATGCTTAAGTAAATTCTTCATAATGTATGTGTGTTTTGATATTAATTTCTGATCTTTAGACTCGCAAAAGCCGAGCCAGTTTAATCTAAAAAAGTGACAAACAGCCCCGTTTACACCATTTTCGGCCCTTTTTATAGACTAATGTCCCCGTTTTCTCGACAAATGTCGGCTAACCAGACTATGCCAGCGCACCACAAAAAGGGCGTTACACATTTGGCCGATTGCAGAATCTTGACTACCTTTGCAGCAAAACGTGTGACAATGGCGAATACCGAAAGCAGCCAGGTTGAGAGCGTGAAGCCCTACAGCGCGCAGGGCTCCAAGGCCGAGCAGGTCGAGCGGATGTTTGACAGCATCGCGTCGGCCTACGATTTTATGAACCGCGCCATGACGCTGGGCATCGACAAGTGGTGGCGGCGCGTGGCCGTGCGCTGCCTCAAGCGCCATGTGCCCCACGAGAGTCATCTGCTCGATTTGGCCACCGGCACGGGCGACTTCGCCATTCAACTGTGCCGCGCGCTGCATCCCGCCACAGTGCAGGGCCTCGACTTGTCGCAAGGCATGCTCGACGTGGCGCGCCACAAGGTGGAAAAACTGGGCCTTAGCCACGTTATCGCCTTTGAGCGCGGCGACTGCCTGGCGCTGCCTTACGCCAACGACGGCTTCGACGCGGTGACCATCGCCTTCGGCGTGCGCAACTTCGAGCATCTCGATGTGGGCTATCGCGAGATGTGGCGCGTGCTCAAGTCTGGCGGCATGCTGTGCGTGCTCGAGTTGTCGACGCCTCGCAACCGTCTGGTGCGCTGGTTCTACGACATCTACACCTTGCACATCATCCCCTGGCTGGGGTCGCTCAAGAGCGGCGACAGCAGCGCCTACCGCTACCTGCCGCTGAGCATCGCCGCCGTGCCGCAAGGCGAGGCAATGCTCGAACTGATGCGCCAGCAGGGCTTCCACCAGTGCCAAGCGCGACGGCTTACCTTGGGCACCTGCTCGATTTACACCGCCATCAAGCCCGATGGCGACAACAGCAAAACCAATAATCCATAAATACATTACACATGGCAAAGATTAAAACTATCGGTCTGTTGACCTCGGGAGGCGACGCCCCCGGCATGAACGCCGCAATACGCGCGGTCACCCGCTCGGCAATCTTCAGCGGCTTTAAGGTGAAAGGCATCTACCGCGGTTATCGGGGTCTGATTACCGACGAAATCGTTGAGTTCAAGACGCAAAATGTGTCGAACATCGTGCAACACGGCGGCACCATCCTGAAGACAGCACGCTGCAAGGAGTTTACCACCAAAGAAGGCCGCCAGCAGGCTTATGACGTGATGCGCAAGCACGACATCGATGCCCTGGTGGTGATTGGCGGCGACGGCTCGCTGTGCGGTGCCCGGGAGTTTGCCAGCGAGTTCGACGTGCCCGTGGTGGGCCTGCCGGGCACCATCGACAACGACCTGTACGGCACCGACCACACCATCGGCTACGACACCGCGCTGAACACCATCATGTGGTGCGTAGACCGCATCCGCGACACGGCCAACAGCCACGAGCGCCTGTTCTTTATCGAGGTGATGGGCCGCAATGCCGGCTTCCTGGCCCTGAATGGCGCCATCGCCAGCGGTGCCGAGGCAGCCATCATCCCCGAGATTTCGACCGAGGTCGACCAGTTGGCCGAACTCATCCAGAACGGCTTCCGCAAGAGCAAAAACTCCTCGATTGTCCTTGTGGCCGAGAGCCCGATTACCGGCGGTGCCATGGGCCTGGCCGAGCGCGTGCGCAACGAGTATCCGCAATATGACGTGCGCGTGACCATCCTTGGCCACCTGCAGCGCGGAGGCTCGCCCACCGCACAGGACCGCATCCTGGCGTCGCGCATGGGCGCGGCAGCCGTCGACGCACTGCTCGAGGGCCAGCGCAACGTGATGATTGGCGACAGTTACGACGAGATTGTGTATGTACCCATCACTAAGGCCATCCACAAAAACAAAACCATCGACCGCGACCTGGTGGAAACCCTGCGCCGCCTCTCGATCTGATGTGAACCATTATTAAGCCAAATCGGCGATTTTGCTTAAATTAAGGAGCCGCCCCCGACGTTGGGAGCGGCTCCTTAATAGTTTAATGTGGGAATGACTTACTCCGTTGCGTTGTCAACGTTGATGACTTTCCAAATCAGGGCAGCAATTACACCACCCACGAGCGGGCCAACGATGAAGATCCACAACTGGTTCAGCGCGTCGCCACCGGCAAAGATGGCGGGGCCAATCGAGCGGGCGGGGTTGACACTGGTGCCAGTGTAGTGGATGCCCACCAAGTGAATCAGAATCAGCGACAGGCCGATGGCCAGGCCGGCGAGGTTGTTGGTGGCGCCGTTGGTCTTGCTGGTAGCGCCGAGCACCACAAGCACAAAGATGGTGGTGAGGCAAATCTCAGCCAGCACACCCTGTGTGACGGTGACAGGAGCACCGGTCTCGCCCAACTTCTGCAATGCGTTGGCACCCAAGCCACTGTCGCAGCCAGCCAAAGCGCACAGCAAAGCGGCAGCAATAATGGCACCAATCACCTGGAACACCATGTACAGCCCGCAGTCCTTAGCGCTCATCTTGCCGCTCAGGAACACGCCCAGCGTGATGGCGGGGTTGATGTGGCAACCACTGATGCCACCAATGGTGTAAGCCATTGCCACAACGGCAAGACCGAAAGCCACTGCAGTGCCAATCACTGCCGGCGTTCCAGCAACCGTAGAGGTGTCACAACCCAGACTCACGGCCGCGCCGCAGCCCAAGAAAGTCAGTACAAACGTACCCACAAGTTCTGCTAAATACTTTTTCATAGAATTACAATATTAAATATAGAATAACGGAATTATATCGCAAAAATACAGGTTTTCTCATACATTTGCAACTTTTGTCAAAAAAATGTACTATATTTGCCTCACTTTTCTCCGGCAGCACTCGCTTTCAGGCTGCAAACGACTTCGACAACAAACTATAACACTATGAATATCTCAATTATTGGAACAGGATATGTGGGTCTGGTGACCAGCACCTGCTTTGCCGAACTGGGTGTGAACGTGACGTGCGTCGACACCGACAGCCAGAAAATTAACCGCCTCGTCTACGGCTCAATCCCCCTTTATGAGCCTGGACTCGAGAATATGCTTACTCACAACGTCAACGACCAGCGACTGCATTTCTCGGCCGACTTCAACCGCGCCTTCGACGACGCCGACTATGTGTTCTGCGCCATCGACACCACGCCCGACGAGGACGGCTCGACCAACCTGGCCCCCGTGTGGGACATCGCACGCGTGTTTGGCCAGCGAGTAAAACGCCACTGCACCTTTGTGCTCAAGAGCACCGTGCCAGTGGGCACAGCACAAAAGGTGAAAGAAATCATCACACACGAGATTGCCGACCGAAAGTCGGACGTGACATTCGATGTGGTGAGCAACCCCGACTTCCTGACCGAGGGTAACGCCATCAAGGACTTCATGAAGCCCGACCGCATCGTCATCGGCGTGGAGACCGAGGGTGCCCGCGAGGCCATGGCCAAACTCTACCGCACCATCCTGCATCACAACAACAACCGCGTAATTTACACCGACACTCGCACCGCCGAGATGATTAAATACGCCGCCACCTCGATGCTGGCCACACGCGTGAGTTTTATGAACGAGATTGCCAACCTGTGCGAGATCGTGGGTGCCGACGTGAACACGGTGCGCCACGGCGTGGGCACCGACAGCCGCATCGGCCCCAAGTATATCTACCCCGGCTGCGGCTATGGCGGCACACTGTTCCCCCAGGACATCAAGGACCTTATCAAGATTGCCGACGAGAACAACTTCAACATGGACGTGCTCAACGCCGTCGACAAGGTGAACGTGCGGCAAAAACGCATACTGTTTAACAAACTCTCGGCACACTATGGCGGCGACCTCAAGGGCAAGACGGTGGCTCTGTGGGGCCTCTCGTTCAAGCCCGAGACCGACGACATGCGCGAGGCGCCGAGCATCGTCACCCTCGACCTGCTCACCGAGGCAGGCTGCAACGTGCGCGTCTACGACCCAGTGGCTATGAACGCCACCAAACTGCGCTGGCCCGAGGTGTACTGCGGCATCGACATGTACGACGCGGTGAAGGGCGCCGACGCCCTGCTCATCCTCACCGAGTGGCGACAGTTCCGCATCCCAGCCTGGCCGCGCGTGAAAGAACTCATCAACACGCCGCTGGTGATTGACGGCCGCAACATCTACGACCCCGACGAGATCGAGTCCTACGGCTTCACCTACCGCTGCATCGGCCGCTAATCCCCCGCAACTCACCTCTTTATTATATGATTCTATGAACATACTAAAAAAATTAGTATTCCTCTTGATCGCCTCGCTTATTTGTGGAGCAGCATCTTTCTTAACGCAAGCACAAGATTATGACGAAGATGAGTATCTTTGCCATATCATTAAATTCCGAAAAGCCTGGGCTAGAAAAACAATTAATGTTACTCCAACTCGCGACGGCAGCATTGGGGTAAAAGACTTTGCCCGCGCCTTTGCCAGCACTTATCGCCAAAACGGCTATATGACCAACGAAATTTTGGAGTATTTTGCCGACCCGACAGGCTATATACGCAATTATGGTGAAGATATTATTGTGGATTATAAACCGAATAATGGCTACTTTGTGATTCAGTCTTACGGCGATGGCGATAGTTTCGAAATGTGTTATTGGAACCGCAACAACGGCCACAAACTTGTGGGTATTCATTGGGGACAAGAAATAGACTGCGATGCTTTTTTCACAGTGTTTTACGATTACGACCCAAACACATCCACTCTCGTTCCCGAGGTCAATCTCACACAAAAACTTGAGCAAAACTACGGTCACCGTTCATCGTATGAAGACAACCCCTTCATAAATGTTTTAGTACATTTTCCTGTCACAGGCAAAGACCTTACCGTCTTACTATATAGTAGCAACCAATCCATCACCCTGCACTGGGATGGCATGACATTCACAGAACTACAATAGAGATTCACCCCCGCCACCCAACAATAGCAACAATAGCAACTATAGAAGCAATAGTTGCTATTGTTGCTATTGGCGATTGTGGGCGGGGCGATTTTTGGGGAAATTCACACAAAAGTTGGGAAATATTTGGAATTTTCACATTTTTTTTATAAGTTTGCGCCGACTTTAAAAAATGATGAAAAATTTAATCTATACTCTTGCTACCCTCGCCATGCTGGCAATGACAGCATGCGGAGGGGGAGGCGACAGTTTCGACCGCCAGCAGGTTAGCGCCGAGGCGGCCCATGCCGCCAATGTGATTATGGCCTCGGCGGGCAACGACACGCTGAAGATTCAGCACGCCATCATCGAGGCGCATGCCGTGCGCAGCAAGTATGTGCTCGACGGCAACGAGGAGGCCGCGCAGTATTTCGACCAGGTGCTCGCCGACTCGTTGCGTGCCGCGTCGCCACAACTGGCGGCCGAAATATTCGGCCCGGCAAAGTGACGGCGCTCCACATCAGCCACTTGCAACAGTGAAACCGACAGTATAAACAGTAAAACGACAATAATATGAAATACTTACTTCGAACACTCACCTCGCTTGTCACAGTTGTGGCCCTGGTGGCCTGTGTCGACGCCAGCGGCGTAGGCAGCGACTTGAATCGCGACTTCGCCAAAGCGTGGGGCGACACAGTGGCCATGAAGGCTTTTGCCGAGCACTACGACGCGCTGATCGACAGCATCACATTCCCATATGATGCCAGCCGTGTGGCCGACGAATTCCTGGACCGCGTGGAGGCCGGCGGCAACGACACCATGCTGGTGGCGGCAAACCTGATTGCCCTCGATGCCGACCACTTCGCCAACACCTACTCGCACAAACTCGTTGACGACCTGCTCTCGGGCAAACTCACCAGCCAACAGGCTGCCGACCTCGACGTGCAAATCAACGGCCTGGCGATGATTCTGGGACGCAACGACGCCCAAGCAGCCTATCAAGAGCGCGTCGACGCCTTGGCGGCATCGCTGTCCGTGAAGGACCAGATGCGGCTCTACGCCGCCGCGGCATCGCCCACCGTGCTGGGAATGCACATGCGCCTCGACCGACAGAACGGGGCCGACCCCGCAACGCTGCAAGAGCGTGTCGACGCTCTGCGCACGATATATAACGACGAGCAATTCAAGGAATTTTTAGCAAGTTACAATAGCGATGCAAACCCGCAATAACTACCACGCCATGATTGCCGAGGCAATCGCCGGCATCAACTATCCGGAGCACCCGGCGCAACTCTATGAGCCCATCGCCTACACCATGTCGCTGGGCGGCAAACGCTTGCGCCCGCTACTCACCCTCATCACGTGCGACGCCCTGGGCGGCGACGTGAAGGCCGCGCTCACGCCCGCCGTGGGCCTGGAACTGTTTCACAACTTCACACTGCTTCACGACGACGTGATGGACCGTGCCGACGTGCGGCGCGGCAAGCCCACCGTGCACCGCCGATGGAACGACAACGTTGCCATCCTGAGCGGCGACACCATGCTCACCCTCGCCACCCAGCACATGTGCCAAGTGAGCAAGACGGTATTGCCAGCGGTGATAAGCCTATTTAACCGCACAGCCATCGAGATTTACGAGGGCCAGCAGTGGGACATGGACTTCGAGACGCGCAACGACGTCACCGAGCCGGAGTACATGGAGATGATACGCCTCAAGACATCGGTGCTGCTGGGCTGCGCCTGCCAACTGGGCGCCATCGTCGCCGGCGCCGACGAGGAGGTGCAGCGCGCCGTCTACGACGTGGGCGTGAACCTGGGCTTGGCATTCCAGTTGCAGGACGACGTGCTCGACGTGTGGGGCGATGCCGCCACCTTCGGCAAGGAGCCCGGCGGCGACATCATGAACAACAAGAAGACCTTCCTGCTCATCAACGCACAGCGCCTGGCCACCGACGACGACGCGCTGGAACTGCGGCGATGGCTGGCCGACGAATATGCCATGCGCGACATGAAGGTGCCGGCCGTGCGCTCACTGTATGAGCGGCTGGGACTGCGCGAGCACAGCCGCAAGGCCATCGCACACTACAGCACCCTGGCCCTCGAGGCCCTCGACCGCGTGGACGGCATGAGCGACGACGGGCGCCAGATGCTGCACGACCTCATTGTCGAACTCATCGACCGCCAGGCATAGCATCACACCCATCTTTTCAGCAAGCAAGTTAAGATTCGCCGAAACATATATAAAATAGGTGTTATGATTATCGACAGCCACTCCCACATCTACGACTCACAGTTTGACGACGACCGCGACCTGGTGGTGCAGCGCGCCAAGCAGGCCGGCGTGGGCCATATAATCCTGCCCAACGAGAATCTTGCCAGCCTGCCGCGCCTCATCGACGCGAGCCACCGCTACGGCGACTACGTGTCGCTGGCCATCGGCCTGCATCCCGAGGAGGTGCGCGACGACTACGCCGACGTGCTCCAAGCCATGTACTCACTGCTCGACGACCATCCCTGGGTGGCCGTGGGCGAGATTGGCATCGACCTGTACTGGGAGAAAAACTGGCGCCGCCAGCAGATGGAAGTGCTCGACTACCAACTGCGGTGGTGCGTGGAGCGCGGCCTGCCGTTCATCATGCATTGCCGCGACGGCCTGAATGAGATTATCGACGTCTTTGAGAACTTTGGCGAGCCGCTGCCGGCCGGCGTGTTTCACTGCTTCCAGGGCAGCGTTGCCGATGTGGAGCGGCTGCGCAATTACGGCGACTTCTTTTTCGGTGTCAACGGTGTGGCGACCTTCAAGCGCAACACCGTGGTCGACCTACTGCCAGTGATAGGCTTGGACCGCATACTCCTCGAGACCGACGCCCCCTACCTCGCTCCGGTACCCCACCGTGGCAAACGCAACGAGAGCGCCTACCTTCCCGCAGTGGCAAAACAGGTGGCAGCAAGGCTCGGCGTCACGCTAAACGAGGTGCAAAAAGTGACTTCGCGCAACGCTTGCGACCTCTTCGGCTTACAAGTCGACATCGACAAGCAGTAAAATTCGTTGGCCTAACAGCCATTTCTATTTAAATTTTTATCTTAATCGTTGATTTCCGCTTGTGACACACAAGGTCGTAACATATCTTTGTTCGGTAATTTCTGCCCCCCTGGGCATAAGGCAAAAAACGATATGACTTGGCTTAAACGCTTCGCAACTCACGAAAATCTTTTCTACCTACTCTTTTGGGTAGTCCTTTTCTCCGTTCCCCTGTTCGGTGTATGGGTGAATCTGCTCAACCGTCCCGAGGAAGACTTTATGTGGATTCACGTGTGGCACGTGTGGGAACCCATGTTGGCACTGTTGCTGGCATTCCTCATCCACAACTGGTTTATCGCGCCCATCCTTATTATTAAAAAGCGGAAGTTGACTTACGTTCTTTCCGTGGCTGTGCTTTTGGGTGTGTTTATGCTCTACCAGTGCAACCACCACCCTGCCGACATGCCGCCAAGGGGGCCACACCACGGTCCCGAATTTGTGGACAACAAGCAGCCTGCCAACGCAATAGACGCACCAAGCGACCTGCAGCAAGCGCCACCACCGCACAAGCCACCGCTCGACATGCACAGCATCATCGCCTTCTCGATGCTGTTTCTCACCCTGGCAGCCAACACGGGCGCGAAATACTATTTTAAGACGCGCGACGACTCAGACCGCCTGGCCGAACTCCAGCAAGAGCGACTCTCGCAAGAATTGGAATACCTTAAATACCAGGTGAATCCGCACTTCTTCATGAACACGCTCAACAACATCCACGCGCTGGTCGACATCGACCCGGGTAAGGCCAAAAATAGCATCGTGAAACTGTCGCACCTCATGCGCTACCTGCTTTACGAATCATCGACCGAGCAAGTGCCCCTGCAGCACAACATCGACTTCCTGCGCAACTACATCGACATGATGCAAATGCGCTACAGCGACAAGGTCGACATCAGCCTCGACGTGCCCGACAAGGTGGCGTCGGTCAACCTGCCGCCGCTGCTCATGATCCCGTTCCTGGAGAATGCCTTCAAGCACGGCGTGAGTTACGCGCACCAGTCGTTCATCCACGTGAAAATCACGCTCGACCCCGACTTGAGCCACCTCACATTCACCTGCGTGAACAGCCAGCACACCGACGACAAGACGATGCAACCGCCTGGGGGCATTGGCGTGCCAAACGTGATCCAGCGCCTGAACCTGCTCTTCGGCGACAATTACACGCTCGACACCAGCGAGGATGCCGACGAATACCGCGTGAAACTTATCATTCCTTTAATAAAATCATCAAACACACTGACAAACAATGGTAAAGAAAGACGAGAATCGAATTCGCTGCCTGGCAATCGACGACGAGCCACTGGCACTGCAACAGTTGGCTAAGTACATCGAACAAGTGCCCTACTTGATGCTGGTGAAAGCATGCAGTAGTGCACTCGAAGCACGGCAAGTGATGGAACGCGACGACATCGACGCCATCTTTATCGACATCAACATGCCCGACCTCAACGGCTTGGACTTTGTGCGCTCGCTCACCTTGCCGCCAATCGTAGTGTTCACTACGGCATATAGCGAATATGCCGTCGAAGGCTACAAGGTCGACGCACTGGACTACCTGCTCAAGCCTTTCGGCCTCGACGAGTTTACCCGAGCCGCCGAAAAGGTAAAACGCCAACACGACCTGCAGAACCAGCACGCATCGCTGCAATTCTGCGAAGACGACTCGATGTTTGTCAAGACCGACTACAAGATTGTGCGCATCGCTATCAACGACATCATCTTCATCGAGGCTATGAGCGAGTATCTGCGCATCCACGTGGTAAATCGCGACACACCGTACACCGTACTGATGAGCATGCGAAAGATGGAAGAGAGTCTGCCGCAACAATTATTTATGCGCGTACACCGATCTTACATTATCAACCTGCGGCGCATCGTCGAGGTCAACCGCAACCACATCTCGCTCGGGCCCGACATCTCGCTGCCCGTGGGCGATCTGTACAAAGAGGCATTTAGCGCCTACCTGAACAAGCGCTACATTTCGCGCTGACGTTCTGCCACATGCTGTTGTGCGTCTTCACAACAGCGCCAAAGTCTGCTTGCAAAAGCAGATTTCACAAAAAAGAAAATGTGGGTTTTTATGATAAAACCCGTTTTTCATAGTTAGATTGTTTTTCAATTTTCAAAGAAGTTTAATTCTGGATGGCACTACAGGACGTGAGTCCGCAAGTGCCATTTTTTTTGCGCCCCGCC
>JAEEGL010308572.1_pt1 | contig 18501 bp, 17 predicted proteins | sample 9134231 | NCBI WGS metagenome assembly JAEEGL01 (sample SAMN16246548, study PRJNA631951) | gut metagenome | biome: gut microbiome; feature: rumen; material: fiber-attached | host: Bos | place: Iran: Karaj | collected 2018-10 | reverse complement strand
GATATCGTTCCCCGCAAGCAAAAAGAGCGCCGTTTCGCACGTGGGCAAGAATCCCGAATGGCTCTTGCTGCGCCAACCGCCAAATTCCGTGTACGGGCGGCCAAGCGTACGGTTGTTCAACAGGAACGAATCGAGCGCCTGAGGGCAAAGGTGCGGGAGTAGCGCAAGCGCAATGACCAAGCGTTCATAAAAGCCAAGTCCAAACTCTTCGACTACTTGCCCATACGGGGAATCTTCATCGAGTTCTGGCGGCGGGAGCATTTCAATCCGGAGCTTTTTATCTTCGGAATCGTCTGCCGAAAAATACTGCGAGAAACGCAGGTCAATCACAGACTTGCACCATTCGATTTCATTTGTTAAATCAAGACTCATAAAGGCTTCATCTCCATTTAACATTTAAGGCCTTCTTCATCCAGGGGTGTTTTACCACAGTAAAGCTCCATGGGAGTTTATCAAGCAAAATGTCGTATGCTTTTTTCTCGACCGTAAGCACGTCCGTAGCGTCCGCAGTTTCTACACTTCCATTTCGCACAAAATATGAACCGCGCAATCCATCAGGAGACATCTGCCCCACCGCTTTCCAGTTTGCAATCACGGCCTTGAGGAGGCTATCTACAAGCTGCTTTTCGCCCTCAGAAACTTCCGGGAGTTCATTCACAAGAAATACGGGCGTCAAGGGCAATCCGCACAGCAGGTTCATCACTGCAGCATTTCGCGGAGGTTCGCTATACATTCCAAAAGCGGCATACTTGAGGACTGCAAGCGCCTTACGTTTCGCATCATCCGAAACAATCACGCCTTTTTCAAGGCATCCCGTGCGGTCAAAAAGCGCAGAAAGGTAAGGCGAAAGCAGCACAAGCCCAGAATCGGATACTTCGTGCGATGTTTTCCCGGATTCCAGTTCGGAATGTTGCACGTCATGTGTATTTGGCACAGGCTGCGGTTTCCGATGGGAATTTGCATTTTTCGCATGTAAAAGCCACTGGTAGACGACATAGGCAATCTGCTGGATATCCATTTGCGGATTTTCAGCCTGCATCATCTTAATAACGGACTCCGCAAAGGCCTGCGGATTGAATTTCTGGCCCGGATGATCCTGATACCAGCTTTCTGCGAGTGCATCAAAGCGGCGTTCTACATTACTCGACTGATCAACAGGCAAATGCTGCCGATAGACGTTTGCAAGCATATCCGTGACAGGTGCACTTTGCGCTCTAAAGACGGCCGGAGCAAGTTTCGATTTGAGCTCATTACGCAACAATTCAGCGATTTGACGGAACACATCACCTGAAGCATTCACATTCAAGTCTATCGTCAGCGAATCCAAAATAACATCACCGTCAACATCAACTTCGCTCAGCACATCATCGAGCGTTTCAATCAAAGCGCCGTGTGCAAAGCTATGCAATTGGCGCTCCTCAACTACCGCCAAAGAAGAATCCTCGGCGAATATGTTCAAGTTCATGTTTTCGATGTTGTTCAGCGATTCGCTCATAGCCAAACCTTCTTCGAAATGAACTGTTTATGTGCTAAAAGCCAATCCATCATGCGGGGCGTCATGGACAACTTCATCGGGCCATCATATTTCCAATCTTTATAAAGTTCGGCAAAGGCTCGGCTTTCGCGTTTGGGCACCCAGTAAATCACAGGGAGCAAATGTGCCGGGATTTCATTGCAAATAAAGCGTTCTATACGGTCAAGCGTTTCTGTTTTTAAATCAGGTTCGTTAAATATTACGATATGAACGTGACCAGCTTTTTCGTTTGCAAACATTCCATCGATGTTGTAGATTTCCAGCTTATCCAACCGGTCGCGCAGAATGCCGAGCATAAGCTCGATACGTTTCCGCCAAGAAGCCCCTGCGCGGTGCAAAAGAAGTTCCGGGAGATTTTTCAGGAATGCGACCTTGCAGCCAACAAGACGCGGCAACGTTATATAGTCAAACGTCGGGAAATGCACACCATACATAGCTAACATCTGGTCCAACGCCTGATTATAATATTCCAAATTTGCAAAAGCAGTCGCAGAGTGTTCCCCACGTATTGAGAACAGTTCAGGGAAATGTTCCAGCACATCCAAGAACTTTTTGAATACATATTCAATCGGAGCCAGATATTTTTTTAGAGCGTGCGCTCCCTCCCCTTCCCTATAAATTGTCGGGAAAAGATCAATCATCGGCGTAAAATCTGTTATATCACGGTGCGTTCCGCTAGGCAAGTTTTCAGGGACACTGTAATTGCTATCGGGTTCAAAAAACTTGGGTTCACCGCCAGTCCACTTGATGCGTACATCAGAGACAAAATCACCCATGCAGCGCCATTTTCGCCAAAGTCTCCAAAAGCGGTCGAAAACAGAATTACTCAACCAGTCATTTGTCGAACCGGCCATATAAATTTCGACTTTGTAATAACCGTTTTCGTCTGTACGGAAAACCACCTTGTCCGCAAAGCATCGCCATTGCGTATGAATCTTTTCGCCATAGATTCTCGTCTTAAAAAACGCAGCGTATTCCTCTAGAGTCACAGGGAATTCCTGCGTTACAAGCGATGCGGCATACATCGCCTGCGATTCATAATCGATACTCCCGTCAAATGATGCAAGGTAATCCTCGACATCAAAGCAAGTTTTGTAGCCAAGTTCCGTGAGCGTAAAGACCATCTGTTCCAAAATGGTCACGCCAGGATCGTGGACATTGTAGTCTGTCCAGATTTTTCCGCTTAATTTCTGCGAGAGCTCTATGGCTTCCAGCCGTAGCGCCGCGTAGTCAAACGGTCTAACCTCTTGACGGGATATCGTTATGGATTCAAGTTCACTCATTTTACAATCGAACCAATCATTTGCGTATCGAACCAAAGCTTGGTCAAGCGATAACGCACCTTGATTTTTCCTTCGTTGTCATATTTATGGTGTGTGCGCAGCTGTAGCGTATATTCATATTTTTGCGCACTCTTACGCCAACGAATATCAATCTTTGCGCTTCGTCCACCGCTATACGATTGCGTGTCCCGTATAGACGGCTTGCTGTTGAACGAATTAACAGCAATTGCATGCAGTAGGGCAAACTTTCCGTCACCTTCATTTCCGCCGACACCAGCAACCACTTCAAAACACTGGCAACCAGTCAAAACCTCGGTCACGTCATGCCACTCACCATCGGCCGGGACTTCAAAATTTTCATTTTCGTAGCCAATGCGCCCTTTCGAGGCGATTACACCATTGACATCGAGTTCACTTTGCGGGGAAATACAGCCAACACCCACGCGGCCATTCGGACTTGCATCAGATTTTTCACCGGAATGCCCACTCACGAGAGTTACGACCGTTTTTTCGTCGTCCATGCCCGAACTCTTTACATTCAAGCAGTTCTCGCCTTTTTCGATGTTTCGACGAACATTCGCAAACCACTGTGGATTGCGCTCCGCCAAATTCGAGAAAAAGCTCATCAAACGCGAGCTATCTCTACGCTGCTTAATTTCCAGACCATTTTCTTCGGAGACCGTAAAGCCTTCGTCAACCGAGTTCACCATCGAATCGATCAAGCTCATAAAGTCTTCTTCCGTCGGCATGCGCCCAGCCCTAAAACGCTCTTTCAGCTCGTTCCGGCTCAGTTTGAGGTATTCCATCTTTTGTCCAGCCATCAGTTTTTCCTTATGATAAATGTTTGACCAATTTCTAGGCCACCATATCCGTTATTGACATTAGATACGCCCAATTTATTTGACAGTTCGATATCATTGATAAAGTGCTTACGCATGGGAACCGCGATACTCCACGGGAAAGATCCTCGTAACAAATTGTCCTCAGACTGCTCTAACAAATTCACCAGGAATTTCTGTTCATCCGTTGAGGCAATTTTCATGACGGTACAATCGTCCATCACCTGATCCACATAATCAAGGCTTTCGATATAGGACTTGAGTTCATTTTTGTCGAGTTTCCAGCCAAAATGTTCTGTAATACCGCCTGTCTGCGAGAACCACGGCGACAGATAGTGATTGATTTTTTCGTTCAAGTCCAAAAGGATTTCACCTTCATTTTCTTGACGGCGAAGTTTGACATTGCAGCGGACTTGCAGTTTGTCAAAGAACGGATTTATCACCTGCACATTTGCCATGCGCGATACACGCTTTTGCAAGAAATCACGAATGTTCCAAAGAACCGATCCATTTACGCACGGGTCCCACTGGAAACTGCCATCGCAGAACATCGGCGAAACAGGCACAACAAGCAAGTTACCCGGGCTGGCCAAATCAAAATGCCCTGTAGATTCGTCCACCCACACATGCGGGAAACATTTGACTTTATACACTTCGGGGAATCGTTCCAGAATCAGGCGTTCATAGTCCTCGATGCAAACACCACGGTTTCTGTGATACAGATACTCCGCAACGCGCATACGCATCTTGTCATCGGATTCACGGAGTTTACCACCAAACGATTCCTCGAACTGGTAGACACTTGAAAGCCCTGCAATACTCGAAGTCAATTCCTTTATAGTCTTCGGTTTGCAATGATCCTGTTCCATTCCGTCTTCAAAGCCGCAAACACGCTTGACTTCAAGCGACTGCGTAAACACGGTCAAAAGTCTTGAACATTCACGCCAGAATTCCCCATTCGGGCTAATACGAATCCAGTAATAGCCGTTAGGCATCAAATCGCTTTCGCTCACCATATCGCTTAGCAAATTCAAGGTCACAATGCCAGACGACGTAAAAAAAGCCGTTGTATCCGCTAGGCGATTTTCATCGGGAATGGCCTTCCAACCCAACGGGCCCAGATACGACCAGCTGAATTTTTTCTTATCCAGTCCCCGCGCCGACGAATCTCGATTGAGCATGAAATAGAGGTTTACCTTTTTCGGCTTACCGGCAAATTTAAGTCCCAGGAACAAGTCGCCGTTCCGCACAAGATAAGGATCACAAACACTGTAGCCGTACGGGTGTATATAAAAGACGCCATCGGCTTTTTTTGATTCATTTGTCGAGAAGATAATTTCTGTAGTCGAGGCATAGTTGACGTACAAATCTTCAAGACTCGGCGTGTAAGGCTGATTCGGCAAGCTATCGGCAGTTTTTTTCTTGAGGACCTGTGTCAAGAAAGAATTGCAGACAGTACGTGAAACTTCCTGATGCATAAAGGCCTTGGAAGGCGCAATGAGCTTCATCCTGAAGAACCCATCCTTCATCATCGGCGAATACATAAAATATTCGTCATCAGGAATCATTTCACTTGTACGCGAACAGACGATGCTGTTGAACGATATATTGAAATCCGGCGAAATGCGCCCTATTCGTTCACTGTCGCTAAACCAGCCTTTTGAACGTTCATGGCCAACCGTATCGCTGGAATTGAACAACTGGCAAGTCACGCCATTTTCATCGGACGGTAACCAAGTACCACCATACAAACCGCTCAAAGATACGACAAAGTCCGAAGTCTGCGGCGGATTATCGTACTGTGCATACCATTCCGAGAAATCGCTACAGTTCGGCAGTCCACACCATTTGCCATGGACATCGAACGAGTTCAGCTTTTTACCGCAAATTTCCTTGCACCCAACAATAAACGAGCTACCAACTCCCGGAACGGAGCCAAACGGCTGTACCGGCAAAAGCGTCGATGCAGGGCCATATTCATTCGAGACCGCTATATCACGGCACTTCGAGACTTCTACCGCAATACGCACCCCCTGCAACTGCAATTTCATGAGGGTTTGCCAAAGCACACGCGACTTGCGAGGCAATACCAAAAGCCGTAACACAGGATTTTCGGGATGATACTTGCCGCCATGGATTTCCGGATTGTAATTGACAATAGCCGGATCTGTATCCTTCAGCGTAAATTCAAGCGTCATTTCGTTTTCAGGGCAAACCGAATTCAGATTGTAACAGCCGATTTTATAATCGTCAATATCAATCCATCCGTTTTCAGTCGTGAGCGAAAGTCTAAATGCATTCAGGAACGCCGCCGAAAAATCACGGGCGCTCCCATAATTCTTGTCAAGGACCGTTCTACGCAAAGAGCCCTTTGCGAACACGAAATTCATCTTGACATTACGCACGCCACTTGCCATGTAGAATATGCGATTCGAGACGCAAAGACCTACATTCGAGAAAACAGCCCATTCAGGCACTTCATTCGATCGGGTAAGGCCAAACAACGGATACGGTTGCAATTTCTGGTCGCGGACCTGTTTCAGATCGTACACAGGGATTTCAGTCTGCACAATTGGGTACCCCTTCACACACGAGACGGTCAAAATCTTTTCGACCTTCACATCGTTAATGACGGCATCGCAGACTGATTCAAATTCGATATTTTCACCCTTGCTGTTTTCGCCGGCGCTAAAGCGCGTACCCTTCGGGAGCACGCAAGAGACTTCGTCATTATCGACTTCGACCGTCACAAAGGCATGGTCGCCTTCGGCTTCGCGATTATTTTGCTTAAGGACCTTGCGATAATAGAAGTCTATACGCTTATCAGGCAGCTCATTGAGCTTTTCCTGCGCGCGATGCATAAGCTTTGCACAAACCGCATACAGAGCGACAGCAGGATCCGTCTTGCCGTCCGCCTCTGTTTCCATCATCGCCACAACTTTCGATAAATCGACATCATCGAAAAAGTGCGGTACGCCGTGTTCCCTGGCATATTCTTTCATCATCTCCAAAACGGACTTGGTGGACGTCGAATCCACTGCAAAAAAGCCATTCACAAGTTCCGGGAACTTGCGAGCGTTTTGGCTCAATCCATCTTGTATTTGAAAAAACTTACCAGTCATAAATCCATTCAGTCATCTATACATTAGCATCAGTAGCTTCGTTCAGGTAGAACGGGAACACCAGATTCCTTCGGTTGTTCGTCGAGCAGACGACATAGGCGACATTAATCTGCAGAACGCCTATTCTTTCGGTCTGTACAACGGAGATATCATCAATTTCTACGCGTGGTTCGTTCATAAGCACGGCCCTCCGGATTTCGGCCTTGATAAGCGTTTCCATCCTTAACGAAAACGATTCAAAGCAAAAATCTCTCAGACGAGAGCCATACTCCGGTTGCATCAGGCGCTCCCCAGGATACGTCATCAGGAGAATGCGCAAGCTTTCTTCGATATCGTCTTCATGTTCCGACATCCTGGCAAATCCCGTTTTCGAAAACGAAACCGGGAACGACCAGCCACGACCTAAAAACGAAGTATCTAGCACTCTACCCCCCAATCATCACCGTCGGGCAGCCGATTACAATCGAGCCGCCGTGAGCTGTAGAATCGCCCATGCGGGCGGCAGGCTTTCCACATATCATGACCGTTGCAGAGCCTTTTATAATGGAATCCGGAGGTCCAACGCACACGCATGAATCCCCCACCACAGCAGCGGGGATTCCGCCAATAAGCACAGTCGGCGCACCCGGCCCAACAACAGGTCCTCCCACATGCGGGATGGGAGACGGCCACGCAGGAGTCTGCATGGGGCATGTATGCATATCAGTAAGTCTTGCAGCGCACGGCATATAAACTCCTAGTTAATCATCACCATTCCGCCCTTGATGACCGTCTGTCCCGATGCCGAGACTTCGGCCTTGGCACTACCTTTGCCGGTGAACCCAACTTTTCCGTTAAATTCTACATTCAACCCTTCGCCCTTGAGGTCGCCTTTAGAAGTCAAGTTTATCCCGCCTACGGAAGTGACATTGAACTTTCCTTTTGTATCAAAGACGATATCCTTTTTCGATTCCACCTTAATGCCGCTATCGGACATTTCGAGCTTGTTACCCGAAGGGTCTTCAACCGTAATTTTTTTGCCATCATCATCTAGGACAAACTTGCGCTTGCCCGGAGTCGTTACCGTGATGGACTTCTTTTCTTCATTGAATTCGACGCTCAGTTTTTCGCGCGTAAGGATCTGCTTGATATTATTCTTTTTTTCAAGAGCCTGTGGCGGTGTACGTTTTCCGCTATAAAGACTCCCAAGAATCACGGGACTTGAAGGATCTCCGCCAAAGAACCCGAGAATCACTTCATCCCCCACTTCCGGGAAAAAGAAACAGCCTATTTTATCCGAAGCGTATGCTCCGCCGAGTCTCGCCCAAACACCTTCCTGTTCGTTCTGCATCAGCGGAATTTTTACTTTGACACGGTTTAAATTTTCAGGATCTTCATGAATTTGCATCACGACGCCCGTCAAAAGCCCGTGTACACCACAATTGAAACCAGAAGCAATCGAGGATGTTGTTTCAAATTTTTCGGAAAACCATTCCTTGGGCATGCCAAACGTATATTCCGTTGTCCACAAGCCATCACCGATATGATGGTGGATTCCAGAAACCAGAGCACCGCCCTTAAAACGGTCTCCAACATTCTTTAGGCCCACAAGTCCGCCAAGCTTCGCCTTCGTCGAGCCCAAGCAAACCACAGTACCGCAGATTCTCGAAAGCTCATTTTTCAACTGGTCCGCTTCGGCCCAAGACGTAAGCATGCCTTTCGACACCTGAGAATTTATCTGAAGCGTATTCGAAGACACATTCAAGACTTTCTGCAACTTATTGTTATCGAGATTGTTCTGGTTTCCAAGGGATTTCATCCCTGATTTTCCAGAAATCACCTGCTGCTTGGTAATGTCCCAGGCTTTTGCCTCGACATTCTTGACTTGCGAAAGTGCATTGGCCTCGGCCTTAAATTCAATAATGTCAGTGCCCCAAGTGAGTTCCACCTCGGCACTCCCCTTGACAGCAATCTTTTCGATTGACAAGCCCTGGTCATCAGCCAAGAGCCAACAGCCATTGGCCTCGGCACGCGTCATCATAAAATCCCAGTCCGTGCAATAATACTGCAAGATTTCCTTATGAGCTTCACCGCCAATACTGGACTTTATCGAAACGCCATTATCGCCCGCCAGCTTCTTGATGATGGCATCGTCGGTCTTTTCCAGGTAATTCGCATTCTTGCGGGCACAGGTCATCGCAATAGCCTTGTCCCGGCACTCGATTTTCACGCAGCTGCGGCCGTGCTTTGAAATCGAAACGCCATGGCGCACCACGACCCCCTTGAAAATCGGCGACGATTTTGCGGCATACCCCGCCTTAATGGTGACTTCGGAACCTGGGGCAAGTTCTTCACCATCACTCAAGGGGAACTTGCCATCGTTCACTTCACCATCTTCAATGACAACAACCGCTTTCGGAATCGTATTGATGCCGTAATAGACATCTACCGAGACAATGGGCAACGCAGACGAAAGAGCCTTGCCCTTCCCCTGAATAACGCACTCTACTGGGCCTTCATCACTAAATAAGGGAGATTTACTCGACATATACTCCTCAATCGACAAGCGGCGGGAATACGAGACGCGTTCCCGGTTTTAAGTGGCAAAAACTTGAAAGTCCGTTGATACGCGCCACCTGCATATAAAATGACGGGTCTTTATAAACCTTATTGCAAAGGTTGGGTAAAGTATCGCCCGACTTGACTTCAATAATGTGAGTGAGGTCCGGAGAATGCCTATTCGCTTCCGCCTCAATCTCTTTCAGTGTCTGATGTGTATCAAACACCAGCTTCACAATAGCACGGAGCGGGCTCCCTTCGACATCAAAAAGCGTATACTTTGTTTCCATTGAAACAAGACGCGCCTTAAAATTTTTCGAGCCCCACGTCACCTCGACAATCGGAGTTTCATGAGCATCGCCATCGAACTTGTAGACCATTTTCTTGAGTTTTTCAATCATCTGGTCTATCGTTCCGTCAAGCGGCCATTCTTCTACAGGTATCGCACCAGTCGTATCCAGAAATATGTCTGGAATACTTATTCTAGTCGAATTCTTACCCTTATACTTTTTACACTGTTTTTGTCCGCTATTTACATAGCCAATAGAATCTGTTGTAGAGAATTCCTTAGGATTCACCATAACGGTGAATTCTTCGCCATTTGACTTTATGGTGAGCTTATCCAATTTCATTCTTAACGATCCTTCGCCCTTTCAGCAGTCTCCTGGATAAGTTCCTTGCACTCTTCCAAGACATCAGACCGTAAAGCATCCATCTGTTCCTGCACCGTTTCTGCAGCAACACCGGTAACATGCACGTTAACAACAAGATTTTTTATTTCAAGCGACATCCGAGCCCTAAACCTCTATACCCATCGAATAATATTTCAGTTTCACAGTCTCTATGGCAATTTCGCTTTTCTCTGCGTTCAGCGATCCCACAGACCAATCCACCGGATACGCATTTTTAAAGCTCCAGGTCGCAAGCGCTTCCCCTTCAGCTCCCAAAAGCGAAACCGTTATTGACTTAGGTTTAATGCAACCTTTCGAAAGCGGTGTTGACAAAGTATCCTTACACCATTTAAAGAACGAATCGGATCCTCGGACAACACCGCGTTTCAAGACCAGGTCGCCATGCTTCCTTGACTTTGGAACGCTATAGCAATTCGAATTATCACCCCCCGACATTACAGAAAGGGTTTCCAAGGAACTATCAATTCCGCTCACCTCGTTAAACGAGATCTGTTCGCCATCGACAATCACGTTAAAGTGAAAAGCAACCGGAAATTTCCATTCTGGAACATCAGGAGGCGCCATATTCTACCTACTACGAGTTCGTAATTTCAAGGCCTTCGTGGACAATTTCAATAGTCTCGATTGCAACTTCATTGCCTTCGGACTTGAGATCAGTCCCCGTGACCTTGGTTGGCCATGCGTTCTTGAGCGTCCAAGTCATCGTCGGATTACCACCTTCATCCAAAAGACTAATCGTAATGTTCTTACGAGCGATGGTATTCATCTTGATTTCCTTGAACCAATCCCAGAACCTATTGTCGCCCTTGAAAATGCCCTTCTTCATCGTGACGTTACTGTACTTGACAAGGCCTGGCATCTTGACAGGAGAAAAGATGGCGCTATCTCCCGAACGATACTTGATTTCTTCGGATTGAGCATCAAGACCAGAAACTTCCTGGAAGGAAATCTGTTTGTCATCCCACTTGACCAAGAAGTGGAATTTCGGCATAGGCCAAATATCAGGGCTTTGAGCTTCACCAGCCATATTTCTTACCTCCTATTAGGACTTCTGCTGCTGTTGTTGGAATGTGAGTTCAATGAATTCTGCCGGACGGATCAAGGCGACCTTGACAGTCACTCTCAAAATGCCTTCGAGGATATCTTCGGGCGTCATGGTATCACCAAGACCCACATGAACTTCGTAGGCATCTTCAGGAACGGAGCCGGCGAGACCACCGCGCTTCCAGATTCCATAGAGGAAGTTGCCAATCATGTTCTTCATCGTGAGCCATGTCGTAGACGTATTGGCGTCGAACACATAAGCCTTAGAAGCCTGCTTGATGGATTCTTCGAGCATGATCATCGTACGGCGGACGTTCACATAGCGCCAATCGAGGCTGTTGCCGTCGAGCGTACGTGCACCCCAGACCTTGATGCCATCGCCGACAAAATAGCGGATAGCATTGATCGCCTTACCATTCAGCGGAACGTTCAGGTCTTCCTGTTCGTCGTTAGTCAAGTTCACCGTCGGAGAGACAACGCCATTGACACCGACATTGGCAGGGGCCTTCCAGACGCCTTCGTTGTTATCCACACGGGCGTAGATACCGGCAATAGCGGCAGAAGGAGCCATCAAGTTGAGCATTTCGCTCATGGTGTTCATCATGGCTGCATACTTCGGGCAAACGACCTTAAGCGTATTGTGCAAATCCGTCGAATCATCCTTCTTGACGTCAAAGTCGCTCAACTTCTTGAAGAAGCTTACAAGTTCCACTTCTTTCTTGGAGAGCTTTGCCTTTTCGTCGTCAGAAAGATCGAGGCTTTCAATACCCGGCACTACAGACTTTGCGAGGTCCAAGGCGAGGGTGGCATAAGAGCCTTCACCATCAGCTTCCGGTTCAATGTTCACAAACGAGACTTCGTTCGGAGAGACGATATTCGTGTTGATCCACGGATAGTATGCTGCACCATACTTGAGGAAGGACGTCACCTTTTCGCGGAATGCGCCGATGCATTCGAGCGGTTCCTTGTAACCGTCAAACACGTCGAGAATGGTAAAGCGGTTCTGCATTTTATTGCAATGGGCAAGCAATGCGTTATGGACAGAAGCGCAGTCATCGGCATTTGCAAGAGAAACGGCATCCGGCACAAGCATGATTGTCGGTTCCTGTTCCTTGACAAACGGGGTAATGCCATTGACAAGCTGTTCCTTGTCGATTTCCTTGTCGTAGCCACCAACAGAACAGATATAGCAAGCTGCACCACCATTCTGGAAGAAGATACGCATGGAATCGTAGAGACGGAACATCGGCTTCGTCTGGAGGGCGGCCTTCTGTTCACCGTCCTTGGCTTCGGATTCGCCTTCGGCGTCATCAGAGGCGGCCTTAGCCTCAGATGCGGCACCGTAGGTAAATCTTACGGACGGCGCACCGCCGAAAATGTTCAGGAATTCAGCGAAGGAAGTGATACGGAAAGGCTTGTTTGTCAAGTCCTTACCATTGTATTCCGCCTTTTCGGTATAACCGATAAATGCGGGAATAGCAGTAGCGACTTCCACCACCGAGCCCGGGAAAGCGTCTTTCTCGACGAGATAGACGCCCGGAGTTTTGTATGATGTAGGCATTTATGATTCTCCTATTTTTATGGATTAACAAAACATTCAGCGACAATGGCCCTAGTGCCATCGTCTAGACGCGCCTTGGCGATTGACTTTGCATTTGCATTCGGAAGGCTTTTCATCAGAACCTTCGACGTGGTAGAATCCAGCAACTGGAATCGCGGAGGCGCGCCACTCACAATCGGGATTTCACTCCTCGATATGTAAAGCGAAAGGCGCGGCGACTTTTCCACGCAATCAAACTGCACCGGGTCATCGACCTTCAGCGAGTCGTTTATTTGCAAATCGCGTTCAGCATAAATGCCTGAGACGCAATAGCACCACCTCAATTTCTTTGTCGGTACCTTTACGGTACACACAAGCGGCTTTTTCGGAGTCAAGTGGAGTTCTAGAGCGAACACGACTCCAAACATCCGCTGCAATTCGGGAATAGAATCCTTGCTACGCCCTTCAAAGCGAACCTCCGATTCACCTGACACAACAGCTACAGCAATTTCATCATGGGCGATCCCATCAAAATACGTCACGTTCCAGATTTCGGCTATTGACGCCTTGATGTAAAAGAAAAGAACCGTTTCCTCTTCAAAAGCAGTCACCGGAGCCATAAGCCGCACTTTTCCATCGTATATTCGGCATAGGGTCTCTTCTCTTTTTAAGATTTTATCTGTTTCAGACGACGGAACAACTTTAAAACCACAAGAGCTTCCGTTGTAGTACTCATGGCAAAGCGACACATCTACAATTCGTGTGTATTCCATTAAATAAGCCCCAGTTCTGAGTTTTCGGGTAGCCGAATAACGTACGGCTGGTAATACGAGTAGTTACCGCCAAGAGCAACAGTCTTTAATCGATAAACTACTGACGGGACATATTTTGCCCCAATCGTCCCCCACAAATTGTTCAGTTCTTGCATATTCAAGGTTTCCATGTCAATCGCAATCTTTTCTAGCCCATCGGGCATATCCGGCGAATTTGTCCGATCAAAAAAGGAATGGTCCATGAAAAAAGCCACAGCCTTTGACAAATAGCGAAGCGAATCCACGTAGTTTCCGCCTTTAAAATTGGCTGCGATTACAAAGTACAAGTTCAAGAACACCTTTTTCTGCGGCACGACGGCTCGATCGCCATGAAATTCCGGGACAGCATGGCCCTGCACCATGCTATCGCGTTCCATATTTACCAGGAATATATTCAGTTTATTTGTAGCCCCCTCATATTCTTTTCCATCATTTTCAAGCATTCTAGAAACGACAACAAGATCTTCACGAACCGACATCGTTCGCCGCAAGTGAAGATTCAGTTGCATTGCCAAGAACTGCAATGATGCCCCTATCATACCTATAAACTCCCGTCCTTTATTGGAAGCACATATATATGTTTATATGTATTACTTCGTTCATATTCTAACTTTTCAACGCGGCAATATAATTATAAGTTGAGCATTTTGTAAAATGTAAAATTTATTTTTCTATATTTCACTTGTTTAAAACATCCAAACTTTGTACTAGCAAACAAATTTTCACTAGACATTCCTTACAATTTCACATCATCAAGAATAAAGTTTCAAATTTCTTTACACACAGAGTCAACCAAACAAATTCAGTCAAAAATCACATTGACTTAAAATGACATTTTATTTTTTAGGCAATGCAAGGTTCCATAAATCAACACCTTACGCACAGCATTATAGCCAGTCTCTATAGCTTAAAATCGTCACAAAAAGACCAAAGACGCCCCACCCGTCCCAAAAGCTCTTTACAAGAGGTCTTTTTTACAAAAATTGGCGTTTTTACGTCAAAAACGCACAAAAAGGCCCGATTGCAACAAAAAAATATCGTCTATTTTTCCGATACGGTCACAAACACAGAGTACTCTTTTATTAAATTTTACACATGTTTGAGCAGAATAACCAGTCCGAGTTGACCTCTCGTCAAAAAGAGATATTAGCCCTTTTGCGTAAAGGACTTACAAATAACGAAATTTGTAAGACCTTGAACATTTCTGCTAACACGGTCAAAGCCCACCTGGCTAAGATTTACAAAATTCTTGAAGTCACCAACAGAACCGAAGCAGTTTCCTCCAAAATCGAGGACGACAAGAACAATATTATAGAAGACCTCAAGAAAGAGCTCAACATCATATTCCTCAAGAAAAACGATATTTCTGAATACCCGAAGGCTAACGGGCTATATTATTCCTTGGTGGAATCCATCCATCAATACCGTATTTTCCGCATTACAGACACTGTAGAACCAGGTATCGAGCCCGCATTTTCAATCGACGTCTCTGCCGCAAAAGACAAGGACGAATCCCTATACTTATCGATCAGGCTCGGTTCAACACACGAAATGCTATGGACCGCAGCTATCAAGGTCAGCTCGGACAACATTGCAGAACTTGCCCAAAAGACAGCGATGCTTTTTTTCAGGAACCTGGTCCTTTCGACCGCGCATCTGAAATACACGCCGGAATGCCCAGTTCCATACTGGTGGTATGCTACCGCGCACTGCAACATAAAATTCGAGAACCGCAGCAAAGAGAGCTTCAATTACTGCAAGAACATGCTCACGCCTATCGCTACAGGAGACATCTACAGCGAACAGGCCGTTTATACGCTAGCCTTGGTCTACTACGTTGCCATTCTGGACAACTGGGGCAACACCCAAGCCCTCACAGAGACTCTCGCCGGTTTCGCCCGCAAGACGATGTTCAACGCTCCATATTCCATTTACTCCCAAATGATTATGGCGTTCTACAACATAGTCATCGGAAACAAAGGCGAAGCCATCGCTTATTTCAAGCAAATCATCGAGGCAAACCCGCAAACGATTATTGCGCGTACGATCCTGATACAGATTTACATGCTGACAGGGCAAAGCGACAAGGCACTTGAGCTCACCGAAGAATGCGAACGGCTGATTCCCGAAAACGCCGTTCAGTCCTCCATCAAGTACGGCAAGGCATTCATATTGCTGATGCAGGGCAAGTACGAAGAATGCCTCACCCTATCGAGCCAGATTCTGCTGTATACCCCCAAGGCCACAATACTTCGCCTTTTCATCATTTTCTGCAACAACAAGCTCGGGAACACAGCCGAAAGCGAATCCCAGATCAAGATTCTGTACAAGGAACACCCGGATTTTGGTAAACCGTACGTTGAACAAATCCTAAAAGGGGTCTGTCCAGAGATGCAAAAGATGTTCATGGACAATCTCCAGAACCTTTTTATCCAAAAATAACCCTAAAAACTACCCAAATGGGCTATTGTTAAATCACCCCTATTCAATGTATTTTTGGCTTGTAACTTTGGAGAACAAGCCACAATGGTTGAACAGAATAATTTTTTTGATACGACGACGGATGTAGAAAAGAACATCTGTTTAGGGGACATTAAGCCTGGAGACATCCTGATTTTTGACGGAGAAGACCACGGCATATCCCTTCTTATCAAAAAATTCACGCATTCTCAAGTCACCCATGGTGCAATTTTTATGCAAGGGGGGAGTGTTGCAGCCCTTGCAGACGCGGGTTCTGGCGGCATCCACATGCACCAGGTCGATAGCAGAGATAGCTCCCGAATTGTCCATGTCCGCCGAATAACTAAGAAAGGAGGATTCGGCGAGAACTTTGACAAGACCGTAGCTCCTGTCATCGACATAGCCCGCGATTATGTCAACCAGGATCTCCCCTACCCATACTCCGACCTCGTCCTCCTTGCGATGATCCTCATTTACAAGGATGTCTCCGATGTCAGCCTCAAGCAGGCGGCAGTCATCAAGTTCCTGAAAGTCGTAACGGCCGAGCTGAAAAAGATTATCGACGATAAATTCCATGACGGCAAGCACACGATGGTCTGTTCATCGTTTGTCTACCAGTGCTACCTGGACGCCTCCCAAAACAATCCGGACCTTAAAATCGACATCAAGTACGGTGACGCCGATTACGATCCGAAATACAAGGCAAAGCGCTCTGCAACACTTTTTGACCTCTATGCCGAGCACGCAACGGAATACAATTACAAAACCTCGATTTTCAATAACGAGAAAGACGAGCCAGTTACAGAATCGCTCGACGAGCTCCTCGAAGATCTCGTAAACAAGGACAACAACCACGTGAGCCTGGTCAAGGGGAACGCCCTTAGCCATGCCATCGAAGAATTTTTAAAAGCGCTCATGAAGGCTTGCGGCTTCGTAGTCAAGGATGTCAAGGACCTGATTGAAAACGCCCGAAAGCAGCAAGCCATGTTCGTCACACCGAACGACTTGTACTGCCACACGACCAACACGGAATCTGTTGGACAGATTAGGCTGTACCGCCACGACGAGGAATACACGCCGTAGCACAGAAAGCAAGAAGTTACACCTCAAACATAATGCTGCAAGGACCTGAAAAAGGACTCATCCCCCGATTCACGGTTCTTGCAGTATTTCTTTTTTATAGAAATGGCGAAAAAACGCCATGCAAAATATTAAGCGCTGACGCTCAATTCGCTAACAGCTAATGCCGGCACCTTGTAGCTTGCAAACGGGTCGCGGTATTCATTACCGACCGCCACAATATTCTTGATGATATCGAAGAAGTTACCGCTAAGCGTAACGCCATCGACCGGATGCTGGATAGCCCCATTCTCGCACCAGAAACCGTGCGCCCCGATGCTCAGTTCTCCGCTTACGGGATTGCAGCCGGAATTGCCTTCCAGACGCACCACGAGCAAGCACTTCGGGAAGAGCTTCAAAAGTTCCATGGTCGTCATGTTTCCTGGCGGCACGAGCAAGTTGTAGAAACTCGTAGACATCTTGCTGCCAAAGCTTCGAGCGCCACTGCCGGTCGTTTCACACCCAGCCTTTGCGGCCGTTTCAAGGTTGTAAAGTGCGGAATTGAAGACACCGTTTTCGACGACCTTCACGCGCTTTGTGAGGCAGCCTTCGGAATCGAAGTAGAACTTGTGTTCGAACATTTCGCCAACCGGATCGTTCCACAGCGAGAACACATCACTTGCGATTTTTTCGCCTTCCTTGCCGTCGAGACGGGACTGGCCCTTCTGCATGGTTTCAGCAAAAAAAGGCTGATTGTACATGCCGAGGAACCGCGCAGAAATTCTTTCGGAGAGGATTACCGGAATTTTGCCGCTTTCGATTTTCTGGGCGCCAAAGAGTTCCGTTGCATATTCGGCAGTCTTGCTTGCGATTTCATCGACCGAGAATTCGTTCCAGTCGCGGCCGTTCTTGACAAAGTTTCCAAGCTTCTTGATACCACCCCGGCTTGCGACTGCACCAGCACCCGCAGAAGCGCAGTTCGAGCGTGCTTCGTAAAAAAGCCCAGAGCTATTCGCAACGATGGAATAGTCGTTTTCGATGTCACCACCGAGGTACGGGATGTTTTCAATCTCACTGGACTTTGCAAATGTCGCCTTTTCGAGCTCGATGCAGAAATCCTTCATCGTCGCAAGGTCGAGCGATTCGAGCGCGGGATTGTAGTTCGGCTCGCCCTCCGGAAGAGGTTCGGCACATGGGAGTTCAATGTCGATTTTTTCGGTCCACTGCGTATGGCAAAGGGCATCCTTGAGCGTCTGGCTCAAGGCCTCATCGGTGAGGCGTTCCGTATGCGCGTAACCCGGGCGACCATCCTTGATGACGCGGACCCCGAGACCTACGGAATCCGAAATTTCGGTATTCTGTACCTGGCCCTGGAAAACGGACAAGCCTTCGGAATGGGTGTTAGAAGCGATAACATCAAACTGTTCGGCTTCGCCCTTGGCGATGTCACACATGAAAGAAACGGCATCTTTAATATTCATATCGCAAGTATAATAATTATATAGTCAGGCAAAACTACTCTAATTTGTCATGCCCGCCCCCGAGCGGGCATCTCCCATTGATCGAGAAGCGCGGCTT
>JAEEGL012973466.1_pt1 | contig 18502 bp, 15 predicted proteins | sample 9134231 | NCBI WGS metagenome assembly JAEEGL01 (sample SAMN16246548, study PRJNA631951) | gut metagenome | biome: gut microbiome; feature: rumen; material: fiber-attached | host: Bos | place: Iran: Karaj | collected 2018-10 | reverse complement strand
TTACTACTCCCGATGATTCGTAAGATATTATCAGGTGTTCTCCCGGAAATATTCCATTTGCAATGTAGGAATTTATCTTTCGTATAGCTTTCTCCGCATAAGCTGAATCATCCATTCTTCCGTCATGCTCCCAGTAGATTTCCTTGCCATCTCTTTTTCTAAGGAATGTAAAATCAGGATATATTACTCCATAGCCCTTAAGTTTCAGAGGGCACTCGTACTTATATTCAATTCCAAGGTCATAGAAGGTATCAGCCAGAATCTTCTCAGATTTAGAGCGAACCCTTTCGCCCTTCTTTGTATAGATTTCCGGAATGCCCGGAGCAAACTCTTTTCCCACATATGAAATAGCCTTCCATTCTTCAAGCCGTTGTTTCCACGGAGTTTCTACCGGATTGATAAGCGTCTTTCTGATGGGATGAAGCTTGTTATAGATTTCTTCTATCTCATTGTCTTCATATTCTTTTGTGAGTTTATCAAGTAGTTTCAGGCGCTTATCCACTAGCTTTTGGATTTTCTGATCATAAGACTTCTGGGCCAAGCTATAAGCAAGTGTTATATTATCTTTCCTGATATATGAAAGCTTATATCCAGCCTCATTGCTATCTTCGACACACTGTATATATTGAACTTTATTATTTGCCGTGGTTACTCTGACAGTTCCACAAGGTGCATCTTTAAGCCTGCTATCCACTATTTTCTTGATATTGTTTAATCGTTTTTCTTCATTTGTCAGTAATTCTTTTAATCCTTGCATTTTTCCTCTTTTTCTTTTATTGCCTATATATTTCTATTCCACCTATTACGACCATTTTACTGGCGTCAGCAAAATGGTCTGGTACTACTATCCCATTGCTCTCACACGAAACTCCTACTCTTGTTTGTCTGTTGAATTTAATCTTTTGCATATTTTCAACAGGCTGTTTTATTTATATTTGTCTGTTTATATCGCGTTTTTCGTGTTTTCAACAGGCTGTTTTCCCCGTCATAACCTGTTGAAAAACAAGATATTCATGTTTCCAACAGTATAATTTGTAGCTTTTCATCTGTTGGAATTAGCTAATTTATCTTTTCAACAGATATTTAATACTTATTCCATCTGCTGAAATGTATAAAAGTTCAAATTCCAACAGATCTATAGCCTATTTTCTTACTGTTGAAATTTATAAAACCACAAATCTCAACAGGCAAATCCCCCTCTAAATCACTGTTGAGATCTAACAAGCTAACACTTTCAACAGGAATGCCCCAAGTTTTCAGCCTGTTACAAATCCAAAACACCAAAATCCAACAGTCCAAAAAAGCAAAATTAGTTCAAATAACTTGGAAATAGTCCGATCACAATAGCATCATAAACCATTGTGTGGAATAGATACGCGGCTGGACTCGCCAGCCGCAAAAATAGAATAATCTAAGATATAATTCTAAAATACTCTCTTAATAAGTCGACCAATTCTCTAGGAGTCCAACCGTTACTTCCTTAAGTCGACCAGTTTCCTTTATAAATCACTTCAAACCCGCATGGTTACTGGCTTACCTTTGTCAGCAAAACTACAGTCTCAACATGATTCGTCCAAGGGAACTGATCTACAGCCACGGCTCTGGTCATGCAATAGCCGCTGCCCTGCAGTATCTCTAAGTCTCTTGCAAGGCTTGTGGGCTTGCAGGAAACGTAGATCATGTATGGGACGTCATAACCTATTATCTTCTGAAGGGCTTTGGGATTGATTCCGTCCCTGGGCGGATCGAGGATAATAAGGTCCGGTTTTTCTTCTATATCATCAAGAACCTTAAGGACATCTCCTGCGATGAATTCGCAGTTATCCAGATTGTTTATTCTGGCATTTTCCTTGGCAGCCTCTACTGCTTCCTCAACGATTTCGACACCGATAACCTTGTCAGCAACGGGTGCAAGAAGCTGGGAAATAGTACCTGTACCGGAGTAGAGGTCATAGATTACGCCATCCTTGCTGATCTTCTTCTGGTCATAAAGACTTCTGATATAGTCTCTTACTGTCTGATAGAGAACCTCGGCACTCAAACTGTTTGTCTGAAAAAATGAGAACGGAGTGATCCTGAACTTCAGTCCCAAGAGATGCTCAAAGAAAAAGTCCTGGCCAAAGAGGATCTCTGTTCCCTCATCTATTACCGCATCTGCAAGGGCGTCGTTCTTTGTATGAAGGATACCCACTATTCTTCCATCCAGAGGAAGAGCTAAAAGCGCATCCCTAAAGCCTGACAGATCATGTTCTTCCTGGGTTGTGGTAATAAGATCAACCATGATATCGCCGGTTTTGACAGCTTTCCTAACCAGTAGATGGCGAAGATATCCAACCTGTCTCATCCTATGGTAAAAAGAGATTTCTTTCCTTTCATACATAGGAGAAAAATAGTCCAAAGTAGCAGACAAAATAGCTTTGTAATCATCATCAACAATTCTGCAGCCGCTGACTGTAACGATATCATACATGCTGCCTTTTTTGTGCATGCCAAGACACAATGGGCCACCCATTACTTCGTCTCCGAAGGTGAATTCCATTTTATTTCTGTAGGCAAACTTAACAGGGCTGGATTTTATTCCCTCCCATGTGCATCTTTGTGATTGTCTTTCAAAAGCTGGTTTTAACAGACTTCTTACCTGCTGTTCCTTAAGGCCAAGTTCCTTGACGTAGGGCATGGTAAGATAACTGCATCCACCACATTTTCCGAAGTGGATGCAAGGACTATCGATCGAATCAGAGGAATCCTCCAAGACTTCCACGAGTCTTCCTTCTGCTCTGTCCTTTCTGACTTTTTGTATCTGAACTAAAACCTTCTGATCGGGAAGGACACCTTTTACAAGCACCTTCCCGTCATTGGTTTCTACTATTCCTTTGTTGGGAAAATCAACCCTTTTTACTATACCTTCAATTAAATCTTTTTTCTTCACAATATAATTTCTTAGCTTTCCTTGATGAAATCGTCGTCATCGAAATCGTCATCAAAATCGTCGAAATCGTCATCATAGTAATCATCTTCAAAGGCCGGTGTCATATAGCGATAAACCAGATATGAGATGATTGCAACGGCTGAAATTGAGCCAAGTACGGCTAAAGCCCAGAGGATAACATTGGAAGGCTTCTTAGCATTGGCCGCTTCTCTCTTGTCAAGTAACTCGTTGATACGTGTCATTTCGATGATGTCATCAATCTTAGATTTTACTTCCATGGTAACCCCTTTCTCATAAAAAAATTTCGCTACAATTAGTATATCATTAATACCGGACTAACGATAAGAAAAATAAATTTTACCATCGCACCATACAAATACCTATTTTCTTCTCGTTCTGGTTACTGGATCATATATACTCTTACAAATAACGCAGCTTACAGCTTTTTCAGCTTCGCAAAGGCTGCGTACATGATCTTCTGGCCGCAGTCATCAAATTCTACGGTAACCTTGTAGTCACGAGGTCCCTGCTCTAAAGATGTGACCGTGCCTGCGCCGTATTTTATGTGAGATACTCTGTCGCCTTCACTGTAATCAGGCTTTCCCGTTGTTAACGGCATTCCCTTTGAAAGACCTGCCAAAGCCCCCTTGGTATAGGTCTTTGCTGCGCCGGCGATATAAGGCTTATCGCTGGGAACAGCTCTTGGGATATTCTTTACAGGCTTTGGCTTTGCCTTAAGCTTGTAGGAATTTGCCAGATCAGACCTGCCGTTTCCTGAAGAAGAAGCAGGTGTCTTACTGTTCTTTCTAATGGCATCAGCATACTTTTTCTTTATTCCTGAGTAGCCTTCAGAAGCATAATCCTCAGACTGTCTGTTGGAATATGCTGAGCTGCTGTCATAGGTGTTCTCTACGCCTTCGTACTCATCGATGCTGTCTCCGTCATCGTACAAAAATGCAGCTCTCCCGGAAGTATTCTTTTTCTCAAGAAGCTCTGCCGGAATCTCGGAAACAAAGCGGCTTACGCGGTTATAGGTAGTCTCACCTCTAACCATTCTTCTCTTTGCTGCAGTCAGAGTAAGATATTTCTTGGCTCTGGTAATACCAACATAGGCAAGTCTTCGCTCTTCCTCCATACCCTCGGGATCGGAATCCTCGCTCTGAAGAGTCATAAAGCTTGGGAAAACTCCCTCTTCCATGCCTGCAAGATATACATGCTCAAACTCAAGGCCCTTGGCACTGTGAAGAGTCATAAGAAGAACCTTCTCGTTATCCTCTCCGATTCTGTCTATATCTGCAACCAAAGCAACTTCTTCAAGGAAGCCGGAAAGTGTAGGAAGTTCTACTTCTTCATTTTCCTCATAGGCAGCCACCTTGGAGATAAGTTCGTCCACGTTCTGAGCTCTGTCATTGTCACCGGAATCATCATCCTCTTCGAGAGTCTTAAGATATTCCATATATCCCACAACATCGATCACGTCCTTTAAGAGTTCCTCAATGGACATGGTCTTCTGCTTGGTCCTGAAGCCGCGGATCATGGTGACAAAATCTTTTAATTTGGAAGCACTTCTGCTTACGGCAATGATCTGATCCGCTTCGCATAATGCATCGTAAAAGCTTATATGTCTCTCATCCGCATAGTTCTGCACGTAATCAATGGTTGTGGCTCCTATGCCTCTCTTGGGCACATTGATGATTCTTTTTACAGCCACATCATCATTTCCGTTATCGATGGTCTTAAGATATGCCAAAAGATCTTTTATCTCGCGTCTTGCATAGAAATTGGTTCCGCCTACGATGTCATAGGGAATTCCTTCCACAACAAATCGCTCTTCCAAAAGTCTTGACTGGGCATTGGTCCTGTAAAGAACTGCTACTTCATCATAGGAGAGCTTCCCATTTCTCTTAAGCTTTCCTATGTCAGAGGCTATAAACTCAGCCTCATCATAGGCTGTATCAAACTGGCGAAGAACAACCTTATCTCCGTTCTTCTCATCAGTCCAAAGAGCCTTATCTTTTCTGCCATAATTGTGCTTTATAACAGCATTGGCCGCATCCAGGATCTGCTGAGTTGACCTGTAGTTCTGTTCAAGCTTTATCACGGTAGCATTGGGGTAAACCTTCTCAAAATCCAGAATATTCCTAATGTTTGCTCCTCTGAATCTGTAGATACTCTGGTCATCATCACCTACAACGCAAAGATTTCTGTACTTGTCAGCCAAAAGCCTTATCAGCTCAAACTGCGCATTATTGGTGTCCTGATACTCATCCACCATGATATAACGAAACCTCTCCTGATAAGAATCAAGCACATCAGGACAGGTTCTGAAAAGCTCAACAGTCTTAAAGATAAGATCATCAAAATCCATGGCGTTATTCTTTTTAAGAGTATTCTGATACTCTGTATAAGCCTTGGAAATCTTGACCTTTATAAAATCATTCTGTGTAGCAAGAGCATATTCCTCAGGTGAAACCAGATTGTCCTTACACTTTGAAATGCTGCCCATGATATTACGAAGTTTAAGTGTAGTGGTCTCAAGCTGGTATTTCTTACAGATTTCCTTCATCACAGTCTTGGAATCATCTGTATCATAGATAGTAAAATTGTTGCTGTAGCCCAGCTTGTCTGCGTATCTTCTAAGGATCCTCACACAGCTTGAATGAAAAGTCGAGACCCAGATGCTATCTGCACCGAATCCAACGATCTTGTCTACTCGCTCTCTCATTTCCCCCGCAGCTTTATTGGTAAAAGTGATTGCCATGATATTCCAGGGGTTGGTATTACATTCATCTATCAGGTACGCAACTCTGTGGGTTAAAACTCTTGTTTTACCGGAACCGGCTCCCGCCAGAATTAGTACCGGACCATCGGTCTGAAGTACAGCTTTTTTCTGCTGCAGATTAAGTGTATCGTAAATTCCCATTAAAAAAATTATTTCTCCTTGCCTTTGTCCTTGCCTTTATCTTTGGTTTTACTCTTTGCCTTTTCTTTTTCCTTGGCCTCTGTAATGTTATCAAGCATCTTTTCAATCAAAAGCTTTTTAACATAGACATCATAGGATAAAAGCGTGATAAAAGAAAACATTTGCATGCTCTTTTTCTCTTCTTCGCTAAGATCCTTGTCATCAAAGGTCTGAAGTGACCTCTGGTACTTCTTTTTAAGGTCCTCAATAACAGGCTCAAGTTCTTCGATCTGAAGCTCATAAGATGTCTCATATATCCTGCTTAAATTCAGCTCATCATCGCTTACGTGGAACCTTGCCTTTAAGGGTTCCAGTAAAGTCTGAATATCATTTATGGACAGAATGTTTTTCAGATAGTAGATAAAGATCAAGAGTATAAGATGATCCTTTGAATACTTCTTCCTGATGGGAGGAGGCAAAAGATCATTCTTGGCATAGTTGTTGATCATGGTCTTAGTCAGAATCTTGTCTGACTCAGGATGCCTTGTGGTCTTTTTGAGCCTCTCATCCATGAAAGTTGTCAGCTGATCCATATAAAGATCTATATTTGGCATTTCATCCAGGGATATTGTATCGATTCTTCCCAAAGATGCTATGACACTATTCATCAGATCATCGTTATCAATCGTCATTACTACTCCGTTTCAAATGGCATTTATCATCCCAGTTTGCGCTCTCTGGCCATTTTTCTCATCTCGAGAGCATTCATAAGTGTTGTTTCTGTAATCTCTTCTCCGCCAAGAAGTCTTGCCAATTCTTTGTTTCCGCCTTCTTCATCCAGGGCAAAAATATTGGTGACGGTTCTGCCATCTGAAAGCCCCTTTTCGATCATGAAGTGGGTATCCGCCATGGCTGCAATCTGCGGAAGATGTGTGATACAGATTATCTGGTGAGCTTTGGACAGCTCTCCAAGCTTTGCGGAAACCTTCCAGGCAGTCTTGCCGCTTATTCCCGCATCAATTTCGTCAAAGATCAGAGTACTGATATCATCTTTATCAGCAACCACAGTCTTTAGTGCCAGCATGATTCTTGAAAGCTCACCACCACTGGCAATCTTTTCAAGAGGTCTCATTTCCTCTCCGGGGTTTGTTGATATCATGAACTCCACATCATCATAGCCCTTTGATGTGATATTTTCCTCATCACTCCTGATATCAATCTTAAATCTCACATCCAGGAAGTTGAGGTCAATAAGAGCATCCCTAAGTTTTTTCTCTAAGGTCTCTGCTCCCTTTTTCCTCACATCCGAAATTCTGCCGCAAAGCTCAAGAGCCTTCTTTCTGCTCTCTTCCAGATCTTTTTCCAGCTTGTCCCTGTGGGCATCCAGATCTGACAGAGCTTCGAGCCTCGCCTCTTTCTCAGAAAGAGCTTTTAAAACAGCCTCTATACTGCCGCCGTACTTATCCTTAAGATGATTTATGATGTTAAGCCTGTCCTCGGTCTCCCTGAACTGTTCATCATCAAATTCAAGATCCCCAAGATAGGCTGAAATAGCGTGATTAAAATCCGTTAGGAGATTCTCCACATCAGAAAGCTGAGATAAGATATCCTCAAGTTCCTTGTCATAGCCTGCCACCGAGCCCAGTTCCCTGACAGCTCTTCCTATCATGTCTGAAGCATTTTCTTCACTTTCGCCGGATCCAGTAAGCATATAGGCAGCTGCCGCCGACTCCGATATTTTTCGGGAGTTGACCATTTTCCTGTAGCTGCTCTCAAGACCCTCGTCCTCACCGGGAACAAGACACGCGTCCGTTATCTCCTGAACTTCAAACTCTAAAAGCTCCTGCTCCCTTATTCTGGCATTCTCATCAATATCGGTCTCAGAAAGCTCATCCTTTATTTTTCTCATGTTGGAACATTCAAGAGAAAGGTTATCCAAAAGCTTTTCAAGTCCATCCATACAATAATCATCAAGAATCTCAAGGTGTTTCTTTTTGCTGAGAAGTTCCTGATGATCATTCTGACCGTGGATATTTATTAGAATATTGGAAATATCTTTGAGCTGTCTTGCAGATACAGACTCCCCACAGACCTTTGAAATACTCCTACCCTGCATGAGCTTCCTTTGTATTACTACGGTTCCATCCTCTTCCACCGGGATGTCCATATCTTCAAGGAGCTTTCTCTGAAGCTCACTTTCAAGTCCAAAGACCAGCTCCACAAGAGCATATTCCTCCCCGGTTCTGATAAGTCCCGGATCCGCCTTGCCTCCCAATGCCAGATTCACAGATCCGATGACTACAGACTTTCCTGCGCCGGTCTCACCGGTCAGGATATTCAGTCCCTTTGAGAACTCAATTTCCTGCTCCTTTATCAGAGCAAGATTCTTAACATGTAAACTGTATAACATATTTTTTCTCCTCGTATCTACTAAAATTGCTTATAGATATGAGAACCCCGCCTTTTTTCAAATTAAATCCTTGAAAAGATCACCTGAGCATTTCTCTGAATCTTTCCATTGCTACAACTGCTTCCTCGTTGGTCTTGATTGCAACCATGATAGTATCATCGCCGGCAATACAGCCCACAACCTCAGGAAGGTCAAGTGCATCAATAGCTGTAGCCAGAGCCATAGCCATTCCTGAAACAGTCCTGATAACAAGGATATTCTGTGCAAGCTCCATGCTTACATAGCCGGCCTTTAATACGCTTACGTACTTGTCCTGCATAGCCTCGCTGTCAGCTGTTGAATAGACATATTTCTGTCTTCCGTCCTCAGTTACCTGTTTACTGAGCTTCATCTGTCTGATGTCTCTAGAAACTGTTGCCTGAGTAACATCATAACCTGCCTCTTTTAAAAGACAAGCCAGCTGCTCCTGGGTCTCCACATCATTTCTGGCAATAATCTCAATAATCTTATCATGCCTTGATCTCTTCATCGCATCCTTCTCCTTTACTCAAAAAGCAAGTGCATGCTTTATTTATCAAACTTTTTACCAAGAACTTCCAATAAGCTTACCTTATTGAGTTTGATGATCCTGGTACGCTTATTTGATTTCTCTATGCTGATCCTGTCGCCGGTACGCATATCTATTCTGCCACTTCCGTCAAAAAAGGCCGAAACCTTCTGATCAAAACCATCCCTGCCCTCTCTTATGACAATCTCTACCTTGGTCTCATCTGAAAGAACCATAGCCCTTGAGGTAAGAGTGTGTGGGCAGATTGGAGTTATTAGTATCATATTTGCGGAGGGTTCCACAATGGGACCTCCAGCCGACATACTGTAGCCTGTAGAACCTGTAGGGGTGGAAATAATGATTCCATCAGCATGGTAATTACATAGAAACAGACCATTTACATATATGTCAAAGCTTATTGTCAGGACCACAGAACCTCTTGATATAACGATATCATTGAGGGCATAGTCATTTTTTTCTCCTGCGCAGCCATAGAGCATCATTCGATTCTCTATCTCATAATCCCCTGCAATTATCCGGGAAAGGGCTTCATCCACATTTGATTTTTCCACTTCAGCAAGATACCCCAGTGTCCCCAGGTTCACGCCAATAAGCGGAATATCGCTGTAGGCGGCACTTCTGGCTGCCTGAAGCATTGTGCCGTCTCCGCCAAGAACAATACAGCACTCAGTATCCTCGGGAATATAGCTCATATACTCCCTTCCTTCCCGGTGCTTGATATTATTTTCCTTCTTGTCAGCAATAACACAGCTCTTGCCATGGGCCTCAAGATATTCCTTGATATGCATTGTCATGGCAAGGTCTTTGTCCTTAAGCTTGTTTGTAACGATGCAAAAACGTTCCATTCCCCATACCTGCTTTTCTGCTAAAAGAACTCCATATCAGCCCTTATCAAGACTTCCATGGGCCCTTTGAACCGTCTCCATAATCAGCTTTTCCATATCCGATGTATGTGAGAAGCCATCCCCATTTTCTACGGTGCTCTTTAGAATCTTTTCCCCTTCTGATTCAGTTAATTCCTGCACCTTCTCATTCATCTCAGGATTCTTCATGATATGAACCAGATATTCTATGTTTCCCTCCGGTCCCTTTATAGGGGAATAGTCCAGATGTAAAACATCAAACCCTGCTATATTTACAAAATCCAGAATTCTGTGGACCACTTCCTCATGAACCTTTGGATCTCTTACTACTCCCTTTTTCCCAACCTTCTCCTTGCCGGCTTCAAACTGAGGCTTTATGAGACATACCATCTGGCCTCCGTCCTTAAGAAGCTTTCTTGCAGGAAGAAGTATTTTTGTAAGTGAGATAAAAGAAACATCACAGGAAGCAAAGTCCAGATCATCCTCAATGTCATCCCTGACCATATATCTGAAGTTGGTCTTCTCCATGCATACTACTCTGTCATCACTTCGAAGCTTCCAGTCCAGCTGTCCATGTCCCACATCCACGGAATAGACCTTTTTTGCCCCATTTTGAAGCATACAGTCCGTAAATCCTCCTGTAGATGCACCAATGTCCATGCAAACCTTATCTTCCAGTGAAAAACCGAAATTTTTAACAGCCTTTTCAAGCTTTAATCCGCCACGGCTAACATAGGGAATGGTATCACCCCTTACTTCCAGTGATGTGATTTTTTCCTCATCAAAGGAAGTTCCCGGCTTGTCCTCTCTCTGGCCGTTTACAAAAACATCTCCTGCCATTATGAGAGTTTTGGCTTTTTCTCTTGAAGGCGCCAGTCCTCTGTTTACCAGAAGTACATCAAGCCTTTCTTTTCCTTTTGCCATAAATTATCCTTATCTGTTTATCTCGTTTATTACTCTCTTTGCTACAGACTCAGGGTCCATAGAGAGTTCTTTTAAAAGCTTATCCACGCTTCCGTGGGTTACAAACTGATCCGGAATTGCGATACTCAGAACATTCACATCAAGTCTGTTGTCCTGAACATACTCCCTTACTTTCTCGCCATAGCCGCCGGATGCAACATTCTCTTCCATTGTCACAAAGAGCTTATGGGTCCTGCTTGCAATCTTCAGATAGTCCTTATCTATAGGTTTAACAAATCTTGCATTTACCAGTGAGCAGTTAATCCCGCTATCCTTCAGGATCTCTCTGGTCTTCTCAGCAATTTTTACCATACTTCCAACTGCGAAAAGACATACATCCTTCTCTTCATAGATCGGCTCGCATTTGCCAAGCACAACCGGCGCCCTGAAGCTCTTAAGTCCGTCATAGGCATTGCCTCTTGGGTATCTCACGGTAGTCGGTCCGTTATGGTCCACAGCAAATTTAAGCATATCGGAAAGTTCCCATTTATTTTTGGGAGCCATGATAGTCATGTTTGGCATACTGGACATATAGGAAAGATCAAATATTCCCTGATGTGTCTCGCCATCACTTCCCACAAGTCCTGCCCTGTCTATGGCAAAGGTCACCGGAAGGTTCTGAAGGCATACATCCTCCAAAATCTGGTCATATGCCCTCTGAAGGAATGAGGAATATACGGCAAAAACTGGCTTGTAGCCACCGGTAGCCATCCCTGCCGCAAAAGTAACGGCATGCTCCTCCGCTATACCTGCATCTATAAATCTGTCAGGATACATATTTCTGAATCGCTTTAAGCCTGTTCCGTCAGCCATAGCAGCTGTGATGGCCACAACCTTCTCATCTCTTGCTCCAAGCTTGCACATAACCGTGCTGAAAATATCCTGATAATTGGCAGTGGTTCTTGGATTGCTGGGAAGTCCGTTCTCGATAAGGAAAGGCTCTGTCCCGTGAAATCTGGCAGGATGCCTCTCTGCCGGTTCAAATCCCTTGCCCTTCTTGGTCATGACATGGATCATAACCGTCTTTTTAACCTTCTTGGCCTCCTTAAGGATCTTTACAAGCTCTTCTGTATTATGTCCGTCCACAGGACCAAGATAGGTGATTCCAAGGTTCTCAAATACCATTCCCGGTACAAAGAGCTGTTTAAAGCTGTTCTTGGCTTTTCTGATGCTGCTTACGATCTTGGGGCTTGAATCCTTGATCTGGGCATATACATCCTCCTTAAGGTTAAGATATCCATCAGCAGTACGGACGTTGTTGAGATATTTTCTCATGCCGCCCACACTCTCTGAAATAGACATCTCATTGTCATTTAGAATGATAATATAGTTGGTATCCAGCTTACCGGCATTGTTAAGGGCTTCATAGGCAAGACCGCCCGTAAGAGAGCCGTCGCCGATAACCGATACTACAGTGTAATCCTCACCCTTAAGATCTCTTGCCTTTACCATGCCAAGGCCCGCAGATATGGATGTAGAGCTGTGCCCTGTGTCAAAGCAGTCGGAAGGCGACTCGCTTCTCTTAGGAAAACCGCTCATGCCGCCATATTGGCGCAGACTGTCAAACTGATCTTTTCTGCCGGTCAAAAGCTTATGGGTATAGCACTGATGACCCACATCCCAGATTATTTTATCCTTGGGCAGATCAAGAACCACATGAAGAGCCATAGTAAGCTCAACCACGCCAAGATTTGATGCCAGATGGCCTCCGGTAACCGATATTTTATTTATCAGGAAATCTCGTATTTCCTGAGCAAGTTCAGGATACTCGGACTTGGAGATATACTTTATATCCCCAGTCTCTTTTATGTTATCAAGAAGCATTTTCATCGCTCCCTTTCTCACTTCTTTCGATATATCAGATACTCAAATAGTCCGGCTAAAAAGCTGTCCCCAAAACCAAGCTCCTGCAAAATTGCCTCAGCTTCCTCCGACAGTTCTTTTACCTTGGCCTTTGCATTGTCCATTCCATAAAGACTTACATAGGTGCTCTTATTATTCTTCTCATCAGAGCCTATTGGCTTCCCAAGTTCTTCCTGAGTACTTGTGATATCAAGAATATCATCCTGGATCTGGAAAGCAATTCCCACGTTGCTTCCGGCCTTTTCCATAAGGTCAACTTCTCTTTTACCAGCTCCGCCAAGGATGGCTCCTATCATGAGAGCGCACTCTATGAGAGCTCCGGTCTTGTTCTCATCAATGTAATGAAGGACATCTTTCCTCTTATCCTCAGGAACGTCAGTAGAATTCTCTGCCATGATGTCGGCACACTGACCGCCTACCATTCCCCTGATACCGGCCTTTTCACCAAGAATTCTAAGGCTCTCCAGGTATCTGTTGGAGCAGTCGCCGTCATAATAAACCAGTTCTTTTCCTCTGATAGCTCCGGAAATAGCGTTTTCAAAAGCCAGATTAAGCAGTCCGTCTCCGGCAAGGGTTGCCATTCCCGCACCATAAACAGCGTGGGTGGTCTTTCTGCCTCTTCTGTACTCGTCATTGTCCATGGCAGGAAGATCGTCGTGGACCAGAGAATAGGTGTGTATCATCTCAAGAGCCACAGCAAAGGGCACCACACCCGAAATATCCGCATCCTCTCCCGCAAAAAGTCTGAAAGCCTCCAGCATCATAACCGGGCGAAGTCTCTTGCCCCCTGCAAGAAGAGAATAATTGATGGCGTCAACCACCTCATCTGCATATCCATCCTCTTTTGGAAGATTGGCCTTTAGTATATCCTCTACCTCGGCCGCTTTTTTTGAGAGTATATCTGCAACGTCCATGTTCATCTTATTCAAATTCCTCCAAAGTTCCGTCTCCGGCAATCTTCATGACCTTCTGCTCTACTTCTTCAATTGCCTCATGACAGAGCTTTAATAGTTTCATACCTTCCTGATATTCGGAAAAAGAATCTTCGAGAGAAATATCCTCTGATTCCAAAGCTTCTATCTTCTCTTCTATCTGTGCAAAAGCTTCCTCTACGGAAAGCTTTTTTTCTTCATTTATCTCCGTAATCTTTGCTGCCATATTCACCTCGACTATTCACTCAGGTAATCTACCGGATTTACATCCGTGACCTTCGTATTTATCACTCCATCTGAAACATAGACAGATAGCTTATCCCCAGCCTTTACACCATCTATGCTCCTGATATTCCTTCCCTTATCATCTGATACGTAAGAATATCCTCCCTTTAGCCTGTCAAGGGGCGAAAGACCTTTTAATCTCTCGATATCGATTTCCAGTCTGTGTCTTAAGCTCGTAAGCTTTTTATCCATAAGATTCTGAAGGCTGTCCTGATACTGGTCGAGCCTCAGGAGTCTGTCCTTGATCCGTCCCATGGGGCTAAGAAGCCTTAAACTCTCACTGTATTTGCTCTCCAGCATTTTAAGTGAGCTGATCTTACGATTCATAGCCTTTGTCAGAGTAAAGGAATAGTCCTCCACATCCTGCAAAAATCTGTTATATTCAAACACTGCCAGTTCCGCTGCCGCCGATGGTGTAGGCGCACGTCTGTCAGCTACGTAATCTGCAATTGTAGTATCAGTTTCATGTCCAACTGCTGAAATAATGGGAATCGGGCAATCAAAAATAGCCTGGGCGACCACTTCTTCATTGAAAGCCCATAAGTCTTCAATAGAACCTCCGCCACGTCCCACTATAATAACATCTACATTTCTTTGAGTTAATGTCTCAATTCCTCTGACGATGCTCTCGGGAGCCTGATCCCCCTGGACTATGGCAGGATAAAGAATTATCTGAATATGAGGATTTCTCCTGGTTGCAACATTTATAATATCCCTTACCGCTGCACCAGTAGGAGCTGTAACAACACCGAGAGTTCTTATATATGGTGGAATCTGCTGTTTGTATTCATCAGCAAACATGCCGGATTCCCTGAGCCTTTTTTTCAGTTCTTCAAAACGCTCATAAAGAGCACCCGCTCCATCAAGTTCAATCTGCCTTGCATAGAGCTGGTACTTTCCGTCTCTTTCATAAACATCTACGCTGCCCGAAACTTTAACCTGCTGACCCTCCTGCATGTTAAACTTAAGACCGCCCTTTTCACGGTCTCCGCGAAACATGACACAGGCAATGGCTCCACCCTTATCCTTAAGGGTGAAATATATATGACCTGAGGAGTGATATTTGCAGTTACTGACTTCTCCCTTGACTGTAATTGATCTTAGGAGAAAGTCCTGGGTAAACATATTTTTGATGTATGTATTAACCTGTGTGACTGTATACTCACTGCGCAAATTTAGCCAATACTCCATTCACAAACGCCGGTGAGCCATCCTGTCCAAACTTCTTGGCCAGCTCAACAGCTTCATTGATAGCCACTCCTGTTGGAACAGACTCGTCAAACTTGATCTCATAAACCGCAAGTCTGATGATAGTAAGCTCAACCTTAGCCATTCTGCCGGTATCCCAGCCCTCTGTCTTCTCATTGATGGCGCTGTCAATCTCAGGGAGCTTCTCAGCTATCTTTTCATATTTGTCTCTGATATAGTCAGCATCAGCCTTAGTAAACTCAAGATCACCTGTGGTGGTAAAGAGTTCTTCCTGTTCTGACATATCTTCTAAGCTATTAAATTCAACACGAAAGAGCAGCTGAAAAATCTGCTCTCTCAGTTCAGTTCTATTCATCATAATATTTCCATTCTTTTTATCATGCCTCTGGCATTGTAATGCCGGCAATCCTGATATTTACATCAGTTACTTCAAGTCCTGTCATATTCTCAATTGTAGTCTTAACACGAGTCTGCGCCTGCTGGCAGGTTGCAGGAATATTAAATCCGTAAGCCATCATAAGTGAAAGATCAACCTTTACTTCAGATGCACTTACCATAACCTTGGCACCCTTATTAAGATTCTTGCGGCTTACCTTCTCCAACGAATCACTGGTGTAATTTCCGGCCATGGCTGAAACGCCGTCAACCTCAAGAGCTGCAAGAACAGCAATTCTGGCAACTACATCATCCGCAATCTTAACTGATCCAATCTCTGCTAATTCTTTTCCCATTTAATATGCCTCTCCACAAACAAAAAAATATATTATGAATAATTATACCACAAATATGCATATTTGTAACTATTCAGAGTTTCATCGCAACCAAAAGATAATGGTATTGGTATCCGCAAAGGTAGTGTAGGATACAGTAGATATTTCACCCTGAAGATATTCAAACACGCCTCTCTGAGTAACCAGTTGATCAAAAAGACTGTCGTAGATATTCTTGTCTGCACACTTTATCACAACGTTCTCACTGCCATCGGCATATCTTCTGTCAAAGAGCTCTTTTACCAATGAAAGCTCCGTATTGGTGAAATACTCATCCTCTCTGACATAATAGTTGTCTTTCATGCTGTTGCAGACAGGAAGGTAAATATCCTCGGAAATGGTGTGATTTTTAAGTATCTCATCCGTAGTTACGTTCAGATAATCATAGTTCACGGCCGGAAGCCTTGTGGAATCCGCGCTTTCTCCATTTCCCATCTGATATGACGAATCGCCCCAGGTGGCATCAAAATGATAGTAAGCATCGTTGCAAAGTACAAGATTCCAGGCATGTCTTACATTTCTGGACTTTTTGGTATTAACGGTACCTGTGACCAGAGTACTCTTTACCCCAAGTTTGTTCAAAAGATATTGAGCCGCCTTGGCGTAACCGTTACATACACTCCTGCCATCGATAAAGACAGAGCATATATTCTGATTATCCGGATTCTCCGCATCATACTCGGTGTTCTCTATAAGATAATCATAGATATATTTGACCACATAATAATCATCGGTTGAGGATGGCGCCCCTGCAAGGCACTGGTTCACAGCCTGGTTTATCAGAGTCTGTCTCCTTGAAACCTCCTCAGGGCTGTAGGTGTAATTTCCCGAAAAGCTGACCTTCGTCACCACATCGTCTACCGTATAATTGGTATATCTGTAGCCATCCACATAGAATATTTCCGGATGATCGATCATTACATAGTTAAAAACAAGGTCGATGGCCTCACTGCTGGTGGTGGAAACAGGAACATTTTCTGTCATTGTCTGTAAGATAGACAATATCTCAGCATAAAGATTTTTTCCGGAAACAGTCAGTCTGTCGTACGCATAGAGCCCCTCCTGCATCTCTTTCAGCTTGGAAAGATTCTCATTGTTTATTCCGGCAGCTTCTCTGGCAGCCTTCATCTCCTCATTGAGCTCATCTTCCGTAAGCTTCTTGTATGAGGAGGCAAAGGCCATATCCTCTGTATCTTCAGAATTTTCCGGTTCTAGAGTAAAGGTCTCTTCCGATTCTTTGACATCAGCAGACGGAGAATCGCTCACAGTAGTAGCAAGTTCCCCTAAATCAATCGAATTATCGCCGGCTGAAATATCAGTAGTCGGATCAACAGAAATTGCTGCGGTTCCTTCAGAAGTCAGCAGATCGCCGTCAATTACTTCTGAGGTTTGTGCAACTTCCTCGTAATGATTTGGATCCTTTATCCCCAAAAGCTCCAGATATTCATCCACGCTGGAATATTGACAGCCTGTCAAAAGTACAGCTGATAACAGAATTCCTAAAAAAGAAACTTTTCTCACTCTTTGCGCCCCCTGATGAGCTGATTAGTTCTTCTTAAACTCAGAAAGAACAAGTCCCTTATTTCTATCCATTGTCATGCCTACGCTCCACTCGTTGATAAAGAGAAGAAGCGGTCTGTCATGCATATCCTTAATCTTCTTCATATCTGAGGTTCCGACAAGAGTGGACATATCTATGTCTTCATTGTCTACCCATCTGATATATTCGTAAGGAAGATTCTCCAAAATTATATCTACATTGTACTCACTCTGGAGTCTGAATTTCAATACGTCAAACTGAAGAACACCTACAACTCCGACGATGATTTCCTCAAGACCTGTATTAAACTCCTGGAAGATCTGGATAGCACCTTCCTGAGCAATCTGAGTGATACCCTTTACGAACTGCTTACGCTTCATGGTATCTACCTGACGAACCCTTGCGAAATGCTCCGGGGCGAATGTAGGAATACCCTCGTAGGTAATTGTATCCTTGGGCATGCAGACTGTATCGCCGATTGAGAAAATACCCGGGTCAAACACACCCATGATATCTCCTGCATAGGCCTCAGAAAGGATTTTTCTCTCATCCGCCATAAGCTGCTGTGGCTGAGAAAGTCTCATTACCTTACCGCTCTGAACATGCTTTACTTCCTTGTCAGCGTCATATCTTCCGGAACAGATTCTCATAAATGCGATTCTGTCACGGTGAGCCTTGTTCATGTTGGCCTGAATCTTGAATACGAAGGCTGAAAAATCTCTCTCAAGGGGATCAATCTTCTCTCCCTCTGAAGATGTTCTTCCTGTAGGCGGTGTTGCCATCTTAAGGAAGTGGTGAAGGAAAAGCTCTACACCAAAGTTCTGAAGAGCAGATCCAAAGAATACAGGAGTAAGCTCTCCCGCTCTTACCTTCTCCAGGTCATACTCTGCACCGGCTCCATCAAGAAGCTCAATCTCGCTCCGGAGCTTCTCAAAAGCCTCCTGACCAACCTCTGCATCTATTCCTGCCTTATCATCCAGGGCAATAAATGTCTCTTTTCCCTCTTTGGTTCCCTTCTGGGTTTCTGAGAAAGTAACAATATGTCCCTCTCGTCTGTCATAGATACCCTTGAAATTCTTACCGGAACCGATAGGCCAGTTCATAGGACATGTGGCAATACCCAGATTATTCTCGATATCATCGAGAAGATCAAAGGTATCCATTGCATCACGGTCCAACTTATTGATAAAAGTAAAGATTGGAATATGGCTCATGGCACAGACTTTAAAGAGCTTTCTGGTCTGAGCCTCAACACCCTTACTTGCATC
>JAEEGL012423723.1_pt1 | contig 18502 bp, 11 predicted proteins | sample 9134231 | NCBI WGS metagenome assembly JAEEGL01 (sample SAMN16246548, study PRJNA631951) | gut metagenome | biome: gut microbiome; feature: rumen; material: fiber-attached | host: Bos | place: Iran: Karaj | collected 2018-10 | reverse complement strand
TCGGAGGAGTGCTTAAAACTCACGAAAGCCTCGCGTGTTTACGATATCGGATTGTATTTCGATTTCGGCGGGCTCCGCACAAAGATCCTGGACGTGGACGTGAAGACGAGCAACATCTCCACCAACTTCGCGAAACTGAAAAAGGCCATTCAAGCGGATATCAACACGACCTATGAGAAAATGATGAGCAATTGAATGCGAAAGCATCAAAATAATTTTTTGGGAGGTACTTGATATGCAATGGCTCTGGCAACTGATCGTTAGTATCCTTCTCGGCGCTTTCGCCGGCTGGGCGGGCGGAAAACTGATGAAGAGCGAAGGCAGCTTCCTGCGCAACGTGATCCTCGGCATAGTCGGCGGCGCGCTCGGCGGATGGCTCGGCGGTCTGATCGGCATCGGAGGGGGCTGGGTCTTCAGCCTGCTCCTCGCGATCGCCGGCTCCTGCCTGCTGATCTTCCTTTGGAGACTCATTTTCAAGAAATAACGGACTTTTTGATTTGCAATAGTAAAAAAGACGCCGCGTTTATCACGCGGCGTCTTTTTTTATAAATAACAACTCATTTTTTGAACGAGCCGGTATCCGACGGTCTGCCTTTTTTGCCGTCGGCCAGTGCCACAAAGCCGGCGTACAAAAGAAACAGCGAGGCGACGAGCAGACAGGAACCGATGATGTCGGTGAGCCAGTGCACGCCGCAGACCGTTCTGCCTACGATCATAAACGCGGCAAAAGCTATCGAAAAAACGCAGATAAGAGCTTTCGCGCGCCTGTCGCGCAGTCTTCTGTTCGTCTGAAAGATCAGCGTGGGAATGACCGCCGCCACCAGAAGCGTCGTAGACGAAGGATAGGACGGCTCCATTTTTCCTTCGATGAGGATCGGCCGGTAATTGATCGCGAAACGGTCGAACGCGAAAAAGAACAGGATAACGACAACGTAGTAAACGCCCAGAAGGATGAGGTCGGGATCCACTTTGAGAACGCTTTTTCTTTTGATCCACTGGACCAGGCCGAGAACGCCGAACCCGGCGCAGATAACGAACGGGACAAAACTCAGCAGGTCCGTCAGATCGTAAAGGCCCAAGTGTTCGCCGGTCAGGGCGTGGAAAGCGGTATTCAAACTTGATAAACCGATCTCCGCGCTCGTTTGCCCGATCTCCCACGCCGTGGAGCCGGTATTCGTGTCGTTGATCCCGACGAGACGCACGTCGACCGTCCTGATCAGGAGCGTCCAAACCGCGAAAAGAAGCAGAAACAGGGCGCCGGCGGCAATGTATTTTTTCGCTTTCATTTTCATATTAAACCCTTTCGGTCCGGCGTCAACCTCTCATCACAAGAGAGGCGGCTTTCAAAGTATTTTTCAAAAGCATGGTGATGGTCATGGGACCGACGCCGCCCGGGACGGGGGTGATGGCGGACGCGAGCGGCTCGACGGCGGAAAAATCCACGTCGCCGCAAAGCTTTCCGTTCTCGTCGCGGTTCATTCCCACGTCGATCACCACCGCGCCTTCTTTGACCATGTCACGCGTGACGAACTTCGCTTTTCCGACAGAAGAGACCAGAATATCGGCGCTTCTGCATATTTGGTCGAGTTCTTTCGTTTTGGAATGGCAGATCGTGACCGTCCCGTCGGCGTGAAGGAGAAGCATAGCCATGGGTTTGCCGACAATGTTGCTCCTTCCGATGACCACGCACCTCTTCCCCGCGACCGATACGCCGGAACGGGAGAGCAACTCCATAATGCCGGCGGGCGTACAGGGGAGAAACTCATAGTCGCCGATCATGATCTTGCCGACGTTGCAGGGATGGAAGGCGTCGACGTCTTTTTCGGGCAGGATCGAGCGGATGACGATATCCGGATCGAGATGCTTCGGAAGGGGAAGCTGGCAGAGGATGCCGTGGACGTCGGCCCGCGCGTTCAACCGCGCGATCAGGTCGAGGAGTTCTTTTTCGGTGGTCTGCGCGGGAAGCGCGTGGACCTCGGAATAAAAGCCGCATTCCTCGCACGCCTTTTTTTTGTTTCTGACGTACACCGCGGAGGCGGGATCGTCTCCGACGATGATGACCGCGAGACCGGGGACGATCCCCTTCTTTTTCATTTCCCGCGCTTCCTGCGCGATCTCGCTCCTGATCTGAGAAGAGATCGCTTTGCCGTCGATCAATTTAGCCATTTTCTTTTTCCTCCGGTTCGACTTTTTCGGGTATCTTTTTATCGGGCGACGTTCCTTCGGACAACTGTTCTTCGGGTGAAGTTCCTTCCGGTAACGCGTTTTCGGGTATCGTTCTTTTTTTGGTGAGAGCGAAGATCAAAAGCAGCGCGCCGCAGATGAGGAAACAGAGCCCCCCGACGACCTGCGAGACGCGTATCACGCCGAAGACGTAAAGGCTGTCCGTGCGGAGCCCTTCGATAAACATCCGCCCCAGGCCGTACCAGGCGAGATACATCAGGGTGATCTGCCCGTGGTATTTTTTCTTTTTATAGAATAAATGGATCAGGACAAAGCCTATCAGGTTCCAGAGGGATTCATAAAGGAAAGTCGGATGCACGAATACGGAGCCGGTGGACGTATGGATGCCCATCCGCCAGGGCAACCCCGTCTCGTAACCGTACGCCTCGACGTTAAAGAAATTGCCCCATCTTCCTAAGATCTGACCGATCATGACAGCGGGCGCGACCATATCAAGGAAGACGAACGGATCTTTCTTTTTGATCTTTGAGACAGCAAGGATCGTCAAGGCTCCGGCGATGATCCCTCCGTAAATGGCCAGTCCGCCGTTCCAGATGGCGATAACGTCGTAAAACGTTTTATAACTGCCCATCTCCATGATCACGTAATACAACCTTGCGCCGATCACGCCAAAAAGAATGGTCCAGATGCCGTAATCGAATACGTCGTCCTCATTAAATCTCTCGATCCGCGCTCGTGAAAGAACATAAAGAAAAGCCAGAATGATCCCGACGGTGATGATGATCCCGTACCAGCGGACCTCATGCCCGAACAGCGTGAAGGCCGTCCGGTTGATCTGAAATTCACCTATGCCGAGACCGGGAAAAGAGATGGTCTGCATAATAATCTCCTTTCTGCCCAAAGCGTTATCGTGGAAAAGGGGAAATGACGGAGATCGCCGTTCCGCCCGAAAAGGAGAGGAGATCGAGCGAGGGGTAGAGATCTTCTTTCTTCACGGCGGAAAGGAAGGAAACGGCGTCGAAAAGCCCGACGGACTCGACTTCCGAAGAAAAGAGTTCCATGGCGATATCCTCGGTCGAATCGCAGTCGCGTATCGCGTCCGCGATGAAAAGACGTTTGCATCTTTCAAAGTCAGAGTCGGAGATCCCGTTTTTCCGCGCGTTTTTCAACGCGCGCGAAAAGGCGTCCAGTACCGCCTCCGGATCGTGCGAGTCGCCGGACATGTCGAAAAGCCCGAAGGAACGGTTGACGGTGTAATTGAAAGAAAAGCGGTTCGATATGAGCCCGTCATCGTAGAGCGAATTGAAAAACGGGCTGCTTTTGCTGAACAGTATCTCGCAAAGAATGGAGGTCGCGATGTTTTTCTTCAACAGTTCCGAAGGCGAAAGATCTGTTCGCGGGTCTTTTACGCCGATGGAAAAAAGCGGTTTGGCGACGTCGGCGTGACCGGTCGCCTTTTTCCGGCAGGCGCCCTCCGGTTCGGGGAGCGGGGCCGCGGGGGAAGAAGGGCGGGAAACGGCCGGGGGGATCGCCGAGGCGAGTTCGATCGCGTTTTTGTACCGCGCTTTCCCGGAGACCGCCAATATCAGTTTGTCCGGCGCGTAAAAAGTTTGGTAAAAAAGCGAAAGCGTTTCGGGCGTGATCTTTTTGATCGATCCCGCGTCGCCCGCGATGTCGAGGCGGACGGGATTGGTCTTATACAGGGCCGAAAGAAGACCGCGCAGACATTTGGTCGAGGGATTGTCGTTTTCCGCGGCGATCTCCTGCGCGATGATCCCACGCTCTTTTTCGACCGATTCCGGGGTGAAATAGGGATGAAGGACGAAGTCGATCAAAATCGAAAGGCATTTCGAAAAAGAACGGGTCGCGGAGAAATGATAGGCGGTCTTGCAAAAAGAGGTGAAGGCGTTGGAAACGGCCCCGTAGCGGGAAAAGGAATCGAAAGCGTCTGTCCCGTCCGGGTTTTCGAAGAGTTTGTGTTCGAGAAAATGCGCGATCCCGTCGGGGAAACGGACTTCCCTCCCGTCGATCACGCGGCGGTCATCCAGAGAACCTGCCCCGACCCCGAGCACGGCGGTCGAGGACGACCTGCGCTTCGGGTAACAGAGGACGCGGACCCCGTTGTCCAGAACGGCGCGCGTATAGGATTCGCCCGTGACGGGCGAGGTGAAAACCGACTCGGTCATTGTTTCCCCTTCAAAAAATAAATCGTGTCGAGTTTTAAAGATCTCGCCTCGGCGGCAAGGTCCTCCGCCGTCAGGGCGAGGATCCTGTCCCTGGTCTGTTCGGGGCGTTCACCGCTCCCGATGAGCAGAGAAGAGAAATACCAGTCCTCCAAAGCGGAAGGACTGTCGGAAAGCGCCGAGAAAGCGGTGGAATACGCTTTCTTCGCGTCGCCTATCTCTTTTGGAGTGATACGTCCCTTTTTCATATCGTCCAGCTGGGAAAGGATGACGGAAACAGCTTCTTCTTTTTTCGCGGCGTCTATCCCGCAGTATACCAGCAGCGCCCCGATCGCGGGAAAGGAGATCGAATCGCACTGATAGCAGAGGGACTTTTTTTCCCTTAGTTCGCGAAACAGTTTTCCATAGGGCGATCCGCCGAAGACGGTGCTGAAAAAGGCGAGGCGGCGGGAAGCCGGAGTCGAAACGGGAGAAGAAGCGCGGAAACAGAGGACGAGATGGCTTTGATCCTGTTTGCCTTCCTCCTCCACGCTCCGCGTTGGGCGGCGCGGCATCTTGCAGGGGGAGAGGAGGACCGGGCGATGATCCCGCGGATAGTCGAAAAGCGGGCGAAGGCGGGCCAGGACGGAATTTGCGCTTCTCCGCCCTATATAAAAGATCTCGAAAGGCGAAGAGCGAAGCAGCGAGCGGTATTGACGAAAGAGCGACACGGGCGTCTGCTTTTTTACGCTTTTTTCGCTTCCCCATTCGTCCGGCCAGATCCGAGACCCCTCGAGGAAGAGCCGCATGGCGCTGCGGACGGCGAAAGAAGCCTTGTTGTTTTTTTTCGCCTCGATCGCGTCGAGAAGATTTTTCTTTTCCCTTTCGGTATACGCGGGCAGAAAACCTCCCTTTTCCGTCAAAGGGGAAAAGAGCAGCTCGCCCGCCAGATCGAAGCATCCGGCGGTCAGGTCGGCGTCTTTGACGAATGAGTCGTCGAGAAAAGAAAAAGAAAATGAAAGCGATCCGACGTCGCCGATCCCGGAAAAGCCGGAATCGATGTCCCCGTCGTAAAGCATATCCAGCCGCCTGGAGACCGAGGCGGTATCCGGATATTTTTCGCATCCGCGAAAAAGGACGGAGGAGATCAGAGAAGCGGCGGAAGCGGACTTTTCGTCCATTTTCGTCAGGATACGGAAAGAAAGCAGATTGTCGGAGAAAAGGCGGGTCCCGATGTAATGGAGTCTGACCCCGTCCGCCACGGGGAAAACGGAAGGATATGGGATCATTTCGTCCTCTTTATGATCAATACGGATCGTGAACGCCCGCGGCGGATTCGCAGGCGGGATCGACCGGAAGGATGCTGTCAAAGATCGACTCGGTCAGGCCGCGGGAAAGATAGACGCGGGGCACGCGCTCCCCGATGGCGCAAAGGACTTCGTACGGGGAGGTTCCGTTGATGCGGGCGACCTCGGAGACGGGGACTTTTCCCCCGTAAAGCGTGGCGACGTCGCCGGGGGAAACGGACGGGAGAGAAGAGACGTCAAGAACACACTGGTCCATGCAGACGCTGCCGAGAATGGGAACGATCGAACCGTCGATCTCCACGCGCAGTCCGTTGCGAGAGTTGGAACTCCAGAACCCGTCGGCGTAACCGACGGGAACGGTGGCCACTTTCATCGGCCGGTCCGCCGTAAAGAGACGTCCGTAGCTGACGCTTTCGCCGGGAAGAAGCGTTTTGACGCGGGAAACGACGGTCTTCAACGCGAGAGCGGGCCTCAGATCCGCCTCCCGCGAGAGAAGGGGGGACGGGGGCATCCCGTAAAGGACGATCCCCGCGCGGACCATGTCGAGATGCGTTTCGGGATAGGCGAGGATGGCGGCGCTGTTGGCGCAATGCCGGACAGAGAAGACGACGCCCTTTTTTTTCATCCGCTCGAGCGCTTCAAGAAAGAGCCCGAACTGCGAGAAGGCGTATTCCCTGCCCGCCTCACCAAGGTCGGCGGTGGAAAAATGCGTGAAGACGCCTTCCGGTTCAAAACCGGGAAGGAGCGCGGAGGAGGCCGCCTCGTCGATCTCGTTTTCCGTACGGTCTCTGTACAGAAATCCGATCCTGCCCATGCCGGTGTCGATCTTTAAGTGAACTTTGATCGAAACGCCGGCTTTTCGCGCTTCGGCGGAGAGACGGCGGGCGTATTCCGCCGAAAAGACGCACTGGGAAAGGGAGAGAGAAGCCAGTTTTTCGGCGCACCGCGGGTCGGTGAGCCCGAGGATGAGGACCGGGATAGAAACGCCGGATTTACGGAGCTGCATCGCCTCCTCAATGTTGGAAACGGCGAGAAAATCCGCCCCTTCGTCCTCGAAAAGGCGCGCCATGCGCACCGCTCCGTGACCGTACGCGTTCGCTTTTACGATGCAGCAGAGTTTTTTTTGTCCGATCTTTTGCCGCACGGAGGCGATATTCGCCCGCACGGCGTCCAGATCGACCTCCGCCCAGGTCCGATTCAAATAGGCCGGTATGGAAAGCATCCTTTTCCTCCTTGCCGGATTATTCATATTAACTTTTTTATTATACTCTTTTTTCCGTAAAAGTCAATTCGACGCACGCCGAACGGAGCGGGGAGAAAGGACAGAAAAGAAAGATTGATATTTTTTGAAAAATGCGATATAATCTTTATGAAAAGAATCAAAGTTTTTTCTCCGCGCCGCACGCCGTCCTCTCACGCGGGAGAAGAAAAGGAGAAGATATGAGAAAAACAAAAGTGATCTGCACCATCGGCCCGGCGTCCGGCTCCGAGGAAACGCTCCGCCGGCTGATGGTCACCGGAATGAACGTCGCGCGGCTGAACTTTTCTCACGGGACGCACCAAGACCACAAAGAGAAGATCGACACGATCTGCCGCTTACGGAAAGAACTGGGCCTGCCCGTGGCGATCATGCTGGACACCAAAGGCCCGGAGTACCGCACAGGCGTACTGGAAGGCGGGAAAGCGGCGGTTTGCGAGGGAGACGAATGGATCTTCACGGCCGACGAGATCACCGGCAAAAAGGGACGCGTCTCTGTCAATTACAAAAAACTGCCGCTGGAACTTGTCCCGGGCGACAGGATCCTGGTCAACAACGGACTGCTTATCTTTGAGGTCGAGTCGGTCTCCGGGAACGACATTTTGACGAAGGCGCGGAACAGCGGCGAATTGAGCGACCGGAAAAGCATGTCCTTCCCCGGAAAGGTATTCGACAGGCCCTATCTCAGCGACGCGGACAGGGCCGACCTCCTTTTCGGGATCGAACAGGGCGTGGATTACGTCGCCTGCTCTTTTGTCTCCAAAAGGCAGGATATCCGCGACGTAAGGGAGTTTTTGAGCCAAAACGGAGGGGAGAACATCTCCCTGATCGCCAAGATCGAAAACCAGTCGGGCGTTGACAACATCGGGGAGATCTGCGAAGAGTGCGACGGGATCATGATCGCCCGCGGGGATATGGGCGTCGAGATCGATTACGAAAAACTGCCGGCCATCCAGAAAGAACTGATCAGCAAGTGCCGCATGCTCGGAAAGCGGGTCATCACCGCGACCGAGATGCTGGAATCGATGATCCTCAAACCGCGGCCGACGCGCGCGGAGATCTCGGACGTGGCGAACGCCGTTTACGACGGGACGAGCGCCGTGATGCTGTCGGGCGAGACCGCCTCCGGCAAATACCCGGTCGAGTCGCTGGAAACGATCATCAAGATCATTTACGAGACGGAGCAGAACATCCATTACAAAAAAAGGTTTTATGAAACGGAGTTCGTGATCAAAGACGACATGGACGCCATTTCCCACTCGGCGTGCGCCCTGGCGATCGACCTGCAGGCGAAAGCGATCGCCGTCTGCTCGATCTCCGGGAAGACCGCGCGGATGGTGTCCCGTTTCCGTCCCCCGGTGGATATCGTCGGCATTTGCGTGGACGAATCGGTCTGCAGAAAACTGGCGCTTTCGTGGGGCGTGACGCCGATCGTCGCGGAAAGCCTGCCCTCGATCGAAGTCCTCTTCTATACCGCGAAAAAAATGGTCGCGGAAGAACTGCATCTCGAAAAAGGAGACGCGGTGATCATCACCGGCGGCTCTCTGACCGGAAAATCCGGCATGACGAACACCATACGGATCGAGCGCGCCTGAGCAAACCCGGCCGAACGGTCCCGTAAAGGAGAAAAAATGGATCGAAAAAGAAAATACGACGTCATCATCATCGGGGCGGGACCCGGGGGCATTTTCGCCTGTCACGAACTGCTCCGTTCGAAAAAACCGCCGAAGATCGCCGTTTTTGAGCTCGGCTCCCCGCTGGCGAAAAGAAAATGCCCGATCGACGGGGTCAAGATCACTTCCTGCGTCAAATGCCCCACCTGCGCCATCATGAGCGGGTTCGGGGGCGCGGGGGCTTTTTCGGACGGGAAATACAACATCACCAACGAGTTCGGCGGAACGCTGTACGAGCATATCGGGCGCGAAAAGGCGCTGGAACTGATGCGGTACGTGGACGAGATCAACGTTTCGCACGGCGGGAAAGGCACGAAACTGTATTCCGCCACGGACAGCGGCATCCAGAAAAAATGCCTGGAAAACGACCTGCATCTTCTGCGCGCCGAGGTGCGCCATCTCGGCACGGATATCAATTACGTCGTACTGGGGAATCTGTACGGCGAGATGAAGGACAGAGCCGACTTTTTTTTCAACTGCGCCGTGGAAAAAGTCGAAAAAAGAGACGGCGAATTTGTCATCCACACCGCGAAGGGCGAATACGCCTGCGAAAAATGCGTCATCTCCGTCGGAAGAAGCGGCAGCAAGTGGATGGAGACCGTCTGCGAGTCGCTTGGGATCCCGACGAGTTCCAACCGCGTGGACATCGGCGTCCGCGTCGAGTTGCCCGCGGAGATCTTCGCCAAACTGACCGACACCCTGTACGAAAGCAAGATCGTTTACCGCACCAAACAGTTCGAGGACCTGGTCCGCACGTTCTGTATGAATCCGAACGGGGTGGTTGTGACCGAAAACACCAACGGGATCGTGACGGTCAACGGCCATTCGTACGAAGACCCTTCCAGACACTCAGACAACACCAACTTCGCGCTTTTGGTCAGCAAACATTTTTCCGTACCCTTCAAGGACAGCAACGGCTACGGCGAGAGCATCGCCAGACTTTCCAATATGCTGGGAGGCGGAGTGATCGTTCAAAGGTTCGGCGACCTTACGCGCGGAAGGCGTTCGACCGAAAGCCGTATCGCCGAATCGACCGTGGTCCCGACGCTGGCGGCGACGCCGGGGGACCTGAGTCTCGTCATCCCGAAGCGGATACTGGACGGGATCATTGAGATGATCTACGCGCTGGACAAGGTCGCGCCGGGCACGGCGAACAACGACACGCTGCTTTACGGCGTGGAGGTGAAATTCTACAATATGGAGGTCGAGCTCGACAAGACCCTGCGCCCCGAAAAATACAAAGACCTGTACGTCATCGGCGACGGGTCGGGCGTCACGCATTCCCTGTCGCACGCCTCGGCCAGCGGGGTGTTCGTGGCGAGGCATATCCTCGACCGGATGAAAAAGAAAAAAGGATGAGCGGGGGGCTTCCCCGACAAAGAAACCGATGAAAAGCGTACTGTTCGTTTGCCACGGCAATATCTGCCGCAGTCCGCTGGCCGAGTTCATACTGAAAAACGAAGCGGCGCGCCGCGGGAAAAGCGGCGCGGTCCTGATCGATTCGGCCGGGATCAGCGACGAGGAACACGGGGCGGACGTGTATCCGCCCGTTCGCGAACTGATGCGGCGGCACGGGATTCCCTTTTCGAGCCGCAGAGCGAAACTGATCGAAAAAGCAGATTATTCGCGCTTCGACCACATCCTTTGCATGGAAAAGCGGCAGGTCGACAGACTGACCACCTTTTTCGGGGGCGATCCGGAGGGACGGATCTCGCAGCTCGGCGCTTACGCCGGACTGAACGGGATCGCCGACCCCTGGTACAGCAGAGATTTTGAAAAGGCGTACGAAGACATCGCGAAAAGCGTGCGCGCTCTGGCCGACGTTTTATTTGAAAAACAGAACGGCGAAAATATAGAAAAAACTTGACAAAACCGAAAAAAAAGCATAAAATAAATCAAAGCGCTGAAGGAAAGAGTAACTGCCACAGGCCGCACAGAGAGCGGGAGGATCGCTGAAAATCCCGTCGGAATACGGCAGCGAAGACCGTTCCGGAGCTCCTCGGACGAAACCCCCGAAGGGGGAAGAAAGAGGCGTTTTCCGCGTTAAGGAAGGCGGGAGCATCCCGCATGAGCGAAAAACAAGGTGGGACCGTGCATAAGCACCCTTGACGGAGATATCCGCCGGGTGCTTTTTCTTTTGAAAATCAAAAAAAATATTACGAAACGAGGAAAACCATGAAGATCATCAACAGAGACGGCGAAGTTTACGAGTGCCCCGTCGAACAGGAACAGGAAGTGATCCGCCACACGGCGGCTCACATTATGGCGCAGGCCGTCAAGCGCCTTTTCCCGCAGGCCGATTTCGGTTTCGGCCCGGCGACGGAAAGAGGATTCTTTTACGACATCGATCTGGGCGACACCAAGCTGAGCGACGAGGATCTGCTCCGCATAGAGGCAGAGATGCGCAAGATCGTCAAAGAAAACCTCCCCATCAAGCCCTTTATCCTCCCCCGGGAGGAAGCGGTCAAACTGATGGAGGAACGCGGCGAAAAATACAAGGTCGAACACATCGGCGACCTGCCGGAGGACGCGATCATCAGCTTTTTCCAGCAGGGCGACTACATCGACATGTGCACGGGGCCGCACCTTTGCTACACCAAGGCGCTGAAAGCTTTTAAGATCACGCAGCAGTCCGGCGCCTACTGGAAGAACGACAAAAAGAACAAAATGCTGACCCGCATCAACGGCGTGGCTTTCCGCACGCAGGAAGAACTGGACGAATACGTGCGCCTGCTGGAAGAGGCGGAAAGAAGAGACCACCGCAAGATCGGGAAGGAAATGGGCCTGTTCATGCTGGCCGACGAGGCGCCGGGCTTCCCCTTCTTCCTGCCGAACGGCATGGCTTTGAAAAACGCCCTGATCGAATACTGGAGAGAACTCCATACGAGGGAAAAATACGTCGAGGTCACCACGCCCCTGATCATGAACCGCCATCTCTGGGAAACGAGCGGACACTGGGACCATTACAAAGACAATATGTATTCGACCACCATCGACGACGAGATCTATTGCGTCAAGCCGATGAACTGCCCGGGGAGCGTGCTGGTCTACCGCAGCACGCCGCATTCCTACCGCGAACTGCCCATTAAGATCGCCGAGCTCGGGATCGTCCACAGACACGAGCTGAAAGGCGCTTTGCACGGGCTGTTCCGCGTGCGCTGCTTCACGCAGGACGACGGACATATGTATATCCGCCGCGATCAGATCACCGACGAGATCGTCGGAATCGTCCACCTGATCAATGAGGTCTATTCCAAATTCGGGTTCAAATATCACATCGAACTCTCCACCCGTCCGGAAAACAGCATGGGAAGCGACGAGGACTGGGAAGCCGCCACGAACGGGCTCATCGCCGCGTTGAACAAACTGGGACTGCCGTACGTGGTCAACGAGGGCGACGGCGCGTTTTACGGGCCGAAGATCGACTTCCATCTGGAGGACTCGCTGGGAAGGACCTGGCAGTGCGGCACCATTCAGCTCGATTTCCAGATGCCGCAGAATTTTGAGTTGGAGTACGTGGACGAGAACAACGCGCGGCAGAGACCCATCATGATCCACCGCGTCTGCTTCGGCTCGATCGAAAGGTTCATCGGCATTTTGACCGAGCATTATGCCGGGAAATTCCCGACGTGGCTCGCCCCGACGCAGGTCAAGATCCTGACCCTGCCGGGGACGGACGAAAGTTTTGCCGGAAAGATCTACGCGCTGCTGCGCGAAAAGAAGGTCCGCGCGGTGCTGGACGACCGCAACGAAAAGATCGGTTACAAGATCCGCGAGGCCAGACAGGTCGACCGCGTTCCGTATATGATCATCGTCGGGCAAAACGAAATCGCCAGCGGAAAGATCTCCGTCCGCGACCGCGACACCGACCAAACCACCGAATATTCCCCGGACGACTTTGTTTCGAAAATCGAAAAGGAGATCAAAGACAGAGTCTAAAAAAGCAAAGCGAACACGTTTTTATAAAAAAGCCCTCCGCGCGCGGAGGGCTTTTTCTTTACAAAACAGCCGCGGAAAATATCCCGCGGCTGTTTTACGGTTCTGCGGTAAAAACGTCAAATCAAGATACGAATGGAGCAGTGCCCGACGGGAAGAACCCCTTACTTCCTGCCGTACGCGCGGAAGAGGAAGGTGACGATCTGCGCGCGGGTGCAGGGATCGGAGGGGCTGAACGTCGTCGCGCTTGTCCCGTTGGTGACGCCGTTCGCGACCGCCCACAGCACCGCGTCGTAATAGTAGGCGCCGCTCTTCACGTCGGTGAACGGATTGACTCCGCTTGCCACGCCCTTCAACGCGCGCTGCAGGAACGTGACCGCCTGTCCGCGTGTGACGATATCATCCGGATGGAACGCCGTTGCGCTCATACCCTTCGTGACGCCGTTTTCGACCGCCCACAGCACCGCGTCGTAATAGTACGCGCCGCTCTTCACGTCGGTGAAGGGATTGCTCCGCGTCTTCGGAGCGGGCTTGCCCGCGGCTCTCCACAGGAAGGTCACCATCTGCGCGCGCGTGCAGGTCGCGTTCGGGCTGAAGGTGTCTTCGCCCGTGCCGACGGTAACGCCATTTTCCACCGCCCAGTCTACGGCGCTCTCAAAGTAGCTGCCGGCCGGTACGTCCTTGAACTTCTTTTTCGTCTGCGGATCGACCGGCTTTTCTTTCGCCTTGAACGTCGCCGCGACAGTCACGTCGCTTGCCGGCTGCGTGTAGGTGTATGTGCCGTCGGCGTTCTTCGTGACCGGTATCTCTCTGCCCGCCGCGTCCTTCACGGTCACGGCGTCCACTTCATAACCCTCGTCGGGCGTGACGGTCACGGTAACCTTTTCATTTTGTTCCGGATCCACGGAGCTGACGGCGACCCCGCCATGCTGCCGCTGCGTGATCGAAGTCGAGTAGGTCGTTTCCGGAGCCGCTTCGCCAACGCTGTCGCCGGAGACGGTCACCCGGACGGAATTGTGCAGAGCCGCGCCCTCCGGCGCAGTATATTGCAGGATCCCGTTTTTGTCCCTGGTGATCGTACCGTTCCGGCTGGTCATCCGGTTATCCGCGCCGATGAGCAGAGTGTCCTCCGGGAAGTACGCGTCCGCGTATACAACGGTCGTGCCGTCGCCCACCGCGGTGAGAACGCCGTTTTCATCTACCGTCACCACGCCGGTATCCTCCACACGGTAGGTCACGGCGTATTTTTCGCCCGCCTCCGCCGGAAGCACCGCGGTTTGCAGCAAAGCTGTCTGATCGAGAAGCAGCACGATATCGGCCGGGCTTTCGGAACCGTTGATGGAGAGACGCTCCGGCCGCGGCTCCGGTCTCGAACGGAACACGGTGAATTCCTGTCTGTCCAGCAGCTTGCCGTCCGCGCTCTCCAGCGTCAGCCAGATCTCGTTCTCGCCGCTGTCGCTGCACTGCCCGTCGCTCAGCTCGAAAGTAAGGTATTCATGGCGCTCCCCCTTCGCGTCCACGTCGGGGAGTGCGTAGGTCATCAGCGTTTCAAAGTCGCCGTCTCCTCTTACGTCCATCAGATCCTCCGGCGCTTTCTCGAATACGAGTTTCGCGCCGCCGAGCGCCTTGTTTCCTGTGTTGTTCACGTCGAAGGCGACGGCGAAGCGCCCGTCGTCCAACTCCTCCACGCTCACGTTCCCGATCTCGGGAACCGCGTCGAAGGGTAGCGGGAATTCCCCGACAGAGGGCAAATCGACCATAAGGTCATCCGCCCATCCCTTCAGAGACAGTTTCCAGTTCTCCGGGGCATCGGGCATGGTGAAGGTGTACTTCTCGGTCACGATCGAGGCGGACTGGAAGTGGCCGTCCCTGATCCGTGTGCCGAGGTCGATCTTCTCGCCGGTGACGGTGTTGACCAACTCCGCCTGAATCGTCAGTTTGTCCGCGGGAAGGGGGCTGAAGTTGGCGGCGGTCACCGAGGCATCGACGGTCTCGCCCGCAAGCGGATACCCGGGCGTGAACGCGGCATTGAAGGAAATGACGCTTCTGAACTGAAGCAGGATATAGTCCAAACGATAAATCTTGATCGTTCCATCCTCGTTGAACACGGTCTGCTTGGCGGATGCCAGCGGCAGGTCGCCCAGAAGCGTGACGTTCAGCTCGCTGTAGTTCGCGTCGTCCGATTCGACATGATAGACCACGCTGGTCCTGCCCCACGCGCCGCGGAGAGGATCGCCGTCCCCGTCGAAAAGTTCGTTGCCGTCCTCGTCGGTGTAAACGTAGTTCTTGTCGTAGACCTGCATGATGATGGAGGAACGCGAGACCTCTTCCCCCTCGTCCTCGGTGATGGCGGGGGCGCACCAGCACAGCCACATCAGGCCGGATTTGGGATCCTGCTCGACAATAAAGTTAGCGGCGGCTCTCGGATCGGCGGTCAGCAGCTCGGCGGCTTCGCCCAGATCCGTCCCGTCCGTTCCGGCGGTGATATCCGCGCAGACCAGCGTACCGTTGCGGTTCCAGAACAGCAGCAGACTGCCGTCGAAGAACATGAGGCGCGGGTTCGTGTCCGGATTCAGGTTGTCGGTCAGACGCAGGGGCTCGGCGCACGCCATGGTCGCAAGATCACACGTCACGAGGAACAACTCACGATCTCCGTCTGTAGCGGTATCCTGATCGGTATCCAGCGCGTAAACGACGTACGCCTTGCCGTCGATTGCGCCGACGGTGAACTGGTCGATCTTCGCCTGACTCTGCAAGTCGGAGAGCTGCACGTTCAAATAACGCAGACCGTTGAGCGGGCCGTTCTCTTTCTCGTAGGCGAGATAGGCGCCTTCGTTGTCGGCATTGTACGCGGTGACGATCTGCCCGTCAGAGTCGAGAAGCTTGAAGCAGACGGTGGAGTAGGAATTGTAGATGAAATTGCCCACGTTCTCCAGATTGTCCTCATCCAGCGCGACGTCGCCGGTCTGGTAGTCCGTGACCGTATAAACGACGATGATCTGCCCGGTGAGCGGGTCGAACGCCGCGCGGGAGACCTCCTCGCACCCGGGCAGGTCGCTGAGGATCTTCACCTCGCCGGGGACGCCGTCGGCGTCGAAAATGCAATACTTCAGTTCGGTGTCGTTGAGCATCGCGCCCAGATCGGCGTCCGCGTCCTCGCCCCACTGACTCTTCGCGCTGCTCCAGAGCGCCAGCACGCGCCCGTCGTCCAAACGGAAGGCGGAGAGGTTGCTGTCGAAGGTGCCGTCGGGATCGAGGATCGCGGCGGCCGACGCCGTGTAATTGCCGTCGACGTAGCCGAGGGTGCGCCACGTCACGGCGGAGCAGTCGTTCGGCGCGCGGTGCATGTCATCGTACAGCGCCAGCAGGAGCCACTCGTCGCCCGCGAGAGGAATGGAGACGGGCAAGCAGGTGTTCAGCGAGTTGACGCGAATCTGAGGCGTATCCTCATCGCCTTCCATCAGGACAAGGCCGCCCGGCGTTCCGAGAGTGAAAGCGCCGTAATCCACGCTCTCCGGTCTCGTGAGCCGGCGGTAATCGGCGGTGACGGTGGTGAGCGTCTCCCCGTCGTCATAGGACATTAGGGTGGCGGTCTTTGATTTTGACTTGAACTTGTCCGCGTTCTTGACCTTGGAGAAGTCCAGCACGGTGCTGTCCTGATACCCGTCGGTCCTGAAAATGCCATAGGAGGCGCTGGTGATCTTGTAGGGGATCTCGATGGGTCCCAGATGCAGCACGGCGGATAGCGCCAGATCCACGATGCCCGCGCCGTCCTCCCACGGCTCGTAGCCTACCCGGAAGTTCATGGCGCCCTTGATGCCGCCCGCCACGATGCTGGGATGACCGATGCCGGCCTCGATGGTGATGGCGACGGTGAACAGGAAATAGCCGCCCATCTCCATCTCATTGAGGAGCGAATCGTTGACCCAGCCTCTTCGGGAGGGGTCGGTGATCTCCAGCGAGGCGTGCCCGGTCGGCGGCGCGGCGGTGATGAGTCCCTCCACGGAGGTCTTGCTGGTAAGAGTCAGATAGACCGGAACGCCGCTGATAGAGTACTGCTGGGTGGTGGAGCCGGAGACCGAGACGCAGGCAAACAGGGTCAGCGACTCGAAGTGGAACGTGGTGACGCCATCTTCGTTCTGCATGAAGAGACTCATATAGACGCCGAGGGAGTAGTTCGCCTTATAGGCGCCCTTGCCCTTGCCGCCCTCGAACCACGCGTCTTCCGTCTTGCCCTCGCCGGCCGTCTTCGTGCCGTTGCTTCCGTACAGATCGCTCATCTTGCTCTTGATGGCGGAGGCCTTCTGGGTGGCGGTCTTCGCGGTGAATCCGTCCTTGTCGATGAGCTTGAGCTCCTTGATCGCGTTCTTGATCTGGTTGCCGTCGCCGACCTTGATCTCATAGGGGGTCTTGCTGACCTTGGCGTCGCCGCCGCTGAGGTTCGACAGATCCTTCTCCGGCTCCTCGGGCGTGACGTCCGAGCTGCCAAAGCTGGACGAGATGCCGGTATCCCCGAACACGGGCAACGTCACGGACTGCTGCGGGTCCATCTGCGGCAGCGTAAACGTGGACTCCTTGGGTTTGGGCTTGATGACGTAGCCGGTATCCACCCTGCCCATGTGCTTCCCTTCGCCGTTGACCGCCTCGAGCATCAGTCTGCCGCCGGGCGGGATATCGTCCTCGGTGGGCGCGATGGTCAGCTCATAGTTCCAGATGCCGGTCGAGCCCGGGTTCATGATCCACGTCCTGACGAGGTTCCCGTTCATGTCGTAGCTGCTCAGCTCCACGTTCTGAACGGTGTAGCCCTCGTCCGTCACCAGATGCACGCCGACCGTCACGTTCTCCCCGGTGAGCAGGAGCTGATCCGTGGCGGTGTCCTGACCGAGGGTGATGGCGTCGAACTGGTAGTGCTGGTTCTGCATGGGGACCTCGATGAGCAGCTTGCCGTTGCCCAGCAGCAGCGGCGCGGAGATCACCTCGTACATATCGTCCCGGATGAGCGAGAGCGAGATGCCGCAGCCGTATGCCCCTCCCGGGACGTAGATGGCAAAATTTCCGTCCTTGTCGGTCTCCGTGGAGGTGGTATAGGTCTTGCCGCGGACGGTGCGGCTCGCGTCGGGATCCAAACAGACGGCGGAGACCGTCACGCCGGGCAGGAAGGTCGCCGTCTGGCTCGCGTTGCCCGCGGTGATCCGCGCCGTGCCTGTGTGCTTGAGGTCGCGTCCCTGCGTGCAGACCTGTCCGGAGATCACCACGCCGCCGGCGCTGTCCGCAACGCCGCCGAGGTAATCTGCCATGCGCATATCCCGGTTGTCAATGGTGACCGCCCGCGCGTCGCCCACGTGGAGCATATAGCTGACGTCGTCGGCCAGGACAGACTGGCCCTGCTCGGTCTCGCGCAACCAGACGCCGGTGCGGTCCCTCTCCCGACCCTGCTTCGGGCCTGCCCAGAGGGTGAGCACCTTGCCGGGCATCAGGTTGCCGAAGGTATAGCTGCCGTCGCCGTTGTCCTGATAGGTGATCTCGTTGGCGCCGCTGTAGGTATAGCCGATCTGGTAGCCCTCCAGATTTTCGTCCTTCGTCTCCGTGATGCCGGTGCCGAGCTTTGACCAGTAGAGCGTCAGCTTGATGTCGTACTGCCGGAACAGCGGCTCCATGATCATCCTGTCGGAGAGGATGACTCTGCCGCCCGCGGGCACGGTGTCAACGCTGCCGTCCGCGCGCGTGACCTTGACGCCGTCGCAGTAGTAGCCGTCCTTGGACGTGACGGACACCGCGAGCTCGTCGCCCTCGTTCCACGTAAAGCCGCTGTCGCTGCGATTGAGGGTGACGTCGTTATAAAGCTTGCCGTCAATGCGCAGCTCGCCCATATCCGGATCGTATTTGGCGACGCTGACGCTGTTGACGCTCCTGCTCCCGATCGCGGGGACGAGAAGGTACGCCATGCGCTGATCCGGGCCGGGATACTGTTCATACGAGCTT
>JAEEGL012000301.1_pt1 | contig 18502 bp, 13 predicted proteins | sample 9134231 | NCBI WGS metagenome assembly JAEEGL01 (sample SAMN16246548, study PRJNA631951) | gut metagenome | biome: gut microbiome; feature: rumen; material: fiber-attached | host: Bos | place: Iran: Karaj | collected 2018-10 | reverse complement strand
CCAGTATACAAGGATGAGTGGAACTTTGCAGATGACGAGAAGTCGATAGAGACCATCAAGGAGGCAGTTCGCGGAATCCGTAACGTACGTACACAGATGAACGTTGCTCCTTCAAGAAAAGCAAAGGTATTTGTTGTATCTGACAATAAAGAAACACTTGATATTTTTACAACAGGTAAGCTTTTCTTTGAGGCTCTCGCTTATGCGTCAGAGTCTGTATGCCAGAGCGGAAAAGAGGGAATCGCAGATGATGCTGTTTCTGTTGTACTTCCCGATGCTACGGTTTATATTCCTTTCTCAGATCTTGTAGATATTGCTGCAGAGATCGAGCGTCTTAAGAAGGAACAGGGCAAGCTTGCAGGAGAGCTTAAGAGATCCCAGGGCATGCTCAGCAATGAGAAGTTCCTTTCAAAGGCTCCTGCAGAGAAGATCGCTGAGGAGAAAGAAAAACAGCAAAAATACCAGCAGACCTATGATCAGATTACAGAAAGGCTTGCACAGCTTTCAAAGTGATCATAAGTTAAAAGGATATTATGGAAGAAAACATACTTCAGAAGGTTACGGAACTGCTCGATAGGGCTGATAATGGCACAAAGATAGCCATTTCGGAGTGTGAGAGCTTTTTAAACATGGTTCCGAGCTTTACTGACAAGCATTCAATAGAAGACACCAGGGACTTTTTGGAGTTCCTGGGGTCTCCTGATGAAAACATCAGAATAATACATGTCGCCGGAACCAATGGAAAAGGGTCCGTGTGCAGTTACATTTCTTCTGTCCTGACAAAGGCGGACTATTCGGTTGGAATGTTTACTTCTCCCCATCTTGTCAATATCAATGAGAGATTTGCGGTGGATGGAAAGCCCATTTCAGAGGGTGTCTTTGTGGAAGTGTTCCTTGAGACACTGAGAAGAATCCTGGAATATGAGCACGAGGACTATTTCCCGACATATTTTGAGTTCCTGTTTTTTGTGGCAATGCTGCTTTATGATGTTTACCCTGTGGACTATCTCATCCTTGAGACAGGTCTTGGCGGCAGACTGGATGCTACTAATGTGGTGGCTAATCCGATTCTGACTGTTATCACGGAGATCGGATATGACCATATGCAGTATCTCGGGACAACCCTTGAGGATATTGCAGCTGAAAAGGCCGGGATCATTAAGCCAAACGTTCCTCTTGTCTTTTTCGATAAGAGACCTGAGAGCAGTGAGGTGATAAAGAAAAGAGCCCTTGAGCTTGATTCAAGGACTGTGGCTGTAGAGAGCAGGAATATTGAGGATGTCCATACTCTCGAGGATGATGCCGGTAACAAATTCATTGCTTTTTCATATAATTCTTTATATGATAAATATGCTGACCTAAAGCTCTCGACACAGGCGCGTTATCAGACTGAAAACGCAGCTGTGGCTGTTACATGCCTTGAATTATTACGTGATATGGGAGCAAGGATTACAGAACCTGATATCAGGGAAGGCCTTCTTTCAGCCAAATGGGATGGAAGAATGGAGGAGGTTCGTCCCGGAATTTATGTGGACGGAGCTCACAATATCGATGGTATCGAGGCATTTTTGGACAGTGCAAAAGAGATTGAATGTCAGGGACGTAAGATCCTTTTGTTTGGCATAGTCGGAGATAAGCAGTACAAGGATATCGTACTGGATATTTTAAAGAGCAGACTGTTTGATTCCATCTATGTGGCGGTTTTGGAGACAAGCCGCTCGGTTTCTGTTTCGGATCTTAAGATCGCCTTTGAAGACAGCAAGGATGAGCTGGGAATCATTGGAGTGCCGATCAAGTATTACAGCAATGTAAGAGATGCCATGACAGATATCATTACCATGAGAAAATCCGGAGATTATGTTTTTGCCGCAGGTTCACTTTACCTGGCAGGACAGATAAAATCTCTTATTTAATACGAGGGGAAAGATGTTAAATTTTGAGGATGAATTGAAAAAATTCAAGCCCAGTCTTGAAATTGAAGATGCTGAGGAGATTATTTACAATCAGGATCTTGACGATATGTCAGATGTACTGGTTAAGCTTCTTAAGGATGCTAAGGCAGAATCTGATGCAGCAAAGAGGAACAGGTAACAATGGCTACAACCAGGGCAAAGCTGAAAAGCTTATCTAACAGGTATTACAACGAGGGGCTGGAGAAGGCTCTTGTAAGGGATCTGACAGGAGCAGTGGAGTCCTTGAGACAGAGTCTTAAGCTCAACAAGGACAATATTGATGCCAGAAATCTTTTAGGACTGGTTTATCATGAGATGGGGGAAGTTGTTCCCGCTCTGTCAGAGTGGGTTATCAGTAAGAATCTGAAGCCTGAGGAGAACGCTGCTGACTACTATATGGATGCGGTCAGAAAGAGCCCCTCTTATCTTGAAAACGTTAATCAGACCATTAAAAAGTTTAATATAGCACTGAATTACTGTCATCAGGACAGCCTTGATCTGGCAGTCATTCAGCTCAAAAAGGTGCTTTCTTTAAATCCGGGATTTATCAAAGCGCATCTTTTGCTTGCTCTTTTATACCTTAAGAACGGTAACTGGGACAGGGCAAAGATTGAGTGCCAGAAGGTTCTTAAGCTTGATACCGGAAATGTTATGGCAAAGCGTTATCTCAAGGAAGCAGACAGTATGCTTCTTCCCGGAGAGAGCGGAAAGCTGCTGTCTGATGTGGAAGCTTCAGACAGTGATGAGGTTATCAGGTATAACAGCGGAAATGAGATGATAATCCAGCCTGTAAAGAAGTCAGCCATAGCAAGAAGTAACTCCATCTGGGGCATTGTACTCGGAATCGTTCTGGGAGTGGCAGCATCATGCTTCCTTATTCTGCCTCAGAGAATCCAGACCATTAATTCCAGCAATCAGGAGAAGATTGCGCAGATCAGCGAGGAGTCTGACTCGAAGTCGGCACAGATCGTATCCTATGAGCAGCAGATCTCAAGCCTTCAGGAAGAGATTGACAAGCTCAACGGACAGGTTACGGATTATGAGGGCGTGGATTCAACATCTGCGGCTATGAACAGCCTTATGAAGGCAGTAAATCTTTACATGGAGGACTCTTCCAATATCGAGGGAATGGCTGAAGCTATGGAAAACCTTGACCTTGATGCCATCAGTGGAGATGTTTCACCGGAATTTACGTCACTTTATGACTTGCTTATGACTAAGGTAGGACCTCAGTTGGCAAAGTCATATTATAATACAGGTTATGACGCATACAAGGCTGAGGACTATGAACTTGCCATTACCAACCTTGCAAAGGCTTATCAGTATGACAATACCAATGTCAACACCCTGTATTACCTGGGAAATGCTTATTACAGCAGCGGGGACACAGACAAGGCAAAAGAGATCTTTGACGCCGTGATCACCAATTTCCCGGATACTCAGAGCGCACAGGCTGCTGAGACAAAGCTTGCGGAGATCAATAACTCAAATGGTTAATTTTTCTGACCTTAATTTTATATTCAGGTTTTTGCCGTTTTTTTTACTAGCGTATTATATTACACCCACTAAATTCAGAACATGGACTCTTCTTTTTGGGAGTCTTTTGTTTTATGCAGTGGGTGATATCAGAATGTTCCCGGCACTTGTGGTGGCGGTTATAGTTAATTTCTTGTTTTCTAAGGCACAGCATGGGGAAAAGAGCAAATCTCTTCTGGCATTCATCGTGGCTATCGATGCGGGAATGCTCATTGAGTTCAAGATTCTCGGACAGTTTGTAGACAGCTCTTTAATGCCCATCGGAATCAGCTTCTATATCTTCAAGATGATATCCTACCAGGTGGATGTTTACAGGGGAAAGATCGGTAAGGATGCTACATTTTTAAATGTGGCAGCCTATTTTTGCATGTTCCCGCAGGTGGTTTCGGGACCTATCATGCGCTATGAAAGGTTCACTGAAAATCCCATGCTCTTTGGAAATGCTGATGAGAAGGTTCCTCTTGTTAAGATAGCAGAGTCCATAGAGGATGGTCTTAGGTTTTTTGTAGTGGGGCTTGCCATGAAGGTTCTTCTGGCGGATCACCTTGCAATGCTGTGGAAGGACATCGGAACTATCGGTTATGAGAGCATTTCAACGCCTCTTGCCTGGCTTGGAGCAGTTACCTATACGCTTGAGCTTTACTATGATTTCTGGGGATATTCCCTTATGGCAGCAGGAATCGGTGTCATGATCGGATTTCCTTTTATTACAAACTTTAATCAGCCCTATGGTTCGGGGAGTATCTCGGAGTTTTACAGAAGATGGCATGCCACACTGGGCTCCTGGTTCAGGGATTACATCTATATTCCCATGGGAGGCAGCAGAAAGGGTGAAAAGAGAACTGTCTTAAACCTTTTGGTGGTATGGCTCGTCACCGGCTTCTGGCATGGTATCACGCCAAACTTTATCATCTGGGGAGTTTCGCTCTTTGTTATCATTGTGCTGGAGCGTCTTATCGTGTTTAAAAAACTTCCGAAAGTTTTGGGAAAGATCATCGGCAAGGTAAATGTGCTGGTGCTCATTCCACTTACCTGGGTAGTTTTCGCCATATCCGATCTCAATATGCTTGGGGACTACTTCATGCGTCTGTTCCCATTCTTTGGTCAGGGAATCGCAGTTAACGAGAATGACTTTATGAAAAATGTGGGAGTGTACTGGAAAGTACTTCTTCCGGGACTTGTGCTTCTTATTCCCAAGGTCTATGAAACCTGGGACAATCACAGGAGAAATCCGCTCTTTACAGTGCTGTGGATAGTGCTGTTCTGGGCTTGTATTTACAGCCTCTCAGGGGCAGCAGGAAATCCGTTTATGTACTTCAGGTTCTGATTTGTTTTGGGGCGAATGGTGTGACATTGCAGATACTGCAGTAATTTGATGGGAATGTGTGTAAATGAAGGTAATTAAGGAGTGCCCGATTCTTATAGGAATCGCGGTGATCACAATTGCATTATCGATAGTGGCATTGGCGCTTAAGGGGACCACCTATGCCCGCTATGCAGACTCTGTGCAGGACTACAAGGTTCCTGTGCTTTCGCTGGTGTTTAAGGGAGCCATGGATGAGATCTATCCCTGGAGCGTGGTAGAGCCGGATGAGCTTATTGGACCGGCGGTCAGCGCAGATGCAGAAAGCGGTGACGGTACGGGCTCTGAAATCGGAAGCGATGCAGTGGCGGATAGCGGAGCAGGGACTGAAGGACAGGCTGCATCAGAAAATGGCGCGTCAGTGACAGGTGCTTCGGATTCGTCAGACAGCTCTTTTGCCCAGGTGACAGGAAATACCGTATCAGGAAATGAACCTGAAGAGCCGAAGGTATACGAGTTTACTCAGGTGGATGACGAGTACTTTACAGATGCACTGTTTATCGGGGATTCGAGGACTGTGGGACTATCTGAGTACTGCGAGGAACTGGACACAAGGGCGACCTTTTATTCAAAAATATCACTCACTATTTTTGACGTTATGAAGAAAGAGTTTATCCAGACCGATAACGGAAAGATCGGCGTGGAGCAGGCTCTTGCGGATAATCAGTTTGGAAAGATTTACATCATGTTGGGACTTAATGAGATCGGAACCGGAGATACCAAGTATTTCACCGACGCTTATCAGCTAGTGGTGGACAGGATTAGAGAGCTTCAGCCTGATGCAATAATCTATATCCAGGGAATCATGCATGTTACAGCCAACAAGAGTGACAAGGACAAGTACTTTAACAATCAGCGCATTGACGAGAGAAATGCGGCTCTCAGTGAGCTTGCCGATCAGCAGACTGTCTTTTACATCGATATGAACGAAGCGGTGGACGACGAGCATGGAAACCTGGACAGCGAGCTTTCCTTTGATGATGTACATTTAAAGGCATCTTCCTATGAGAGATGGCATCAGTATCTTTTGAATAATGCGATCATTAAGGATTGAAATACGCAAACAGGCTTATGATACGTGTTATAATACTATAGGAGAATAAAATGGCTAGAGAGATGACTTTTAAAATGGAACGCCCGGGGCTTTTAAAGGAGGGCGACCATGTTACGGTTACGGAGGGAGTGCTTCCCAGTAACTATTACTACACAATAGATCCGTCCCTGGCAATGTCAGGAAATTTCCCGTTTCGTGAGAGAATGCTGGAAAGGGAAGGGGTCGTTACAAAGGTTGAGGAAAATGCCCGCGGATTTTATGTGACCGCCATATTCGGGCAGGAATAATAAATGCAACAACGTGAAGGAGGACATAATATGGAATACGTATCAACTGACAAGGCGCCACAGGCAATCGGACCTTATTCACAGGCTATAAAGGCTGGAGATTTTCTTTATGCATCAGGACAGATCCCGATCAACCCCGAAAACGGTGAGATCGATACCACAACCATCACCGATCAGGCTGACAGAGTGTGCAGAAATATCGGTGAGATCCTTAAGGCAGCAGGCACAGACTATGAGCATGTTGTAAAGACCACCTGCTTCCTGGCAGAGATGAGTGATTTTGCAGCATTTAACGCTGTTTATGAAAAATACTTCACAGGAAAGCCGGCAAGAAGCTGTGTTGCAGTAAAACAGCTTCCAAGGAATGTTCTCTGCGAAGTGGAGATCATTGCATATCTTAAATGATATCGGGGAAGAATCAGTATATCGTCAAAACTGGGAGAAAAGTATGAAGTATAAAGTTGCAGCAGCGACCCTTCTGCTGTCTGTTCTTCTTTCGGGCTGCGGGAGCCTGGCGGGAAGACATAACATAGATTCGGGATTCAGCTACATAGAGAGCCATGAGTACCAGAGTGCCCTTGAGAGCTTTGAGGCAGCTGAAGAGGCCGGGGAAGATGCGTGTCTTATTCACAGGGGAAGAGGTATAGCATATCTTAACCGCGGTGAGTACGATGCTGCTGTCACCGAGCTTTTGGCTTCACTGGCAGCAGATGCGGGAATAGTGGATGACATGGACTTTGACTCCAACTATTACCTGGCTGAAGCCTATCTTAAGCTTGGGGATTACAGCAAGGCAAAAGAGGTTTATGATGCAATAATTGCTTTAAGGGATAAAGACAGCAATGCCTATTATTTAAGGGGTACAGCAGAGCTGGCAGCCGGGAACCATGATGCGGGGTATACCGATTTTACCAGGGCTATAACCTTAAACTCCAAGGACTATGGAATGATCATCATGATCTACAAGTCTCTGGATGAGTACGGATACACCGATGAGGCAACAGCTATTCTTCAGACAGCTATGGATAACGGTAGTAATTTTATGACCAACTTTGAAAAGGGACAGATCTCTTTTTATCTTGGAAACAATGCCGAGGCCCAGAGCTACCTGGAGGCTGCACGAAATGAGAGAAGTCAGGAAAAAGAGCCTGTTGTGGTTATGCTTGGACAGACCGGAGAAAAGCAGGGTGACTACAACTATGCCATCAGCGTCTACAGGAATTACATCAGTGAAAATCCTGACAGCGCCATTGTCTACAATCAGCTGGGAATGTGCCAGATAAGGCAGGGGGACTACGAATCAGCCGTATCATCTTTCCAGCAGGGACTCAATCTTGAGGACAAGGCAATGGATCAGGCTCTTAGACTTAACGAGATAACAGCATACGAATACATGGGTGAATTTGAGGTGGCAGCAGATCTTATGAAGAGCTATCTTGCCACATACCCCGATGATCAGGACGCACAGAGGGAGAACATTTTCCTCTCAACCAGATAAAGAAGGTTACTCTTTCCTGCATTAAGGATGGGCAACCGGACTAAATGGGAGTGAGAAAAGACCTATGCAGAGAAACAGAGTTATAAGCGATGATATTATGACTTCTATACCATCCGGGGAGGGCATGTCAGCTGCTGAGTGGCTGGCGGAACAGATGCCCGGAGGGTTCTTTATTTATCGCGCGGACGAGAGCATGGAGCTTTTGTATGTGAATCAGTCCACCTGCGATATCTTTGGGTGTGATACCGTTGAAGAGTTCCGGGAGCTTACCGGGAACAACTTCAAGGGTATGGTGCATCCGGATGATTATAAATCAATTCAGGATTCCATTGATGAGCAGATTGCTCAGCCATCTAACAGAAGAAGCATCGACTATGTGGTCTACCGTATTATCCGAAAGGACGGCAGTATCAGATGGGTTGATGATTACGGCCATTTTGCCACACTTCCCGGATATGGGGAAGTGTATTATGTGTTCATAGAGGACATTACCGAGCACAAGATTGCGGAGGAAGAAAAGGAGCGGGTACGAAACCTGGCTTACGCTCTTGAGCAGGCAGAACAGGCTAATAATGCAAAGAGTGCCTTCCTTTCAAACATGAGCCATGAGATTCGTACGCCCATTACCGCCATCCTTGGAATGAATGAGATGATACAGAGGGAGACGGATAACTCTTCGATCCTGGATTATTCAGAAAACATCCGAAAGGCCGGAGTGAGCCTTCTTGGAATCATCAGCGATATTCTGGATTTCTCTAAGATCGAGACAGGCAAGATGACACTGGAAAATGAGGAGTACTCCCTTAAATCCGTAGTGGTAGATCTTTTCAATCTGGTGCAGTTCCGCTCAGAGGCAAAGGGGCTTGAGCTGAACTTTCTAGTGGATCCTGAGCTTCCGTCCCGGCTTATAGGCGATGAGATAAGGCTGAAGCAGATAGTGACGAACATCCTGACCAACGCCGTCAAGTACACGGAAAAAGGCGGTGTGGATTTTGAGATAAAGCTTGAAGAGAAACTTGAAGATTCAGTGCGGTTTACGGTTTCAGTCGTAGATACGGGAATAGGAATCCGAGAAGAGGACATGCAGCGCCTCTTTGAACCCTTTGACCGCCTGGATATGAAAAAAACAAGGACCATCGAAGGTACAGGTCTTGGACTTGCCATTACAAGGCAGCTTCTTTCCGTCATGGACAGTGAACTTCACGTGGAGAGTCAGTATGAAAAGGGCTCCAAGTTTTCTTTTACCATGATTCAGAAAGTGGCGGACTGGACTCCTGTCGGGGAATTCAGCCCTGATCCACACTACAGCGAGGCAACCACAACCCGAAATAAACATTCTCTTTTTACTGCGCCCGGGTTAAGGATTTTGGTTGTCGATGATACACCTATGAACCTGCAGGTTATTGCAGGACTTTTGAAGCGCACAAAAATTCATATCGATGTTGCCATAAGCGGAGCCGAGTGCATAGACAGATTCGGAAGCGAACACTATGACCTGGTATTTCTGGACTACAGGATGCCGCAGATGAACGGTATCGAGACGCTTTTGGCAATACGTCAGAAATATCCCGAAAAATTTGAAAAAACACCAATAATCTCCCTTACAGCCAGTGCTGTTTCAGGGGACAAGGAAAAGATGCTTAAGGCAGGATTTACAGACTATCTTTCAAAGCCTGTAAATATCGATGAGATGGAGCGCATGATGATCAAGTATCTGCCCCAGGACTCCGTCATCCTAAGTGATGGACAGGAGCCGGAGGAAGAGGATGATGAGCTGTCAAAGCTTCCGAAGGTCATTTTTTCCTATCCGCAGCTTAAGCCTGATAAGGGCGTGGAATACTGCGGAGACGTGGAGGATTACATCTTTGCCATTGAGACATATACCATGTCCATCGATTCCAAGGCAGAGCAGATAGAGGACAATCTCAAAAACGGTGCTCTGGAGGAACTGGCTATCAATGTACATTCGCTAAAGAGCACTTCCCAGGCAATCGGAGCCTGTGACCTTTCGGATAAAGCCAAGGCGCTGGAAGAAGCAGCGAAGGAAGGCAACGTATCGGAGCTTAACCTTGGTATACCTGCTCTCTTGATAGAATACAGAGGACTAAAAGAGATACTTAGCAATGTGCTCAGGGAGTATGAGGTAAAGGATGAAGAATCCAGAGTATCCCTTAAGGTTGTAGAGGAAGAGAGAAGGCTCATGCTCACAAGGACGCTGAAGGAAGCAGAGAAAGCTAACCTGGCAAAGACAGCCTTTTTGTCGAATCTAAGCCATGAGGTTCGAACCCCGTTACATGACATTTTGGGGCTTTACAATATTGCCATTAGAAAAACAAATCTGGATCAGGATACAAAACAGATCATCACTCAGATTGGTGACTGTTCAAGGCAGGTAATAGCGCTTATTAACGATATGCTTGAGATAAGCCTCATAGAATCGGGTAATCTGAAGCTTAAGGACGAGGAGTTTTCTTTTGGAAACATGCTTGAGCAGATAAATACCATGATAGAGTCCAGGTGCGAGGACAGGAATATCCTGTTTGACTGCCGGATCGTGGGACACATAGATGAACACTACTGCGGCGACGATATGAAGATCAAGCAGGTCCTCTTCAATATTCTGGAGAATGCCGTTGAGTACACCCCTGCCGGAGGGACGATTTCTTTTACGGTAAAAGAAGCTGAGCGCAACAACGAGAGAGCAGACATCTGCTTTGTGGTCACTGATACCGGAAAGGGAATCGATAAGGAGTATTTGCCAAATCTTTTTGAACCCTTTGCAAAGACGGAGGAAGGAAGCGACATTCATTCGGGAAATACCGGACTTGGGCTTGCCATCTCAAAGAATATAGTGGAAATGATGGGTGGAACCATAACGGTTGTTTCCGAAAAAGGCAAGGGCTCCACATTTACCGTGACAATTCCGCTTGGACTGTATCGCGGTAAAGACGCTGACAAGTACGTCTTTGATCCGAGGCAGATCCGGGCTCTTATCGTGGATGATGATATCACAGCCTGCGAACATGCGAAGATGATCCTTAGACGAATAGGGATAGAGTCGGAATTTGTTTTATGCGGAGCGGACGCGCTGGAGATGTTTGGAAATATGCCGGATCACAAACCGCCCTTTAATCTGCTTTTAGTTGACTGGAAGATGCCGCAGATGGACGGATTGGAGCTTACCAGACGTATCAGGGCAATCACTAAAAAGGATGATGTCGCCATTATTCTGACCACCTATAACTGGTACGAGATAATGGAAGATGCCATAGATGCCGGCGTCGACGGGTTCCTTTCAAAGCCCATGTTTGCGGGAAATATCAAGGAAGAGCTCGGAAAGATCCTGATTGAGAGAACGCCGGATCTCAGGAAGTCACAGCGGGCAGAGGCGCTTGGCGGCAAGCGGATACTTCTGGCAGAAGATATGGAACTCAATGCCCAGATCATGGAGCGTCTTTTAAAGCTTAATGAGATTGAAACTGATTTTGCTTCCAACGGTGAGGAGGCAGTTGAGCTCTTTGAAAAGAGCGAACCGGGAACCTATGATGCCATTTTGATGGATATCAGAATGCCAAAGCTAAACGGTCTGGATGCTGCAAAGAAGATACGCAGTATGGACAGGAGCGATGCCTTAGTGGTGCCAATCATAGCACTTACTGCAAATGCATTACATGAGGACATTCGTCTTTCTTTTGAAGCCGGCATGAATGCGCATCTGACAAAGCCTGTTGAGCCGGAAGAGCTGTTTACTGTACTTAAGAGTCTTTTGTAAAAAGAGAATAATAAAACTGGAGGTAGATGATGAGCCATATTTTACTTATTGATGATGATGAGGATATGCTTGCCATGACAGGAAGGTGGCTGGAGAAGGCAGGACATGCTGTTACCAAAGCAAGCTCCGGAAAAACTGCTTTAGAGAAGATTTTGGCAGAAAAGCCTGATCTGATTCTTTTGGACTACGCCATGCCTGAGATGGATGGTCCCGCTGTCCTTAAGGAAATCCGCTCAGACAGCAGTATGAAGGACATAAAGGTTCTTTACAGGACTGGCATGGAAGATGCAGAAAAGATCAATGCTGATGATGAATTCAAAGCTGATGGAACTGTTCCGAAGTCAGAGGGAAAGCCCGGTCTTATGAAGGCTGTCGAAAAATATCTGGCATAAAGGAGGTAGGCAATTATGTTTTGGGTAGTTGTCGTTGATGATCAGGAAGATATTCGTGATCTGGTGGCTTCTTTTCTTGAGAATAAGGGCATGAAGGTAACACGACTTACCTCCGGAAAAGAGCTGTTGGACTATGTGGAAGGCATGGTCCCCCTGCCTGATCTGATTCTTTTGGATGTTATCATGCCTCAGATGAATGGTCTTGAAACATTAAAGCGCCTTAGAAAGAACGCTGATAACTCCAGCGAAATACCCGTTATCTTTCTTACAGGAGATGACGAATTTCAGACGGAGCTTGAGGGTCTTCATCTGGGAGCGGTGGACTTCATACATAAGCCGGTTAATCCTGAGATTCTGGCCCTTCGTGTAAGCAGGATGATCGAGTTTGAACGCCTTAAGAAGGACCTTGGCAAAGAGGTTGAAAAAAAGACCAGGGAGAACAACAGCCTTACCCTTCACGTAGTGCAGACTCTGGCAGAAGCCATCGATGCAAAGGACACCTATACAAACGGTCATTCCGGTCGCGTGGCGGCTTATGCAAAAGAGATTTCAAGAAGATACGGATACGACCAGAGGCAGCAGGACGAGATCTACATGATGGGTCTTCTGCATGACGTCGGAAAGATCGGTGTTCATGATGAGATCATCAATAAGAATTCCCGTCTTACTGACGAGGAATTTGCTGAGATTAAAAGACACCCGGTAGTTGGCGATAAGATACTTAAAAACATAAAGGAGATGCCTCAGCTTGCCTATGGAGCCAGGTGGCATCACGAGAGAGTAGACGGCCGCGGATATCCCGACGGGCTCAAAGGAGATGAGATCCCAGAGCAGGCAAGGATCATCGCAGTGGCTGATGCCTATGATGCCATGACCAGCAACAGAAGCTATCGTGACCTGATGCCACAGGAGAAGGTGAGATCGGAGATCGAAAAGGGCAAGGGAGCTCAGTTTGATGAGAAGTTTGCCGATATCATGATCTCCATGATAGATGAGGATACTGAATACACAATGCATGAGGGTACCGAAAAGGAAGAAGACCTTCGTGAGCGTTCCTCTGAAGAAGCGATCCAGCATATGGGTGGAGAGAAAACTCTTCCGGAGGAGCTTCTTGAGCTAAAACAGCTTAATTCTGAACTGGGCATTTATATGTGTGGAGATGTAGAAGATTATCTTGAGGCTCTTTCTATTTTTGCGGATTCGATAGCCCAGAAATCCGAGAAGATTGAGAAAGCCTGGAAGAACGAAGAGATAGCAGAGTATACCACATTGGTACATTCGCTTAAGAGCTCTGCCCGGACAGTAGGAGCAGTTGAGCTGTCAGATCTGGCAAAAAAGCTTGAAGCAGCCGGAAAGCATGATGATATAGCGTATATCCGGGATGGAACAGAGCTTCTGTTAAATAAATACAGGGAGCTGGAAGCTCCCCTTAAAAAGATTGCAGAAGTATAAAGCCGGTCAAGTCTTTTTCTTCTTTTTGCCCTTGTATTGTTTGATAATGCCATAAACGGTCTTTTCCAGATGAGGCTTTAAGTCATCCAATGGAACGGGATCGTTAAACATGATGGAGCTATAGCCTGTGGAACCAACCAGTTCAATTATGAGGAAGAGCATTACCTCGGGATCCTTGAGTTCCACATCGGCTTCATCTATCATTTTCTGATAAATATCGATAAAGTTCACATCTTCAGAATTCAGAGGATTGGTAAGAGCTCTTTTGAACACTGCCCATGACAGGTCCTTATAGATAAAGGACAAAAGCCCCTTGTTGGCAGCAAGCTGATCCAGAACATAGTTCATGATGAAGACGATTCTTTCATCAAAGTCTTTTATCTCTGCCTTGTTCAGGGCATCGTATGCCTGCATAAAAAGCTGGCTGGACTTGTGGGCGATAAGTTTGTTCCGTATGTCATATTTATCCTTAAAATACAGATAAAACGTTCCTTTAGCGACCTCCGCCTTATTGACAATGTCAGAGATGGAGGTCTTGTTTATGCCCTTGGAAGTAAAAAGCTCAAAGGAAGCATTTAACAGGTTTTCCATTTTTAATTTTTTGTTTTGGTCTGCTTTTCCCATGATAAAATCCCCTTTTGTATAATTATACACTTTAAAAATAGTCTGTGGTTAAAAATTTTATAAACAATTATTGACCGACAGTCATTTATGTGATATACCATACTATGTAAATGACTAACGGTCAATTATTTTTTTAGGAGGACAACTATGAAAAAGCTTTCAGAAGTAATAGTCAGGCTAAGATACATCATTTTGATCGTTGCAATGGCGCTTCTAATACCTTCCGCAGTTGGGTATCTTAAGACACGTGTCAACTACGATATCTTAACCTACCTTCCCAAGGATATAGAGACAATGAAGGGCCAGGACATCCTGCTGGATCAGTTCGGCACTGGCGCATTTGTACTCTATGTTGCTGAAGGCATGGAGGAGAAGGATGTTGCAGCATTAAAAGCAAATATTGAAAAAGTAGATCACGTTGCAGATGTGATCTGGTACGACTCAATCATGGATCTCTCGGTTCCGATGGAGATGATTCCAAGTGAAGTTTATGAGGCATTTAACAGCGGTGATGCCACCATGATGTTCGTAATCTTCGACGACGGAACATCGGCGGACGGAACCATGGATGCGATCGAGGAGATCAGAAAGATTTCCGACAAGCAGTGCTTCATGAGCGGCATGAGTGCCATAGTTACAGATACTAAGAACATGGCCATGAAAGAAACTCCCATCTATGTAGGCGTTGCAGTTCTTCTGGCAGTTGTAGTTCTTTCACTTACAATGGATTCTTATCTGATTCCGCTGTTTTTCCTGCTCAGTATAGGAATGGCAATCGTTTACAACATGGGAACAAATATATTTAAGGGAGAGATTTCTTTTATCACCCAGTCACTTTCCGCTGTACTTCAGCTGGGAGTAACGCTGGACTATTCCATATTCCTGTGGCACAGCTATCAGGAGGAGCTTGAAAAGGGCGGCGACAAGAAGGATGCCATGGCAGATGCCATCACAGCAACCTTCCAGTCTGTAATAGGAAGCTCAATAACAACTATCGCCGGTTTCGTGGCACTGTGCTTCATGAGCTTTACACTGGGCCTTGACCTTGGAGTTGTAATGGCAAAGGGCGTTATCTTCGGTGTTATCGGATGTGTAACGATCCTTCCAAGCATGATCCTTGTCTTTGACAACCTTATTGAAAAGACAAAGCACAAACCGCTGATGCCTGAGTTCGACAGGCTGCCAAAGTTCATAGCAAAGCATTATCTGGCTTTCTTTGCAATATTCCTGGCGCTGCTGTTTCCTGCTATCTACGGAAACAATCACACCAGCGTCTACTACGATCTGACCCAGACACTTCCGGACAGCCTTGAGAGTGTTCAGGGAGCAAAAGAGGTGGATGAGAAGTTCGACATGAACTCGGCATACATGCTCCTTATAGACAAGAATCTGGATACTGCTTCCATGACTCAGATGATCTCTGAGCTTAAAGAGACAGACGGAATCCTGGCGGTTCTTGGAACAGATTCAATTTTGGGACCTGCATTTCCAAGAAGCTTTATTCCGGAAGATCTTCTCAAGGATCTGGAGAGCGATGAGTGGAAGATGGTTCTTTTGACCACTGATTACAAGATTGCTTCTGACGAGATCAACGATCAGATAGCGAAGGTGGACAGCATAGTAAAGAGCTACGATCCAAAGGCTATGGTAGTAGGCGAGGCACCTTGTACAAAGGACCTTATAACAATAACAAACCACGACTTCCAGGTTGTTAACTTTGTTTCCATCGGATTGGTATTCCTGATCATCGCCTTTGTACTTAAGTCCGCATCACTGCCTTTTATTCTGGTAGCGGTAATCGAGTTTGCGATATTCGTGAACATGGGACTTCCATATTACACAAAGACAGTAATCCCGTTCATTTCTTCAGTTGTTATCGGAACGATTCAGCTTGGTGCAACTGTTGATTATGCGATCCTGATGACCACCAGATATCTCAGCGAGAGAAAGAACGGTCACGATAAAAAGGAAGCTACGCTGATAGCTCTTTCTACCAGCATGAAATCGGTAATCGTCAGTGCGCTTAGCTTCTTCGCAGCAACCTTCGGCGTTGGACTTATCTCCAGCATCGACATGATTGGATCGCTGTGCATGCTTATGGCAAGAGGAGCCATCATCAGTATGTTCACCGTACTTCTGGTTCTGCCTGCGATGTACATGATCTTTGACGGGCTTATCATGAGAACCACATTTGGTATGCATACAGAAGAAAAAAAAGAACATCACCATGGAAATATTATTCACTGGCACAAAGTAGCGTAAGGGGAGGAAATAAAAATGATCAGAAAAAATCTAATGAAATCATTATCAGTAATAATGGCTGCCATGATGGCAATAATGACAGTTGGATGCGGCAAGATCTCACCGACTGCAGCTGTTCAGTCAGCAGTTGAGTCTGCAGTAGATAAGAAGGTGGAGGAGAGTATTGAAAAGAGCCTTATGAACGCTTCAAACGTGGCTTCTTCAGCTTCCGAGGCAGGAAAGGTTGAGACTGTTTATGTTACAGCTGATGCTAACGGTGCAGTTAACGAAGTTATTGTAAGTGAGTGGCTCAAGAACGTGACTGCTTCTCCTGAACTTTCTGACTCCACAGAGCTTAAGGACATCGTGAATGTAAAGGGGTCAGAGACCTTCACTGACAACGGCGATGGCAAACTTACCTGGAACACGAAAGGCTCCGACATCTACTATCAGGGAACTACTGACAAGGAGCTTCCTGTCAAGATGAATATCACTTACACTCTGGATGGAAAAGAAATCTCACCTGAGGAACTGGCAGGAAAGAGCGGAAGAGTTACAATGCGTTTCGAGTATGAGAACAACGCAAAACAGACTGTTGAAGTAAACGGAAAGGATATCGAGGTTTACACACCATTTGCAATGGTATCCGGAATGATGCTGGACTCAGATAAGTTCACAAATGTTGAGATCTCAAACGGAAAGGTCATCTCCGATGGCGGCAAGTACGTGGTAATGGGTGTTGCAACTCCTGGACTTAAGGAGAGTCTTAACATCTCAGATGAGAAGTGGGATAAGCTTGAGGATGCTGATGAGATCAAGGAAAAGCTTTCAAACTCCTTCGAAGTTACAGCTGATACTTCAGACTTCGAGCTTGGAATGACAATCACAATGGCAAGCTCCGATATCCTGGCTGATTTCGGTATCTCAGACCTGTCTGATTCAGATAAGATCAATGATATCAAGGGTGACATGGGAAAGCTTCAGGATGGCTCAAAGAAGTTGGTTGACGGTACACAGACCCTGAAGGACGGAACAAAGGAGCTCAGGGACGGAACTGGAAAGCTCTTTAACGGAACCACAGATCTTGAGGACGGAGCAAGAAAGCTCTACAGCGGAGCGACAGAGCTCTCCGACGGAACATCAAAGCTCTTTAACGGCACAGTAGAGCTCTCCGACGGAGCATCAAAGCTCTATGAGGGAACAGGAACTTTAGCAAACGGAACAGATGCACTGGCAAGCGGATCCTCCAAGCTTTATGAGGGAGTAAAGGCTTATACCGACGGCACAGCAAAGATAAACTCCGGTGCAGCTTCACTGGCAGCAGGTCTTGAGACAGCAAAGAACGGTTCAGGTACTCTTAAAAAGAGCATGGATGACAAGCATCTTGTTGAGAGTGCAAACCAGATCTCACAGGGTGCAGAGAAGGTAACATCAAGCCTTAACGGACTTGGCGCAAAGATTGATGGAATGTCCAAGGCTATGGCAGGACTTGCCGAGCTTCAGACAATGAATACTCAGGTTTCCTCAGCAAAGGCATATCTTGAAGGATCAGGTGACTGGTCAGATGCCACAGCAGCAGGAATGGTGATCATTTCAGGCGGAAATGTAGCAAATAAGGAGACTGCCGATGCCCTTATCGCAGGGGCCAGTGCTACAGCAAGTGGAGCTGTATCTGTTGGTGAAGGCGCTGAAAAGCTCAGCACAGGAGCTGCTCAGGTAGATACCGGAATAAAACAGCTCAGCGCAGGTTTAAGTCAGCTTGACAGCCAGCTTAATGGAGAGACTGCTTCTAAAACTGTTACTGTAACTCAGGCTGAAAACCAGAGCGAGAACGTAGTTGATGTGGAAGGCGATACTCTTACAAATCCTGATAATACTGATGAAGAGACAGTAGAGGAAAAGACAGAGGAAAACAATAAAGAAGAGGTTTACGAGAATACAGGCAGCGGCGCTGGAGATACCGATAAGACCACAGAAGAAACATACGAGAATACAAACAATGGCTCCGGAGATGATGATAAGAGCACAGAAGAGACATACCAGAACACAAATAGTGATGCAGGGGATGGCAATAATAGTTCATCAGATAACGAGGTAATAAAGCAGGTCGGTAATGCTGTTGATTTAGAGGCTGCAGTGCAAAACAATGGAGAAAACCTGGATGACGAGGATGAGGACATACTTGCTGCTAATTTAATCGCAGCAAGTAATGTGGCAGACGGATCATCAAATGCTGATAAAGCAGCACTTCTTGCTGGACTTGATGATTCAAAGTCAGTAGTGCTCGATGATTCACAGGTTATCATTACAAAAGATGAGCTGGAAGCATAT
>JAEEGL010363231.1_pt1 | contig 18502 bp, 12 predicted proteins | sample 9134231 | NCBI WGS metagenome assembly JAEEGL01 (sample SAMN16246548, study PRJNA631951) | gut metagenome | biome: gut microbiome; feature: rumen; material: fiber-attached | host: Bos | place: Iran: Karaj | collected 2018-10 | reverse complement strand
GTGTGTGGATGATAATTTCGGTCATGTATGCGGGAATGGCGGGAAAGCTGGATCTGTCAATGGTCCTTATCGTGTCGTTCCTGTCCATGTCTGTCTTTAATTCCGTAGAGCCCATCGCGGACAGTGCCCATGTTCTGTCAGTGATAAATAATGCGTTCGATAAGATGGAGATGTTCTCCGATACCAATCTGCTGGACGCTGAAGGGCAGGACATAAAACCGGGATCCTTTGACATAGAGTTTTCGAATGTGGATTTCTCATATTACAACGCCCGTGAGACGGAAAACAGAAAAATACTTAAGGACGTTTCATTTGTGATCCCCGAAGGGTCCACCACGGCGATCGTAGGGCCTTCGGGAAGCGGTAAAACGACGATCTGTAATCTGATCGCCAGATTCTATGATGTAACGCGCGGCAGCATCACTCTGGGCGGGATCGATGTGAAGAAGTACAGCTTAGACAGTCTGCTTGGGAATATCTCCATGGTATTTCAGAATGTGTATCTGTTTAATGATACGATCCGTGCGAATATCTGCTTCGGCAGGGAAAATGTGTCTGAGGAGGAGATGATAGAAGCGGCGAAGAAAGCGAGATGTCATGATTTCATCATGGAGCTTCCGCAGGGGTATGATACCGTGATCGGCGAAGGAGGAGGAACTCTCTCGGGAGGACAGAAGCAGAGGATATCAATAGCCAGAGCGATACTTAAGGATTCGCCGGTCATCATCCTGGATGAGTCGACGGCAAGCATAGATCCCGAGAATGAGCATCTGATACAGGGAGCACTTACGGAACTCTCAAAGGGAAAGACCGTGATCATAATCGCACACAGACTGGCTACGATCGAAGCCGCCGATCAGATACTTGTTGTGGATGACGGATGTATCGCGGAAAGAGGTAAGCATGACGAACTGCTCCGTATGGGCGGGAGATATGCGGGATTTGTGAAGATCAGGCAGCAGGCCGAAAACTGGCAGATCGCCTGAAAACAGATTCCAAGGAAAGATAAAAAAGGGGTTGACAGAATAACAGTGTTATGTAATACTGTGACAGTAACATAACACTGTTATTTAATTCCGGAAACAAACCGACAGGAACGGACGAAATCCACGCAGGACGGGTAGTTATGCAGGACGACAAACAGACCAGACAAAAACTCATAGACAGCGCAAAAAAAGAATTCCTTGCGAAGGGATACACCAAGGCTTCGCTGCGCAGTATATGTGCCGATGCCGGAGTGACCACCGGCGCACTGTATTTCTTCTTTGAGAATAAAGAGAGTCTGTTCGCGGCTATAGTCGATCCGCCCCTTAACGGGCTTAAGAGCATACTGATCCGGCATTTCAGGGAAGATGTCGAGGAGATGGCAAGGATCGATTCGCTCGAAGATGTAGATACGGACCACAGCGAGATCAGCGACAGGATAGTCGGATATATATATGAGAATTACGACAGTTTCATGTTGCTACTTACCGCATCGGAGAACACTGTATACGAGAATGTGGTGGATGAATTCGTGACGATGATCGAAAATTCCATTCCGATGATGCTCTCTAACCTGGATGGATATACCGCTGATGAATACATGTCTCACTGGATGTCTCATATTTCCATAGATGCATTCATACATGTGATCAAACATGAACAGGATGTGGAGAAGGCGAAAGCCAGGCTTCGGGCCATTCTCAACTATCTGGTGTCGGGCTGGATACAGCTTGCAATGATAAAGCAGTAAGTACTTTGATCCGCTTCCCCAAAATGCAATTTATGATTTGCAGGGAAGCGGAAAAAAATAACATCAACATAACAATGTTATGCTAGGCATAGAACAAATGCAGGAGGAGAAAAAATGTATCTGGAAATTGAAAACGTTAAAAAGAGTTACGGCACGGGCGGAAGCTATGTGCAGGTATTAAAGGGCGTGAACACCGGAGTGGAGAAAGGGCAGATGTGTGTCATTCAGGGCACTTCGGGATCAGGCAAATCCACTCTTCTTAACTGTATCGGAGGTCTGGATGTCATGGACTCCGGCTCGATCAGAGTCGATGGAACGGAGGTTTTCGGCATGAAGGGTGACGCCCTATCCGATTACAGAAGAGATAACCTCGGTTTCATTTTCCAGTTCTATAATCTGGTACCGAATCTGACCGTAAAGGAAAATATTCAGGTCTGCGAATACCTGACAAAGGATCCGCTTGATATGGACGAACTCCTCGATGTACTCGGACTGACCGAGCATCAGAATAAATTCCCGGCACAGCTCTCCGGGGGACAGCAGCAGAGGTGTGCCATAGCGAGAGCGCTTATCAAGAACCCGAAGCTTCTTCTTTGCGATGAACCTACGGGGGCACTTGATTCGAATACTTCCAGAGATATCCTGGTCCTTCTCGAAAAGATAAACGGGAAATACGGAACCACAATGTTGATCGTTACCCATAACAATTCGATCAAGAACATGGTCCACAAGGTGATCTTTCTTAAAGACGGCATAGTCAGAAACGAGTATCTGAACGAAACGAGAGTTCCGGCTTGCGAATTGGAGGATCTGTAATGAACAGGATACTTAGGAAAAGATTTCCGAGACAGATAAAAGCCGATTTTTTCAGACTCGGCTCATTGTTTCTGATGATCGCGATGTGCATGTATATAGTGATCGCACTTGTGGATGCGGCTGAAGTGGTCATCAGAGGAACCGAAAAGAATCAGGCCGCGACCGCTCTGGAAGACGGGCAGTTCACGGTATTTAACGCTCTGACAGATGATCAGCTTGATGATATAGCTGAGGCCGGAGTGACCGTGGAGCCGCATATCAGCTATGACTTAACGCTTGACGACGGATCGGTCATACGCGTATTTGAGAACAGGGTGCTGATCGACAGAGTCGTACTTGACTCCGGAAGAGAAGCGGCCGCGGATAACGAGATCGTTCTTGAGAAAAGATACTGCGAAGAGCACGGCATAAGCGCGGGAGACGTACTTGATATCGGCGGCGAAGACATAACAGTGACGGGCACGGGAAGCAGTGTCGATTATGATGCTGTTTTGAGGAAGCTGTCCGATACCGCGGTTGACAGCACGATATTCGGAACCGGATTCGTAACAGCCGAAGGCTATGAACATTTAAGGAGCATCGGCAGGGCCGGCACCGAGGAACTGACATACGCTTTTCTGTTAAACGATGCCATGAGTTCCGATGACTTAAAGCAGATGATCCGCGACTTCGACTTCGATTATAAGACTGTGGATGATCCGTACTATAAGGAAATGCTTGATGATACGTACGGCAAAAAGGATGAGATCACCGACGGGATAAATGACCTGGTGGACGGAGCTGAGGAACTGCGTGACGGAGCGGATGAGCTTAAGGACGGCGCCGGAGAACTGTACGACGGCGTCGGAGAATTACAGGACGGAGCGACTGAGCTTGAATCCGGACTGGATGAGCTTGAAGCCGGCGGCAGGGCACTGTCCGGTGGATTGACTGAGTTCGGACAGGCTGTTTCGATGATACCGGGTGTGTCCGCAGGGATTACTCCCCTGACAGGAGGGATGTCAGGACTTAATGAAGGAATACAAAAGGCACATGGCGGATCCGAAGAATTGAAAGAAGCCATGACCGAACTGAATGACGGAGCAAAGGAACTGTATGACGGGACAGATGAACTGTATGACGGGACCAAGGAATTATACGACGGCGTACTCGAATTACAGGAAAAATCGGACGAACTCATAGATGAGATCTTCACGGAATCACCGGATAACCTGACCGCTTTTCTGCTTAAGGAAGATAACTTAAGAGTGGGCGGAGCGGCCGGCGACATAGAGATCAACAAGACGGTCGGCATGGTGGCCGGCATCGTGGTCATCGTTCTTTTCACCTATGTCCTGTCCGTATTCGTGATACACCAGATCCAGGAGGAGAGCAGCACTATCGGTGCACTTTACGCTTTGGGCGTGAAGAAAAAGGACCTGATGAGACACTACATTTTCATGCCTACCGTGATCTCTTTTCTGGGAGGAGCCGTGGGTGCGGCTTTAGGCTTGAGCGGGATAGGAAGCAGCTGGCAGATGTCCGATTCGTATAACTATTATTCGATTCCCGCTTTTGACAAGGTGATCCCTCCTTATCTGATCGTATATGCAGTAGTCATGCCTCCTGTCGTGAGCGTGATCGTTAACTTCCTGGTCATCAATAAGAGCCTGTCACGCACCGCACTTTCTCTTATCAGGAACGAGCAGAAGGTATCCCGGTCCAAGGACATCACTCTTCCCGATATGCCTTTTATGAGGAAGTTTAAGATCAGACAGATGCTCCGGGAGAGAAGGATAGCTCTGACAGTCGTCATCGGTATGGTCATATCTTTGCTCATCTTTATGCTGGGACTTAACTGTTATGTTCTGTGTAAGAGCATCGGAGAGCGATCGAGTGCGGATACGCATTATGAATATATGTACACATATAAGTATCCTTCGGAGGAAGTGCCCGTGGGCGGGGAAGCATGTTTTGTGACTTCTCTTCAGAAGGAGAGCTTCGGATACACTCTTGATGTGACTGTGATGGGCATCGATGATGATAATCCCTATATTCCGGTAAAGACAGTTAAGGGTAAGAATAAGGTCGTGATCTCCGATGCTGTTGCCGGCAAATACGGTCTGAAGATAGGTGACAAACTGATACTGACCGATAACGCCGAGGATATGGACTATGCATTTACGGTAGAAGATATCGCACCTTACTGTGTGGGCCTGACCGTTTTCATGGACATAGACAGCGCCAGGGAACTGTCCGGTGAAGATGAAGATTATTATAACGTGGTCATGTCGGATAAGAAGCTTGACATAGAAGAAGGGAGGATCTATTCCGTCACGACCAAAGAGGATATCGATAAAGCCTCGGGGATCTTCGTGGATCTGATGGCCCCTCTGTTTACGCTTTTGATGATCATGAGCACGGTGATATTCTGCCTCGTGATATACCTGATGACCTCAGTTATGATCGACAGAGCTTCATTCGGTATTTCGCTCGTGAAGATATTCGGATTTAATCGGAGGGAAGTAAAGAAACTGTATCTCGACGGCAACAGGATCGTGATAATGCTCGGGGCACTGGTGAGTATCCCCGTTGCAAAAATGATAACAGACAGGATGTTTCCCATGTTCGTATCGAACGTAGCCTGCGGTCTGCCGCTTGAGTTCAGGTGGTACTATTACCCCGTCATATGGCTGGCCATCATAGCCTTCTACAGCCTCGTAAGTCTGCTGCTTACAGGTAAACTTAACCGCATGACACCTGCCGAAGTCCTCAAAAACAGAGAATAGTGTATAATACTATAAGTATTATAAACCAAGCAGGATGCGGAAAAAGAAATGGGATTATTCGAATTGATCTTACTGGCGGTCGGTCTGGCCATGGATGCCTTCGCGGTGTCCATATGCAAGGGGCTGGCTGCCGGCAGACTCACTCCGAAGGAATATCTTGCCTGCGGTATCTGGTTCGGGGCGTTTCAGGGGCTGATGCCGCTTGCGGGCTATTTCATCGGAGACAGTTTTGAGAAATACATAAGCATGATAGCCCCCTGGCTGGCGTTCGTGCTCCTTTCCCTGATCGGCGGGAATATGATCAGGGAAGCGCTTTCTCCGGAAGAAGAGATGACTCCGGGATTTGATATAAAAACCATGTTCATGATGGCGATAGCTACCAGTATAGATGCACTGGCTGTAGGGATAACTTTTGTGGCAGTGCCTGTAAAAGTGCTGGACGCGGCGAATGTGACAAATGTCATATTCGCCGTTGCTGTTATAGCAGTCATAACTTTCTTCATATCAATGCTGGGCGTTCGGATCGGCAGTGTTTTCGGTGACCGGTACAAGTCCGGATCCGAGATCGCGGGCGGGATCATACTGATATTGATAGGATTCCGCACGCTTATCATGTATTTTCTGGGAAGAGGAAGTTGAATCATGCCGGAGGGCTCGAAGATGAAAACGGGAACTTTTTTTCACCATATTACCCGGGCAGCAAAAGAACGCGGTGAGACAGTCGAGGATACGATCCGGTGGGCAGTGGGACTCGGATATGAAGCGGCGGAACTGGATGCCGATGACCTGGATGGCACAGAACTCCTTAAGAAAAACGGGATGAAGGTCAGCAGCATATACCGGAACTATCGCTGGCAGGATGAGATCGACACGGAGAGCATGGAGGATCATGTCCGTCTGGCCGTGCGACTGGGGGCATCCCGGATCATGGCGATCCCGGGATTCTACAGCGGTGTGGATGAGGAGAGAGAAAGGGAACTGGCGGGCATGCATGAAGGCATGAGGAAGCTCGCGGAACTTGCGAAAGATAACAATCTTACTCTCACGATCGAGGATTATGATAACGCGTTAAGCCCGATAGCGACGATGGAGGGAATGAATTCTTTTCTGGAGGCCGTTCCGGACCTTAAGGTCACCCTTGATACCGGGAATTTCATTTTCAGTGCCGAAGACATACTGACTGCCGAGCAGATGTTTCATACGAAGATCACTCATGTACATCTGAAGGATCGTCTGTGGAGCAGAACAGGAGCAGGTGATATACTTGAATGTACGGACGGACGCATCATGTATCCGTGTGCGGTGGGAGACGGAGACATACCTGTGGACGAGGTTCTCAGGCGCCTCGCACAGGCAGATTATGACGGCTATGTGGTCACGGAGTTTTTCGGGAGCATATCCTACACGGATAATATGGAGAAATCCATCCTGAATCTCAGGAAGAAAGGCTGGATAGCATGATCAGAGTAACCGTATGGAACGAATATGAGCACGAGAGACGTATCCCCAAGATCGCAAAAGTGTATCCCGAAGGGATCCACGGGACGTTAAAGAAAGCATTCTCCGCGGAAGAGGATCTGAACGTAAGGTGTGCCACTCTTGATGATCCGGAGCAGGGACTTCCCGAAGATATCCTCGCCGACACCGATGTCCTGGTCTGGTGGAGTCACGTCAGACAGGACGATATCACGGAGGAAACCGTACGCAGGGTTGTCAGGCATGTTCATGCCGGAATGGGCTTCATAGCACTCCATTCGGCACATTTCAGTCCTGTTTTCCGCAGGCTGATGGGAACCCCTTGCACTCTTAACTGGAAAGAAGGAGACCGGGAGAAACTGTTCTGTGTCAATCCTTCCCATCCGATCGCAGCGGGAGTTCCCGAATGCATCGAATTGCCGCATGAGGAACTGTACGGGGAGCCTTTCTTTATCCCCGATCCCGATGACATAGTATTTATGGGCTGGTTTGAAGGAGGAGCGGTATTCCGCAGCGGATGCACGTTTACGCGCGGATACGGAAAGATTTTTTACTTCCAGCCGGGGCACGAGGAATATCCGATATACGACGATCCGGATATACGCAGGATACTTGTGAACAGTATCCGATGGGCGGCCCCGGTAAGACGTTTGCCCGAACCACCTGACAATATAGCACTGTGAGGAGAAAAATGAAAAACAAAACCAGACTATTAACATGTATCAGTTGTATGGTCACGCTGGCATGCATGTTGTTTACCGGTTGTGCACAGCAGACAGCAGACTCATCTCCGGAGGGTGATCCCGCTGCCAGACGTAAGATCATCATCGATACCGATACCGGAGCCGATGATGCTTCCGCACTCATACTGGCAGCCTGCAATAAGAACATAGACCTGCTGGGAGTCACGGTCCTGGTCGGCAATGTCGATCTGGAGCAGGGAACGAAGAATGCTCTGATGGCACTGGAAATGGCGGGATCCGATGCTCCCGTATATAAGGGAGCGGCAGTGAACGCCGAAGGCGTGACTATCGAGGCGTTCAGTGTATACGGCAATGACGGGATGGGCGATGCCGATCTGGTCCATCCGACCGGTACCCCCGAGGATGAGGATGCGATATCGTTCATACTCGACTCGGTAAACAAATATCCCGGTGAGGTGGAGCTGGTTGCCATAGGCCCTGCCACCAACATAGCCAAGGCGATAGAGACCGATCCGGAGACCATGAAGAAAGTCAAGATGATCTGGTCCATGGGGACAGCCGGCTTAGGACCCGGTAACGCTTCGCCCGTAGCCGAGTTCAATGTATTCTCGGATCCAGTGGCATACAAGGCGATGCTGGACTTCGGAGCTCCGGTTACCGTTATTGGTCTTGATATGTGCGGCGGTGACTCGAAGTGGACCGGTGCACAGTTTGATAAGCTGGCCGGATCGGGGGATGTGGGAGCGTTTGTAACGAAGTCTTTTGCCAAACTCAGAGAGTTCGATGCCGGAAACGGCTCCGCCGATGCTTCCATGAACTGCGACTCGCTGGCCATGACATGCGTGCTGTATCCGGATTTCGTGACCGATACGATCTCCTGTCACGGCAGCTGCATAACCGATCCGGGAGAGACCAATTCCGAGGTTATCTTTTATCGTGAGGGCTTTACTTATGACTCTGCGCCCAATGATTACGATTACAACGTAACGCTTGTCTCGGGCGTTGACAGTGCCTCGTTTTTTGACCGGTATCTCAAGGCGATTAAAACCATTCCCAATGAATGATTATATCTTTACAACGATGCGGTGCGGTATCCGTGAGATCACGGATGCCGACATTCCCGCAGAGTTTGAATTATACAGCGGACCGCACATGACGGATCATATACCTCCGCTTTCCGATCCGGAGAGGGAGGCGGAGCTGTGCAGGGAATACGCCGTGCAGATATATGACCGGTTCGGCTACGGAATGTGGGGGGTATTTGACCCGGATACCGGACGTCTCATAGGTGAGGCGGGACTTGAACCCCGCGCGGATACAGACCGTGACAAATATCCGTATGACTGGATGTTTGACATACACTGTGCCGAGCTCGGCTTCTGCATAGCAGAGGACTTATGGGGCCGGGGGTATTGTAAGGAAGTCTGCCGCGCCATACTGGACTATTGCCGCGACCGTTTCGGTATCACAGAGGTATTTGCGCGTACTGTCCCGGAGAACATCGCTTCGGTGCATGTTCTTAAGTCTCTTGGCTTTGAGATATGCGGGCAGAGCCGGTCGGAGGACGGATGCGTGAGTGACATATATCTTCTTGTTCCTGTATAGGGTGAATAACGACCGCCGGATCAAAGGCAGGGATACGGATCCGCTGCTGTCATATGATCCGGACATTCAGAAAGAAGCGGCAAAGGCTGTTTTGAACGGCATGGATTAAAGGGGGGCATACCCCGTTAAGGAGGTTTTTGGAAATATGGCCAATGAAGGCGGATATGTGATTATTATAGGCGCTACTGAAGGCGTTGTACTTAAAGGCATCGAACGGAAACTTCAGAACAGCGGTATGGAGGTGAGGTTCGCAGGTACCGATTCGGAACAGGTCAAAGGGCATGCGGGAAACACTGATGTGTATGTTATATATCTCTCTCCGGAGGTCATAAGCCGCGGAAAACTCCTGTCCGAGGTTGACAGGATAGTCCGTGAAGGATCCAGAAAGACTGTTGTCATCGGCGAAAAACTTGAGCAGGAAGATTTCCGCAAGGCTTACCCTGATATGCGCGTATTCAGATGGGTAGACCGCCCGGTGGATATGGACCGGTTCCTGAACGATGTCCGGGAGGCTGTCAAACACAGCGGCAAGAGCAACGAACAAAAGCATATCCTTATAGTGGATGATGATCCCACATATGCTCAGATGGTTCAGTTATGGCTTAAGGATACATATAAAACATCGGTTGTAAACGCCGGTAAGGATGCTGTCGGATTCCTGACGGATCAGTCGGTCGATCTGGTCCTGCTGGATTATGAAATGCCTGAAATGAACGGCCCCAAGGTTCTTGAGAAGATCAGAAAAGAGGAGTCGACCAGGAATCTTCCCGTGGTCTTTCTGACCGGCAAGAATACCAAAGAGGATGTTACCAGTGTATTTGCACTCAAGCCGGACGGATATATCTTAAAGACCGCGACCAAAGAAAGCCTGCATGAGTATATTAAGCAGAAACTGAGTGACTGACAGACTTTATCCCGGCTGTTTATGGTATGATTGATGTAGTGTGGATTACTTCCCGAAGGAGTGACTGCAGATGATTTATGAGACTTCTCTGCGCGATCTGCTTAAAACCTGTATGCCTGTGCTATCCGATTGCGGACCGGGCTCTGTTACGGATATTTCCGGGCTCACCCTGCAGCTGCTGGGTGAAGCCATTGATTATTGTTCATTCTGCGACGGAGTGGTTTTCTCGGCAGATCCTTTTCATGAACCGCCGGAGTATTACGACACCGGGATTTCCTCATGTATCGTCAGGGACGGACATGTTGAAGGTATGCTGCTGATGCGGAGGGAGGACGAGCACAGGATCATGCCGGTCCTTCTGTTTGCTGCCGGAGATGATGTGCGCAGGGATATTAAAGAACTGACTGCATTTACTCTGGAGCATGCATTGAGGTCGTACACGCCGGATACGCTCGTAGCCGTTCCTTCCGTGAACGACAGGATTATGGAAAGACTGGAGACCTTTTACGGCAGATACGAATCGAAACTTATGACATCTGTATTCAAAACTGAGCAGACTGATCTATGAAGATAGTCAGGGTCAGAAAAAACAGATTTAAAGATCTGGAGCATCTTGATCAGCTTGGCCTTCTGGAACGGGCTTCGTTTCCGGGGTATGCGGTTTATGCCTGTATGGATGAACCGGATGGTCATCTGTTTGGGATGATCATGATCTATAACAGGAGAGATGCGATCGGGATTGAATGGCTGTATGTCGAAGGCAGATACCGTGGGCAGGGATATGCCGATCAGCTTCTGGATATTGCATTCGGAATGCGTGAAGCCGGTCAGGCGGAGTATATAGAAGCTTATCTCCCTCAGGTATATGCCAGAAGTACTGTCTGTCCCGATGAGGAGGAGTTTCTCGAAGGATATTTTGATGAGATCTCGGATATGGTACAGGGGGAGTGGCTGTCATCTCTGGCAGCGCTTAAACTTCATCCGATGTGTATAGCCATGTCCCATTCGACCACGTATGACGGATATGTTTATAAAGCACTGGCCGATCTGCCGGCAACGCAGGCTTCGGAAGTGCTTCATGCACTGGCCGGTATGGAAGGCACGGTATCGTTATACGGTGTTAATGAATTCATATATGAATATGACTATCAGACCAGCTTCATAGCTTATGAAAAAGGCGATGACGTAAACAATGTCGTCGGTGCTGTTCTGGTTCAGGAAACTGCAGAATCTCTGTATCCTGCTTTCTATGTCGGAAAGACAAGGGAATTGCTTGCAGGGCTGTGGACCGGGTTCGTATGCACGGCCGCGAAACTGTATCCCGAAAGAAAGCGGGTATCGGTGATCATACGCGATCAGGATCCTTCGGATATCGTCAGGGAGACCCTGGATGATCTCTTTCAGGTAAATAAGGAAGGATACGGAAGACATCTTGATGCGAAGATATTCAGATTGGGCGTTTCGGGTGATATTCCCGGGGACGACGGTCTTGTCTGGGATGATCCGGACTGGGGAAATTCGGACTGGGGAAATTCGGGCTGGATGGACTGATGTCCGGGTCCGGCAAAAACTGACAATAAGGAGGATAGCAGAATATGGATTGGGAGATCATCGGTAATCAGGAACCTTGGGAAGAGGTCAAAAAAAAGGAATCTAAGGATATCATTGAGCAAGGCGTGACCGTCAAACGTGAGACTCAGGACAAGGCCAGGATCGATGCCTATAACACTGCCCAGAGAAACATCACAGATATCGATGCCCTGATGGATAAGAGCACGGGCAAGGCGGATATGACCGCCGAAGAGATGGAAGAGCGCGAGAAACTGTCGGTCATCAAGGACAGACAGCTGTCAAATGTGCTGCTCAACGAAGAGAAGCGTAAGAATGAATCCAAGGATATGCTCAAATTCAAGGACAGGCTTCTGGAGCTGGAGAATCAGATCGGCAGGAAACGTAATGCCGATCGAAACGGTCAGTATCCTCCTGTTAAGGGCGAAGAACTTGTCGGTATAGAGGACGCATATACCACGGCCATAGATGCGGCACTGGATTATATAAATGCCAGAAAGAAAAAAGCCAACACTCCGAAGGTTCAGAAGGTAAATGAAGCCCTTCATCGTATGATGAGGGAGCAGGCCATGTTCACACAGCTTCGGATGCGTATAAATGCCGGTGCCATATCGCCCGAGAATCTGCGTGTGGAGAAACCGTTCGAACTCCTATGCATAGCCGGTGCATATGCGCGCAACGCAAATCTGGTCGTACGCAGTGCGGAGGAAAGAGCGAATTCAAGACCCGTTAAGACTCCGGCTGCCCGCAACGCCGAGAGGGTTAAGGGCATTGTAAAGAATCTGCCCAAGAATATGAAGGCGATGTTCGGGTTCATTACCGGCGAGGCTTCCTTTGAAGCTGCCTATAAAGGCACTAAATGGGCAGAAGGCGACCAGCGGTTCTATCTTAACCGTCTCCTTGCTTTTGTTGCCAGGATCAAGCCGGATGTCTTCTACAGCGGCAGTGTCATCATCGAGGATAAAGTCGTTCAGGTCAGACAGGACGAGGATAATCATCTGACCATAGTCGCACAGGGGCAGACGTTTACGATCCCCGGAACCACTTCGGATCTGGTGAGCAAACTTTCCACCACCATGCTCGACAATGTAAACCTGCTCGGCACCGCCGGCGTCTCGTCAGCCTTGTCTTCCATAGATATTTCCGATAACAGGACTGCCAGGATAACCGACGTCAGGAGCGTTCATGATCTCTCCATCAGTGTTCTGGAGAAACTGGGCGGGTTTGCCAAATCTTTCTTCAACAATCTGCCCACCACGACCATCAAAACTCTGGCGGTTCACCTGATGCAGGGAAATATGACGAAGCAGGAGATCAGTAGCTTCGTTAAGGCAGAGGAGGAGAAGATTGAGGCCAATGGCCTGGCCAGGGAACACAATACCGCCATGGTTTTCTTCCTGATGAAAGATGAGGATGAGCAGCAGCGGATCCTGAATCATTTTATGGAGAAACGTACGGATTCCCGGGGACAGGAGACCGATTCCTGGTATGAGGTGGCGGTAAATGCACTGATGGAGGCGCATGAGAATCCGACAAACCGTGCGATCTTTGCCGAGATCATGAACAGGATAGGCCACCTGGATACCGTTACACAGTTTATGCTTACGGACAGTAATAACCAGGAGCAGAGGTTAAACGGATACAGTGTAACTGAGGATGCAAGGGATCATCTCATACAACACGGAGTTCAGGTGAATAATCTGAACCTCTTCAAAGAAGTAATGCGCAGGCTCGGTGAGCTTGAGGATCCTTCGGAACTGAATGTGGCGAAGATGCAGCAGCAGCTGACTTTTGAAACCATGCAGAACGTATTTAATAACGTTCCCGATCAGATGCTTGATGTGTTCCTTAAGATGGAGCGCGATAATCCCATTACCCGGGAAGAGATCGATCATCTGAACGAAATCTGTAAAGCCGGCAATTTCCAGCAGCAGATGCAGACCAATATGCATGACCTTGAGCTCGATCTTCTGACAAAACGCGATGAGATGGCAAATAAGCTCCGCGTAAAAGGCATTAAGAGTGTCGATAAGAAACAGAAGATGGAAGAGATGAAACCTGTGATCCAGAAGAAACACCAGGTTTTGTCCGAGGCCGGATTGTCGTTCAAGTCGTTCGGAGCCTTTGCGGAAATCCAGGGCAAGAGTGAACAGGTGGAGGAAAAAGAGCGCGATTCCCAGAAGGATCATGTACAGAAACTCGTAGCGGACCTGATATTCTCAAAAGACACCGGTGTCGAGAATGAAGGCGAGATCGCTCCCGGGGAGCGTATTAAGAATATACTCAAGGCCAATATCCCTGCGCTCACATATATGCTCTTCGAGTACGCATACGAACGTGAAAAGATGATCGGAGAAGGGAAGAAACCCGGTGAAAAGGTGATCATTCCGCTGTTAAGGGAGACACTTGAGCGTATTCCTCTGGGCGATGCAAACGGATTCGGCGATGAAGTGATAGAAGCCATGGAAGAGAGGCTTTCCGGGATCATAGAGACTTTTGCCTCACAGGCGATAGAACTCGGCGGACAGAAAAAACAGATCGCGGAATTTCTGACGGGTGTCGAAGTTCCCGGAGCATTATCATTCATGAAACCGGTAAAGGTTAAGGTTCCTTATGCCAGTGTTGCATATGAACTTGAAAAGGCTATCACCAATCAGTTCGAAACGGGCAATGCGGCCCTCACGATGCAGTTCATCGAGGCTGAAGCAAAGGTCAATGAAGCCGTCGTTGAGGCTACGAAAAACATTCAGGATGCGTTTAACAAAGAGCAGGGCATCGAGATCGATGAACACGGCGAACTGATCAAAGCGGGAAATGAAGACATGGAAAAGGTCAACCGTGACAGTAATAAGCCCGCTATAGAACGTGAAAAGACCGAACTGAAACGTGTTCATGCTCTGGCCGGGGAAATGAATGATAAAAAACAGGAGATAGGCGCTGCCCGGGATCTGAATACTATGACCGAATTACTGAATACGATGCCGCATTTTTCCGCTCTTGTATTACCGATCGATGCGTCTAAGCCTGTAGAAGATGAACTCAAGAGGATCAAAGACACCCTTAATTCTTTGAGCTTTTACTATAACATGGGCGGAGATGCGCTTCATGCCATGACGATGGACGAAGACATAGATAAGATTAAACCGGAGGTTTTCAGAGACTTACTTGATCGGTATAAGCCCATAACACGGGCACAGGTCCTCAGAGGCCTGACCGGGTTATCCGTCGAGGACTCCGATGCGATCCTCAAAAGTGCTCCCATGACGGCATCCACGGTTGCATGCGGTATCATTGACAGCATGAAAGATATTATTACGGCCACCCCCGAGGAACTGGATAAAAAGATCTATGATGCACGTACGGCATGGCAGGTTGGGATCAGCAAGTTTGTCGGATATAAGGACGAATATCTTCTCAGGCTTGATCAGACGAAGTTTGATCTCCTGCTTAAAAAGGCGATCGCCTATGACGGAAAACATGCTGTGGGGATCGTTGACGCTGAAAGCTTAAAGAACCTTATTTCCGAAACAGAGGATTATTTTAAGGACCTGACAGGACTTAAAAGAGATTATGATATATGTCAGCAGGCTAAAGCCGGCGCTGATGAGAACCTGAGAGCCCGGGCCTCCGAAGCGGAGAGCAGATTCCTGGACACTTTTATGGAAATGGATAAGCAGTCGGTTGTATCTGCATTTCGGTTCAATATCAATGCATTTACCGATAAATACACACGTGAGGTAGGAAGAAAGGAACTGGAGAAGTATTTTGCCGACACGGGAAACGGCGGTGATGAATATCGTGAAGCATATGAGACTTATATGAGGGATTCGGCAGAATTCAGTCGGATTCACGATGAGCTGTTTGCACGGTATACAAATCGTAAAAGAGAACAGGCCCTTATGGATCAGGATCCCGAATTCATGAATATGACGGCCCGGCTTAAAGAAACAGAGTCTGCGATGATCAAATCCAGGCAGAACTTTGCGGTTCATTATAAAAGAGTACTCGACAACCGCCTGAAGATACATGAGTGGCTTGCTTCCGGCGGAGAAAGGCTGGCCGACGAAAACAGAGCGCCTGCCAATGTTAAGGAAGGACATGAGATCCTTGTAAATATGGTTAAGGATGTGGCTGCAGGTGCTGAAGGTTCGGGCAAATTCGTTAAGCTGGTCATGGGACAGTATTTCACCAGGATGTCCATTCAGGATAAGCGCGCCATGCTTGCTTCAGCTCTTCGCGAGAAGAGGCAGCAGATCGTGGTAGGAGGCAAAAAGATATACGATCCCGAGGAAAACCTGAATGCATCTTTTATCAGCGGGTACTTAAAGGGTGCAGGGCCTCTGTTCCAGAAAATGCTGCAGGGACTTCCGGAATCGACGCTTCCGCAGGAATTCCGCAAGGCTCTGTCGGACATGAAATCAAACCTTTCACATATACCGGATGAGGTGGTACAGGCCAGACTTTCCGCACTGGTAGCGGAGTCCAACCATCGTATCACAAATATAGAGGTGATGACTTCTCTCGGTGCTGCATCCGTAGGTGAAACATTCCTCGTCAAGGTTTACGGTCCCGACCTGCCGAAAGAGGGTAAAGAAGCGGTTGTAAAGATACTTCGCCCTGATGTCAAGAACAGGATGGACAGAGAGAAGGAGTTCATGCTTGACTGTGCGAAGAGGACGGATAAGGGCATGGAGCTCACTTACCTCGGCAAACTGAAGAATATATACGAAGAACTGGACTTTACGCTCGAAGCCGGGAATGTAAAATCCGGTGAAATATATAATAAGGCCTATGACAGGAAAAAGAAGAAGGATGATGTCGAAGCCATGAAGCTGAGTGATCTGGTTAAGCCTTCATCCAATGTCATGCTGCTTGAAAAAGCCGAAGGAACCACTCTGAACAAGTACATGAGTGAGACGCTCAAACTCCATAATTCCATTATGGAGAAGAACCTGAAACGGGATGCTTTTGGCAAACTGATGTACCGTGTGGACCCCGTGACCGGCGAGGAACGAAGACTTAGCGGCAATGACCTGATACAGGCAGAAACAGAACGGTCGAAACTGGTAGAAAGGATAGCTGCACTTAAGAGACGCAAGACTCATCTGCTTACACTGACGCAGAAATGGACTTACGAGGGCATCTTTGGCGAAGGATTCTACCATGCTGACCTGCATTCCGGAAACATTCCGGTCAGTGATGAAAAAGCCGTGATCCTCGACTTCGGCAACTGTACGAAACTGACCGAAGCTCAGCAGACCGGTATCATCCGTATGATGATCTCCGTGGTCACCGGAGATGCAGATACGTTCCGCGATGAGTTCCTTAAACTGATGACCGACACTCCCAAGGAGACCATAAGGCGGAATAAAGACAAATTTACCGCAGCTATACGCCGGATATTCTCGTGCGGCGACTCGAGTGATACGGCACTCCGTATCGTGGCCGCCATTTCTCAGGCATCCAAACTGGGCTTCGAGATTCCGCGTGCCATAAATGATTTCGCTGACGGTGCCATGCGTCTGCAGAACAGTATCGATTCGATCGATGAGGCCATCAAGTATCTGAAGGAGGATGTCAAAGCCATCGATGAGAAATTTATGGACCAAAACACCGGTGATAAGGAGCTGGATAAGGTTGCCGATGTCAGTGCGCAGGCAGGCTCCTGGCAGGTTCCCACCAGGAGTGATTATATCCTGAAACAGATGGCCCTGTGCGGATTCGATAAGGATATGATCAAAGCAAAGCTGGACGATCTTTCCAAAGAAGAGATCACACGTGAGGACTTTGAAGCACAGTTTATGATCGGGCTCGAACTTCGCATGAAGCAGTTCGAAATAGCATATGATACATATACCGAGGAGGGACTTAAGACTCAGCTTTTACCCGGCCTCAAAATGGATATACAAACCATATTTGCATTTATTCCGGAGGCCCAAAAGACAGAACTTAACCGGCGCCTGGATGGCATGATAGCCGGGAAACCCAGCAAACAGGTGTTTAAGGATATATTGAATGAGATCAGGGCAGCGGATACTCTCAGACAGCCTCTGAAAGAATTCCTCGATATCGTGTATGACGATTTCAAAACGGAGGCCGATAAGGAAGCTGCAAAGGAAAAATTTGCCAACACCTATATAAACATCATGGAGAACAGATATGTCACTCCCGCAGCAAAGCAGGGATTAAAGAATGATCAGCTTCAGAGACTGCGTGAAACATTTGTGAGCGATGCAGATACCATCCGGGTGGACAAGGAGAGGAAAAAAGATCTCTCGCTTAAGAGGGATCCGCAGACAGAAAGATATGCAAAAGCGGAAAAGGGCCTCGAAGGATGTTTTGCCGATGAGAAACAGGGCAAAGAGCTGAAGGCTTCGTTTGAAAAACTGAAGGAACTGCATAAAGCTGTGATCGAGGCTGACGGAAATAATGCTGATATTATGCATGATGAAGAGGAAAACTTCATTAAGATCCTCAATTCCATTAATTCCAGACGTCTGGTCACGGTGCTCTGCATGCGTAAAGCCGATGACGGAAACTTCTCGTTGGCTGCTCCGGGCAGTTTCCAGAATGTCATGGCCGATACGATCGAATCGAAGATGTGGAGCGTGATGTGGCAGCTGGGCATTCCGAAGGCAAGCGGTTTGATCGCGGAAAGAGCCTGGGAAAACATCAAATCATTTTTCTGATGAATAAAAATATCAACATTATTTCATTTTGTAACAAGCTATATTGAGACCCAGGTTAGCAGATAAAAATAACAGCATCGGATAGTCAAATGTCCGGTGCTGTTTTTTAATGCCATGCTTCTATTAGCCCAAAATGAAAAAATGCTGAAATGGCTAATATCTGAGCCTGTTTCAGATATTTAGGGAAATAAATCATTCTATTCCAACCCCCAAAAACTTATAACTGATAAAGGAGC
>JAEEGL016691123.1_pt1 | contig 18503 bp, 15 predicted proteins | sample 9134231 | NCBI WGS metagenome assembly JAEEGL01 (sample SAMN16246548, study PRJNA631951) | gut metagenome | biome: gut microbiome; feature: rumen; material: fiber-attached | host: Bos | place: Iran: Karaj | collected 2018-10 | reverse complement strand
TAATGCCGAGCTGCGTAGGGGACTGCACGCTTTGGGCGGCCTTGGACGGTCAAAGGGTGCAGGCCCTGGAGCAGCCCAGCCGCAGGCCGGAGAAGGCTGCCGTCGCCGAGGGTAGGAATAGTCGCAGCTTGCGCCGTGAAAGCGGCGCGGCCTGATGCGAAGGCCCCGGGTCCCGGGTGGGGCCTGGAGCGAAGGCCCTTTGTACGCAGCCGCCGACTCCGACCGGCCCACTCACTGAGGATTGCTCAAAGTGCCGTACCGGCTACTTATCATAATCCGGATTGTGCTGAACCGCGCACTCGTGCGCGGTTTACACAATCCCGACGTGATTATGACTAAGTAGCCGATAGACTCGCCGTCTGGTTGATCAATGAGAGGATGGGCCGGGCGGTAGTCACCCCCTGTGGGGGAAGGAGGGCATGGACTATGCGGCTGGGCGCTTTGCGCGCTGCCGCACCCCATTGGGCGCTTCATGTGCCACCCACCCATACCCATGGGCCGAAGTGACTGCTGGACAACGCAGGCCCCGGCAGGATGGTCGCAAGGCACCGGACGGTATCATCTCCCAAAATCATTATCCTGATATTATATACATCCCCCTATAGAAGGCACTTTAGTCCCTATACGATTACATAGAGAGTATAGAGGGATGATACAGCCGTTATAGCGCGATGATAGGTGAAGACTGCCCGCGCAATTACGCATACCCTGTCCACAACCACGACCGCTGCGCGGTCGGGCGCGTAGCGCTCGACCCGGCACAAAGCGTAGCGCTGGCGCAGCCGGCGCGGAGCTCCGGCCGCAGGCCGGACAAACAAAAGTGCCGCGCTGCCGGAAGGCGGTTTCTGTTTGGAGGGCCTTCGGCCCGACAATCAGAAAACGACTGCAGGTGGCCTGCCGAAGGCTCCTGCGTAGCAGGGTTTCCCCTCCGGGGTCAGGGGCATAACAGATGTGGAAGGGTTCAGGGTGGGCCTTGGACCAGCCCTGAACGCTTCCACACCGAGCGAAGTAATGATTGAATGAATGATGTCCACTGTCCACTTGTCCACTGGGGTAGACGGTAAACGGAGTGGACGAGGCGATAAATGTTTATTTTTGGTAGTTGGCCTTGAAATGTAATTGTGACCACTGCTTTTCTTCCTATTTTTTTTATGGAATGTCTCTCTGACGATGGATTCTTCCTTAATAAGGACGATAAGAAGTATGTCACGAATAGATTGTCTTCACATAGGGAGCGGCCGGGAAGAGTGGCGTTGTTGTGGTGGATTCGTCACGTTCTTTGATAAGTTCGTCGTAGATTTCGGACATGCGGTGCTGACCGCTGTTGATGACATCTATGTAAGCCGGGAGGTTTTCACGCAGGTTCCTGACCGTGGCATCTCTGGAGGCGGTAAAGAAGCGAAGATGCGTTGTCCCCTCATGCTCATCAAATGTGGCTTTGACGATGGCAAGGTCGTCGGACATCTTGTGTGCTGCTTTTCGGAACTGATCCATATCCCAATCCCCTTCATCGACTGAATACCCTTTTAGGACAAAAACGAGCGGTAGACGGTCGGTACTGATGCTATATGACTCACCTTGTACCATGAAGCGGATGTAGTCATCCATTCTTTCCGGGATGTATCCGGCCTGGCGTACGGCGTCTTCAATACCGTCTGGACTGAGGTCTTCATCAGGGATGATCACTTCCGTTTGCTTTTCCTGGAGACCTTCAACCCGAGCCTGCAGTACCTTATTATCCGACATCAGGTAGACATTCTTTTGGTCTTGTCTGAAGAGAATGATGATCAATACGAAGACCATAATGGATAGGAGAATAATTACGACGAGCATGGGATTAGTGTTTGATGATGAGTTTGCTGTTTTCGTTGTCGATGGTAATCGTGCCAAAGCGCTCAAGGGCAGACTGGCCGAGCAGAAGCGGGGCCTGCTGATTTTTCACGACAGAAGCTTCGATGTTCCTTAGGGTCAGATCGCCTACTTGGATTTCCTTGAGGCATATGATAGCACCCTCGCAAATGTTTCCGGATGCAGTCAAATACTTCTTGCTGCCACGGAAATCCTTTGCTGAGAGGTAGTCATTCTTAAGCATGAAATCTGCTTCTACTGACGAAATGCTGACATCGCTGGCCCCAGTGTCGAAGATAAATTTCAGGGGAAGGCCATTAATTGTGCAGGCGACCTCGTAGGTGCCACCAGGCTTCTTCCGCATTGGGATTTCGCTGGTTGTTCTGGCTGGTTTTGCATCGGGGGTTTCCGCAAATGGTTCAACTTCAATCATTGTGTGCGTTGCGGCAAAGCGATAGTCTTCGACCAACTCCTTAAACCGAGGCAGATTGCGAATGGGATCCATGTCATCGTCATCTTCCATATGACGAAATTCGCGATAGCCCCGCTGCAGAGCGGTATCGAGTGCAGATAAGGATCCTTCCAAGTCGCCCATCCTTCCATATAGGCACGCTTTATCGTACCAGTGACCACCGTCCATCGGCTCTTTGGCGATGAGCTGATCCATCCAGTCGATGGCCTCTTCTTTACGTCCCAGATTTAGGAGCGCGTATTGCCGACAGCTGCCGTCCTGGACAATCGTATCGAGCGCAACGACTCTCTCATAATCCGCATTGGCCTCTTCTAGACGGCCTTCTCCTTTTAAGAGATCACCGCGGCTCAAATAGAGATATGGATACGATTTATCGATGTCTATACCTTCGTTGTAATACTTCATGGCTTCCGTTTTATTGCCCGAGAGTTCATAGCTCCAGCCGATGGCGTAATAGAAGAATCCTTCTAAGGGATCATCGTCCATACACGCCTGATAGTCACTGATGGCTTGCTTATAGAAGCCTGCGTTCCGGTAAGCATCACCGCGGGCACCGATGTAGAACATATCGTCGGACAGTTCGTAGGCGCGTGTCAAGTCGGCCACTGCCTTTTTGCATTCTCCCAGTTCATCATAGCACTGTGAACGGCGATACAGGATCTCCTCATATTCGCCGTATTCCTTGATGATATCGTTGAATAGGCTGATAGCCTTCTGATATTCGCCGTGCCTCTCGTAAAGGTATGACAAAAGGACCGTCCACTTGCTGAATGACTCTGCTTTGTTGGCCTCGGTGCGAACCTTGGCGACGGCATAGGAATAGTGCTTCAGCAAGTACTCTCCCACGTAGTTCACTTGCACATCCTCGTCCAGACTATAATAACGAAGACCTGCATCAATACTCTCGTCTGTTCTTCCCAGAGCATCGAGAACCTGCATCTTGAATTTGCAGACACTCAAATAATACGGGTCTTGCTTTTCCGCCTCTTCAAGCAACGCCAAAGACTCTTCATAGCGCTGAATCGCCATCAGGCTCCTAGCTAAACCTACCCTGGCCATGCAGTTATCCGGGTGTTCTTTCAGAATCTTATGGTACACCTTATCGGCTGCCTTCAAGTCTTCCAGTTGATAATACATCTGCGTTTCGAGGTTAAGCAGAACCAGTTCTTGTTCTGGATCATCTTTTTTCGCAAGCCGGGCGGCCCGCTTGAAGTCCTTGGCCGCATCCGTATAATTCCCCATATCACGGTAGTTGATTCCCCGGAATCCATATGTCTGGGACTTACTGATATTGGGATTCTCGTGATAATGGCGAATCACATAGCAGATATCCGTATGCGCCTGGGCGTACTCTTTTCGTTCGTGATGGATGACTGCGCGTAGATAGAGTGAACCGATATGGCCAGGTGTTGTTCTCAATTGCTTCTCAATCAAATCGAGGGCATGATCGTAGTCGTCGTCATCATACGCTTCTCGTGCCTGGCGGTATTCATAATCGGACACGAATGTCGTTCGTCCGCAAGAAACAATGGCCATCATCGCCATTATTATGGCTGCAGCAAGAATAGGGTACCGTTTCAATAACATTGTGGGTTCTGCTTATTAGTGGTTGGTTTGTAGTAAAATAATCAAAGGTTTTTATTCAGGAAAGAACACGCGCCACATTGAACTTATGAAATCTCCATCACCCCAGTCATTTGAATGATCCTCTCCCGTAAAGATTTTCATAGGAATCGTGATAAAGAGCCATATTAAACGAAACGGGATGACTAAGGCGCATGCGCAAATCGCAATGGCGAATTTGATGATATACCAGACTGCTATCAGAGGCAAAGCCAAAATGAACAAACAGCCATCATTATGATTGTAGAATGACATACCTGCTACTTGTTTTTGCGACGGTTCTCCAATTCAATAGCAAGTGCATACACGAGTCCTCCGAGCAAGCCACCGACAAATGTTACGAGTAATGCTTCCATAATTCTTTTTACTTTTTGTTGTTTATTTTATTCCTTTATGACCATCCCTTTAAAATGTAACCTTGCTATTGACTGCTATCTGTAATAGCCGGGCTTATACTGGTTCACAAATATCTTCGCCTGTTGCACGCAGATACCAGCGAAAGAACTCCACTCCATCCAGGAGTATTTCCGGCCATTAGTCCAGGGAAGAAGCAGAGAAACCTGCTCAGCATATCCCAAACGGTCCACTCGTTGCGTCATCTCAAAGACATCCCTTGAGATGCTGCTGATAAGGGTGTTTACCTCATTGAAGTTTCTGTCATCAACACCACGATGGCCATTGATGAGGTCTTCAAGCTTGTGAAACTTGTTCTGAACTTCGGAAACAGTCTGATTCAGTTCCCGGTTGACGGCGAGCATGTGTATGAATCCCATGACTTATAGTTTTAATTGTTGAACTTCTTTTGTTCATTTATGTCATGGAATGAAAAAAGGTAACCCCGAAGGATTACCTTTTATTCTGAACAGAATTTGGTAGTGGTATTATTAGTATTCCTGATCTTATTAGTTCGTTTTTCCCGTTTGCATATTGAATGAAAAGGTCGGCTACTATCGGTGAACTGTCTCTTACTCCCCAGATACGGTCATCAAGGATTAATTGAGGTCCGTCCATTTCCAAAGGAACTGCACGTTCTCCTATCTGAAGGAAAAAGGACTCGCCGTCATCCAAATTATAATCTATCGTGATAAGGGTAGGATTAAAGCAATAAACTCTATCTACGAACTGAGCGGCGATCCGAGAAAGCTGGCCCGATCCACGGGTTGAAAGCCGATTATTCTTAATGATGAAATCTTTGGCGGATTTCATCTTTCTTTGCTTGAAGTCCTCGGAAACGAGAATGTATTGCTTCTTTGTTTCAAGAGAAATCACTTTCATTGCCTGTTTCCCGTCCTTCCAGTGAATCTTTTCGGAGTCACTAAACACATCACCGGCTACACGAATGGTTTTCCCGATTTTAATGCTATCAGTATTGAGAAACAATATCTTGAAATCTTCGGCTTGCAGTGAGGCCGAGACAAGCAGTAGAAATAGCAGAAATATTTTACGCATTGGATTCCCTCTTTGTTTTTATCCTTCGGTTTATCAGGTCGACGACACTAAAGAACGTTGACGTTATAAAGATATCGTGCGCCTGCCCCCATATGGCAAACACAAAGATACAAACAATTGTGAGAATCACGGAATAAAGGATAAATAGTTTAGCCCACAGCCAGGCCCAGGACTGTGACACATTGGAACCGCCACCAAGGACGAGGAAAGCCATGGCAAAGAATATGATGAAATAGATGACGATTAGAGCACCCGGAATCATGTGCTGGCCTTTCATCAAGGAAAGGTAAACATTGTAGTTGATGACACTCCCGGGGAGATCACCCGCATAAGTTGTATGAATATCATCTCCCACAAAAGAACCGATGACGATGTACTTATCTTTAAAATAACCAGACCAATCGATTTCACCCTCCATGGCAAGTATATCCGCCCCCAAATTTAGATAGGTCTTTTGCCCATCTATCCCATAAGGCCTCGATAATCGACAATGCATCTTTGGGAAAACAACTCGCCGGGACAGATGGCCATTGTCGACATACCAAAGACCCGCTTTTCTCACTGTATTACCGGTAACTTCAGTATACGCCTTCAGAGGCATTGAGGCTCTTCCTTCCTTATAAAGAAGATATTTTGTGAAGTCATTCTCATTGATAGAAGTTGTATAGTCTGCATATCCCGCTTTGTCCTCAAGAACTTTACTGCCTAAACGGCCATCAGTATGAGTCGGAATAACTATCCTGTTCATTGCGGAAATGTGGCCGAATAAACTGCTATCGAACGGTGTCTCGTATCCTGATTCAAAGAAAACATCCAGCATTACGTATTGGTAAGAGCCGGCCTCTACAATTATATCGAGGAGTTTATCAAGCTTTTGGCGATCAGTCACAGCATTGTTACCGAGGTGAATGCCTAATTCGTCGGTGACGTCCACCAACTGCTTGTCATATGCAACATTGATAAAAACGACATCCTCTCCCGTATTCTCTTCCCGCCCCGAAGCCAACCAATCGGTAAAAGCGTTCCAATACTTTAGAATTGCTTTTTCGCCTGTCAAGGAGACGTTTAGATTTGTGCTGAAATAAGACAAACTCAATGAACAACAAGCTAGAAGAGTAGCCTGAATGATGCGTCTGAAAATAGAAGGCTTTTTCATGTAATAATACTTGGTTATATACCATCCAGAACAATAAATGCGGCCCAGTACTTAGGATCACTATAATTCACGTGAACTTTTTCGCCATTAACTCGGATGACTCCGTTATAATTCTCAACGTAATGTTGAGCCATCCTTAGACTTTCTGAAGGAGAAATGTTCTTGTTCAGATACTCATAGAACTTTTTCATTAACAACCCTGTCGCGTAATCATCCACCTCCCAAAGACTCATAATGATTGTCCTTACTCCAGCGGCTTTGAAACCTCGTTGCAAGCCATATACTTCATCGGCGCTTATGTCGCCAAGACCCGTTTGGCAAGCTGAAAGAACCAACAAATCGGTTCCGTCTAAATCAATGTTTGAAATCTCGTTTGATGTGAGTATTCCATCATCAGATAGAGGGGTTGTTTTTCCTTCTTTTAGCGTTTGATTAGCTCCGTAGAACAAAAGCCCCGAATGGGATAACACACGTTGCTCATAAGACACTTGAGAATCATTTTCACTGAGAAGAAAATCATAGTCGAGATGCTCTTTTCTTATATCGTCGGCAGACCAGTAAAAGCCGTGAGTCGCAATATGGATGTAACGCGGTGCCTTACCCGAAAAACTCTTAAAAAGAGATTCTGTCGCCCCTTCACCTGAATAGAAACGAACAGTATACTTGGATGATAGAATTGCCTGAATTGATTCGCATTCTTTCTCTGTTGCAGGTAAGAAAGAAAAGCCACCACGAATAGACTCGTTCTCAACAACCGATATAGCAGAGTCGGCTTTCAGTCTGTCATCTGTCATCCTGTCGTAGTGAATACCCCCGAACAAGGCCACCTCACCGCCACTTGAAAATGGCTTCTTTTCAAGGATTTCTCTAGTTGAAGAAAGACGATGTGTAATGAATAATTCCGAGAATCTCTGCCCATCTGCCCTTACAGCATACTCTATGGCAATTTTATGTAAGACTCCACTAGGAGAAAAGTATACAGTGGTAGTGCTCGACAAATAATCGGCTAGTTTTTCCCAAACCAACTCATAAAGTTTCGTGGACACATAATAACTATCACGTTTTATTGCTTTTAACTCAGCGTCTGAAAATAACCTTTTGATTTGAGGGCTTTTGTGAAAAGCGTCAATAATCAATGCATAGTACTCTGATTGATTATTAATAGGCACTTCCACAAACTCAATAGCTATTTCTTCCTTACTTAATGCACGTTGAACAGACTGCCATGAAAGATTTAACTTGCTTTTAAAACTGCTGTATAGTTTGCTGTTTTTATTAAGTTTCTGCTCCAAGCTTTCTCTCTGAGATATTAAAGAATCAACACTCAAATAACGCTCAGTAATTGGAAGTTTTAAGAGCATCTCTATTTGCCGGTTTACTTGGGATAAGTCTGAAAAACTTTGCTGAGCAGTTGGGCTCTCGCTTGCCATTATCCCTCTTTTTAGTTCAATGCCCGAATATAGTGTTAAGCCCTTTGAAAGCAAGATATTGTTATAGAGTCGAGCCGCTAACGTATCGTTAGGATGAGAAGAAACAATCTTTGGGAACTGATCCAGGAACCAACTATTGTTGTTTCTCCAAAACTTCTCTCGCTCAGCTTTTGTCATATTACAAAAGCTGTGCGCAACAACACTATGTAGATAGTCATCGTATTCGATTATATCATCAACTCGTACATTCTCCACAGAGAAATCGATTGAGATTTTTTTTAATAGGGCATCAGCGTATTCTAATGAATTATTACCATTGTGTTGCCGCAAAACTAATAACGCCTTATTGATGCTATTGATGGCGTTGTTATAATCATTCTTACTTGAATAGATGTCCGCAAGAGAACGGTAGAAACGGCTACTCCAATAGCCATCTTTCCCCTTTGCGTTCTCAATTATTTGTAAACCGTCAATAGCCAGTTTTTCTGCCCCTTCGTAGTCACCTTCAGCTGAATAGTAAGTTGACAGGGACAAGAGCCCCAATGCATAGTAATGATCATTTTTGCCAGTAATAGTCCTTTCAATATTAACAACTTGGGATTGTAACTCAATGGCTTCTTTATTATTGCCCAAAATGTGATTGTGTCGCGCGACATCAGCAAGGTCTAAACAATACTGTATATTGTTTTTCCCTAAAAGAAGCTCATCAAGAACCACCGCTTTGTTTGTCGTTTCTTTAGCGAGATGGATATCTCCCATATACTCATAGACTACTCCCAGATTAGCCAGCGTGATTATGTAATTTGGATTGTCTATTCCATATACATTCTTTCTGATAGTTAAGCATTCTTTAAAGCATTCAATAGCCGACGCAAAGTCCCCTAGACGGCAATATACCATCCCCGCGTTGTGTAATGCATAGGCATAATGCGGATGTTTCTTACCTACAGATAGCTCAAGGACCTGCAATCCTTTTAGTGTATAATCCAAGGCTAAACTGAAACGGCCAAGATTATAGTATAAATAACCCCAGTGTATAAATAATAGGCCGGATATCGTTGTCTTGTTCAGGTATGAACCTTGACACCAGGCTGTTGCTTCTAATAGCAGCGACTCTGCCTTTTCCAAATTGTCAGCAGAAATGCAATTGTAAATTAACGATTCTAGAGCATATATAAACAGAGAATCATTGCCCGAATCACGTAATAATGATACCGCTTGTTCCCCATAAGCCAATGCGGTATCATATTCTTCTAAATCGCCATAATAATCACAAAAATGAGCTAAAGAGGTAGCATACTCTATGATATTGGAGACTCTATGAGGGTCTCGTATTTCAAATGCTTTTTTTTCATACTTAACTGCCTTATCACAATCGCCATAACTATAAAGATAGTATGCCCAATCACTTAAATAAGATGCATATTCCAAATCTGTTGTATCGCAATATGTGGAATACAACTCGACAGCTGCTTCTGCGCTTGAAATTGCCTTTGAATAATTACCTTGAAAATATGAGTCGGCTGCAATTTTGTGTAAATGATCCACATACTGTTTTATTTCATTCGGGCCAGTCCTTCCCAGAGATTGAGCAAAAGATGTAACAATAGAAATATTGGCAACCAAAAGGAATAGACACCAACTATTACGCCTTGTCATAGTTTCAATACTTATTAATCTAACATTATGAATGCGGCCCAGTAATACTCAGGCGGCAATAATTCAGAGAGACGCTTTTCTCTGATGTCAGGGAGATTGGTGTACTGTCTCTCAATTTCTTTCTTCTGCTCTTTTACAAGATTCTCAGCCCATTTTCGAACGAAAGACCGAGCCGCTTTAAAGGCTTCGTGACAAGACATCCCTTTAACAATACCCTCATACAACTTATCCATCATTAAGTAAGAGGCCTCGTCATCGACCTGCCACAAACTCATTACAATGGTGTTAACCCCAGCTACTTTAAAACTACGCTGCATTCCATAAACGCCATCACTAGCAATATCACCTAAAGCCGTTTGACAAGCAGACAGTGTAAGGAGTTTTGTGCCGCTTAAATCCATGCCACTGATTTCATCGGCAGTCAAAAATCCATCTTCGCCATTTACTGATATAACGTCATTCCAGTCGTGATTGCCGCCTGCCAATATGAGACCAGAGCGGACTCCGGAACTCTTTCCTAAGTTCTCATCATTGAAAAATTCATAATAATAAGCCTCTTCTTTGCTATAGTAATAGCCGTGAGTCGCCATGTGAATTATATCAGAAGCTGTCCCTGATAAATACTTAAATGATGATTCGGTGCCATTGTCTCCTTCATAAACAGTTGCGCTAATTCCGCCCTTATGAATGGTATTATAAATATTATCGATCTCCAACTTGGAATAAACAAGCGGGCGCCAGATTACTCCATGGCTTCCTCTTATCTTAGATAATTCGGCCAGATTCGGCTCGTCTACAATGCTGTATGCCAATTGTGTATCCGCAGACGGAGCAATTTCCAAATTATAGTTTATGTTCCCAAATATTGCCGCCGTCTCAATTCTTTCCTTCTTCTGGTTTCCAATCAAAGCGGTCGTTGACAACCTATGAATCTGATATGATTCAGCAATGCTCTTAGCGCCTTTATTCTTCGCAGCTATTTCAAGGTTAATACTATTTAGATACCCGTAAGGGGCATAATAAATAACCTTTATATCCTTTAGAAACCGCTCTAAAGGATACCAAATCAATTGATATAGTTTTGTCTTATCTTCATACAGATTTCTTGAAAAGCCAAAGGAATTCATGTCTTCCATGTATAACCTTTCTAATTCACCCCTGTCACAGAGGCGAATAATTACAGGACAAATAGATTGTTTTTGTAACAAAACTGCCGCATAATACTCCTTGTCTGTTACCGCTTCTTTAATTATCGTAAACTCAATAGCTATTTCCTTTTCCTGTAACCTACTTTGAACATCCTGCCAGTTAGGTAATTCGAACGAGTCCACGAACTCAGGGTGAAGAGAATACCGCTGCATACAAATATTCTCTGACCTTTCTACATGTGGATTTCTTGAGCGTATATCGCTACAATACTTTTCATAGGATTCCTTCAACATCTCGTCATCACTCTCATACACGTTTTTCTTAATTGCCTTTTGCTGCCTGGACAATATACCTTTCTGGAAAAGAGCAGCATTATAGGAATTAAGTGCATTTTGCCCGCATGCCCAGTCGATTGATGAAAAAAACTCAAGCGTTTTACTATAATGCTTTTCAAAATAATTGGTTCTCTGAGAAGTGCTGAGCGCCTTCGTTTGACTTAAATAGTCGTAAAGCGTCGATTGAAGGGCGCGGTCTTCGAGAAGGAGAACTTCTTCGGGCATATTATTGCAAGCGTAGGCCTGACACAGACTCCGATAATAACGGCCCCGTAGAAGAGGATATGCCATAAAAGTAGAAGAGTCAATTTGAGATAATACTTGAATAGCATGCTTGTACTTTCTTGTTTCTATATCGTTTTCTGCCCATAATAGACGAATCTTAGGCTCGAACAGATCATCAACATAAGCAAGTGCCTTTTCATAATCGCCCATCATAGCGAACAACTCTGCTTTAGTCGAACCTGATACTCTGAGCGGAGCCTCCTCGCATAATTGTTTAGCATATAATAATAACGATTTACTGTCGTCTTTTTCGTCTGACTGCAATTCTGCTAGTTTCATTATTAGGGTAATGATTGAGTTATAATTACGATATGGGCCTATCGGTTCACGGTCTTCGTATAGCTTTATAGCATCCTGTAAACACGCATCCTCTATATTAAGCCGGCCATAACGAAATTTCATATTAGCAATCGCAGCATTTGTGAGATCGATTAATTCTATATAATCGATTCTGTCGTTGTGTGCAGCCATGAAATCTGCAAACGATAGCAATAACTTTTCTGCATAATTATACCAACCCCTAGATAAAAGAAGATTGGACATTTTTAACACTGCATCATAACGAGTTTCAATCGGAAGAGAAGGATTATTGGTGAATATATCTACCGAACCCATAAAGCCATAGAAGTCATTCAATTGAGCGTGAAGCATTATTCTTAAAATATCGATTTCAGTTACGAAATCATCGTCATATATAATGCCGGTTGGCCACCCATTCCTGCCTTCGTATTTTTGTCTCATATAACTATCTACGCTTAGGTACAAAGAATCGTTGACAAAGGAGTGTGCCTCACATAGGAGGCGAGAGAATTTATCTAGTAGTTGGAAACCTTTGCTATATTGCTCCGAAGGAAAAACAGATGATGAAGTAATAACGTCAATATGATATATGAGATTAGCGACCTCCTTGGTGATTTGTTCCCCGCTTAGTTTATCTATAACTCTAATGAAATAATCAATGCTGCTTATTAATTGGTCTATTGCTTGATCGGCACCTCCATACTCTCTGCTCAGCAAGTCGTCGGCAAGGCTTAATCTAGCTTTTAATATTTCATAATCATTATTATAACCTTCTGGTATGTCTTTAGCATTTAATAAAAATTCAAGCTGTTTATTTCCCCAAAAGAATGCTTTTTCGGGTTCAATAAGACGATTATAACTATCCGCAAGGCCATCAAGTGAAATAAGTCTAATGACATAATTGTTGTTAATCTTAGAAGAAATTTGGCACAGACTATCTACCATTAGAAATGAAGAAATAGACTCGGCGTATTGACTATTGTTATGTAGAGCATAACCCTTTTGCAACAGAGCCCAAGCCAGGAGGGAGTCTCTATCTTCAGTATGCGAGAGAATTGATATCGCCCTATCAATGTTACGAACTGCGTCTTCAGTCTTTCCCTCTCTTGTTAAGTAGTTTGCATAATTGAGAATGTTAACAACCGTTGATTCAAAACTATTACCTTTATGAGATTGTCCAATTGACGGCACAACCGACGCAAGAGCCAATGAGGCACATAAAAATATCTGCAATGTATAACTATGTGACATATAATTGAATACCTAATAAATGCAATATTCTCAATGGCCCATATGTCGCTGTTAATGGATTCCTTTATGGACCTTGAATTCGACGCTAATAATTGTCGCAATCCCTGAGAAAAGGCCCTCCGGAATCGTAAACTCCGCATAATTGTTCCCGGCAGACTTCCAGTAATTCAAGGCTTTTTCTTCTGGCGGTTCAGGTTTTGGAAAAAAAGAGGCTGTAAATAGCGACTCATCACACCAACACAATTCTCCTGTTAGTTTAAGGGTTAATAGTCCATAGTCAAAATCGGTATGAGAATAATGACTAAATAGCCAATACTGTACTCGTTCTTCCTTATATGGTAAAACGAACAAGACAGACAATCTTGATGGCAAATATGGATTGTATGATTCTCTAACTGATTCAAATAGATCTTCTGCCGTTTTCTTCTTAGGAGAGCAAACTAAAGAATCGTCTTTTTGGGGTATAGGAATAATATCTCCTTCTGTTAGTTGCCTTGCCTGTTCTACGGGAACAACTCGATATGCCAGATAATTACGGACTTCCATCGTCACCGAATCTGTATCCCTTTAAACTGCCAGCCCGAATCGGATGGCTCGCAAAGATCAAAAGAGGAGATGTTAGCGGGTAATGCTGGGAAATAGAGCGTGAAATCCAATTGACTCTGAGCGGGAAGAACGGTCTTCTTGGGCGCAGTCTCACAGTCCTCTGTAGATTTCAACACATACTTTTTCCCAGTAGTCTTATCCAAGAGATAGGTGCCTTTTTCAATGTTGAACCAAACGTCTTCTTTACTGGGATTGATAACCGTCATATAAATCGATGTGCCTCTTTCGGCTATCTCAATTCCAATAATGCCAGCGATATTGGTGTTGGCGCTTTCAACTTCGGGCATATTCACACGAATGGGATACTTTCCGGACGCTCCATACGTGGAAGAGGTTGAAGTCCGGCGGGCCTGCCCTTCACGTTCGTTATCGGCAATGACCATCACCGTACAAGGAATAACGGCCTTACATTTTTCGCTGAGTTTCTGAGTCGCAATCTGACTGCTCCGGGTTAGATTGATGCTTTCACCAGACCTTACAATTAAGTCGTTGAGGTAACTCAATTTAACTGCGTAACTCACGTTCTCAGCCCCATCAGTGTGTTTGGCTGAGATAATACCGATGAGTTCCCCGCTACCGTTGAACAATGGTCCGCCGCTATTGCCGGGCTGAACAGCAGCGGAAACTTGATATTGCGATTGATTACCCTGAAATCCACTACGGGAACTGACAACTCCAGTCGTGAGTTTAACTTCCTCGCCCATTGTATCGACGCGAGGATAGCCCAGTACGAAAACATCAGTCCCGACATCTTCAACGGCTTTCTTAAAACCATAACGAATCGCGGGAAAACCCTTGAAGGAGGGATCCACAATCCGCACAAGAGCTAAGTCATTGGTTTCATCGACAGTGATTGTCTCAGCTTTATACTTTGCCTTTGTTCCCGGGAAATAGACATAGAGATGAGTTGCACCACTTACCACATGGTTGTTCGTGGCCAGAACCTTGGAGGTAAGGGCAATACCGGAACCCGACCAATGACTGGGCTGTTGTTCCTGCTGTGTATATGGCGTCTGTTGACCTCGATGGCTCCCACTCTTAGAGTTGAATCCCTGGGCTGCCGCAAATAGGGGGAACAAAACCACTATTGCAAATAGGAGATACTTTTTCATACTGGTTATCAATAACGGAAAAACGGGGTTGAGATTAATCCCAACCCCATACATAATCGAGATAATGCTAGTTCGTCGCGATTGCGAAGTCACTATAAACGGCTCCGCGGTTCACGATGCGAATCGTAAAGGTACCCGTCCAGGCAGGAACCCAGCGGCAGACGCACTGGTCGGTATAGTCCGTGTCACTGGCGATCAGATTACCTCGCTCATCGAATACGTACATATCAAGGTCATTGTCACCATCACCGACCATAATCACTTCAGCGAGCTCGTTAGCCCAGAACTTGGCTTGATAATCGGTGTAACTCTTGCCATATACACGGCCTTCACCATATTTAGGCCCACCAACAGCACCGCGGGTAGCGCTGGACTTAAGACCCTTTTCAACCTGTTTTGCGTAGGCAAGCACGACTTTGTCTTTGCCTGCAAAGATCTTTGCATCAGCCAACATCTGCGCAGGGTCTAAGACGAGCTTTTTGTCCTTTTCGGAAACGGTCTGCGGATCGGCCGGGACACCCTTCATACCGAGATCCTGAACCTTCGTTTCGGAAAAAATCTTAGCGGCTTCAATCAAAGCCGTCGCAGATTTATTGTCATAGCCATACCTGGCTAGACTGGCGGCAGTCTGAAGGGCTGTCAGTTCAGGCGAAGCCGGCTTATCGATTGCGGGTTTTTCTTCTTGCGCAAACGCGGTTACTGAAATGCCGAAAAGGCAAAGAACGATAATAAACTTTTTCATTGCTTTATGGATTTATAGAATTTTGATTTTAATATTTCTGCTGCCGTGAAAGCGTAGGGGCTATCAGAACTAGCAATTTCAGTAAGGACTTCCTTTGCCTTGCGGACATGTCCCTGTGACATAATCGCGATGGCGGTATACCAATCAACTTCGTATTTCTTCTCTTGGAATAGGCGATGCTCATATTTAGACGCCTCATCTATAATGGGCGCTTTAAGAGTGTTTTCTGCTATAGCTGACGCCTGGACAAGCAAAGATTCTGCTTCAGAGAAAAAACCATTGCCCAATAAAGTGTAGGATATTTGCAATATGCTATCAACGGGATTCGAGGACCGGGTTGCTTCCGGGATCAGATTTGCATAAGCATCGCGGCCCGCCTGACGGCAATGATTAATCTGAAGAATTCCGCTGCCCACAAAGAGCAGTACGATTACTGCTGCAGCTGCGCTAATAACGCGGAACGTCAGACGCCGTGTTTTCAATTTCTTTTGATGCGCAGCTTCCAGGTCTTGTAAATGGCGTTTTAAGCTAACGGCCTGAACTGCATCAGCAATGGAACTTTGAATCCGAACCTCTTTTTGGAGATATGGATTAAGCTGAAGTTCACTCTCGAATATGGCCCGGTCGTGTTCAGACATGGTTCCCCTGATGTATTCGTCTATTCTGTCCTGTATGTTATAGTTCTCTGACATAGCTTAATGACAAAAACACTTAAGAGGTAACCTAAAATTCTAAGATTTTTTCTAAAACCGCCCGAAGCTTTTTAATACACTTCGATTTCTGCGTTTTGACAGAATCCGCATTGCTATAGCCATATTTGAGAGCGATTTCTGTGCCTGACAACTTATCCCAATAATGCGCCTTCAGTATTGAATCACAAGGCGGTTTCATTTCACTGACAGTTCGCAATACAACTTCATCCCTCTCAATGCGATCTTTCAGTGATTCAGCATCATCGTCAACGATCTTCATTCTGGATATCTCACTATCGTTGACAATCTCCTTGAATTTCCGATCCTTAGCCATCATGGTGAACCTGCCGACTGAAAGAAAATAAGTTGAAAGCGAACTACTCAAATTGGTTTCCGATAATTTTCCTTGATGAATATTCTGCCATAATACCACGCAAGCATCTTGAAAGAGATCAAAGATATAAGCGTCATCCTTCGAGAAGCGAGACCTGAAGAAAGCAAAAAACAACTTGCGATAGTTCTCATAAAAAGAGTTAACAACTCGCTCGTCGTTGTTCCTGAATCCTTGTATGTATTCCTGATCAGTCATCGTCAAAACATCGAACTGCTCCTCTTGCTTGGCCGGCCTTCTTCATCCATGTCCTGCGGATATCGAGTTAGAAGCACTAATTTAGACCTCCAGATGTCGAGAATTTCTTTGTAACTGGAATTTACCAAATCCTTGCGAGAATCAACTATAACGAACGAGAGGCTTCCATAGAAATGACCATCAGGCGAATAATACTCATGGTTTATCTGATACGGTTTACAAGCCCCCACAAAAAGCCAATGCACCGGAGTTTCTTTTTTCTTCACGTTAGGACCGGCAACAGGGATGACAAACAGTTCATTCGTTCCTCTAACGGGGAGATCATCGTCAATAGAACCCCGAGATCCACTTCCACTATGACAAGCATCAGAAACTACGACGATTTTCCCCTCCGGGCCCACCTTTGCTCGCAAGCCATTGAGATACAAATTTAACTCGTCATCAAGTATGTGATTCTGCCCCTCATAGACCCCGGCCTCATATCTTTTCGCAGCATCAAACGGAACCCAAGCTTCGTCGTAATGGTCATCTTCATCTCCATCCAGATCGGTGACTTGCTGGCCATGACCGGAGAAATGAATGTAAACGACATCTCCTCTCTGTGCTTTTTCGCGAACATTATTGAGCGCAGCGACTATCGCTCCTTTGGTCGCCGCCTCATTGATTAGTGTTAAGATACTCTCCTCGGAAAAGCCTTGTTTGAGCAGAACTGGTAAAACAATATTGACATCATTGTCGCCATGAATTGTTGCCCATCCAGAATCGGCTGGATATTGGCCGATACCCACCAGCAGGGCGTAACGCGTTTGAGCTACCGAACCGGCAGCGATTGAGAGCATCAATAATATGAGTACGCAACGTCTCACAAGTAGCGTTTAGTGGCCCTCCAGAGGGTATTCCCACAAATTTAGCAAAAAGTGGTTGAAACTCAAACTAATCAAGGTTAATTTTGAAAAGGTTGGCGTTGAAGGTTAGAAAGAAAACTAGCGCCATTTATTCTGAGGAATAAGAGTCTCCTTTGGCCGGATTAGAACAATAATGGGTGATATCAAACATTAAGAGATAATGCAAACAAAGAAATATCGAGCATTATGAGGGAAGAGCCTATGGCAATTATAATCGGTGCCAAAATATCCACCTGTCCATATTGAGGACAGGTGGACAAAAGTGGACGAATAAAGAACAATAAATGGGATAATGGTCCCTCACTATGAGGAAGGTGGTAGGTATTCCAATATCCCCTCCACATGCAACCCAATAATAGCCTTCTTTCCCGCAGGCGACTCCAGGAAGGCCAGGCTCTCTTTGGAATCCTGGAATCCGTTTTCCGTGAGCGCAGTTGCGCAGCGGGTGCGCGTCAGTAAGGCGAAACGGGCCTCCTTGTCCGGATCTCCATCGGAATAATCCGTCCGGATCTTATGGCCCTGCAGATGCTTCTCGGCAGCGCGGTAGAGACAGTCGGCGAGACGGTCGCCGGCGGTCTGGCCGGGGGAAGTGTAGCAGCTCCAGCCGGTGGCGGTGTGCCACTGGCCATCGGAGCCGGCCGCATCGACATGGACGGAAACGAGGACCACATGGTCTTTGCCCAGACGGCGGCACCAGGCATTGACCCGGCGGACACGCTCGGAGAGCGGGATGTCTTCAAACTCGGTTACCATGACTTCGGCATCGTTGCCGAGCGCCTGAAGGCGGGCCACCACGGCCGCCGCGATTTCACGGGTGTACTGGTATTCGCGAAAGCGTCCGTCGGGACTGCATTTGCCGGGTGTGTTACGGCCATGACCGGGATCGATGAGGATTTTCAT
>JAEEGL017090310.1_pt1 | contig 18504 bp, 10 predicted proteins | sample 9134231 | NCBI WGS metagenome assembly JAEEGL01 (sample SAMN16246548, study PRJNA631951) | gut metagenome | biome: gut microbiome; feature: rumen; material: fiber-attached | host: Bos | place: Iran: Karaj | collected 2018-10 | reverse complement strand
CGGGGGCCAGCTTACGGAAGTCAGCAATAAACTCCGCCATCTTGTCTATGCTGCCCCAAAGCTCATTTCCGAGGGCAAACATACGGAATGACGGGTGATGGCCATACCATCGGAGGATGTTTTTCCCTTCCTTGTGGAGAAAGTTCATCAGCAACGAGTCCTTATCGTTGAAGCTGCCCCAGAAGGGGAGTTCCGGCTGTAGGATGATACCTAATTCATCGGCTGCTACGAAAGCTGCCTCCGGAGGGCACCATGAGTGGAATCGAACATGGTTGAGACCATAGTCGGCACATTTGCCAAGATAGTCTTTCCAAGACTTTACATCCATCGCTACATGACCTGTCAAAGGCCATACACAGGCATCGTGCTTGCCTCTCAGGAATATCTTGTGACCGTTGACATAGAAGTGTTGCCCTTTGATATGAAAATCCTTGAAGTTAGGATGAATCTGTTTTGTTGCTGGTAATGCTTGTGGCTGAGAGGTGGTAAGATAAATCTCACCAATTATACCATTCCAGTTGGTCTGAGTATCTTCTGTATATGCATGACTGCTGGCATAGATTTGTTCAGGAACACCACTACCGTTATCCACCATAATAGAAAGTTTGTGGCTACCGGTGGTGAGCGCTGACGAGAGATTATACACTTGGGGTGTAGATATGTCATCACTGCTACCCATGAGTTTCCCGTCTACATATACCTCTGATGGCTTGGTGCGCTCGAGGAACAGATATACGGGCATTCCTTTCCAGTCGGCAGGAATCTCAATCTCATGCTGATACCAAGCACGTCCTCGGTAGGAATAGCGGCGGGTAAGATGGGTGGTCTCGTCGTATTTGTTTACTAAGTCACCTTTCATATTTGTGTCTGTGGTGCCTGGCAATTCCATAGTTTCCGTCAGTCTGTCATCCGGCTGTACAGTATGCTGACGATCTAGAGTAAACATCCATTTTCCGCTGAGATCGATACGTTTCGGCTGATTGTCTGCCAGCGCATGCAGGCAGACCAGCATAAATAGTAGTATGGTAGTTTTTTTCATTTCTTATTACAATCTTTCCGTCTTCAGGCCTCGTATTCTGTCGGATCAGGGATGCCTGCTTCTGCGAGGGCTTCACGGCGCTCTACGCAGGTGCCGCATTTGCCACAATGCTTGTCGCCACCACGATAACAAGACCAGGTCTCGGCATAGTCGATACCAAGTTCCTTACCTCGTGCTGCAATCTGGCCTTTCGTCAGGTTGCAGTATGGTGACAGCAGGCGTACTCCATTGTATGTGCCGGCATTGGTAGCGGCATCGAAGGCCTCAACAAACTCAGGTCGGCAATCGGGATAGATTGTGTGATCACCTCCATGATTAGCCATCATGATATACTGCAGATCGTTGGACTCAGCTATTCCTGCAGCGATGGCGAGCATGATGCCATTGCGGAAGGGAACTACGGTGGATTTCATGTTCTCATCAGCATAGTTACCCTCAGGGATGGCTGCATCTCCAGCGAGGAGTGAGCTGCGGAAGTATCTGGACATAAATTCGAGGGGGATAACCACATGCCTGATGCCTAATCGCTCACAGTGTTTTTTCGCAAAGGGAATTTCTTTGGCGTTGTGGTTGCTGCCATAGTCGAAGGATATTGCCACAGCGATGCGATCCTTATAGTCATATAATAAGGTGGTGGAGTCCATTCCTCCGCTCAAAATCAGTATACAGTCTTTCATCTTTTTTACTATTTTGGCTGCAAAGATAATAAAAAAATTAAAAAGGTAAAAAAGTAAAAAGGTAAAAAGCGTTTACCAAAGTATTTTTTTGTATCTTTGCAGCATGAAACTGAAACAAATTATACTAACCGCTAGCCTGATATTGGCTCCAGTGACTTGTTTCTCGCAGGTTTGGAAGTATGTAGACCCTCGTATTGGAAGCGAGGGAGTTGGAAGAACGTTCCCTGGACCTTCGATGCCTTTTGGCATGTGTAAGCCAGGACCGGATTGTACTATAAAGCCTAATGCAGGCTGGGCTCCTATGCCAGAGGTGGTAACAGGCTTCTCGCAGACTCATGTCAGTGGAACGGGAGGAGGACAGAAATATGGAAATATCCTCATTCAACCTTTTAGTAGTGAGAGGTCAGAGGTGAGTGGTGAGAGAAATGACTATGAACAAAAACGCGTCTCAGAAGAATTTGAGCTTGGATATTATTCGACTACTTTCGAGAGTGATATCCGTACAGAGATAACGGCATCAGATAGATGCGCATTTTATAGGATTCATTATCCAGCAAAGGATATCTCTCACCTTTTAATTGATGCTACTCACTATCTAGGTAAGAATCCTATTCCTGATCGCAGAGAGCAACAGCAGTTTGTTGGTGGTGAGGTTGAGGTGGTCAATAATCATGAGGTAAGAGGATATACTCGTATTCGTGGAGGGTGGAATAACGGTGATGCTTATACGGTGTATTTCTGCCTCATAAGCGATAAAGCATTTGACCCCACCCCCAAAAGGGGCGGAGAAAGCCTGAGCCTCACATGGGGACAGGCACTCTGTGAGGTTAATATTAAGGTGGGAATATCGTATGTAAGTGAGCAGCAGGCGAAACGGAATATACCGGACTGTGATTTTGATACACAGCTTGGGCTATTAAGAGAAAGTTGGGAGAAGGTGCTGAGTCGTGTGCAGATTAGTGGTACAGAGGTTCAGAAACGAATGTTCTATACTGCCCTTTATCACACTATGATTATGCCAGTGGATAAGAGTGGAGAGAATCCAAAATGGACAGAAAAGCCCTACTATGATGACTATTACGCTATCTGGGACACTTATCGTTCTTCTTCGCCACTTATCACTTTGCTTGACCCTAAGCGAGAGGCAGATATTGTCAACTCTCTCCTGAATATCTACAAACGAGAGGGATACATGCCCGATGCCCGTAGTGGTGACTGCAACGGAAGAACCCAAGGTGGCTCAAATGCAGAGGTCGTTATTGCTGATGCTTTTGCAAAAGGTATTGAGGGTATCGATTATGACTATGCCCTTGAGGCGATGCTGAAAGATGCAGAAGTTGATCCTGGTGCTGATCACGAGAAACACGGACGAGGCGGACTGAAGGAATATCTTGAACTTGGATATATCCCATACGGCATCGATCGTGCAGGAACGAGGACTATCGAATACGCATACAATGATTACTGTATTGCTCTGGTTGCCAAAGGATTAGGACGTATGGATATCTATGACAGATATCTGAAGCAATCTCAGAGTTGGAGGAATCTCTGGCGTTCTGATTATGAGTGGGATGATGTGAAGGGATATATCATGCCAAAGGATGCACAAGGACGATGGCTCGACTCTGTGCCTTGGGGCAAATCTAAGGTGTATCATCCTCTGATACCTTATACCCCTATCACAAAGGTGGCTCCTTGGTATCTCCCTTGGTGGAGCACATTCTTCTACGAAGCTCTTTCGGCTGAATATTCGCTCAGTATCCCTCACGATGTGCCAGGACTCATCGAAGCCTGTGGAGGTGAGGAGACTTTCAGGAAACGACTTGATATGTTCTTTGATCGCAAGAGATATAATGTGGGCAATGAGCCTTCCTTCCTCACGCCTTGTCTGTATCATTGGATTGGAAGGCCTGACTTGACATCAGATCGTGTTCGTCAGATTATAACAGAGAACTATACTGACAAACCAGACGGATTGCCTGGCAACGACGATAGTGGAGCAATGTCTTCCTGGCTTGCTTTCCACATGATGGGACTATATCCTAATGCAGGTCAGAGCTACTATCTCCTGCATGCCCCGCTGATTCCAGAATGGACACTGCTATTATCTAACGGAAAGTCGATTCGAGGTATCATTAAGGGCAAAGGTACACATTTCGAGAAAGTGACGCTTAATGGCAAACTGTTAAGCGATGCCCGCCTTGAACACTCAGACCTGATGGGTGGGGGAGAACTGGTATTCTACTTATCCCCAAAGAGTAAGAAAGTAGCTAAAGAAATATTCCCAGCCTGGGAACAAAACCTTCCCACCTTGGGAACCAATTATTCCCAGCCTGGGAATGAAAAGACAGCCATAACCTTCACTCTCAATAAGCAGTATCGCACCTGGCCTTTGACTTATGGTTGGGTAGGAGATACGCTTATCGTCACTTGCAAGGAGGCTACATATAAAATCGCTCGTTCTATCGTGGAAAATGCTAACGGATTCTGTTGGGATATCCCCTCTGATGGCCTTGTCTATAAATCAAAAGGTACATTCGCCTTTATCTCCCGCAAAGCATTCAAGGACCTTAAGGAGAAAGGATATTTCATTTATGATTGCATCACCTGGCGAATAATAGACGAATCGGATGTCACCATACACGTTCAGGCAGATATCGATCGTACTGAGATGTGGATAAAACAAGACGACGACATGCCTCTTGTCTTGGAAATGCGAAATAATCCATTAGGAATAGACTGGAATATAGAGTAATGAAACGAATATCGACTATCTTAATCTTTCTGACATGGTGCATTGTGATGTATGCTAACCATACAGAGAGCAAGGGTCTTGCAAAGGCGGCCCTTGCAGAGATTGATGGACAAATTGCCCATTGGCAACGATTAGGTGATATAGAAAAAGAAGGCCTTGCACGATGGAAGAAAATAGTTACCCTTAAGAATTCTTCTATGACAAAGGAACTTGCCGATGAGGCTGAAATCCAGATGACGTGGTTTTATGGGCAAAGTCAATGGGATAACTATTACCGTACCTGGCAGCTTAAAGCAAATGCTTTATGTTCTATGGGTAAGTTGCAGTTAGCTTTGCATGAGACACAGCGTATGCTCGATGATGCCAAGAAACGAGAAAATACTTTAGGCCGTGCGATGGCATATAAACAGATTGGTGTCATCTATCTGAACATGAAACAGACAGAGCCGGCAGTAGATGCCCTTCAGCGCTATGCCGAACTGATGAAGGATGAAGACGACGATATCAGTTCGCTGAGCAATATCTATTATCGTATGGCAAAGGCCTATGACTATGACAAGGCATATGATCAGGAACTCAGGGTGACAGAGGAGTGGCTTGAGTTCCTTCATAAAAAGGTAGGAAAGTTAGAGAAGCCAGAGGTACACGAATGTTATAATGCCTGTTATCTGGCTCGTGCTGCTGCCTTCATAGGACAGAAAAAATTTGAGGATGCAAAAAGGGCTCTCGATACTGCCGGGCACCATGCCCATCTGGTTAAGACCTCACTTAGCTTACACCATTATTATAAGATGCAGGCCCGATTCTTTTTGGCATCTGGCGATGCTGCCAATGCTGTGCTATATACGGATAGCGTCAGTATGATGACAAAAGATAAGGACGATCACACCAGCGAAGTCAGGGCTCAGGCACTAATGATGTTGGGCAGGGGTGATGAAGCAGCTCGTATCTATCAGCGACTTTATCATGAAAAAGATTCTCTGTTCGGACGTGATGCCCGCCAGCATCTCGATGAGTTGAATACGCTGTTTCAGGTTGATGAACTGAAAATGGAACAGCAGCAATCAAAGTTCCTGTATATGGTTATTGCCGCCTCGTCTATTATGGTGGCTCTTCTGTTGTTGCTTCTTTATGGTTGGCGTACAGCTATCGGGCATAAGAAAGTGAGTGAAGAACTTCGAATTGCCAATGAGAAGGCGAAAGCATCGTCGAAGATGAAGACAGAGTTCGTTCGTAATATATCCCATGAGATTCGTACGCCACTAAATATCCTCTCTGGATTCACACAGATTCTTACAACACCTGGCATAGATCTGCCTGAAAGTGAGAAGGCCGACATACAAGAACGTGTGGAGGAGAACACAGATCGTATCACAAAACTTGTGGATCGTATGCTTGAGCTTAGCGATATCAGCAGTGAGGCTATCATTGAGCGAAGTGATAAAACGGATGTTAAGATGATTATGGAACAGGCAATAGTTCAGTCTGGAATCAGTCAGCACACCCTTCCTGAAAATGCTGACTCGAAAGTGAAGTTTGAGATCATCAGTAATCAGCCAACTGACTCTGTAGCACTTATTACAAATGAACTTTATGCTATTCGTGCTCTCTCACAGATACTGGAAAATGCAGTTAAGTTTACATACGAAGGTAGCATTACTCTCAAAACGGAGTATACTGAGAATCATTTACGTTTTATTGTTGAGGATACGGGTATCGGAATCTCTGCTGATCAGGCTGATCATGTCTTCGAGGAGTTCGTGCAACTCGACGATTTTGCCGATGGCACAGGTATAGGGTTGACTGTGGCTCGTTCCATAGCACAGCGTATGGGAGGCGATCTGTGGCTTGATACAAAATATACACAAGGCTCACGCTTTATATTTGAACTACTAAGAAAATAGAGATACAAGAAAGATATGAAAAATATGGTAAAGAAAAGTATGAATATGGTATTAAGGCGGGTAGCGATAATTTTACCTTTTTACCTTTTTACCTTTTTACCTTTACATGCCCAGTACGAGAAAATGGGTGGGGTATATTATGCTTATCCTGTAGAGTCTGGTGATGTCGTGCCTGATATAAAATCAGCCCCAGAGGGTTATGAGCCGTTCTATATCTCGCATTATGGGCGACATGGGTCTCGTTGGCTCACTAATGATAATAGGTATATCTGGGTGAATAAGCATTTCGAGGACCAGAAGAATCTTACGAAGTTGGGTAAGAGTGTTCGTAAGCGTTTGGCAAAGATATGGAAGGATGCCAAGGGAAATGGAGGAAAACTTACAGCCCTTGGAGCCAGACAGCATCGAGGTATTGCCAGCAGGATGTATCAAAACTTCCCCCAGCTTTTTACCTCCGATGCTGATATTACAGCTCATAGTAGTGTGGTTGGAAGATGTAGAAGCAGTATGTTGGCTTTCTTGGAGGCGCTAGGGAATCTGTCTGGTCACAAGGATCTGGAGTCTATCACCGATTCTGCTGATATGGCTTGGATTGCATATACCTCGCCAGAAGAAAAGGCCTTGGAGAATCGGACAGTCCTGCCTCTTAGGATTTCTACGGACAGGTTTATCAAAGCACTTTTTATCGATCCTTCGAAGGTTGATGATCCTGCGAAGCTGCTGATGGAACTCCATACGATAGCATCTGATATGCAGGATGTAGAACTCGATGTCTCTCTCTATGATATCTTCACTCCAGAGGAGTTTCAGGCTGTTTATGATAAGAATAATGAGAGTATGACGATTGTTCATGGCGACTTGATTCAGAATGAGGGTATCCCAGCCCGTAGTGCTCTCTCTCTCTGGCAAAGGATAGAGGCTGATGCTGATGCTGCGATTGCTTCTGGAAAGAAGGGAGCGGATTTGCGCTTTGGACACGACTCGAACCTATATCGCCTGTTGACACTTATAGGACTGGATCTGAGCGAAAAGAGCAAAGAAATAAATGGGAAGATTTGTGGAATCATGGATGAAATCCTTCCTATGGCAGCTAATCTCCAGATGATTTTCTATCGGAATGCACAGGGCGATGTGCTTGTGCAATTACTGCATAACGAGAAACCTGCGAAGATGGGTTATTCCCCTTCTCAGAATTTCTATCGTTGGGAAGAGCTGAAGCAAAAGGTTGCTGAGCGGATACATTATTATGAACACCTTCGGCAGCTGTGTGCTCTGAATACTATGGTGGGTACTGCACCTGCAAATACCAAGACTGCAGGGCTCTTCGGCAAAGGCTCAGAGGAACATGGACAGACGCTTCCTGCTGTTCTCTCACCTAATGGCCAGAACTTCTGGACTCCTCAGACTCGTGATACAGAGAAAAAATGTATAGCACCTTATTATTATACAGACTCGCTCTTTCAGGGCATTCGTAATAGCCATTGGATTGTAGGTGGTTGTACTCAGGATTACGGATCGTTTACCTTGGCGGCACTTGGTGGGAAACTGCGTCTGAAACCAGAGGAACGTGCTACTCCTTTCTCACACCAGACAGAGATATCCCATCCTCACTATTATGCAGTTCGTCTGCCTCAGGAGCATCTGAAGATAGAGGTTACAGGATTAAGTCATACGGCAATCTTCCGTATAACACCAGAACAGGATGGTCCTGTGCACATCGTCCTTAATCATAATAGCGATGAGGGCGAGGGATACTTGGAGATTGACTCTATGGACAAGATAATATATGGCTATAATCCTGCTCATCGTATCTATCAAGGATGGGGTGAGACAGCTGGTTTCAGTGGCCATTACTTGCTCCAGGCTTACGATAAAATCGAGGATTTTGGCTGTGATAGCCTTTGCGCATGGTTCACTTTCAATGGCAAGGCCAATGTGCCCATTATCCTCAAAGCTGCCACATCGTTTACTACAAAGTCAGGAACAGAACGCAACTTTGCCTTCGAGGCTGAGGCCCATACCTTTGACAGTATGATGAAGTTAGTCGCCTTACAATGGATAGAGCGTCTTCATGCCATCGATGTGGAGGATACTGATGTTGCCCGTGTGAATCAGTTCTATGGAGCATTATACCGTGCTTCTTTCCTTCCACGAGAGATGAGCGATGTTGATGGAGCATATCCTAGGTTTGCTGATGGCACTATCATTACCCCTCAACAATACAGAACCTATTATGGCGATTTTTCTATGTGGGACACTTATAGGGCTGTTCATCCGCTATATAATATCATCGCTCCAAAGCAATCTGCAGATATGATGCAGTCATTAGTTAAGATGTATGAAGAGGGTGGGTGGTTACCTATCTTCCCTTGCTGGAACTCCTATACAGCAGCAATGATTGGTGATCATTGTAGTGTGGTCTTGGCTGATGCTTATATCAAAGGAATCCGCGATTTCAACGCAGAAAAGGCCTATGAGGGTATGCGTAAGAACGCCTTTGAGACACCCGCCTCTTTTGAAGACTATAAGAACGGTATGGGACGCAGAGCTCTTGAGAGTTATCTGAAATATGGCTATATCCCCTTGGAGGATGGAGTGAAAGAAGCTTTCCATCAGGATGAACAGACATCTCGTACTCTCGAATATGCCTTCGACGACTTTGCTGTAGCTCAGATGGCAAAAGCGTTGGGAAAGACAGATGACTACAATCAGCTGATGACTCGTTCTGAGAACTGGCGAAATGTCATTAATCCAAAGACTGGCTATTGTGATGGTCGTCATGCTCCAAAGAAAATCTCAAAAAGGAAATATGATAATGGAAAGTTTGAGGATAATCTCGATTTTGTTCATCGTAAACCATATATCACAGAAGGAGCAACATGCCATTATACCTGGTATGTTCCTCAGAATGTCGAGGGGCTGATAGAGATGCTTGGTGGATCTGCGAAGTTTGAAGCAAAACTCGACTCGATGTTTACAGAGGGACGCTACTGGCATGGCAACGAACCTTGCCATCAGATAGCCTATTTGTACGATTTCATCGGGAAAAGAGATAAGACAATTGAGCGTGTGACCCATATCCTCGATACAGAATACAACGATACCCCAGGTGGTCTCTCTGGAAATGACGATGCTGGTCAGATGTCTGCTTGGTATGTGTTCTCTTCGATGGGATTCTATCCTGTTTGTCCTGTAACAGATAGGTATATGCTCTCTGCCCCAAGATTCCAGAAGGTGACTTTGAATCTCGAAGGTGGCAAGAAGTTTGTTATAACTCCTGAGTCATTACCTAAGGACAGGAACTACATAACTCACGATGAAATCGTGAAATAATCCTACTTGTAGATAAGTGTAGTAAGCATATTTGTGGCAAACAATTCGTTTGCCACTTTTTGTATGTCCTCAGCAGTAACTTTGTCTATGCTCTCATAGAGATGGGTGATATCCTTCTCCCAACCATAATGCAGAAAACTCTTTCCAAAGTCTAAGGCAAGCTGTTCACGATTATCGCATGCAATGGCAATCTGACCCTTCAGTTGACGCTTGGCATTACGAAGCTGGCTGGCACTTAATGGCTTCTGCATCATCTTATCGAGTTCGCGACGAACAAGCTTGAGGCATCTTTTGATATCATGAGAGTCACAACCAAAGTAGATACACCAGATGCCAGTATCGCTATAGCTCACCATCGTACTCTCAACGGTATAAACCAGACCATTACGTTCTCTAAGTGAAATATTGAGTCGTGCATTCATCCCAGGGCCACCTAATATATTATTAAGGAGGTAGAGTGGAATACGCATAGGATGATGGATATCGTAGGCACGAGTGCCGAGCATCACATGAGACTGATGGGTGCTGAGTTGGCGGACTATTAGTTGAGAGTTGAGAGTGTAGAGTTTAGAGTTCTTGCGTCCCTCTGGTAGCAAGCCAGCAGAGCTGGAGCGTGCTACCGCTCCGCAGGAGATTTCTGCAGCGGTAGCAAACTCTACATTCTCAACTCTACACTCTACACTATCTGTTCTACACTCTACACTCTTACAAATCTTTGCGAAGTCTACGTCTCCGTATGCAAAAAAGATGGCATTATTCGTGCGATAGTTGCGACGAACAAATCGAAGGGCGTCTTCAGTAGTGTAGGTACGAAGCTGTTCTGCGTTTCCAAGAATATTATGTCCTAGAGGATGTCCCTCGAAGATGATATTCTCGAAATCATCGTAGATAAGCTCTGCTGGAGAATCGTTATAACTCTCGATTTCATCGCAGATTACCTCTACTTCCTTTTCTATCTCGTGTTGTGGGTATTGGCTGTGGAATACGATATCTGTAAGGATATCCACAGCCTGTGAAAAGTGCTCCTTTGAAATGGCGGCATAGAATACTGTATCTTCCTTGTTGGTGAAGGCATTGAGTTCTCCACCAACACCCTCAAGGGCATTAATAATCTGAATGGCATTGCGGCGCTCAGTACCTTTGAAGGTCATGTGCTCACAGAAATGAGCAATACCTTCTTCGCCAGAAGACTCATTTCTGGTTCCTGCTGCTATCTGATAACCACAATATACCACCTGCGAAGGCGATGGCAGATGTATTATCCTCAGACCATTTTTGAGTGTATAAGTATTGTATTTCGTCATTTTGCGCGCAAAGTTACAAAAAAATACTCTGGTAAACGCTTTTTTACCTTTTTACTTTTTTTCCTTTTTACTTTTTTTATTATCTTTGCAGCACAAAATACAAAAACGATGAGAAAAGTAATAGGAATCGGCGAGACTGTTCTCGACATAATCTTTAAGAATGACCAGCCGGTAGGTGCAGTTCCTGGTGGCTCAGTTTTTAATGGTATTATCTCATTGGGACGTTCAGGTGTTTCTGCCTCATTTATCAGTGAGACGGGAAATGACCGTGTGGGTAAGCAAATCATATCCTTCCTCCAGAAGAATAACGTAAATTCAGAATATATCTACGTTTATCCAGAGTCAAAGTCACCTATCTCACTGGCTTTCCTCAATGATGATAATGATGCAGAGTATATCTTCTACAAGGATCATCCGCATGATCAGCTGGATTTTGTCTATCCTGACATCCAAAAAGACGATATCGTGATGTTTGGTTCTTACTATGCAGTCAATCCTGTGATTCGTCCTCAGATGGCGGCATTCTTAGATCATGCAAGAAACAAGGGTGCTATTATCTATTACGATGTAAATTTCCGTGCATCCCATCAACATGAGGTAATGAAGCTAACACCGAATCTCTTAGAGAACCTCGAGTATGCTGATATCGTTAGAGGTTCTTCTGAAGATTTTGATATCCTTTACAAGAAGACTGATGCAGACGCTATCTATCGTTCGCAGATATCATTTTATACCAAGAACTTTATCCTCACTGATAGCAGTAACCCTGTGGAATTGAGAGCTGAGGGAGGTATAAAGAAACAATATCCTGTTGAGAAAGCGGATACCGTAAGTACCATCGGAGCAGGCGATAACTTCAATGCCGGCTTTGTTTATGGTCTTATCAAATACGGTGTAACCCGTGAGATGATTATGACTGGAATCAGCGAGGAGTTATGGGATAAGATTATCGCCTGTGGACTGCAGTTCTCTGCCAATGTCTGCAAGAGTATTAATAATAGTGTTGATGCAGAGTTTGGACATAAGATGGCGAAAGAAATGAAAGAATATTAATTGGAAAATATCTAAAAACTATACAATTATGAAAGAAATCGTAGACAAAATCTACTACATCGGTGTTGACGATCTTGACATTGATTTGTTTGAGAGTCAGTATGTAGTGCCTGAGGGCATGAGCTATAATTCCTATCTCATTGAAGATGAGAAGATAGCTGTGTTGGATACTGCAGATCGTCGCAAGGGTGAAGAATGGAAGGCAAACCTGATGGCAGCACTGGGCGGGCGCCAGCCTGACTATCTGGTGGCTCACCATATGGAGCCAGACCATGCTGCACTCATTGCCTGGATGCTGGAGACCTATCCTGGCCTTCAACTTGTATGCAGCGCCCAAGCAGCGAAAATGCTGCCTAACTTCTTCGAGGGTTTTAACTTCGAAGGTCGTGTCATGATTGTCAAGGAGGGTGATAAGCTCTCTCTAGGCAGCCATGAACTTACTTTTATCGGAGCTCCGATGATACACTGGCCAGAGGTTATCATGAGTTACGACAGCTTGGACAAAGTAGTCTTCTCTGCTGATGCATTCGGCAAATTCGGTGCATTGGTTAATGAGACTGACGATTGGGCTTGTGAGGCACGTCGCTACTATTTTAATATCTGTGGAAAGTATGGTACCCAGGTACAGACGGTGATGAAGAAGTTGGCAGCAGTTGATGTTCAGGCCATCTGTCCGCTGCACGGTCCTGTGCTCAAGGGCGAACAGTTGGCTGATGCCGTCAAACTGTACGACACATGGAGTAAGTACGAGCCTGAGAGTGAAGGTATCCTGATTGCCTATGCCAGCATTCATGGTGGAACAGCTGTTGCTGCTGAGCGTCTGGGTGAGATTCTGCGCAAGAAGGGTGCTCCAAAAGTGGTAGTGAGCGACTTGAGCCGTGACGATATGGCCGAAGTCATTGAGGATGCTTTCCGTTATCCTACCATTGTGGTAGCTGCATCTAGCTATGATGCAGGCGTGTTCCCTGTGATGCACGACTTCCTCTATCATCTGCAGATCAAGAACTATCAGAAGCGTCGCTTCGGCATCATTGAGAACGGAAGCTGGGCACCTGCTGCAGGCAAGGTAATGCGTTCTATGATAGAGACGCTGAAGGACTGCGAAATTGTAGAGCCGATGGTTACCATCCGTTCTCGCATGAAGGCTGGCGATGAGGCCCTGCTGGAGCAGTTAGCCGATAGCCTTCTGTCATGAAATCGGAATAGACAAATTATAACAGACGGCTGATTTCTTTGATGGAATCGGCCGTTTTTATGTATTGTTGCCAATCCCCTCGAACCATTCCTTTGTCTTGCAGATCATCGAGCAATGCTATCAGATTATTCCAAAACCCCTTCATATTATAGAGGATAACCATCTTCTGGTGATAGCCAATTGTGGCTGAGGCCACAATGGTAAAGATCTCATCCAAGGTGCCAAGTCCGCCAGGCAAGGCGATGAACACGTCGCTCTGATCCTCCATCAGTTGTTTTCGGTCATGCAGGTTGTCGCAAGGTATTTCCACATCCACATAATCGCTGAGCCTCCCAGTCTTCTCTACTATCATTGGCACCACTCCGATGGTATGACCTCCGGCCTCTTTCGTCGCCTTGCCGATACACTCCATAAGCCCCTGATTCACTCCGCCATACACTATCGTGTGCCCATTCTCTGCTGCCCACTTTCCAAGTTCTTCCGTCATAGTGAAAAACTCTGGGTCAATCTGCTTGTTTGCAGAACAAAATACACATATCTTCATGTTTTTGATTCTTTTTTAGCAATCTGATTGCAAAGATAGTGTTTTTTATCTATAAAGTATAGAAAACAAGGAATTATTTATGTTTCTTGGGTTTCTGAGAAATTATTCGTATCTTTGCACCCAAGATGAAGACATTTGAAGAATTAGGCGTTAGCGGAGAGATTCGCAAAGCCATTGAGGAGTTGGGATTTGTACAGCCGATGCCTGTGCAGGAGGCAGTGATACCTTACCTTTTAGAGAACAAGAACGACGTGATAGCCCTTGCCCAGACAGGTACGGGTAAGACAGCAGCATTTGGTATCCCACTCTTGATGAGGATAGACACCTCAAATCGTAATGCGCAGGCCTTAGTGCTCTCGCCAACGAGAGAGCTATGCTTGCAGATTACTGACGACATCCGTGATTTCGCGAAATATATGGATGGAGTACATGTGGAGGCCGTATATGGTGGAGCATCGATAGAACCCCAGATGCGAGCACTCAAGAAAGGTGTGAATATCATCGTTGCTACTCCAGGACGACTCATAGACCTTAAGAATCGTGGTGTCGCAGACCTGACAAATGTGAGGAACATTGTGCTTGATGAGGCAGACGAGATGCTAAACATGGGATTCTCAGAGAATATCAGCGAGATTTTTGAGTCTATCAATGAGAACCATAGCACTCTGATGTTCTCTGCCACGATGAGTCGTGAGGTAGAGAAGGTAGCAAAGAAATATCTGCATGACTATCAGGAGATTGTTGTTGGTAGCCGTAATGAAGGTGCTGAGAACGTGAACCATATCTATTATATGGTGAATGCGAAAGACAAGTATCTGGCACTTAAGCGTATTGTCGACTACTATCCTCGTATTTTTGCTATCATCTTCTGTCGCACAAAGATTGAGACCCAGGAGATTGCAGATAAGCTTATCAAAGACGGATATAATGCAGAGTCTCTGCATGGAGACCTCTCTCAGCCCCAGCGAGACCTTACGATGCAGAAGTTCCGCCAGCATCTTACCCAGTTGCTTGTGGCAACAGACGTAGCAGCACGAGGCCTTGATGTGGATGACCTCACTCATGTGATAAACTTCGGATTGCCCGATGATATTGAGAATTATACCCATCGCTCTGGTCGTACAGGTCGTGCAGGAAAGAAGGGTACTTCGATATCTATTGTTCATAGCCGTGAGAAGTTCAAGATCCGTAATATCGAGAAGGAGATAGGTAAGAAGTTTGTTGAGGCAGAGATACCTTCGGCTGAAGAAATCTGCAAGAAGCAGCTTTACAAAGTGATGGATCAGATAGTAAAGACTGATGTTGATGACGAGGAGATAGCTCCTTTTATGCAGGATATCAGCCGCTACTTCGAGTATATTGATAAGGATGAGCTCATAAAGAAAATTGTATCTCTGGAGTTCGGTAAGTTCCTTGCATATTATGCTGAGGCACCAGAGATTGAGGCTGTTGTGCCTGACAAGAAGGAGAAACGACCTCAGAGCGACAAGCAGAAACTTCAGAACAAGGCACAGAAGGGCTATCGTCGTTTGTTTATAAATCTCGGTAAGCGTGACGGCTTCTATCCTGGAGAACTGATGCAGACGTTGAACCGTTTTGTGGGAGGTCGTCAGGAAGTGGGGCATATCGATTTGCTCGATACTATCTCATACTTTGAGGTTCCTGAAAAGGATGCAAAGAAAGTAATGATTCAGCTTTCTGGTATCAGATATAAAGGTCGTACAGTAAGGTGTAACGATGCTGATGAAGGAGGCAAGGCTGAAAAGCCAAAGCGTCAGAAGAAAGATGATTGGCGTAGTTTGATGAATAAAGTCCCTCGTGACCTCAGAGGTCCTGAGCCCGATTTCTCTGAAGAAGGCTGGGCCCTGCGCAAACCCCGCAAGAAGAAATAAATAGATTGCCTATGGATAAAATAAGTGCCACTTATCGCGTGATAAGTGGCACTTATTTTGTATTACTTGGCACTTAATCAGAATTACTTGGCGTTTATCTCCTTGATAAGGCGATCTGCTTTTCCCCATGACTCCATCATGTAGAGGACATAGCGGATATCTACGCCAATGCAACGGGCGAGCTGAGAATCGAAGAAGATATCTGAGCTGAGGCTGTCCCAGTTGCCATCGAAAGCAAGCCCAATGAGTTCGCCCTTGCCATTAAACATCGGAGAGCCAGAGTTTCCACCAGTGATGTCATTGTTTGAGAGGAAACAGAGATGCAGCTTGCCTGTACCTTTATCTGTATACTTTCCGAAGTCTTTCTTTGAGAGCAGCTCTTTCATGATTGGCTCTGCCTCGTAGTCGATGACTCCATTCTCGCCTTTTTCCATCTTCTCAACGATGCTCTCAGCTGTGGTGTAATAGCCAGAAGGCTTGCCACCAAGGAGATATTCGCCTACCTGACCATAGCTCAGACGCATAGTCATATTGGCATCGCTGTAGTTAGGCATGTCTTCCTCCATACGGAGCTTGGCAGCACAGAGATAACGCTCCTGGATATCTATGCTGTCGTAAGAAGCCATCAGGTCAGCACGAATCTCGCCTAATATCTCGATGAGATCCTGGCCATAGATTACGCCTGGGTCTTTGTGATAACCCTTCTTGTTGACATAGATCTTCTTGCCGTTTTTCATCAGCTGCGACTTCTTGAAGAGATAATTCACATATTTCTGATAGTCGCCACCAAACTTTTTATCGATAGTCTGATAGAAATCAGGCAGATACTTCGCTTCTGTCACCTGCTCACGATAGTGCTTCATCAGAGCAGCCAGAACCTCGCGATCGAGATTGAGATCCCATGTGTCGCTATTATCCTTGAAGTCGATATACTGCTTCTTAGGATTCTTCTCATCGCCCTTCAGATGGATACCGTTCTGGACTCTCATGGCCCTACGGCTCATCTCATCGTTGTTTCTGAACGTCTCGCCGAAATACATCATTGCCCTCATGGCATTAAAACGCTGCTTATACAGACGTTCAAGCTTGTTGAAATCGAGCTGACCTTTCAGGAAACCTGTAGAGTCCTGCCACTGACGGATCTTTGCCTCAAAGGCTGCCTTCTGCTGGATAAGTCCGATGGAATCGATACATTTGTTCATTCCAATAGAGTTTTTCCAGTAGTTTGAGCTCTGGGCATACTTAGAATCATACTTGATACGGACAGCTTCTGAGGCACGCATATGACGAATCATAATGTTCTGCTTAACCTCGCGAGTGAGATAACGTGGTTTGTTCTGGGCATCGCGACGCTCAAGGATACCATAGCTCGACAGATAGCGGCTTGTGCTTCCTGGATAGCCGATAGTCATTGAGAATGAGCCTGGCTGGTATCCCTGAAGAGATACCTGTGCCCACTTCTTTGGATGCATGGGGACATTGTCCTTCGAATACTTCGCAGGGCCTCCTGTCTTTGGATCTACATAGATGCGGAATACAGAGAAATCGCAAGTCTGACGAGGCCACATCCAGTTGTCGGTCTCGCCTCCGAACTTACCCATCGACTTTGGAAGAGCAAATACAAGACGTACATCCTCATAGTCGCGATAGGTGGTGAGATAGTATTTGTTTCCCTCGTAGTATGGCTTCAGCTCTGCACGAAGGGTAGAGTCCTGCTTACGTATCTGTTTTTGGAAAACATTTTCCAAAGAGTCGATGAAATGGCCTCTTTTGCCTTCTGAGAGTTTGCTGAGGCCGAGACTATCAAGCTGTTTTGTGACATCTTTTTGCTCTACCATGAAGCTTACGAAGAGATTCTTGTTTGGCAGTTCTTCCTCGTAGCTGTTGGAAACAAAGCCGTTGAGCATATAGTCGTGCTCAACTGTTGAGTGACTTCTGATAGCCTCGAAGCCGCAATGGTGGTTAGTAAACACCAGTCCGTCTGGCGATACCACTACTCCTGAGCAGAAGCCTCCAAAGAGCACTACGCAGTTCTTTACAGCGTCATCGCCCTCATAGAGAGCACCATAAGGCAGCTCGTAATTCTCCAGCTTCATCTGCTCATAGACGGCATTCGGCAGGTTATACAGAGTCCACATGCCTTCATCGGCGTGAGCCAGATTTACTAGGCTAACTAGGGATACTAGGGATACTAGGATTCTTTTCATACTATTATTATTTTTTGAATTTCTTTCCGATTATGGGTATTTTGCTTAGTGGGAGGTCACGCTTGATGATGATTGCAAGGAATGTCAGGATGAGTAAGGTGTTTACTGCGAGTGAGAGCCATATAGGCAAATCCTCTCTGAGATACATCATTATTGCGAAGGAGAAGCCTGCAAAGATAACGTAGAAGGCGATGTCTTTCAGGGGATAGTTGAGCGGATAGTGTTCCTGTCCGATGAAATAGGATGCCACCATTGCAACACCGTATCCTGCGAATCCTCCCCATGCGCAAGCTACAAAGCCGTACTTTGGCACAAAAATCAGGTTTACTGCTATCAGCACCAGGCATCCAAGACCAGAGAACCACGCTCCCCAGATGGTCTTGTCGATAATCTTATACCAGAACGACAGGTTGAAGTACATACCCATCATTATCTCTGCTGCCATCACGATAGGCACCACACGGAGGCCACTCCAGTAGTCTTCTCCGATGAGGAACTTCAGGATGTCGAGATATCCCACAACCATCAGGAATGCCAGCATGGTAAAGATTATAAAGTATTTCATCGCCTGCTCGTACATCTCGTGCTGGTCTTTATCCTT
>JAEEGL015696829.1_pt1 | contig 18504 bp, 11 predicted proteins | sample 9134231 | NCBI WGS metagenome assembly JAEEGL01 (sample SAMN16246548, study PRJNA631951) | gut metagenome | biome: gut microbiome; feature: rumen; material: fiber-attached | host: Bos | place: Iran: Karaj | collected 2018-10 | reverse complement strand
GTCATTTCCATGACTTCCAGAAGGTTTTCCCTTATCATGCGCCTGGGAGTGGAGTTTATGGCTGCATTTCCCGGTGGCTGATCAAGCCCCGGTTTGGTAACGCGGCCCACACCCTTACCTCCGTCAATGTCGACCTTTCCCGGTTCATCCGTCATGGTAACCCTGGAATACACCAGCGCGCCATGGGTCACGTCCGGATCATCGCCGCTGTCTTTACGGATGGCGCAGGTTACGCTGTCCTTTTCAATTGTAATGTCCTCGACTTCAAGGTCAAGCTCTATGCCCTTAGGGGTCAGGAGTTTGATATGGTCCAGGCGGCGGCCGGTAAGGAGCATGATGGATGCGGCCTTTGACGCGGCCGCCGCGCAGCTCCCCGTGGTGTAGCCCAGACGCAGTTCCTTGCCGTCTACGGTTACGAATTCTTTCATTTTCTCAGATTTTTATCTCTTTATCTTGTACAGCAAAGCGTTGATAATGGCGGCTGCGACGTTGGATCCGCCCTTTCTTCCCCGGGCGACTATATAAGGTATATCGTCAACCATTATCAATTCTTTGGATTCCACTACATTTACGAAACCTACAGGCACTCCCACCACCAATGCGGGCTTAAGTTCACCGGTCCCGATCATCTCATGGATGCGGATCAGGGCCGTAGGAGCGTTTCCTATGGCAAAGATCACAGGTTTATCCAGTTTAGCAGCCTTTTCCATGGATACGATGGCTCTGGTGACCCCTCTTTCCCTGGCTTCAGCCGCCACGTCGGGATCAGCCATGAAGCAGTGGACCTCTCCTCCAAGAGAAGCCAGGATGGTCTTGTTTATGCCTGCCTTGGCCATATTTGTATCCGTCACTATGTCGCAGCCGGCTCTCAAAGCCTCCAGAGCCTTCTCTACGGCTCCCTCGCTGAACTTCAGATTGTCTGCATAGTCGAAGTCTGCAGAAGTGTGGATCACGCGCTTTATGATGCTTTCCTGCTCCTCAGGGAACTTCCTGTCCCCCAGGATCTCGGTGATGATCTCAAAGCTTCTTTTCTCTATGTCCATGGGTTTAATATTTTCTATCATATCTCTCTCCTTATATGCTGATATACCGGGGGCTCACCCCTGCCTTCAGGCTTCAGATCCCTGATATTTCCTGCAGGCCTCGAGGAAATTAAGAGCCATCTCAGGATCCGTCCAGAAGTTGAAGTGCGGGAAACCCGCGTAGAGGGTCTCTTCCGCAACAGCTGCCTGCCAGGTCCTGCCGTTACGTTTAGTAGCTGTAAAGTCAGAGCCGTTATCCGTGCAGTCCCAGTGATGGAACTCATGGGCGGATATCTCATGGCCCTCTCTCATGAGCATGTTATCCTTGTTGGCCTTTATCTTCACATATCCGAAACGCATGAGTTTGCTCTGATCGCTGCACTTTCCGGGAAGAACTCCTGCCATGGGATGATCTCCGATAGCCTCAGTCAGGTACATGAAGCCTCCGCATTCGGCGATGGTTGGAAGTCCGCCCTGAACAGCCTCTTTTATGCTCTTTCTCATGGATGTATTTCCGCTAAGTATCTCACAGTAAAGCTCAGGATATCCTCCTCCCAGATAAAGCCCTGACAGCCCCTCAGGAAGCTTCTCATCTTCCAAAGGACTGAAGTCCACAAGCTCTGCTCCCATGCGTGTGAGGAGTTTAAGGCTGTCCTCATAGTAGAAGCAGAATGCCCTATCTCTCGCCACACCGATCTTAAGAGGCGAAACGAGGCCTTCCAAAGTTCTGATCTCCGGTTCCTCATAAGTGAGGTCCTCAGCAGATGCTGCTATCTCCTCTATTCCCTCGAGATCCAGACTCTTAAGAGCCTGTTCCTTAAGGCGAAGGAGCTTGTCGTTGAGATCCTCGATCTCAGCGGCAGTCACAAGTCCCAGATGCCTGCTCTCTATGGAACAGTCCTTCATGCGGGGCATGAATCCCAGGGGCCTGATCTCTCCTCCGAACTCAGTCTCCATGACTTCTTTCAGAACTCCATAGGTGGATTCCGTGCAGTTGTTCAGAATGACTCCTCTGATGCCGCTGTCAGGTCTGAACTCCCTGAAGCCCTTGATGGTGGCCATGACAGAAAGGGCAGCCCCCTGGGCGTTCACGATGAGGATCACAGGAGTATCCGTCACCCTGGCCACGTGATAGGAACTGGCTTCGGTGGAATCTATGCCCAGTCCGTCATAATAGCCCATGACGCCCTCGATGACAGCAATATCTCCCTGCTCAGCATTCTCTTTCAGCAGATATCTGGCTGTATTATCATCAAAAAAATACAGATCCAGATTTGTTGAAGGCATACCGAGGACGCTTGCGTGGAACATGGTATCGATGTAATCCGGTCCGCACTTAAGAGATGTGGGCTTCCTGCCCCTCTCCCTCAAGGCCTCAAGTATGGCGCATGTTATGGTGGTCTTGCCGGAACCGCTTCCGGCAGCCCCTATCAAAATCCTGGGTATCTGTCTGATCATTTTTTCATCGGTACCGGCCGGGCCGGTTCAAACAAAAGATAAAGCCGCACTTCTGTGCGGCCGTTTTTGCACATATATAAAGACCTTATTCCGGTAAGTCCGACCGGTCAGGTTTTGCGGCTGAGCAGGTCTCCTGGCTCCCGGTCTCATCCGGTCACAGTGGCGGCTCCGCTCCGGCTTTTACCGGATTCCCTATTCTCCCTCTTATCAGGCCTCTGAGCCTTCTGCATAAGGGCACTCACCCGCTATTAAGTCTCCTGCAAAATCATACGATTTTTGGCCGTGATTGTCAAGTTTAACCGAACTTGAGAGGAAATCGGAAGAAAGACCTCAGATGACAGTTTTTTGCGAAAAAATATTTTATAAATAACCATAATATGGTATAATAATTAAAGATATAGATTTATCAGAAAGGAGAACCACTATGAAACCCGGTGAAATATTATTTTTGAACAGAAATGAAGTGGCTGAGCTTATCTCTCCGGAAGAAGTTCTGGAACTTACCGAAAAAGCTCTTGTGGAGTTTTCCTTGGGGAATGCCATCAATCCAAGTAAACTGATCCTCCCCACCAATCCTTATCATAACGGGCATATCAATTCCATGCCCTCATATATGCAGTACGGCGATGTAGCCGGAGTAAAGATAGTATCCGTATATAACGACAACAAAAAGAAGTACGGACTGCCCACCACCATCGGAACCATAATCCTCTATGATCCCGAGACCGGCATGCCCAAGTGTATCATGGACGGTACTCATATCACCGACCTGCGTACGGGAGCCGTAAGCGGCGTAAACGCCAAGTACCTGGCCCGCAAGGATTCCGAGACCCTGGCCATCATCGGCGCAGGTGTCACAGGCTATACCAGCATGCAGATGATCCTCCTGGCCTGTCCCAATATCAAAGAAGTCGTAGTCTGCAACCGCACCCCGGAGCGCCGCGAGAACTTCATCAAGAAGGCGCAGGCAGCCTATCCTGACCTTAAGTTCCGCGGTCTGGAAGATCACAGAGTGGCCTTAAGGGAATGTGATATCGTGGTATATGCCACCACCGGAGACGTTCCCCTTGTGGAATACGGCGAACCCGCTCCCGGTGTTACAGTCATCACCGTCTGCGAATTCCTGACCAAAAAAGCCATCTGGCACTTCGATCACTGGTTTGCAGACTTTGCTGAATGTGCCATCGAGAGATACAACGACGGCGGCCGCATGGGCGCCGAGATCCTGGGCTTCGAGTGGGAAGACCTGGATCTGGACGATATCTCCGGAGAGATCGGCGACGTCATCACAGGCAAGCTTGCAGGACGTACCGACGATGAAGAAAAGATCCTGGCCGGAGCTGTAGGCATCAGCGTTGAAGACGTGATCTGCGCTGAGCACGTATTCAAGAGAGCCATGGAGCAAGGTAAAGGAATCTTCCTGGATCTCCAGAATCTGTAAGTACCCTGATCAATTGAAATAAAAAACGGAGCAGTAAACTTCTGCTCCGCTTTTATTTTTGTCCGGTCTTATTATTTATAGTCGTTTCTCGAGAAAAGGAAGGCTTTGCCGTTCTCCTCGAGTTTCACGCAGTTTTCGAAGGCTGTGTCCAGATCCGCCCCAACGGCAGCCATGCCGTGATGGGACATGATGACTCCGAAATTATCGCCCAGCGCATCGGCTGTGTTTTTCGAAAGCTTGTCTGAGCCGGGAAGTCCGTAAGCTGCCAGCGCCACATTGGCCCCGAAGATGTCCTGATACTCTTTGAGTACCGGCATGTCCTCCTCTGCTGCCGCAAAGACGCTGAGATACTTGGAATGAGTATGTACCACGGCTTTGACGTCGGGTCTTCTCTTGTAGATCTCCGCGTGGAGGCCTTTCTCGGAAGTGGGCTTGATGCTTCCCTCATGCTTCATGGTGGTGATATCCACCTTGACCATGTCGTCGGGAGTCAGTCTGAGATAGTCCAGCCCCGATGGCGTAACCAGCATGTATTTATCATCCAGTCTCACGGAAATGTTTCCCCAGGTTCCCTGGACCAGACCGGTCCTGACTAAACGGATGCCGCAGTCCACCAAAGCCTGCCTGAGCTCTGCTTCCTCAGGGCTGTATGCCGGTTTCTCTGCTGCCGTGTTGCAGGCGGTGGCTTCATCAAAGTCCCCTTTGGCCTCCTCTTCCCTGACCTTAGCCTCCTGCCTGGAGTACTTTTGGATGTAGACCCTGCGCATGAGGGCTGCTTCTATCTTGTTCAGGGGCTTGGCTCCGCCGATCCTGTCGGCCAGGACCGTGACTTCAGCGTTTTTTTCCAGGACCGTCATGGCCGTTATGGCTTCAAAAAGATTTCGTCCCAGGGTCACGGTGTATCCCTGGCCGGCCCCGCTTTCTTCAAGAGATGTCAGGACCAGACAGCCCACGTTGGATCTGAGGGCCTTCATGAGGGATCTGCCGTTGGCCGTGGCTGTTCTCCTTCCGTCGGCTATCTTCACCGAGGGCCCGATGATCTGAGCCATGTCATCCAGACTGGCCTGAAAGCCTCTGCCCTCCCTGAGACAGATCTGAGCATAAGGAGTCTGAGAATAGATCATGGCCTTCATGTCCCTCTGCGGCACCGGAAGTTTGGGAAGACTGACTTCCACCATATCCTCCGGCTTAAGGTCGCTCAGGTCCGCTCCGTCTACCGTGGCAAAGATGCCCTCTTCCGTCTCCAGGACCATTTTAGCGTGTTCCCCCACGGAGTACTCCTGAGAAGTAAGGAGCCTGCCGTATTTCTGCATTATTTCGAAAACATCTGTCATCTCGTCACCTCTGATCCTCTCCCTTGAAGCGCTTGCCGTTGGCTTTGATATATACGTCTTTCAACGAATTGTAGATGTCTTTGTACGAATCGAAGAGTTCGTCGTAGATCTCCTTGTTGGATGGATCCGGCTCATAGGAGCGCTCGGTCTGAACGAAATCCTTGGCAGCTTCGAAGCCCGGGAGCTCTCCCAGACCTATGAGAGCCACGATGGCAGCTCCCACTGCTCCGGCGTTTCTGGGATCCTTGACCACATCGAAGGACCTGCCTGTAATGTCTGCTATGATCTGCATCCAGCAGTCGTCAAGGGCTCCGCCTCCGATGATCCTGAAGTTGTTGCAGTCGAAACCGTAATCTTCCTCGTAGTTCTCCATGATCCAGCGGAGATTGTAGCCGATGCCCTCATAGACAGCCCTCATAAGGTGCTCCCTTGTGTGGACCATGCTTATGTTAAAAAGCGTGGCTCTCGTGGTCGTTGATGACACAGGGCATCTCTCTCCCAGCATCCATGGCGTGCAGATCAGATGGTCAGATCCCGGCGGGATCTTTCTGATGACCTCGTCCATGTAGTCAAAGATTTTGTCCTCAAGTTCTTCTTTCTCTTTTCCAAAAAACTGTTCCTGGAGCCACTGGATGTTGGCGCCGGCGGATTCCGTGATCCCGGCGATGAGGTTCATCTCAGGATCAGCGCTCTGAATGGCCGCTGCCCCGTGCATGAACTTGTCATGGGTGCGGCTGGCCGCCGCCACCCAGGCCGAAGTCCCCAGATAGATGTGAACATCTCCGTCATCGCACATACCGGATCCGACGGCGGCGGCCTGGACATCATCGCAGCCGCCCAGAACAGGGATTCCCGGTTCCAGGTCCATGTCGGCGGCTGCCCTGTTGGTCAGGACGCCCACTATATCCGTACTCTTCACAAGAGGCGGCAGTTTTTTCATATTTACTCCCGCCAGCCTCATTACAGCCAGCCAGTCCTTTTTCTTAAGATCCAGACCATAGGATGAGGCTCCGGAAAGCTCCGTCACCATCTTGCCTGTCAGTCTGAACTTCAGGTAGCCGTTGACATCCAGGATCTTATAGGTCTTCTTGTAGATCTCCCTGCGTTCTTCTTTGAGCCAGAGGATCTTGGGGATGCAGTCCTTACCCATGACGGGCGTGCCGGCCACAAGGGTGAAGATCCCCTTACCTCCTAATTTCTTCATGAGTTTCTGGGCCTGCTTCTCGGCACGCCCGTCCACCCAGGTTATGTTGTTATAGAGAGGCTTGCCTTCCTTGTCCACCGGGATGACTCCCTGGGCCTGGGTGCTGAAGACTATGCCTCCTATCTCCTGAGGGCTGACTCCTGTCTTCTTCACGAGGACGCGGGTAGCCTTGGCCACAGCCTGGTAGTAATCCTCCGGATCCTGCTCTACCCAGGCAGGCTCAGGATAGTATGTTGGATAAGGCTCTACGGCCGTATCTACGATGTTTCCCTTATAATCCACCAGAACAGCCTTATCTGAACTTGTGCCCATGTCATGAGCTATTATGTATTTCTTCATATCAGTCATATGTACACCTTCCTCCGGAACAACATATCATTCTGCACACTTGGAGGTCTTTACCACCTGTGCAAAAACTCTGTCGAAACGATCCAATGCTTCATCGATTATTTCGTCGGTATCGGCCATGGAGGTATAGAGTCTGCTTCCTGCCAGGGTCACTATGCCATTGGCCATATAGGCGGCTCCCATGCGCTCCATGGAATCCTTTCTCTCATACATCATGGCCTTGTTTCTGAGAAGGCCGATGGCCGACTTGGCCAGATTGAATGAGGAGAAATCAAAGCTCATGGCGCCGGTGCACTCCAGGTGGACGATGCTTCCCTGGTTGTAGACTACGAATGGAAGGCCGCGCCTGTTGACGCTCTCCTTCAGGCCGTCTGCCAGTCTGTCGCCGGCGCGGCCTGCGATCTCGCAGGCATTGGTCCTGGCGATCTCTTTGATGGCTGTGTATCCTGCAAGGGCTGACAGAGGGTTTGCTGCCAGGGTGCCTCCCACGTAGGCTCTGTGTTTGCCCGTGGCGAGGCCGGCGGCCATCAGCTGTGCGTATTCGCGTTTTCCTCCCACGCCGCCGGCCTGGGGGTATCCTCCCGCTACGATCTTACCGAAGACCGTGAGATCAGGCTCGACGCCGAAGTATCCTTGAGCTCCGCTGAGAGCCACACGGAAGCCGGTGACTACTTCGTCGAAGATCAGGAGAGCGCCGTATTTGGTGCAGAGTTCACGAACTCCCTTGTTATATTCTTTTGCAACAGGCCTGGTGCCTGATTCGGGTCCTACGGGCTCTATGAGGACTCCCGCGGTACCTCCCCTCATGCGGTTCCACTTGAGCATGTGCTCCAGCATTTCCAGGTCGTTGGGTCTTACTTCGTCAGTTTTGGAATAGGCGCTTCCGGGGATACCGTGGGATTCCAGGAAGCCTCTGCTTCCGGGGATCTTAAGCCCGTATACCATCTGATCGGACCAGCCGTGATAAGCGCCTCCGATCTTGATGATGCGCTTTTTGCCTGTGGCGATCCTGGCGATACGCTGGGCCGCCATGACGGACTCGGTGCCGGAGCCCAGCATTCTGAACATTTCCACTGCCGGCATGTGCTTGTTGATCTCCTTGGCAATGAGAAGCTCAGCCTCATGGAGAAGTCCCGTAACAGGGCCGCAGTTTTCCAGCAGTTCGAAGACTGCCTTCCTCACGGGTTCATAATTGCTTCCCAGAATGGTGGGTCCGCCTGCCTGAAGGAAGTCGATGTATTCATTGCCATCCTCGTCGTAGAGATAGGCTCCCGAAGCTTTGGCAAAGGCCACGGGGAAAGGCTTGTTAAAGGCCAGGTTGTGCTGGACGCCGCCGGGGATATAGTTCTTTGCCTCTTCATATATCTCCCTGGAGCGTTTGCACTTCTCATCATAGTATCTGAGGACCTGGTTTTCATAGTAATCATCGTTTACTTCCCAGATGGGCTCTTCTGTTAATTTTTTGAGTTTGGAGTTGATCTCATTGGGATCGTCCCACCTGCTGATTCCGCAGTTTATCATTCGAATTACCTCCCTGTTATCTGAGAGACGAGCTTATGGAACTTAGCCTTAAGCTCCTCTCCGTTGAATTCAAGATCATTTACATGGCCGTGGTTCACCAGGCTGTAATAGATGCCCTCCACCACGATGGCTTTGTCCTCCGGGTCTTCAAAGCCTTCATCTTCAAGGGCTTTCAAAGTCATTTCCTCTACCATTTTCACGGGGCTCTCTCCGTTCTTCTCCGTTATGGCGTTAAGGATGAGGAAACTGGTAAGAGCAGGATAATTTACCGTATCCTCCATGAGTTTGTCATAGAGGCTGTAAAGCAGCTCCATACCCTTGAGATTCATGGATTCGCAGTGTTCCTTAAGGTCAACCATCTCCTGAGCTACCAGTGCGATGATCAGGTCGTTCAGGCTGCTGAAGTGGTTGAATACCGTGGTCCTGCACATTTCTGCGCTGTCGGCGATCATCTGGAAAGTCACGCCCTCCGGACCCTTCTCCTCGAAGAGGACCTTGGCGGCATGCATGATCTTCATTCTGCTCCTCTCCCTCTTGGTGAGTTTTTTGACCTTGGGGGCTGCGGGTCTTCCCGGCCTCTTTCTGGTCTGGATATTTTCTTCTGCGGTCGCTGTCCCGGGTGTCATATCCTTATTTATCATTTTCTGTCTCCTTCTGTTTCTGAGCTCGTTTATTGGTATTCATGGTGCCTCTGAAAACAAAGAACCTGTCATAGAGGAACTCCGTGGTCAGATTTACTGCCATGGTGCCGAAAAGCACTATGTATTCATTCCATCCGGCCTTGGTAAGAGCTGCTCCCCACCAGGTAGAAAGCGGTGTGAAGACAAGATAGAAACAAGCTACCTTCAGCATGGCCAGAGGCACGTTGTTGGCTGATTTAAAAGTAAATTCCCTGTTGAGGGTAAAATTCCAAAGCACTGACAGAATGAGGGCTGTCAGATAGCAAGGTGTGTAGGGTAAGTGAAAGACCTCATTGAGCAGCGTAAAGGAAAGAGTCTCAATGATGCCTGCAGAAATGGAAAACAGCGTGAACTTGATTACCTGCGCTGTGTTTTCTTTCCTCGAGAGGTGCTGATCGACTCCCCGGAAATCTTCCTTCTGTCTATTGTTATCTGCCATGGGAAGCTCCTTTCAAAAATGTACTTGTGTTTGTTTTTATACTGTAGTACAATTATCTCACAGTTTATCGATTTAGTCAATTAAAAAGTGCATATTGATTTCATTTTTATGGTATAATATGCATATATCTTCCAAGGAGGACAAAAACATGTGGACTAAAGATAAGATACATCAGCTGGTCACAGACCAGAAAAAATATTTCAGGACCAACGAAACTCTTGATCTTGACTGGAGGATCCTGCAGCTCAGGCGTTTAAAGACCGCCATCGGAGTCTACGAAAAAGACCTGATCAAGGCTCTCGTTGAAGACCTGGGACGTTCTGAAGCCGAAGCCTATCTTGCGGATATCGGAAGCGTCATCATGGAAATCAACGAGACCATAAGAGGTCTCAAGCGCTGGGCGCGGCCCGAAGTGCATTTAAGCGGTCCTGCCTGCTTCCCCAGCATCTTCACTCACGTATATAAGATGCCCTACGGAACCACCCTCATAATCAGTCCTTTCAACTTCCCCGTCATGCTTTCCCTGGGACCTTTGGCAGCAGCCATGGCCGGCGGAAACACGGCGGTGATCAAGGCAAGCTCCAAGTCGCCGGCCACCACCCGCGCCCTTCAGAGGATCCTGGCTGAGACCTTCCCTCCTGAATACATAACCGTTGTTGACGGAGGTCATGACACGGCAGATCTTCTCCTCGAAGAACGCTTCGACAAGATATTCTACACCGGATCTCCCAGGGTAGGCTCTCACGTCATGGAGATGGCCTCTCACAACCTGACGCCGGTGGCTCTTGAACTGGGCGGCGAGACAGGAAACTGGGCTATAGTAAGAAAGGACGCGGACATCTTCGATGCAGCCCGCAAGATCGCCTTTTTCAAGATCATGAACAGCGGACAGATCTGCATCAACGTCAACCAGGTAGCTGTTGAAGAATCCATCTATGAGGATTTCGTCGAAGAACTGAAATATGAGATCACCCGTCAGATCGGTGAAGATCCTCTCAATAATCCTGAATACCCTCACCTCATAAGCCGCGATGCTTATGAGAAGTGCGCATCCCAGGCTGCCCGCTTCAGCGAGACTCCTGAGACCGATGAAGATGGAAAGCCCACAGGTCCCTCCATCCTCCACGGAGGACATGGAGATCCGGCTACCCTGAGATTCGAGCCAACCATCATAGGTCCTGTGGACATTGAGGACGAAATCGTTTTGCACGAACTCTTCTGCCCTCTCCTTCCCATCGTGACCTATAAGGAAGATGAGGAAAACGCCCTCCTGGATGTCATCGCTTCCCGCGAGCACGGCCTGGCCCTCTACGTCTTCACCAAGGACAAAAAGCGCGCCCGCCACATCATGACCACCCAGCAATACGGCGGTGGCTGCATCAATGAAGTATGTCTCCACCTCATGGTCAAAGGAGTTCCCTTCAATGGCACCGGCCACTCAGGTATCGGCGCCTACCACGGCGAATGGGGCTTCAGGGAATTCACCCACCCCCAGACGGTCCTCACAGGCTCCACCCGCTTCAATCTTCCTCTCAGAGAACACCCTTATACGGGTCCTGAGGGCAACTGGAAGATGAAAGCTCTGAAGCTCTTCCAGCGTTAAATGATCTTTTTCACCAAATGCAAAAACCCCGCGGCAGGCCGCGGGGTTTCAACTTGTTTAGGTCTTATTTCACTGTGACTTTTATCCTTTTGTATAATCCATTCTGTGCATATACATATACGTAGCAGGTGCCTTTCTTGATTCCCTTGATCAGGCCTTTGGTGCTCACGGTCGCTATCTTCTTGTTGGTGGATTCATAGCGGATACCAACGTGATTCTTCACCTTGATCTTTTTGGAAGCTACTGTGACCTTAGCGCCAAGTTTGAAGGTCTTCTTCACCTTGATGCTTACTCTGTCTTTCTTAGCCTTGGTGGTCACCGCCTTGTTATTTCCGTACTTGGTGCCTGAAGTTGCTATATGTATGAGCTTGGATGTGGACAGCACCTTGTTCTTCTTATCAAGAGCCACCACTATGAACTTGTAATACGTACCCTTCTTGAGCTTTTTCTTGTTGATCTTCTTAAGGGTGTAGTTGGCCTTGGTAGTTGAAGTGATCTTCTTAGGCTTATTGGTAAGGCCGCACTTGTTAGCGTATACTACGTATTTCTTAGCGTTCTTTACCTTGCTCCAGACGATCTTGATGGAAGTCTTGGTAACCTTATACTGCTTGAGTTTAAGCAGGTTGAAGACTGCTCCCTTAGGATCGGTATCTGACTTCATGGTGGTGATGGCTTTGTCGGCTGCTTCGAAGGAAGCTCCCTTGCCGCAAGCTGTGCCATCCTTGCCCATCTCCTTGGTCGGATCTGTCTTCTCGGGGTCAGTATTCGGATCCTCCGGATTGCTTGGATCATCAGGATTGTCCGGGTTATCCGGGTTATCGGGATTGTCCGGGTTATCCGGGTTATCCGGGTTGTCCGGATCATCGGGATTTCCGGGGTCTCCGGAAGAACCCTTGTCTTCACCGTAGACGGACAGAATGCAAATGTCGTTTTCTGCTGTAAATACTACATTCTGTGATGTTCCGCCCAGCTTATAGTTCTTGCTTCCATCTGTACGGGTCGGCGGAACAAGAGCAGAAACATCTGTCTGTGCTCCCGGTGCGTAGAACTCGGTTCCCACATACTCAGCTTCAGGTCCTGTCAAGCTGTTTGTATAGACATTTACTATGATGGGACGGAGAGCAGTTGTGTAATTTCCGTACTTGATGCCGAACACAGCTCCCTTGTCTGTCACAGTGCAGTCATTCGCTGACATAGTCTTTTTAACAACTCCGTTTTCGTGGAGTTCGATCTTTCCTCCTGTTATGCTCTTTCCTGACTTATCGACAGATGGCATGGAAGTTATCTTCAGATATCCTGCTGACGGATAGATGAATATGTCATAGGTATCCGTGAAGTTGCCATAAGTCAGGGTCACGGTCTGCTTGCCGATCTTGGTCATGTCAGGAGTGCTGGATGATACTCCGGTCTTGATAAGCTCTGTTCCTGTGCCGGTGTATTTATATACCCAGGTTACCGGTTTGAAGGTATCACCCTGGTGATAGTTTTTTGGAACTGTCTCAGTGGCGAATCTGTAACGGTTCTCCAGCATCTTGGGAATGAGGCCGTTGGCAATATCGAGTCCCGTGCTGCCGTCCGGCTTCAGACCTCCTGAAAGATCGAGGAAGTTATCATCTCCGAGGATTCTGATATATGTCTGAGGATCATTAAATGCAGCGGCATCTCCCTTTGTACACTTGTCGTCTCCCACACTTCCTGAGAGTCCTGTATAGGCCAGAGCTCCGGCTACGTTCCAGGCATTTCCGGTGCCGTTTACAAGAGGAATACCGTTCTCTCTGCCGTTGATGATATAGGCTGAATGTTTGGAGCCCTTGATCTCTGTAGCTGCAGAAATGTTCTGCTTAAGATCAGCATAGTCAGTTTCAACATAGCCTACCAATCCTGCTGCGTCTCCTGAAGAGGAATTTACTTTTCCGGTATAGTAATTCTTGGATATCTGTCCTCTTAAGAGATTTCTGGGAGCCCCATCATCTGATTCCGGTACAGCTACATTACTATAACCCAAAAGTCCGCCCGCTGCGCCGTTAGCTGCTGTAATGTTGCATGCGACATAGTTCCCTGCCATATCAACGTTATAGCAGACGCTGTCCGGTTTGAAATCTTCCTCACTGTTATACTCACCGTCTAATAAAATCATGCCTGCATCAGCAAGGGTTTTCTTGACTGCTACAAGTCCCCCAGCATTGCCGTCTGCTCTTACTCCTCCCAGCACCTGATTACCGGTCACCTTTATATTGGGATCATCGGAATCGATACTGTCGAAGTTAAACTTCAGGAGTACTGCGGTAAATAACAGTATTCCAACACCCTCTGACTTTCCCTCTGTCTCCAGATAACTATCGTTTTCTTCGAAATGGATCATATTGATATTAGCGGTATTACGTCCATTCAATTCGCCTATCAGGCCACCGGCTGCAGTACCCCCATGAGACGTTACCTTTGCGTCGCTGGTGCAGTTGACTATTTCGGCAGTAGCGATAGCATACTGCTGTCCGATCAGTCCGCCGATGGAACCGTTTACGCAGTCAACATCAAGTTTTCCCAATGCGGTGCAGGAATCCAGATTCATGGCTGATCCTCCGGCGATCATGCCGGCATACACAGTTCCTTCGCTATTACTGTTGGAAATATTGATGTTTCCTGTAGCATAGCATCCTGAAAGTGTGATTTCCTTTACCTGTTTTACCATGTCCTGGAAGGCATAAGTAAGCATGATATTACCATATCTCTCCTGAGCCGTGGAACCTTCCTTAGGATACTTCTTAAAGTCTTCATAGTATTCTTTGAAGCGCGCAGGGATATTGAATTTCTGATACATTTCTTCAAGCTGCTCTTCAGTAAGATTATCCTGGGTGTATGGTTCTATTTCTTGGTAGGCCAGCATCCAGGAGTCTCTGTAAACGCCTCCGGCAAGAGAACCTGCATATACGGTCATGGTCTCATCGTATGAAACGGCCGTGCCGTCAAAGGTCAGTCCGGATGAATCTCCCGGAGCGACATCTATGTTGATCTCGCAGTCATTTACATTCAGATCCTTGATATCTGCGTTGAAAGTAAGACCGAAGAGACCGATATCCAAAAGACTGACATCCTTATAATTGAGAACGTTGCCTGATCCCTCTCCGAACTGAGCTTTGTACTCTGCATTTATATCACCCATATGAGGAATTTTGGTGATCTTGAAATTGCTTATGGTGTGTCCATTACCATCAAATGTTCCCATGAAAGGTTTCGAAATCGCCCAGCTGCCAAATGAATGTACGCCTGAGTTCAAAGTAGTCGACAGAGATTCTCCCAGGCAACCGTTCAGTTCTGAGTGAGATCCGAATTCAATGCAGTATCCTATGGGTTCCCACTCCATGCCTCCCAGATCGATATCTCTGGTCAGTACGTACTTTTTGTCAGCTCCCCATGCTTCAGGGTCCTTTGAAAGATTTACCAGATCCTGTCTGGAACTGATCTTGGTGTAGCCTGAGTAGTCAACGGCGCCATCAGCGAACAAAGTCTCCATGTTGGAGTGAACTGGTATTCCTATGAAATCATATGTGTGATTTTCGCTCACTTCCTTATATCCGATGACCTCAGTCCATCCTCCGGTAACAGCGGATATCTCATAACCGTTGAGCTGCACTGCCCCGTCGCCTGTTGTGAACCAGGTGAACTCGTCCATGTTCTTTTCAGTCATGCCGGTGATCTCAGCAACGGAAACCGAACGTACACTCTCGGAAAGTTCTACGGTATCAGTCAGATATGTCGTTATTCCGTAATAGTAGTCGTAACTGTTTTCATCATCTACGCTGAATACGAGATCTTTCTGATCCCAGGCGCCTTGTGAACTTACATATTTAGGATAGTGATAGTGGCTGACTCCCTCAGAATTGGCTATGGCCATCACATCTCCTATAGAGACAAGACACTCCGCTGAGGTTCCCATATACTCAGCCTTGATGGTGGCAACACCTCTGGAAAGTCCCAGGACTTCTCCCCTGCTGTCTACAGCTGCGACCTTGGGATTGCTGCTGGACCATTTTATTCCTTCTCTTGTGGTCACATCAGCATAACGATAGTAGTAATGGAGATCGAATTCCTCGCCGAGAGCAAGTTCTATGCTGCTCTCTGAAAGGCCTGAAGGAACCTGAATGGTGTTTTTCTTCACTACTCCCCATACACCGTCGGACCCGGTATTACCGTAAAGTATCACTTCCTGATCGTGACCGTAGGCGTTTCCGCCGTAATCATAATCGTTGATGCACTTCTTGTATTCATAGTCGCGGTAAGCATTGAGCTTGACCATCTGAGCGTGGATGTTGTTCAGATACTGCTCATACTGGCGGATCGTGGTGGCATTATTGTTTCCGTTGGCTTCCTTGGTGATCTTGTAACCGTAGGCCATCTCAGCAAGCCAGGCAGTAGTCATGTACTGAGCTATCATGCTGTCCATGAAAGCTTTATACTTCTGATGTACTGTAATGCTGTCAGCCTCATCGCATGTCAGATATATGTAATACATCTCGCCGATGCCCTTGCCGCCTGTAAGACTGTTGAAGGTCTCATTGGAAGCTGTCAGATAATCTCCCATGGCGAGTACTGTATCGCCGATGTACTGACCTGTTCCTTCAAGCTCATATACCTCTCCTGTAATGAAATCCATGAGGGAGGAAACGAAGTCCTGATGGAATTTGAGTACCTGCTGGCTCTTGCCTCCTACGTTGACATAGGTGTTCTTTACCAGATCCTGTTCTCTTGAAGTAAGGGATGAGACAGAATCGCTCTTAAGAGTGATCTTACCCAGGACTTCCATGATCTCTGCGCTGTTATCCAGTTTGGCTATGGCGTTATAGAAAGCCGTATATGAATCCTGCTTAGCGCTGAGATTCTCCAGTTTATTTCTGTCAAGGGTATAGAGATCCGAAAAGTTATTGACATAGCTCTGAAGAGCGTTGTTGAGAGCTGTAGTTTTCTTTATCTCTGCCGTTGATGAATAGACCACCGACTTTATGGTATCAGTCTGGTCGTTTATCAGATTGGTCAGATTGGTAAAGGAAGCTGTCATCTCCTGATTCATCGCTTTAAGAGATTCTGTGATTTCTGAAAGCATATGAGTCTGTACCAGAAGCTGAGAGTTTATGGTCCTGAGAGACCCGGTTATAGCGGACAGCTGCCGGTTGACGTATTTGCTGTTTTCAACGAGATAATCTACAGACTTCTTGATCTCAGTTGTGGTCTGCTTTATCTCACTTACATCACTGTAGATGGCATCCAGGGTCTCCTGCATGGGATCCCCTCCGAAACTGGTACCGAAAATCGTATCTACCAGGTCGAGACATACTCCGCCCGGATCACTCCAGTCAGCATTTGCAAGTACTGATCCCACGTTCAGCACACAGCCGATAGTAGCTGTGGCGTTTCCGAAGGCATCCAGTCCATCAAAGAAACCCATGCCTCCTCCTGCACCCGGATCCCTGACTGCATACGCAGGTGATGACATACAGAACACCAGCGCGATGCACAATACCAGGATGAGCGCTCGTCTAAATTTCGTCTTCATTGGTTCTCTCCTTCTTTTCAGATATAACCGCTACTTATTATTTAAGAGTCCAAAAAAATATAAAAATCCTCAAAACAATATAATATTTTTATAAATCAATAATATACTAAATTGCGATGTTTTGCAACTTTAAGTTATTAAAGTGTTAAATCCCTTAACCATATATTAGCACTTTAAAACCCCGCGTCAAAGGCGCGGGGTCAGAACACTCAATTATTGTATCTCTTATTATGAAGCGCAGAACTCTATGGCAGTAAGCGCATAGATCAGGGCTGCCTTAGGCAGATGATCCACAGGGATACGCTCGTCCAAAGCATGGCAGCACTCGATGAATCCGGGGCCCATGATGATCACAGGTGTATCCAGATAAGTCGAGAACAGACCTGCGTCCGCCCAGGCGGGAAATGCTTCCACAGGAGCATCCACTCCGGTGATCTCGTCTGCGTATTTCTTAGTTATGGTGACTATCGGATGGCCGGGATCTGTATACGATGGTCCATGGACGTAGCCCTCCTTCATTTCAGCTTTACCCATAGGCTCGACTTCACATACGAAATCCGGATCGTCCTTCTTGATTTCCTCTGCCAGATCCAGAAATTCCTTGCTCAGGCTATCGTAAGTTTCCTTAGTAGTATATCTCTTATCAACGTAGAGTTCGCACTCTCCGGGGACAGTTGATGGCTTGGTGCCGCCGTTGATGACGCCTATGTTTAAGATGCCGCCATTCTTCTCGGCCTCGGGGATCAGTTTCTCCTTAAGTCCATCGATGAATTCGACTGCCTTAAGTATGGCATTCACTCCCTTATGCATTTCTCCGCCGTGAACAGCCTTGCCTTTAAAGGTGAATCTGAACCACTCAAGACCGCGGTTGGAGTTTCTGACTGTAAGGCAGGTGGGCTCACAGATTATGGCTGCGTCAGCCGAACCTACCACGCCGGTCTCCATGAGATCTATGGCTCCCCAGCTGTTCCATTCTTCATCGGCAACACCTGCAAAGATCACCTTGCCTGCTTTGAGAAGCCCTGTCTCTTTGAGTGCTTTCATGGCAACCATGCCTGCTGCCAAAGGCCCCTTCATGTCAGAAGTGCCTCTTCCCCAGATCTCGCCGTCGATGATCTTCGGTTCAAAAGCATTCTCCATACCGGAAGCAAGGACTGTATCCATGTGTCCGTTGAGCATGAGAGTCCGTCCCGGCTTCCCGCTGTCCAGGGTAGCTACAACATTGTAATGACGGTCCTTCTCTACTTCTGTAATGTAGGCCGGTATTTCGTTCTCATCAAAGTATGCCTTGATGTACTCAGCTACCTCCTTCTCCTGCTTAGGTATCTTATAGTGCGACTCCATCTTCACCATGTCAATGGTGAGTCTCACCAATTCCTCTTCATCGATATGATTTCTTAATAATTCCCTGATGTCTTCCATAGCTGTCCTCTTAATAGTTCAATTATTCAAGAAAAAATCCTTTGTAATATTATACCGCCGATTTTTGCAAAAAACTATCCCCTAAATTATGACAAATGCCGACCCTCACTACCAAGCAAAAGCCCCGCGGCAAGCCGCGGGGTCTGATTGTCACATATTGACTTGTAGGCGATTAGAGATCAGTCTTCCAAAGTCCATGCAGGTTGCAGTATTCATAAACTGTAACTGCCTTCTCTCCCGGAGCGACAATGAATTCAGCTTCCGGCTTATCGGTAGGCCTCATATACTTGACCTGCAGACTTCTGTCTGTCTCGAGCATGATAGCTGCGATGTAATGTGCATCCAACATGGGGTGCTCAACCGAACCAACTTTTACAGAGATCTTGTCTCCGTCTACGCTAACTGCGGGTACGTGCTTTTCGAGAGCGCCATCCTGTGTGTTTGCCACAAGGAGCTTCATCTCTTCGCCGCAACAGCGAGGGGT
>JAEEGL013920896.1_pt1 | contig 18504 bp, 20 predicted proteins | sample 9134231 | NCBI WGS metagenome assembly JAEEGL01 (sample SAMN16246548, study PRJNA631951) | gut metagenome | biome: gut microbiome; feature: rumen; material: fiber-attached | host: Bos | place: Iran: Karaj | collected 2018-10 | reverse complement strand
GCCACCTGAAAGTGAAGTCCGGTAAAATCCCTGCTTATCTCTTCCAGTTCTTCAACACTCTTTTGTATATCGGGAGCCAGCCTTGATTTATCTCCCAGTACCCTTACACACATATTATTCTTCCTGGCACGTTTTATACAGGTTTTGAGATAATTCCTCAGAAGTCCCATAAGTGCCTCAACCTCATCATCCGGTCGTGACCAGTTCTCGGTTGAAAAAGCATATACGGTTAGATACTTAATTCCTCTGTTCCAGGCTGTTTCACACATATTCTCCACAGCCTTCGCCCCCTGTATATGGCCGTAATTTCTGGGCATACCCTTGCTTTTTGCCCACCTTCCGTTACCGTCAAGTATTATCGCCACATGTTCCGGTACCTTTAATTCACCTTCCATAACCTTCTCCTAAAATACCAACTGCAATTAACATCGTCCAATGTTATAAAAGGGCAGGACGTATAACCGTCTGCCCTTTATCTTATCATATTTGTAACTATTCATAACAAGCTCAAAATACTTCGTATTTTTCGCTGTTTTGGATTCATCCAATACATAAATTTATAAAATATGCCTCTATCATGCAAGCATGAGAGTCATATTTTAAAATTTATGTGCTGTTCTGAATAGTTACTCATATTTATGATTTACTAAACTGTAAGAATTTCTTTGGATTTCTCGTCTATCATCTTATCTACTTCTTTAATATACTTATCGGTAAGCTTCTGGAGCTCATCCTCAAGCTGCTTTATCTTATCCTCTGAAATATCCTCTGATTTTGCCATCTTTTTAAACGCATCATTACCGTCACGACGGATATTACGTATTGCAACCTTATCGGCTTCGCCCTTCTTCTTTACTTCTTTGACAAGTTCCTTTCTTCTCTCTTCCGTAAGCTCCGGAAATACAAGCCTTATAACATTTCCGTCATTTGTAGGATTTATTCCGAGATCTGAGGTCTGTATCGCCTTTTCGATTTCTTTCAACAATGACTTCTCCCACGGCTGTATCTGGATTATCCTAGCTTCGGGAATTGCAATATTGCCTACCTGCTGAACTGGTGTCGGTGTTCCGTAATAATCAACCTTTATTTTGTCAAGGACATGCGGATTTGCACGCCCAGCCCTTATCGACGCGTAATCTGATGCCAGATGATCTATCGTTTTCTGCATCTTTGTATCAAATTCTTTTATTCTTTCATCCATGCCTCTTCCCTCTCGAATCACAACCGATCCTGCTATCTGTTTATACGATCACCCTGGTACCGTTAAACTCGCCGTAGATCGTATTAACAATACTTCCTTCCTCCAAAAGACTGAATACATACATCGGCATCCTGTTTTCCATGGCCAGGATCGATGCTGTAAGGTCAACTACCTTCAGCTGCTTATCAATGACCTCCTCTATGGTGATACTGTCATATCTTACCGCATCCGGATTGGTCTTCGGATCCGAATCATACACGCCGTCTATAGCCTTTGCCAAAAGTATTCCGTCGGCTTCAACCTCAACCGCCCTTAACACGACTCCGGTATCAGTTGAGAAATACGGATGTCCCGTACCTCCGGCAAAAAAAACAACCATACCTTTTGAAAAATACTTATTAGCCCTGTCCTTTGAAAAAAGCTTGGTAAAAGAACCGCATTCAAACGGGGTTAATATAGCGGTCTTCATACCTGTGGATCTGAATATCTCGGATACATAGATACAATTCATCACAGTCGCCAACATACCGATCTGATCCGCCTTGGTACGATCTATATTTTCGCTGGTTCTTCCCCGCCAGAAATTGCCGCCTCCGATAACAACGCCTACCTCTGTACCTTTATCGACAATCTCCTTAACCTGCCCTGCAACTTTAAGCACTGTAGCTTCGTCAAATCCCGTCTTCTTGTCTCCCGCAAGTGCTTCACCGCTTAATTTAAGCAGAATTCTTTTCATTCCTATTCCTCTTCATCAAAATAATTGGTGGCAGTAACATCCGAATAGCACTGTGAGCATGAACCTTCAATAACCGCACCGTTATTTATCTGTATTGACTTGGATTTGATATTACCTACTATAACAGCGGTTGCATCAAGGATAACCGGACCCTGAATATCAATATCACCTTTTACCGCACCTGCAACTACTGCAGCCGATGCCTTGATATTACCCTTTATGACCGATCCTCCCGCAACCTTGACAGAATTGTTTGAGAACAGCCCACCGACTATCTTTGCTCCGTTTACAAATATCTCATCAGCCTTGGAATCACCCTGTACCTTACCTGTGATACTGAGCTTACCCTTTATCTCAATATTACCTTCAACAAGACCGTGAACATCCAGACTGCCCTCAGATGAGATATTACCGTTTACAGTCATGCCCTTAATGATCGTTCCGGCGGTAACCTTCTGATTGTCGCCCCAGATAGTATTTATCGGTGCTTCTTCTTTCTCGGGTTCACCGAATATGGGAGTGGTAACCGTATTTATCGGTCCGTCTCCGAAGATATTCTCTTCATCGGCCGTCTCCACTTCATCGGACATCTCGGGAAGTGTATCATACTCGATCTTTTCTTCCGTGTCGGCCTCGGATATTTCGTTCACCGCTTCGGCACCGCCCGCTACTTCACCGATAGGATTGCCATCCTCATCAACAGGATTGCCATCCTCATCAACATAGATCACTTCTTCGATGACCTCTTCATCATCTCCGTCATAATCAACGCCGACTTCAACCTCTTCAACGATTTCTTCAACGACTTCTTCGTATTCCTCTTCGGGCTCTTCCTTGGCGGGCTCGGGCGTACTCTCGGTTTCCGATGCATCAAACGAAGCAAACAGATCCGAGTAATCATCACTCTGAGTAGGCGACTCCTCGGTCTGATCGGCAACTGCCGAAACCGTTTCCCGTGCTGCCTCTTCTTCGGGCATAAGCTCATTTACAGCCTGAGATAAATCTTCCTTAAAATCCTTGAAAAAACTCATTTCACATCCTCCATTCTCTTGTGTCGGGCTTACCAACCCTTATTTACTTCACCCCTCGTTATTTCGGGTACTGGATCAACTTGGTGTAGTCATCTATCGGCGCAATCACATATCCCTGTGCCTGCAAGCCTTCTATAACTGCCGGAAGTGCTTCAACCGTAGTTGTCTTCTCGGACAGATCATGAAATAATATCATAACCTCGTTTCTGTCATCGGGAGTATCAAGAGCATTGATCCCGTCAAAAACGTTGTGTATGATCTCCTCCTTGCTCAGTCTCGATGCATCAGCATCTCCGCTGTTTACATTCCAATCATAATAGACAATTCCTCTTTTATCAAGTACATCTGTGAATTCCTTCATATCTATGGCAGAAACCTCATTGGCACTCCCGCCCGGAAACCTGTAAATCTCCGGTGTGAATCCGGTAATATCATAGATCGTGAATTGTATATGATTAAGGTCGGCCTCAAAAGAATCGACAGATTCATATATTTCATTATATATATGAGAATACGAATGCATCCCCATAACATGGCCTTCCCTCAGTATTCTGTTATATTGTTCCTTATACCCGTCCGCAAACCTGCCGATTACAAAAAAATTGCCCTTAACCCCGTAATCGTCCAGAACATCCAGTATTTTATTTGTATTCGGACTCGGTCCGTCATCAAATGTCAGATAGGCTTTTTTAACAACGGCGGTGGATTCGTTTACACTGTCTTCGCTTTTCTCGGCGTTATCCATCAGCTCCTTAACATCCTCGGAAACGGGTTCGCCCGGCTCATCCTCCGATGCATCAGCTTCCCTGTCCGCTTCTTCAAGACGTTTCTGCTCAAGATAGGCACTTATTTCACCCTTATACGCCTTGAACTGAAGTACGGATATCAACATATCCTTGGCATTGCCGTTCAGCTCCGCCTCATTCCCGGTATCGTTAGTATAACATAACAGTACCGAAAGCAGCAAAACAAGAAACAATCCCGCCAAAAGCTTTATTTTTCTTAGTTTAAAACGATACACCCTATCTATTGTACCACAATCAGCGCAATTATTAAAAGTTTTTTTTTGATTACTTTTCTTTTTGATCATCTTTAACCATCAACCACATGAGTATAACAGCCATAATCAAAAACGGCAAGCCCGCGATCAAACCGGCCGGCGAAGGACCAAACAGTGAATGTCCCCCATTGTTTGTAAAATAAACTCCTATCGCGCTGAAACTGTTTATTGCTCCATGGCCTATAATGGCAGGGATGCATGAACCTGTCTTAAGCGTTACATATGACAGCAGCGTCCCAAGCGAAATGCAGAAAACTATCATCGCAAGAACACCCGTATAGGGATATCCCGGATAATCATAGTTATAATTATGCCCCGCCACGGTCAGCGGAAGATGCCACAATCCCCATATCACACCGGTCACAAGCATAAGCGGAACAGGTTTCAGCTTATCCTTAAGCTTCCAGACAAGATAGCCTCTCCAGCCCCACTCCTCGCCGAAGCACGTGATGCAATTCACTATCGGGCCCAGGATTATTGCCGTGATCCCCTGCGACAAAGCCTGCATACGCATTGCCTGCGAAGTGATCCCACTGACTCCGCGACTCTCATAAACCCCTATGATATATTCCATATTCACGGAAAAATCTTCACGAAATACAATAAAATAGATCAAACAGCCGATCACGGTCAAAACCGAAGGAGCAAACCATGCCAGTAAATAAAAGACGTACTTACGATCCTTAAGATTTACCGAAAGCCTGTGTTCCCTGAAACCTTCACCGGTTATAAGCCTGGCAGCAAGAGCACCTGCTGCCGGAATAAACATGGCGACCGACAATCTCAAGGGTATATTTGCAATATTGTAATTATCAGTTTGCGAAAAGACAACCCTTATAACCGCAAAATACTCATATATATAAGTAGAAACAAAAACTATCGCAAGATAAATTATAAGACCCCTGTCTTTATACTTTTCATCTGAAGCTCTGTTTTCATAATCATTCATAAAAATCTCCCGATAAGGTCATTCCCTTAAATAACCACAATATATATTACTATATTTATCGCCGCGATACAACCTATAGTGTCAAAAAACTGAAATATTATTTCTTTGTATATTTTTCACACTACAGCAACTTTGAAATTGTGAAATATTTACAATCAAAGGCTAACATTATGTTTTTAAAGAATTATGTATCACTTATGTTTTCTTATGTGATATTTTATTCAAAAAAGTATTGCAATTTCCTTAAGGTTGTGACATAATATAAATGCAGGAAGACTGCGTTCATTTTGTATGTTATAGGATGTAAGATCCAAAGGAGGAAAGTATGAAGAAAAAATCTCTTATAGGGATCATCGCAGGGGTAGTTCTTGTTCCCGTAGTGGCTTGTGCGATCTTGTTGAATTTCAAAGGTGTGGGAATTGATGACAGTTCGGCAAGGCGTGAACTTGCTGAGATCAACAGCGAGACGACTTTCAGCATTGATGATGAGGCTATCGCTCTTGCTGCTTCTTCCGATACAAACATGGGGCTTCGCAATATAGCACTTGATGCATTGGATGAAGTTAATGCAGAAAGAGCGGCGAACGGTCTTAACTCCCTTAAATGGGACGGAAACCTTGAAGCTGCAGCCAGCGTACGTTCGCAGGAATGTGAGATCTCATTCTCACATACAAGGCCAAACGGCAAGGCCTGGAACACTGTTAACAGCAGGGTTCAGGGCGGCGAGAACCTGGCATACGGTTTTAACAGTGCCGAAGAAGCCTTCAATGCATGGATGGACAGTCCTACTCACCGTGAAAACATCTTATGGCCCGATTTTAACAAATGTTCGATCGCAATATATGAAGCTGATGACGGAACATTCTACTGGGCACAGGAATTCGGTTATTAAACCACTGCTTCTTCAAAAGAGACAGACCGGATAAGGTCTGTCTCTTTTCTTTTTTATCAATTTATTATATTTTTACTTTTCTGCTAATTCCCGCACCCATCGCATTAGGTCCGGTATGACATGCTATCGAGCAGGACAGGTCGTCATAAAATACTTCAATATCAGGAAAAGCTTCCTTTACAACAGTGCACCAGTTCCCGGCATCGATCCTGTTAACAAAGGAACCTGCAGTACCTATCACAAGCTCATCCCTTCTTATATCCTTAAAACGCGTTGCAAGCTCGGTGTTTATCTCCTCTACTATCCTGGAGGAAGCTTTCTTTATCCCGCGCACTGCCGTTCTAACTTCAAATGCCGCTCCAATAGTTCGAAGGATAGGCTTGATTCCCAAAACATTTCCGACAGTTGCTGCCGTAGCATTTACTCTTCCCGTTTTCTTAAGATACGATAGATCCTCTACAGCAAGATATACGACAGAATCATACGCCGTTTTCTCAAGTACATCCTTTATCTCCGATGCACTTCTCCCGGCTTCGGCCAGCAAAAGAGCATCAAGGACTGACTGTCTTTGTGTAACCGATATCCTGTGATTATCCGCTATCTGTATCCTCCCGTCATAATCCTCCGAAAAAATCTGTGCATTCTGCATGGAACTGCTCAGCCCGGATGACATGGGAATATAAATAATCTCATCATACCCGCTGTCAAGAATACTGTCCCACTTATCCATCAGGTCTCCCGGCGATGGCTGGGATGTACTTACCTCCGCATCCGATGCCAATGCCTCCAGAAATTCTTCCTGTGTAAGATTTACATCCTCTATATAATTTTTCTCATCTATTATAACAGGCATCGGTATACAGAATACGCCTAAACCATCAGCCTCTGCCACCGACATTCCGCTGTTGGTATCTGTCATTACAGCTACTTTCATATGCACTCTCCCTAGTCAGACTATAATAATCCCGGCAGGATCACTCAGTTCTCTCATCTCCCCAGAAAAACAACGCAACCGTACCCGGCCCGGTATGTGCACCAATAGTAGTTCCGATAAAGTTTATTACTATCTTGTCCTTCAATGCAGGTATTTTTTTTTCGATAAGAGCAGCAACCATCCTGGCATCTTCAAGACAATTTGCGTGATTTATAAAACATTTACCCTTATACTCCGGCCCGTCTTCAACATGAAGCATCATCTGTTCCACACAGGCTTCGATCACCTTCTTCTTTGTTCTTATCTTATATCTTGGAACAAGCTTCCCTTCGTTATTTACATTAAGAAGAGGACATATATTCAGCATGTTTCCGAAAAAGCCCGAAACCTTGCCTACTCTTCCTCCCCGGATCAGATAAGTCAGATCCGTTGTAAAAAACCAGTGATGAAGCCTTAATCTGTTCTCCAATATATATTCAGCAATTTCATCAATGGATTTACCTTCATCCCTCAGATCTGCAGCTTTATCCACTAAAAGACCGTATCCTCCGCTTGCAGCCATAGAATCTATTATAATTATTTTCCTGTCGGGATATTTTTCCTTGAGCTCATTCATGGCTATGTTGGCTGAATTGACGGTACCTGATATACCACTCGACAGCGCAAAATGCAATACATCCTTTCCTTCATCAAGGAATTTGGCAAAATGATTGGTATATTCCTCAACATTTACCTGCGAAGTCTTGGTAGCATCTCCATCAGCCATCCTGTTATAGAAGGCAGAAAAAGACATCGATCGGCCAAGATCATCCATATACATCTTACCGCCTATGTAAAAATGAAAACACACATAAGCGATATTTCTTTCTTTAAAATACTTCTCCGGCATATCAACCGTCGAACAGCAGCTTAAAACAAAATCACCCATAACTCTTCCCTCCAGATATTAATTTCTTCTTGTAATGATATCCGCTATCTCCTGATATGATGCTCCGGGCGGTATCTTGAAAATTCCTGAATGTATCTTCTTGTCGTACCTGTTTCTGCACAGATAATCATCAAAATCCGAAGCACTGCCAATTACTCCGGCCCTTGCCAACAGCCTGGCCACCCCGTCGGAAGTGGTACCTTTGGCAATTTCCAATGTGATGGTTTCCGTCGTTTTTATATCCGGTGTTTCTGCCGGTTCCACCTCTGCTTCGGGTTCTTCCGATTCCACCGGCTCTTTCTCTGTCACAGGCTCTTTCTCTGTCACAGGCTCTTTCTCTGTCACAGGTTCTTCCTCTGCTGACGGCTCAACGAAGGCTTCCGGTTCCTCCTCCGTCTCTTCATGTGTTTCCGGGCTCACCGGATCCTGTTCAACATCCGGCGCACCGGCATCACTGCTGTTTTCATCTTCTTCTATATCTTCTTTATCTTTTATATCTTCTTTATCAGTATTCAGACTGTCTGCTTTATCCTTTGCTCCGTCACTGTCCGGGTTGTCTGTATTATCCTCTATTTTGACAACAGCTGTTTCAGCTTCCCTGGCCGGCTTGACCAGTACTGATGCTTCATCCACCATCCCAAGTTCAGTCGCTCTCATCCTGACCTCTTCATCAGACATAGTATCCTTTTTGAACGATACTGCAATTCCCATAAGAACTGCGGAAATGAACAGTCCGCAACCGAGTCCCCTCAGATAACTCTTAAGCTGCATACCTCTACCTCTCAAACAAACCTATAACGAGATTAACCTCACCGACACCCAGATTAAGCTCCTTTGCGATCTCAACCGCTGTTCTACCGGCCTGATGCAGCTCGATTATTCTTCTGTTGTTGTTATCGGGTTCCATATCCTCTACATGCAGATTTGTCTCCGAAGTATCGGAAACATCCGGATCAATATTATCCTTTACAATACTGTCAATCCCATCGACAAAAGCCGCCTGGTTCATTACTGCCTTGTTTCCGGCATCTTCCACCTCACGAGCTGTTGCCTCTGCTTTTCTTACAGTATTTTTCAAATCCGTCTGCTTATCCGTAAGCATATCATAAAGGAACATTACCTCTTTATGACTCTTATTGATCTCCTCCATGATCGTGTTGGAATACTCGCTGACAGCCATTATTTTCTCATTGGATATTTTCTCCAGTCCGCGTTCAGCCTTTTCCATTGCATACTCAATAGAGCTTTCGGTAGCTTCCTTCACCTTAAGGTTCATGCCGTCAAGCTCCCTGTCCGTGATCCTTCTTACCTGATCTCTTATAACATCCTCATCAAAGATCTGATCACTGCTTTCCCTGTCTTTAATTATGAAACTCAAACAAAAAATAATCACTCCTACAATTAGGAGTGTTATTTCCATAGGGGTCATTAAAATCTCCTATCCGGCACAGGTTACAATAGTATTCCTGTGCTCATACAACCTAATCATTGGTTAAATCTTAAGATCAAATCCGGACGAAGCATTCTTTACCCTGACGATACCATCCGCTTCTTTCGCCTTCTTATCCTTACGTCTTATATCTATGAATTCATTCCGTCCCTTTTCCTTGGCATCATGATGCGTATCCGTACCGTCACTGCTTCCGGCTGTCTGCACGGTGTATGCTTCCTCATCACGCTTAACATCCATCTGTGTATGGACATTTATATTGTCAAGGGCAGCTTTGTTGTCTTCATTATGACGAAGTGACGCTATATCCTGAGTACGTGATATAACCGCATTCATTTCCACAGGACTTATCATATCATATCCTCCTACATCATGCAAAGACTCTGTTCACGAAAGCTTTGTTCCGCTTATCCTCAAAGATCACAGAGCCTTGATACGGATATCTGCCCCCTCCTTGACAAATCTGGAGTGTTGAGCAGGAGCCTTCAACTGCATATATACCTCACTTATTGTTATCTTTGTGCCCGGATATGCACAATCGGACACTTTAACCACCGATTCCGTATCCGTAACATCCACCTGTTCAAGATAGGCATCATACTCATCCATCTGTTTAAGTATAGTATCATTAAGTTCCTTATACTCGACACTTAACTGCTTGAAATTCCTGAGCTGATCGGGTGTAAGCTTATCGCCCTTTTTCAGCCTCATTGTAAGAGTGGCAAGTACCGGCTTTATCTGGGAAAGCTTCTTGTTGTTTTCGTTTATTTCCTTCTGCATCGAGGCAGCCCTGAGCTTGATCGTGGGGTCTGCGCCTACCTGTATGTCCGTATCAACACCCATCGTTGATCCTATTATCCTGGCTTCGACATTTCCCAGTGCATGAACACTTCCTCCTGTTATGAAGCCCTTCCTGCCGTTGACCACCACATCACCTTTGCAGAGTATATTACTCTGCATTATTGCTTCGGAATGAACATAGCCTCCTGCTTCGATCGAGGAATTCTCAATGAACTTGGATACAACATTCCTTCCGGCTTTGAGAACCCCCTTACTCATTCCGTTCATACCCCTTGCAATTATGATATCACCGCCGGCCTCAACTTCCGCTCCCTCGACAACTCCCTTAACCTCCACATTTCCGCTGGCTTTAACCCTGAAACCGGCATTAATGTTTCCCGTTACGGTTATGTCTCCGTCATATTCTATATTCCCCGTGGATGTATCAACATCATTGACCTGATATACGTTGGAAACAAAAACCTTATCATCTATAAGCGACACGTTACCGTTAACACCTGAAATAAGTTCCAGTCCGTCCTCGGATACCGTAAGGTTCATACCGTAGCGGAACCGGGGTTCTTCCACGGTTCTCGGTTTTATCTCCTTACCGAATATATCTGTTCCCGGCTCGCCTCTGTCTGCAGGTATAAGCCTCGCTACAACACCACCTGCCTTACATGGACTTATAAGCTCAAGATTGAAGAAATCCACTGTTCCGTCTTCATTTAACTTAGGCTTTGTATTTGGATTTGTGTTGAACAGATAATCAATTCTGCCGTCACATCCCTCTCTGGCCGGAGTTCCGTCAGCAATAACGTAATCCGTGCAGTAATGCCTGTCCGAAAAAAAACTGTTTATAACATCTTCATGAACTCCGTAAACAATCTTTTTAAACTGCAGATCCCTTATAAGCTCATCTTTCTTAAGCTCAGCTCCCTGTCCTGACGCCGGATAGAATCTGACAATACATTTCATCTTATCATCGGAAACATCAAGACTGTAAGTCTCTGCTTCCTCACGACCGGTACCACCCTCAAGCTTTACCGTACATTTCTCACCATGAGATTCCTGAATGGCTTTAGCCACTACAACCTTGTCAACCAAAAGATTCCTTCTGGCCAGATAGTCCTGCATTTCCCCAAATGACAATGCCGCTCCGTTTCCCATAGGCGGTATCAGTTCAAGATATGTCCCGTCACCTTTCACGATTATCCTAAAATAAGCATTGTAATCACCCATAAATTTCCCCCTTTATTCTCTTTTGCAATACCTTTACACAGCTATCGGATATGATCAGCCGTTCACAAGAATACCCATATATTTTCCCATCTTGTTCTTCATCTTTCCGAGAGCCTTGGTATGAAGCTGGGATACTCTTGATTCCGAAACATCGAGAACATTACTTATTTCCTTAAGAGTAAGATCCTCATAGTAGTACATCAGTATAACCTGTCTTTCCTTCTCCGTCAGCTGATCCAGAGATTCCTTCAGCATCAGCTTGAGCTCCTCCTTTTCTATTGCTTCCTCGGGAAGCTCATATCTTGATACGGTTGAACTTTCACTGATCTCTGACCCGCCGGATTCCGTGAATTCATCCAGTGAGATGACATTCGTGACCTTCATCTGTGACTGCCAGTCATCATATTCCTCAGAGGTTATCCCGAGCTCCTTCGATATCTCCTCGTCAGTCGCCGTCCTCCCGGTCCTGCTCTCGATATCTTTTATTGCATTGGAAATATCCCGCTGACGTTTTCTTACCGTACGCGGGATCCAATCCATTTTCCTTATCTGGTCAAGTATGGCACCCCTTATCCTAAGGCTGGCATATGTTTCAAACTTTACCTCCTTACACGAATCGAATTTATCGATCGCGTCTATCAGTCCGAAAATACCATAGCTCACAAGATCGTCATATTCAACATTATATCCCAGATACATTGACAGTCTTCCGGCTACAACCTTTACAAGAGGCGCATACTCCAATATTATGTTTTCTCTGAGCTCACGAGTTGGATTCTTAGTATAATCCGCCCACAATTTCGTCCTCTGTGCATCATCCATAAAATACTCCGTTTCAGATGCTTACCAATACCGTGTTACCCACTTACTCTGCGGTATCTTCATACGCTGATCCGGCATCTTCATCAATATCAGTTTCGCCCTCTGCGCCTTCCTCTCCTTCATCACCTTCATCACTTTGTTTTTCAACAACCTCACCCTCATCATCCACGGGTTTATCGGTTGAAATATCGAACTTATCAAAAATTCCTTTGATTATAAGTCCGATAATGAGAAACAATATCAGGACAACCAGCAGTACTACAAGCATTTCATTCAGGCTGTAGTGCTCCAGCCAGGTGACAATACAGGCAACCGCACCTGCTAACAGCATGACGATAAGCGGCACCTTCTTAGTTTTCATATTTTCACCCGTTATATCTTCTTAATTGGCTTACCTACAGCCTTTATCACAAAATCACCCGTTTCCGGAAAGAACTCAACCGTCCTTCCGTAACTGTCGCCGGTATCCTGTGCCAGGATCGGAATCTTCATTTCCCCGAGGATCTTCACAACAGCTTCTGCGTTTCTTGCACCTACCGCCATTGTTTCGGATTTAGTCTGGAGTGCAAACATCTGTGCACCGCCCGCGATCTTTGCAACAATACGGGATCTTGTTGCTCCCGCATCAACCATGATGCGTACCAGTTCCGCTATTCCTGTGTCGGCAAACTTTGCTATACATTGATTGTTAGCAATTTTCTTACTGTCGGGCAGCATTATATGCGCCAGACCACCTACCTTGGTAATGGGATCCCTCAGCGCAATTCCGATACACGACCCAAGGCCAAGGGTCGTTATCGCATTGGGAGCCTTGCACAGTTTAAGATCCGCCATACCAACCTTTATCATTTCACCCATAATATTATACCCAATACATAATATACATTTTTATCATGACTTTCCGAATGCAAATAAGTATTTATCACATGCCCAGGGAACCGAGGATCTTATCATACGATTCAAGATCGGGAACAAGGATAAAGAAGCCGTCAAGCTTCATGTCATCTGAAAACTGGGTCTGTATAAGCAACATCTTATCGCCCACCTCACCAAACTCAATGGCAGGAACGCTGAGAATGGAACCACACATATCGATACTTATTGCCGGTATCGAGGAAATGATCTTGAGATTAGTCAGCATCGATAACGAGGACAGATATGAACCCGTAATGATATTGCCGATCTCTTTAAGTGCTGACAATTCCATATCTCCGAACTCGGATACGTTATCCACCTCGGGAGTTCCCATCAGCTTGCTGATCAGTGTGATCGCAGATTTCTCTTCAAGAAGGAACATTATGCTTCCGGAGATATCTCCCTCAACGATCTGATATATTCCGGCCATAAGCTGTTCTTCACCTCCCATGGCCTCACCGACCTCGGAAAATTCAAGAAGATCAACCTTGGGAACCTTCATATCCACCTTTGTATTAAGAAGCTGGGCAAGGGCGGTGGTTGCATTCCCCGCCCCTATATTTCCAATCTCCTTGAGGATGTCAAAATACACACCCTCCATATTATTCAAATCAATTTTCGACATTTGATCACCTCATGCAATTTGATGAACGGCCACTTTTATGATGTCTCCTTTTCAGAGATCACAACATTAAGATCCAGCAGCGAGATCAGGGTATCATTATATTTTCCAACCCCGTTAATATATGACGGATCATTGTTTGTACTGCTCCTTGTAGCCGCATCTATACTGTTATCGCCAAGTGTCACTACCTCTCTTACGGCATCGACTATAATTCCCACAGGTGCATTCTGCTCAAGCTTTATGATGATTATCCTGGTCTTGTTGGTATTCTCAACTTCCGGAAGGTTAACCTTCATCCTGAAGCTCATGACCGGAACAACCTCACCTCTAAGATTTATAACACCCTTGAAATAATCCTGGCAGTTCGGTACCCTGGTGATCTTCTGCATACGAACGATATTGTCAACATATTTGATGTCAATACCGTACTGTTCGTCTCCAATATTTATAACGATGTACTGAGTGGTATCGTACTCATTGTTCATTAAGCTTATCTCGTCCATGTTGACCCCTCCTTATATAAGACAATTAGCATCGATGATAAGTGCAACTTCACCATCTCCGAGGATGGTCGCGCCGCTTATCATACGGCTTGTGCAGTTAATATACTTGCCCAGAGATTTAATAACGATCTCCTGCTGTCCGATAAGTTGATCCACAACAAGACCGGCGTATTGATCACCCTTTTTAACGATAACCACTATCATACGGTCGCTCTGACGTTCCGAAACCTCCAGTCCGAGAACCTCATGAAGCCTTACTATGGGAATTACATTTCCTCTTAAATGGATAACTTCCTTAGCTTCAACATACTTAACGTCTTCTTCACTGATATCTTCAATGGTATCGATGGAACCGAGCGAAATAGCATATGTCTCTCCACCGACAATTACCATCAAAGCCTGAATAATGGCAAGTGTAAGCGGAAGCCTTATCGAGAATGTCGAACCCTCTCCCAGCTTGGTCTTTACACTGACGTCACCACCGAGCGATTCTATCTTGCTCTTAACAACATCGAGACCTACGCCTCGGCCTGATACATCGGATACGACCTTGGCCGTTGAGAAGCTCGGCAGGAACAGAAGATCTATGATCTCCTTACTGCTCATATTCTCACCCTGTTCAGCCGTTATCGTTCCGCGTTCTATGGCTTTCCTCTTTACGGCCTCAACATCTATTCCGTTACCATCATCCTTAACCTCGATGACAACGTTGTTACCATCCTGATAAGCATCAAGGAATATTGAACCGGTAGGATTTTTCCCTCGTGCGACTCTTTCCTCCGTGGATTCAAGACCGTGATCGGCCGAATTACGAAGCATATGCATAAGAGGATCACCGATCTCATCAACCACAGTCCTGTCAAGCTCTGTGTCCTCACCGGACATATACAGCTCCATCTTCTTGTTGAGCTTCTTGGAAAGATCCCTGATCATGCGCGGGAACTTGTTTGTAATGCTCTCAATAGGCACCATTCGAACCTTCATAACAGATTCGTGCAGGTTGGTTGTAACACTCTCAAGATACTCGATCTGTTCATTGAAGTTTGAGTTGTTGCCGGCCTGTCCGCCGGAGCTGTATGAAACGAGCGAGTTCTTTGCAATGATAAGCTCGCTCACGAGGTTCATGAGAACATCCAGCTTTTCTATATCTACTCTTACCGTCCTGTTCACAACAGGCTTGTTTGCTCCCTGCTTCTTTGCCGGTGCATTTGAGCCGCCCTGCGGTGCTGCCGCGGGTGCCGCCGGTGCCGCTGCGGGCGCTGCTTCGGCAGGCTTCTCTTCCTTGGCTTTCTGTTCTGTTTCTGCGGTCGCTTCCGCAGCCTCTGACTTGGCCTCCGCCTTGCTTCCGCTCTCTATCGCATCCGAAGCCGAAATCTTTTCACCTACAACCCTGTCTATTTCCGAAACACTGAGGATGGCTGCCTCTACCTTATCGTAGGGCTCCTCGCTTATGATATACAGACTGAAGTCAAAGTCAAACTTCTCATCCTCGATATCCTGTGTGGAGGGTTCCGATATTATGATCTCACCAAGCTCCTCAACAGCCTTGAATACAAGAAACGCCCTTGCCGCTTTAAGGATGCAGGACTCCTGAATAAATACGGTACATCCGTAGATATTCATCTTCTTTTCTTCCGCTTCCTTGATGGCATTTATCTCATGCTCCTGAAGGGCTATGTTTCTCCACTTCTGCTCACCGTTTTCGGATGCACCGTCTCCCTTTGCATCATCTTTGGCAGCTTCCTTTGCATTATCCGAAGGTGCTTCGGCTGCCGCGCCGGTCCCTTCATCAAGGCACTGCTGAAGAGCCTTGATAAGTGCAGCATTATCGTTTGTACCCTCGTCAGATGTCTCCTGAATAGTATTCTTGTACTCTTCAAGGGCATCAAGGGTCTGGAACAGAACATCGACAAGCTGACTCGTTACCTTCATCTTACCGTTTCTGATCTCCGAGAATACATTCTCCATATCGTGAGTAAGAGCCTGCATCCTCTTGTAGCCCATAGTTCCGGCCATACCCTTAAGTGAATGTGCCGCACGGAATATCTCATTTATGGTATCCGCATTCTCCGGCTCATTCTCAAGGATCATCAGCTGATCGCTAAGGCTCTGTAAGTGCTCGTTTGTTTCATCGAGAAAGATTTCCAAATACTGATTAACATCCATGGCTAGTATACCCCCACGCTCTTAATAATTTGATCTGCAACATTGGAAAGAGTAACCACCTCGTCAGCCAGCTTACCTTCAACAATGCTTCTTGGCATGCCGTATACGGTGCAGCTCTCCTCACTCTGTGCAATAACGTGTACCTTCTGACTCTTTTTAAGTTCTTTGATCCCGGCGGTTCCGTCAGCTCCCATACCGGTAAGGACAACACATACTACTTCATCATATCCTCCTCCGATCAGAGATTCATACATATAATTTGCACATGGCTTTACACCTTCTCTTGTCGGTTCGTCGGATAAATGTATCTTAGTGGTCCCCGCACCCTTGACCGCATTAAGATGTGACCCTCCGGGTGCGATATACACATGTCCGTTTGCGATAGTTTCGCCTTCTCTGGCCTCGGTAACGGTTACACTGCTCAGTTCATTAAGCCTTGATGCCAGAGAGGCCGTGAATCCTCTCGGCATATGCTGTACCAGAAGCACCGGAGCCTTAAGATTATCCGGCAGTCTGGGAATAACCTCCTGAAGTGCCTTGGGTCCGCCCGTAGATGATGCTATGGCAACAATTTTCTTCCCGGATACCTTGGGAAGTTCTGCCGGATTTAATGGTCTGTTATCCGAATTCCTGCTTACCGTGGTATGCTGAGCATGTCCCGTTGTAACGGAAGGCTTCCTGTCTGCAGTCTTTGAAGCACCCGCATCACCCGCACGTGATACAGGCTGTGTCTGCTTGTTATGGAAGTTCACATCATACCTTGATACAAACGTTGTGCCCTTACTCAATGTGTGCTGGGCGCTGTGGGCGCCTGCACGAGCCATATAATTCCTGTTGGCATTGGACACGACATACAGCAGGTCAAGAAATCTCTTTTTGAATTCGTCATGTCTTGCATCCGCGACATTCTCGGGCTTTTTTATGAAATCCACCGCTCCGAGCTCAAGCGCCATGATCGTTTCCTTGGCACCCTCACCTGTTGTGGTACTTGCCATCAGAACATTTGCATATACCTTGCTCTTCTGCATCTCGGCAAGCATATCAAGTCCGGTCATCTTCGGCATATAGACATCAAGAACCACCGCATCATACTGCTTTGAGCATATTTTCTTGAACCCTTCAGCTCCGTCTATCGCATAGTCTGTGACCTCGAATCTGCTGTCCGAATTAATTATATCACACAAAACCCTTCTCATGAGTGCAGAGTCATCAACGATAAGTATTTTCTTCTTCAATTCTCATCCCTTCTCTCTTCGTCTGATTTTTCTTTCCTCTTCGAAGATGAATTTGATTATGCTTTCACGCTCATCATTCATAATATTTATGAACTGTATCCTGTGTTCAAACGATCCCGGTCTGCTCTGGAGTTCTTCCGAATACAAAACCCTTCCGAGCAGCCTGTATTCAGTCAGCTTACCGTTTACAAACAAAGAAAACACAAACCTGATATTGCTTCCCTTGGGATATTGCGCCCTTGATATAAACCTTGCTCCTCCGCCGCTTATATCAACCATCACACCATTATTGAACGTAATATCGGTATCCAGGAAATGAACCTGCTCAAGATAGGGGGCATCATCGCTCTCTGCCGGTGTTACACTCCTGGCCTTCATGTCAAGTACACAGTTCAGTCTGTAATATTCACGTCTCTGATACTTACGGATATCAGTGGTAAGTTCCATCACAAGAATAAAGATATTGTCCGCCTTATACCTGTCAATGACCCTCGCAAGACACTGATACAGGCCGGATTGTGTATAAAAGCACAGATTGTACTCTCCGTCAACAGGCAGCAGTATCACCTTACCCTGTTCGATGGGCATGCCTATCTTTATCTGATCCTCCGAAATGATATCATACACCTGGCTTCTGTAATTCTTTTTTTCTCCCTGTTCGCTGTTGTCACCCGAATTATCGATAGTTTCAAGCTCCAACTTGTCTCCCGTCTTTACATACTTTGATAGCATACTTCTTCTCCCTTTTAATTATAGTTTACTGTTGCCATTCCCTGCTTTTTATACCCCTTACCATATTGGCAAAGAAGCCTGTCATTCCGTGTTTTTTAAAGGCTGTTTCCCTTGCATTGTTAGTCAGGACATATGCCAGATTTTCAAAAGCCCTCGCACTTTTTGCATTGGGACTGTCTATTGAGATCGGCATCTGCTGCATAACAGCTCTTACAAGAAGCGGATCCTCCGGAACATATCCGAGATACGTAATAGGTATCTTAAGATATCTGCTGACAACCGCATTCAGCTTGTTAAACAGCT
>JAEEGL011237711.1_pt1 | contig 18504 bp, 9 predicted proteins | sample 9134231 | NCBI WGS metagenome assembly JAEEGL01 (sample SAMN16246548, study PRJNA631951) | gut metagenome | biome: gut microbiome; feature: rumen; material: fiber-attached | host: Bos | place: Iran: Karaj | collected 2018-10 | reverse complement strand
TCCTCGGCCTTTTTCTTCTGTTCTTCGAGAAGCTGCTTGTACTGTTCCTCGTTTTCCTTTATCCGTTCTAAGCGCTCAAGTTCTTTCTTCTCCTTCTCCTCGTTTATCCTGGCATTACGTTCAGCTATCTGTTCATCATTAAGGAGTAAATGTTCGAAATCCGCCGGTCCGGCTGCAGCCTTCTTCTTTTGACCGAGAAGAGCAAGCTTCTGCGGTTCAAGGATCTTGTTGGTGATCCTTTCGAGCCGTTCTCTGTATATGGGACTCTTATTGTCCAGGTATTTCTTCAGACTCTCGGCATCGATCTTTTTATATTTTTTTTGGATCTCGTGTGTTTCTTCGGATGTATATTTTAGACCTGTGAGTTTACCTCCGCGTGCGACACGTTCTTTTATCTTGTCCGCACGGTACTTGGTCATATATGTTGCGATGAATTCGCTTCTGTACTGATACTCTACAAAGAGAGCATCATACCTTGCGCGGTCTTTTTCGGGCACAGAGTCTCTGATCCGTTTTATTGTCGTATTATTGGCTTCACCCATGCTTAGCATTACGATCAGAGCCCGGTTCTGCAACCTGAGCTCGGTCATCCGTTCTATGGTCTCTTCGGTAACCTCTTCGCCTCCCTTCAGAAGATTAATGATCTCGTCACTCTCCTTGGACAGTTTGATGAGCTGCTCTTTGCCTTCCGAGAGCAGGTAATCATTCCGCTCATTATCATCTTTCATCTGGGCAAGTTTTTCATTCAGAGCCACGACATAAGGATTTGAGTCGGTCTCCGCATCTGCGATCCTGTTCAGGCGCTTGTTCATCTTAGTGGAAGAAGCCAGTTTATCCTTGTCCTCGTACCGCTTTGTTACATCAGCACCTTTATCCGCTTTTTCGGCCAGAGTATCCGTGAGGTTCATCATGATGCTCTCGCCCATCTTCGTGAGTTCTGCTTCGTTGACCACATGATCCATGGCATTGATATAACCGGATGCACGATCTAAGAGCAAAGCCTTCTGATAGCGGTATCTCTTCAGATCATCGCTCATTCTGTTCTGCAGTGACCTGCAGGATTTCACACGATCGGACTCGAGTGCCAGATCTCCAAGCTTTATCTTTCGGTCAAGATCATCTATCGCCTGTGCCACGGAACGGGTTTTTTCGACGATCAGATCGACAAAAGGAGCATACTCTTTGTATTTCCCGTTTTTGCCAGCGTCGCTTTTCATTTGAGCCGCTACGTGCCTTAGCTCATACCTGTCTTCAGGTACATTGACATCAACGTTATTCTCTTTCTGTTCTTCTTCTGTCTTCCTGTATTCTTCCTCTTCTCTTTCTTCCCAGTATTTACGGTTTTCTTTGGCATTCCTGTTATCAAATTTCCTGTTAAGGCTCGCATTATGTATTCTGAACGACCTCAGTCCGTTGACAGCCAGATTACCGTCCGACTTCAGATTTTCATACTCGTCCTTCCAGGATGATCTTATCTTGACGTTGATAGCTTTATCATTAACCGACATTTTGGCCTTAGTCAGGCATGCTTTTATATCGTGCTTTAAAAGGAGCGCCATCCTGGAGATAAACGCGAATGAATCCGAATGATGCTCTCTGTGTTCGTGCTTCTCTTCTTCCTCTTTTTTCTTTTTCTGATCTTTCTTTAGGCCGATCTCTCTGGGATCCATCTCGGATATCATGTCCAGGACCTCATCACCGTCCGCCGGCTTGTTCTTGGGATCGTATCTGAACGAGTGTAATTGGGCGATAGCGTTATATCTGTTGCGGAACTGCATGATCTTATCCAGTCTCACTGAGACGGAATCGGCCCCGAACATATTCTCAGACAGATGCGTGATGGAGTGCATGGCATCAGTCACTGCATTCTTCATGGTCCCGACGGGATCTTTCAGAACAGATCGCAGATATGCCCTGTATGCCTCCACGCTGTCTGCACGGAGAGCTATCCTGGATTTGGCGGTGGCATTTGCATCCGTCTCAGCCTCAATGGTAGGACCGAGATCCAGTATATACGTGCGATAGATCTCTATAAGATTGGCCCGGTCTTCGTTGATGCCTTTCAGAGCCTCTTCACTTAAGATCTCATCGGCCAGTCTCTTCTTGGTGGTCTCTATTTCCATGAACCTGAGAGTTGCCAACATCATCGGAGCCGTATTTTCACCGGTCTGAGCGGGGTCCACCTTAAATCCGTATTTTTTTACGATATCCTTGTCGAACTTAGTTTTCATGGCATTAGACCATGCGTTCTTCTCGCCCTGGATGAAGGGAGCCTTCTTCTTGTGAAAATAATTCAGATTTCTGCTCTGGATCGCCACTTCCTCTTTATATCCCGTAACCGGAGCCTGAACAGGTTCATATGCAACCTCTTCGGTGTCCGAAGCGAACATCTTGCGAAAGCTTTCCTGAGCGGATATCTCAGTCTGAATGAAATCCTGACCATATTGCTGCTCCCGGGATACATCCAGATCCTTATACCCCTGCTTCTCACCCATTACACGCCCTATGGTCGCATTCAGGTTGTTCTCCCTGTTCTGTATGTTTTTATTGATTTTCTGTTTAAAATCCATGCCTATACCTCCGGCTTATTCATCCGTATCCGAATCAGTATTAACATCATCTATATAGTAACGGTCAAGGTGATCGAAACCGACCACCGCCGAAACTTCCCTGTTTCCCTTTACACCCAGTGCTCCTTCAAACAGATTTGTTATATGGCCGAGTGTAAAATATCCGGTAAGCAGCGCATTTTCAGGAAAACCCTTTATCACATTCCTGCATAGCCCGCTTAAGAGATAGAGCGGAGCCTTGGTCTGTATGGTCCCCACATATATGAGCATCAGATTGGCAGCCGACGGCTCCGGATATATCTTGCCGAATGCTGCCGCACCGTCCGGCAGCTTACTGTTGGTAGTATCCTGAACAAGCAGTGCACCTTTGGGCTTTCCGTTTTCCATATAAACCAAGGAGTACTCCATAAGGCTTAAGTTGAGCTGTGAAGCATCGTCTGTTCCGACCATGGATGAGATATCATATCCGCTGTCCCGGATCATCTTCATAAGCGTAGATCTGTACTGGGCAGGAAGAACCTTGAGGCGCATGATATTCTGCGGAGCAAAGGAGGAAGCCTTACAGTTCCTGACATCCGAAGTTCTGAATCTGAAATACGCTCTGTCTGTCTGCTGGATCCTGAAGTCATATTTGACGGCTATATCCTGGATGACCGGATATTCCGACGGGATATATGACATTTCGAGACCTGAATATCCGTCTTCGTTAAGATCGAACATCATCTCGGATATGCTGCGTTCCATGTATCCCTTCTTCCGGCTTTCGGGTGTCAGATATACATATCTGATATGGGCTATATCCCCTGCGGAAGACAATGCGATGACACCCACAGCGCTCCCGTCAACGGCAATGCCGTAGAACATCCAGTTCTTTTCTTCGACGGCCCATCGCTGAAGTATCTCGGGTATCAGCGGCTGATATGCCTCAATATTGCTTCCGTCCACTCTCTCCAATAAATACATTTTCCGACCTCTCGTTTTTACAGTATCAGTTTCACGCCATAGAAATAATCCGTATCCTTTTCCAGGTAACCGGAGCCTATAGAAAGCCTGACAAGAGTATCCGTAAACTTACCGTTCTCCGGAACAAAGTAAATACGTGAATCATCATCAAATCTCTCATCTGAGTCCATCACTCTGACAAGTGCTCCCAGATGCATAAACAGATCTTTTTGTCTGGAGGGTTTAAAATCCATCCAGAGAACGGATACATCCGAATCTGTACACTTTGCCAGCATGATGCTCTTGATCTCATCGTCCGATATACAGACGGTGCTTAATTCCGCATCATAATAGTCGTTTGTGCGAAGGCCTCTTTTCCTGAAATAAACGGCCAGGGCATTAGTCTGTGCCCGGTTGAGATCCGATATCCTGATCAGTCCTTTCCCGGAAGAATGCAGAACATTTTTTCTGCATAGCCTTGATCTGTGCACATAGCGCAGTGTCACATATTCAAGAGGCATATCGTATATGAGTTCAAAACCGTATGCCTCAAAGAAACCGTAAAGATCGTCATCCGCACTGAATTGAACCGTAACCGAAGACTGATCTTCCGGATCACACAGAGCGGCAAGTGTATTCATCATCGCAGTGGCAATCCCATGTCGTCTGAACCTCTCAACTACATACAGGCTGACAATGTCCAGCATGCCGGGCTCAACCCGAGCCACAAGCGCTCCTGCCGCCTGACCGTTGTCACCGACTGCTCCGATACGGATGACATCTGACTCCGTATTCCTGCCCGCATAAGTCATCAGCGCTCCGAAGGCCTCTTCATTTTCCTTGGTTATGAGGGTAAGTTTCATACTCAGCCTCCCATGAGTTTTGCCACGATAGCTGCTTGTGAAGGTGCAGCTTTTATCCCCTTGGCCTTATCGGGCAATGTGACCTTAAGGCCCAGAGACAGGATCGCATGCGCATACATTTCCCTGCCATCGGCAGTGATCTCCTTCTCGTCGAACATCTTACGGTACAGAAGATCGGCAAATTCACGACACACCTCTACGAAATATGACTTGTAACTGGAGTATCCGAAACGCGCAACAGCTTCATCTCTTGCCATGTCTTTGAGTTTTTCCGGATCCATGGCTGCCAGCTTCTTCTTATTGGGGTGTCTCTCTTTAAGTTTTGCTACGATATTATCGAGCCCGAGCTGGTCGTCCACAGCCTGCTTAATGACGCCTTTACGCTTGTTTTTGTCACAATGATCGTAGATCGCACCTCCGACGAAGGACAGCAGCGTCACACCGGCTGCTATGGGAGTAAGAACGGGAATAAATGCGGAAGCAGCCACGAACATTCCCGCAAATCCCTTGATCAGGCCGACGGTCTTGGAACTTTTTTGTCTGCCGATCTCTTTCTCGGAATGACTGAAGAATCTTAACAGTTTCTTCTCATCCATGGAAAGTGCATTTTCAGCCTTGTTGGGCATCTTAGCCCTGGCTCTTTGTATATCGTTTCCGCTCGATACGGCTCTGCCGAGCTGTATTCCGCTGACCAGAGTCGATACGGAGCTGGTCAGCAATCCTATGCCCGAGAACGCGGTAACGGCGTCTGTGAACGCTTCTTTGTTGGAATCCACCAACTGAGCAACTCTCAGAAAGTGCTGGATACCCGTGGCTGTCCCCGATAAGCTGCCCACGGTACCGGATCCGGCTCCGAGCCACTGAGCATATCTGTCTACACCGGTGAGGCCTTCTTTACCGAAGAGTTTGATCCCGCCGTATATGGACGAATACGCCCCTATGAGGCCGCTCACCGCACCAAGCGAATTGGTGATATATCCGACGGCAGAATAACCCAGGAATGTTTTACCCCAACCGGATTCTTTCTCCTTGTACCAGAGGCCCAAAGCTCTGTTGGCGGTATTGGGGTAACTTAGCACGTTATTTATCTTTCCGCCCCACTCGTTGACGGACTGGGATTTGGGTTTATCTTCTTTTTCCTTATAGGTGTCGGCCTCACCCTTTACCGACTTATCCGCCTGAACTTCCTCAAAGTCCTTAAGTTTGCCGGTTAACTGTTCAAGCTCTCCGGCCAGTTTACCGATGGTTGCAAACTCCCTGTACATGCGCGCCCGAAGTTTCGCATCGGGTACCATATCGGGAGACATATCCGGATTAAGACCGGCATTACGATAAAGCAGTTCAAGCATCCCGTACCGGTATGCGATATTTTCAAGAATGCGTCCGCCCTGTTCCTTTGCATCGGCATTTTCACGTTTTCCGTCTTCAACGGTCCTGTCGAGTTCTCTTATTTTGTCCTGGAATCCGGCGAACTCCGCCATTTCCCCGCCTAGTCCCTTGGCAACCTGAATGGCGTTAGTGACTTTCTTCCAATCCGGTGCCGATGAAAAAAGCTTCGTCTTGAGATTCTTCTTGATGACACTTAGATCCGGCATATAGTCCGAGATCGCCTCGTAGAAATCCGAATTCATGGCGGCATCCTGTTTCTTATTCTCAAGCAGATAGAAAGCCGTCAGCTGCTGCTCGGGCGGAGACTGAAGGAAATGATGCACGAATGCGGAATACTTCCTGGATTCCAGACATGACCGGCGTAACAGATACGCTCCCACCCTCTTCATGGCTTTGACCTGTTCGGGAGATATGACGATCCCTGCCGGCGGCTCGGAGCGCTTGTCGAGTTTGCCTTTCTTAACCTCCATCGTGTCATTCACGATCCCGGAAGCGTTTTCCTTCTCCTCCACGACCGCTGCATTTGCGTTCAGGCCATTCACATACTGATCAAAATCCGAAAGGAGTTTTGTCGCGGAAGTATCGCTTATATCCGCATTGGCGCGAAATTTCTCTATATCGCCTCTGTGAGCATCCATGAACTGGGCTATATATTCCTTACGCTCATTTTCGGTGTAGAAGTCCTGCTTTTTGTTCAGTTCCTTCAGGAACGCTTCGTAACCTGCGGAGATCTTCTTCATCTCCTTTGCGCCGTCACGGTCATCTTCCTTCTCACCGTGTGTCAGTTCGCTCAGATAATGTTCCTTTCTAGCCTTAACGCTCGCAGCATCAGTTATATCCAACTGCTTTAATCTGATCAGGTTCTGATAAAAATCGATAAGGCTTATGTCACGCTCATCGTCCTTTTTGGCATAAAGCTCATCAAGACGTGTACGTAATTCCCTGTAAGACATCGAAAGCATATGATCCCTGGGCAGAATGGCATAATACTTGTTGGCCATAAGTGCTTCATGAATCTGGTAAAAACTCCGGACATCCTTCAGCGTATTGAACTGCGCCATCTCCTGCGCAAACTTTTCGGCTTCCTCTTCGGGGATACCGTTGGTTATCTTCTCGTTCAGCTGTTGTTCATATGTATCAATGCAACTGAAAGTTGCCTGAAGTTCCACGTAATGCTCCAGCAGGTTCTCATCCGGACTCTTACCGGAATCGGAATAAAGAAGCTCGGAAACATCCATGGCCTTAAAACTTTCGATCTGCTCATTTATCTCGCCTTCTCCGAGATTGAAAAACAGATTGTCTTTCTTCTCGGCAAGGCTCTCCTGCATGCTCCTTTTCCGGGAGACTCTGCTCATCCTGCGATCATCTTTGGTCGATCTGGTTGCTCGTTTAACCCCCGCCTGTTTTTGAGCTTCTCTCACCTCTTCAAGAGAAGGATCGCGCAATTCCACGATCGTGGGGAGGACAGCCTCGGCCTTCTTCATGATCTTAGGCTGAACCTTTTTGCTCTTCTGTTCGGGTTGCTCAAGCACTGCACGTCCCGCATTCAAAGTGGATGACACAGATGAATTACGGGTTATCCCGGCAACGATCTGAGCGTTTGTTTTTTTGATATATTTATCTTTAGGTGCCATATGCATGTACCTCGAATTCCACAGACCGTCATCTGTTCATTATCAGATCCATCATTTCACCGGATTCCATCTCACCGGTTGCCACGAGCATCAGATATCCTTCAAACTTATCGATCACTCCTACAGCTGCATTAAACGCAGTGAGCATGGTTGTCATCTTATCCTCATCGCTTAAGCTGTTAAGAATATGAACGGAATACTTATATACCAGACCGTTGTCATCATCATCTATGCCAAAGCCGCCGACCGGCAGGAAATAATTAAGACGGGCGGCTGCATCGGCCAGGAATCTGGTCTCCTCTTTCATCTCATCGATCACGGTCACCATGATGGTAAAGACAGACAGATCATCTCCTTCAACCGGGAGAAAATAGCACTCACCGAGCATATCGACAAGGTCGGCACCCGCTTCCGATATACGGCATCTGACCACATCCATCGGTGTACCCAGTTCTTCTGCGGTAAATACGGATGCATCCTCGATGTCTTCGCCATCATTGATCGTTTCCGCAAATCTGTTCAGAAGTTTTCTTTTTTCTTCGCTCATAATTTTTCCTTTCCTAATCCGTCTGCACATCCGTGGGACTTATCTCCAGCAGGAGCATCGTCATATCATCAAACTGCGGAGCTCCTTCAACGAAGCTCTCCACATCATCTTTGAGTGAAGTCAGCAGTTCCACGCCTGATCTGTCTCTAACGCTGTTTAAGTGATCTCGCATCCTGTCGGTACCGTACAGTACTTCATCCGACCTGGTTCCCTCCGGGATACCATCGGTATATTGCAGGAACTTATCGCCGGGATGCAGTTCCATCACCCTCTCGGTGAAAGTGATCTCGGTATCAAATCCCAGTACCGGATCGTGATCTTCCTCGATCATCTCAAATCTGCCGGTATCTGCTCTGTATACAAAAGGATTTTCATGTCCGGCATTAACATATTCGATCCTGTGAGCGGATACCGTATATACTCCGTACCAGACGGAAGCAAACATAGTTTCTGAATTGTTCTCGCAAAGCTGCCTGTTGACCTTCTCGACCACACATACGGGAGAGATCTCTTCAAGACCGGTGTTCTTGATCAGGGTCTTGACTATGACCATGAACAGTGCCGCCGGAACTCCTTTACCCGATACATCCGCGATCACCAATCCGACATGATCTTCATCGATCACGAAGTAGTCATAACAGTCTCCTCCTACTTCCTTTGCGGGTTTGATGAATGAAGATATCTCAAAGTCACGGTCTCCCGCATATCCGACGAGTGATTCGGGAAGCATAGAACTCTGGATGCGGGCTCCGACATCGAGTTCGGCCGATACCCTTTCCTTCTCTGCCGTCACCGCTGTAAGGTCGGTGATGTACTGTGATATATCACTTTCGAGTTCGGACATCGATCGTGCCAGGAAACGGATCTCATCATGTGTTCTTATCTCTTGACTGTCAAATATATGTCTGTTTTTGCTCTTGTCTTCAAGTGCATTGTATTTTTTTGCCGCTTTCGTGAGTTTGCGTATGGGTTTGACTATCAGATAGTGGATCATGATGGTGGCCACCATCTCCACGACGATCAGGAACAGGACCATGATGACGATGTAGATTATACGGAAGTTGGCAAGGTCGTCACTATAGGAACCAAGGACCTCACCAACGCCTATGTAACCGATGATATCGCCGTTTGGATCATAAAAAGGGGCATAAGCACAGAACTGTCTGGCGCTCTCCGGTTGTTTTCCGATCATCTGGGCAACCATGGGGAAATAATTGGCTTCACCGGATAATATCTCATCTTCTCCGAAAGTATGGACAAGCGATGCCGTATCCTCCCAGAATCCTGCGGAAAACCTCCGGTCGGTCCGTTCTTCGGAATCCATCAGGAATATGGTCCTTCCGCTCTCCTCATCCATGATCCTCAGATCGATCCACTTAACATCCGATTCCACGGCAAGTTTCTGAAGGAGCTGCCTGAGTTCGATGTATTCCGGAGTCTTGATCTTATCAAATCTTGAGAGATAATCCGGATCCAGACTGTCCGAGCGGATATCCTCGGGAATACTCTCATATATCTCCCGGCCACTGATAAAAATTGATGTAACGAGTTCCTGATCGAGAGTCTTGGCCATGATCCTGCCGAGAATATAATCCCCCGCGACATTGCCGCCGATCTCTCTTTCCATATGCAGGAACGTAGCCAGCGACTGAGCAACATAAAAAATCGTCACACTTAATACCAGAACAATAAGACCGGTCTTTAGTCTGATACCGAATATGGGATGATTATTAAAAAAATCCGATATTTTATTACGTATGTGTTCTGTAGTTATCAATGCTCTACCTGTCTGATCGAACGCGATGCAAGCAATATCCGCTGATAAGATATCCCGCCAAGTACGGGTGCCAGAAAATGTCCGAAAAGTTTGCCGAATGCGGGAGTGACCGCAGCCATGTAAAACTCACCTTCGGGCTCGATCTGCAGGAACACGCTGCCGAGACTCATATATAACAGTCCCGCAAGATCCGTTTCTTTCCCTTTGATACACCTGACATCGGCCAGATACAGGCTTCCGTCGGGAAGAGCCGCGATGATCACATAACACTCCGGTTTCCCTGCATCATCCACAGTCAGAAACGAGAGGTCGTGAACCGGATTCAGTTCCTGAAAAAACTGTTGTGCGTCCGGATCCGTCTTCGCAAGTGAGTGTGCTCTTCTCTCACTCATGAGTCTTGCGCATTCTTTTCTCATGACTCCGGCTTCCGGGCCGTCACGAAGAAGGCTTCCGAGCATGAGCGCATTTACCCTGTATACGCCGGACTCCTCCTTAAAGTCAGTAAAGCCGGCATTTCGGAGATCGTTCTCCGTAATACCCGGCTCATCATCCGTATATCTGCATTCCAGTCTGTTAAACCCTTCCTTTTTGATACAGAATGCGGTAAGGGTATGCCATATCTCCGGGCGCGTGTTTTCCGCGCCCGAAGGATTGATAAACCTGACACTCCGTACGGTAAGTGTCTCCTCGTTCTTCTGAAGAACTACCACACCGCAAGGTACCCCGTTCGAGGTTATGCCTATCCCGTATTCGTTTTTTTCTATGTTCAGACTTCCATCTTCTCTTACGATATCCGGCAATATAGCTTCATATTCCGTCATATTATCGGCTGTGATCCGGATATACTCAAATTTTCCTGCCATTTGAACTCCGTAATATACAGTTTATTATCATGATGCCAGCGAATACTTAAGGATCTTACGGAAGTTGCCCTTAACTCCCATGACTCCCATGAGTTTATCCACTTTGACTTTATTCAGGTTATCTCTGGTATAGTTATGGTTCTCGAACAGAGTCCTTGCGATCTTGGAAGCGACCTTCTTTTCCTCATCTGTCTTGGCTTCCTTCATGAACACATCGGTATCGATGGACATGAATATTCTGGCCAGATCCGTCAGATAATCGGAATTGACTATACCTACCTCACGTCTGAGCACGCTGTTAAGTGTTGAGGTGCTCACGCCCTTGAACTCATTTCCCAGCATCCTGGCCACATTGGCCTTGACAGCACGTTTACCGCGGACAAATTCAACGACCGTCTGCACTCCGGTCACCGTTGCACCCCATACCGCCTCAATGACTCCGAATATCTTGGTCTTGGACAGTCCCGGGAAGAAAGCCTTGATGCCGTTGATGACGGTTTTGCCTCCGGCAGAGATCGCGCCGAATACCTTGGCGACTCTCTCATTTCTGTGATGTCTCTTTGCACATGCCATGCCGTACTGAAGCTGTGAATTGTTCTTAAGTACTTCAACAAGTTTTGCGTCATCATCCGGAGGATTGCCCTTGGAGCTTTCCACACGTTTGATGGCTGACTCAAATTCATCCTCTCTGTCTTTGATCATATTGATAGAGTTAGTCTCCCTTATGGCACCTATGACATTGCTTATGGTCGAGAACAGCTGCTTGATGCCGCCGAATATCGATTTTGCCTGCTTTGCTCCCGCATATTTGGCTATGGTCTGACCGACACCGGTTATGATGCCTATTCCGGATTCGGCAAGTTTGAACAGTGAGTTTTGGGTCGCAGTCATATACTCACGTACATCAAAATCGGGATCGCCTTTTTTCTTTCTTTCGGCTTCCTTGGCTCTGTCCTTATAGCATTTATAGCTGGCTTTAAACAGCTTGATCGTATTGTTGACCAGCGTTATGCACAGGGATATGGTATTTCTGCGATCGTCGGCCGTATGCTGGGTCTTTTGTTTTTCATCCTGGTATTCTTCATCACCGAACATGTCACTGATCCCATATGCGGCAGCTTCAGTGACGGCCCCCATATCCATGGCACTGCTGAGCGCCGAGGTGTACTGATTGATCACATCCCAGTTCTTTCCAAGACCGATGCCTGTATCGTCAAGTGCCTTGGACGTATCCACGACCGAGGTGAATATGTCATTTAAGAAGCTCGTAAGCGATCCATCCGTGAACTTCTGCAGTAACAGCCCTCCGATGCCTCTCCTGGCCTGCGACTCCTCACTGAACTGCTTCCACTTGGTGGGCATGAGAGCGCCAACCGGATTATTGGGATTCCATAAGGATCTGTCGGCATTGAGTTCATCTATCAGAGCCACTCTCATGAGCTGGCCTGAATCCACACGGGCATTCTCAACGGTATACTTGAATCTGCCTCCGATATAATCATTGCAGATCACCTTGGCCATATTCCAGTAGTCCGGATTGTCATGACTCAGGAGAAGAAGCGATGCATCGATCAGTGCCTTATGGTCGTCCTTGACAGCATCGAGAAGATCCGACGCTCTGTTTCCTTCCTTCGACATCTTATCTGCGAGCTTATTGTCCGATATATACATCTGACGAAGGACATCATATACCACCTTGGTCTTGGCACCGGTGGGTATTTTCTTTACCTTATCCTCGTCCTTGCTTTTGAGTGTATTCTCCCACAGTGCTTCGGTATCATCAGGCAGTGAATCGCCGCCTTTTTTTATCTTCTCTTCGTGATCTTCGGTGAATAGTCTCTCTATGTCTTCGTTTGCGAACAGATCGGCAGCGGGTGATGACTCATCATCGTCTTCGGAAAGCCATGCTGTCGGGTCTTTATAGTATGCTTCTCTGAGTTCCTTTATGATGCTCTCTTTGATCTTTTTGGCTTTGGTTGCCTCCGCAGCACCGTATCCTGCAGCATGCTGAATGGTCTTGGAGTTGATCTGACGGAATATGGAAGCCTTGAGCACGGCCTTACGAACCTTCTCACGCTCCTTTGCACTGTTCCAGGTTGTAAATACGCCAAGACTGGAATCCTTCATGCCCTTGATCTCGTTATAGTTCGTGGATATGAATTCACCGTTTAAGAAGACACCGTTCAGGGTCTTGCCGCCGAACCACTTCTTCTGCTTGGCCTGACGGATCTCGATATTATCCTCAGTGTTAACGAACTGGCCTCCGGCATCCCTCTCATCAACCTCGAGTTTCATCTCTTCGGCTGATACATTCAGCTTCGATACAGCATCGTTTCTGGCACCAAGAGCTGTGGATCCCTTCTTCTTGAACTGTCTGGCTGCCTTATATCCCTCAAAGTTGCTGTTCAACTTGAACCTGGCCCGCATACCGTTCTCGTCTTCTTCGGACAGCATGGTGATCTTGGTATGGCCTTTTATCAGATCGGCATCCTTGTTGCTTCTGCCGGCTTTTTTGTTCTTAATGGCTATCTGGGCATCCATATAAGGATTCTCAGGCAGTCTCTCCAATGTGGAATCCAGTCTCTCCACATCGAACTCTCCGACATATTCCTTGATATCCTTGGCAGGGATGGGGCTCATGTCCATGCCCTTCCTGTTCAGCATGTGATATCTGGCGGCATTGGCATCAAAAGCATCATAGTACTGCCTGAATGTGATGCCTTCATGCTCGCGCTTACGTTTCTCATTCCATGCCAGGGCTTTATCGTGGACTGTCTTGATCTGCTCCTTTGCGATCTCTTCCAGCTCATCAGCCTCTTTAAGGAGTTTATCCTCTTTTGAAGTCATGAGGCCTATCTTGCACATCATCTTCATGAAAGAGCTCTGAGTGGGCCCCTGTTCCAGATTCGTTCTGGCCTGCTGACGGTAGTTCAGGACCTGATTATAGTCTTCGCGCCGCTGCCTAAGTCCCTCCTCGGTCACCTCAGCATATTCAACGGATGCGATTTTCTGCGCCTGTTCATCGCCCAGAGACTTGAGTCTGTCCTCTTGCTCAGCCAGATCCAGCTGCCCAAGAGCCACATCGGCATCATATGCTTTCATCTGTCTGGTGCTCATCGCATCCAGATCTTTAGCCGCACTCTCCGCATCGGCCGTGGAATTCTTGCTTTTCTCCGCGAGGCTCTGGGCCTTGAGCATATTCTTCCTTCTGGTAGCCTCTTTGGCCTTCGTCAATGCCTGCTGCATTTCCTTGCGAAGTTTGACATGCTCATTTTGTACGGTCATTGCTGCGTACAGGGACTGTTTGTTGGCCTCGTCCATCTGCTGGCGCAGATTGGCTCGTACATTGTTCATGACCTGTTCGCGGCTCAGATCACCGACGGTCTTGTCCTTCAGAGCCGATTCTCCGTCTGCGATGTATGATTTAAAGTTTGATGAGAAGACGCCCTCTCCGCCTTTGCTCATCTTCTCCTTTGTAATGTATGTATGTTGAAATTTCATATCCGGTTTCGACATGATCTACACCTCTTCTTCGATCCTGAAATCCTGATTTGCCCTAAATCACTTCATCAATGCTCATCATTCCGCATCTTCGGGCTCAACGTTGTCGTAATCTATGCCAAGGTTTTCCGCGGTTTCTCTGATGGAATCCTCGAGTGCCTTGAAACGCTCCTCCAGATCATCCAGATCCGATACCTCATCCAGATATTCCATATAATCCCCTATGGTCATTCCGCCGGGATTGGTGATAGAGAACATGATGAAATCAACGAGAAGATCGAGCTGATCGTAAAGCACTCCGAGATAGTAACGGATGTTGTCATACTCAGCTTCGATCTGGTTTAAGTTGACGGGCATCCTGTATGAAAGGTAAACCTGAGCCAGCGGATCGTAATATACGAAACTTCCGAAAGCCGGGTAAGCGCCCGCGTTGATCACATGGTTCAGACCGTTTAACGAGATCAGCAGATCGGCAAGAGCCTCCTCGGGTATATTCTCCGCAAGCGTCGTATGGAAATGAAGGACACCGTAAGGAGCTTCCTCTCTGATGCCGCCTTCAAGAGCAACTTCAACCATCACATCAGCGTTTACAACTCCCATATGCTCCGCAACGGAACGGAGAACACCGTCCTCTTCCTCAACACCGCCGAACAGTTCGGTCATCATCTCCTGAAGTGTTTTTGAGAGTTCTTTTACAGGGTTTGCTTCATTTGCTTTTTTTGCCATTTTTTATCTCCTTATCTTTTGCCGAAAAACCGGACAGGGTATAAAATCACATACTATATCATTTTACCATAAATCATGTGATTTTTCCCCATAAAATGCGGTTTTTCACAACTTCTGATACGTATTCTAATCTCCCGTGTCCAACAAATGTCCAACACCCTGAAAAAAACAAAAAAGGGCCCGAAAAGGGCCCTGAATAAGCTTCTTAAAGCATCCGGCGATAATACCGGTCATTTCTTCCTTGTCATGAAGAATCTGTTCAGTTTTTCGAGAAGTTCTTCTCTGCCGATATTCTTGAGAAAATACCCCTCGGGTTTGAGATTGACGACGGCCATGACACTCTCCTTGTCGCTCTTGCCTGTCAGGAAGATCACCGGGATATTTCTGGTCTCATCATCGTGTCTGAGCATCTCAAGGACCTGAGGTCCGGTCGTTATCGGCATCTCATGGTCGAGGAGTATAAGATCTGCCCTATTCTTACCCAGCCATTTGATGGCCTGCAGCCCGGAATTGGCCATGGCAACCTTATAATCCTCTTTAAGCCAGCCTCGTACCAGAGACATATAGTTGGGATCGTCATCGACTATCAGGATGCTCTTCTTGAATTCCCCGGCGTCGACCCTGGCACAGTAATCCGCTACGATATCTATGTATTCGTCATTGTTGATCGGACGATAGATGGTCTTATATATCAGATCACCCGGAACGTTATCGAGAACATACTGAACGTCCTCGCGTTCTCCTATCACGATCATATGAACGCCCGTCTCTTCCATCCTGTCTATCAGAAAGCGCAGTACCTTGGGTTCGGGGCGCTCATGCGCATCCATGTACATAGTAAGCAGGACCGTGTCATCCCATTTGGAATTGACCGCATCCACATCCCAACGGACGAACCCGCAGTCCACGTTGGCATCTGTGCATTTTTTCATAAGTACCCGGATCAGAAATGTCTCTTTCTCACCCGTTAAGAGCATCTTGTTCCCCAATGTCCTTAACCTCCGATATCAGATCATCCCAACAGTTCTTCCATGCCTTCCCAATCTAGTAATCTCAGTTTCTTTTCAAGTTCGTCTCTCTTAGCCGAATCCTCCTCCGGCAATCTGTATTCTTTCAGCTGATCAAGGACCATCTCGGCCGCATCATAATCCATCTGCGGGATTATCTCCCGGAGTGCGGCATATGCATCCTGAAGTTCATCTTCGGATATCTCCTCCTTATCCGGATCATCTCCCGATGCGCGAAGCGGTGCGAGCTTATCCTTGTATGCACGAAGTTCGGCCAAAAGATGCGCGGTATTGTCGTTAATGAATTCCATATCATTACGATTGCCTGCTGCCTCAAGACTCTCGGCCATCCGGGACAGTTCCACGGCTCCTATGATCCTCGCGGAACTCTTGAGTGCATGCACCTTGACCGTGTACAGCCGGATATCGTTATCGTGATAAGCGTTCTCGATAACATCTGCACTGTCTTCCAGTGTATCATAGAAAAGCTCCAATGAAGAGATATAAGATGTCACTCCGCCGGATGCGTTTATTCCGTCGGATACCGAGATCCCTTCAACGCTTCTTACCCATTCCATCCTTTCGGGAAGTTCCTCGGGATCGAAGCTCATTGCTTCGGGCCTGCTTATCATATCTTCGGGCAGATGTTTCATGATGGCCTTTTCCACGGCCACGCTGTCGATGGGTTTGGAGAGATAACCGTTAAACCCTTTGGACATATAGAACTCATCACCGCCCGCTGTGGAGTTAGCGGTCAGGGCATATACGGGAAGATCGGGATGATCCTCGCGGATACGTCCCACGGTCTCCACTCCGTCAAGTCCCGGCATCAGATGATCGAGCAGGACCACATTGTAGGTGTTTTCACTGATCTTCCGAAGGCATTCTTCACCGCTCGATGCGGTGGTGACGTCCATCTGCGTTGCTTTAAGCAGACCTTTGATCACGTTTAAGTTCATCGGATTGTCGTCAACCACCAGGATCTTTGCATCAGGAGCGATAAACTGAGGTACGTAAGGTCCCTTGGCGTGCTCTTTTTCATTCTCGTCAAAAGAGCCTATCACGGTTTCATCGATTATCCTCTGCTCCAGAGTGAATATGAACTCGCTCCCTTTTCCGTACTCACTCTCACACCAGAGTTTTCCGCCCATCAGTTCTGCAAAACGGCGGGATATGTCAAGTCCCAGCCCGGTACCCTGGATCGCGGAATTCTTCTCTTCCTCGAGCCTCTGATAGGCTGTAAAGAGCTTCTCCATATCCTCCGGGCGGATTCCTATACCGGTGTCCTTAACTGATATTCTGAGTTTACATAACTCTGCGGTTTTTTCTTCAACTCTCATGTTGAGAGTCAGTCCGCCGTGTTCCGTATACTTCACTGCGTTGGTCAGCAGATTCAGCACTACCTGCTTGATCTTCTGGACATCTCCGCAGAGCTTCTGCGGGATCTCACCGTCTATATCAAGGTCAAATGTCAGATCCTTTTCCCTGCTCCTGACGCGGATCATCGTCACGATCTCACGCAGCAGTGCGCACACATCATAGGTATTCTCAACCAGATTCATCTTGCCCGATTCGATCTTGGACATATCCAGCAGATCGTTTATGAGCGATAGCAGCGACTCCGAAGCGGTCCTTATGTCAAGGGCATAGTTGATAACAGACATGAAGTAAGGCTTGGGCACATCGACAGGGTCCTCGCGCAGTATCATCTCGTCCATGCCCATGATCGTATTGATGGGCGTCCTGATCTCGTGGGACATATTCGCGAGGAATCGGGTCTTGGCCAGATTGGCCCTCTCCGCTTCCTCCTTGGCCACTCTGATCTGCTCGTACTGCTTACGGATGACGGTCCCGGTCATGATACGCCATACGATGAGACCGGCAAGTCCCGCAAAAAGGATCATGAGCACGATACGAACAGCCAGAAGTTCAAGAAGTTTGGGTTTCTTGACTATGCGGTATACGTCGTCCTGATAGACCGCTCCCGTACTTCCGTCGAGGATCTGTATGTGCATATCGTAAGTGCCGTAGTTTAAACCCGTATACTCCAGAGACTTCAGTCTGCTGAGTTCGCCGGTCACACCCGAATCTCCGCTGCCTTCCAGGAATACGCGCACGGTAGGGTTGGACATCGTATAGTCCAGTATGGCGGGTGTTATCTGTATACGTCCGGCATCGGCAGGTATCGTATAGGTTCCCTGCGCATCGGGACGCAGTTCCTCATCATCGATATATACGGATCTGATACCCGTCTTGACTCTGGCTGTCTGATCATAATAATGCTCGATATTCACTTCGCTGACGCCGCCTCTGCAGGAGATATAGAGGTTTCCTTCCTCATCCAGTTCACTGAATGAATTGGCCGTGGCAGCCGACGGCAGACCGTTGGCTATCGTATACAGTCTGTAGTCGGTCACGTTATCCTCGAGCATATCACTGGCTTTGATCGCATATACTCCGTATGACGACAGTATCCACAGATTATCGGCTGAGTCGTAGAACACATCGAAATTGTTGTTATAAGGGAAAGTATTGACGCAGGTTATGGAACCGTCCTTCATGTACTCGATCGAGTTGGATGTGATGATCCAGTAAACACCCCTGGCCTCATCCTTCTTGATGCGAAGGATGACCTCACTTGTAAGTCCGTCTTCAAGTCCTATCTTACTGACCTGATCGTGATCT
>JAEEGL013640710.1_pt1 | contig 18506 bp, 17 predicted proteins | sample 9134231 | NCBI WGS metagenome assembly JAEEGL01 (sample SAMN16246548, study PRJNA631951) | gut metagenome | biome: gut microbiome; feature: rumen; material: fiber-attached | host: Bos | place: Iran: Karaj | collected 2018-10 | reverse complement strand
TAGCTGAAGCATCTACAAGAGTGTTGCAGATAGGGCCGTCATCGGACTGCTCGTTGTAGTTGTTAACCCAGAGCTTGATCCATGCAAGAGCATATGCACCGTTTGCGCCAAGTCCAAGGTCGCTGGCATCTGTCTGCATTTCCTGAACTACAGGCTCGAAGTATGGCTTCTTTGTATCGTCAAGCTTGTCATAAGCTTCCTTAAGCCATGTTGCGTACTTTTCATCTGTGAGCATCATCAGGAAGTTCTTTCCTACAATCTCAGAGTCAACGCCCATGAAAAGAGGATGTGATCCGTCATATACGAAATCCCAGCAGTTGGTAAACTCTGCGCTGCCCTGATTGTTGTACATGAATACCTTGTTGAGTGTCTGAAGAGGAAGGAATCCTGCATAAGCGTCTGCTTTTGTTCCGTTTGCCTCTGCCCACTCCTTAGGGATGAAGGTCTTAAGAATATCTGTATCAACCATCTTGCTCTGAATCTGGTTGCCGTCCTGGATAAGAGTCATGGCAAATGTGCCTTCGCTCTTAAGGGAATCAGATGTGAGCTGCTCGAAGATCTTGTTGTTCTTAGGCTGCTGCCACTCGAACTCCATATTGTAAGAAGAATCGATAGACTGAAGATACTCGATGAATACAGGAAGTGCACTCTTGCCGCGGCTACTGTTACCTACGCCATAGAATGTCTTGCCATTTGACTCTTCGATAGCCTTTTTAGCAAGCTCTTCCATTGTCATGCCTTCAGCTTCTGCGATGATAGCATCGATTCCTGTAAGCTCTGCTGCAGGCTCAGCTGCTGTCTCTGTTGCTGCTGTTGTATCAGCTGCAGTTGTGTCAGATGCTGTTGTAGTTGTTGTCTGTGTGTCTGTGGTGGTAGATGTAGTAGCTGTTGATCCGGAATTTCCGCATCCAACAAGAGCTGTAACCACCATTGTGAAAGCTAAGATTGAAGATAATACTTTCTTTTTCACCTTTTTTCCTCCTTTTATATACGCCCGACGTATTTTCCTGGGAAAAGAAAATGAACCTGTCAGGCAGTTTTTTGCTTTACAGGTTCATTTTAGATTTCGCTATTAACTTTTTGCAGATGACAATTCTGATATTATTTGTATTTTTTCAACATCTTGTGTTTTTACATTTTATAAGTAGAAGTTATTGTAGTCCCTTACTCTGATACTCGGAAGGCGCAGTTCCCACCAGCTTTTTGAAGGTATTGGAGAAATATGCAATATCCTGATATCCAACCTTTTCTGCCACCTCGTAAACCTTGGACTGAACATCCTTTAAGAAGTCCATGGCTTTTCTGATACGATATCTTGTCAGGTAGTTATTGATGCTTATCTCAGTCTCTGACTTAAAGAGCCTGCTGATGTGGCCCTCGCTGACGCTCATGGACTCAGAGAGCTTCCCTATGCTGAAGTCCTTGTCGGAATAGTTCTTTTCTATATACTCGATTGCAGCCTGAACATATCTGTTCTCAATTTCCTCTTTTCTCTTAAGAGGGATAAGGTCATTCTCAAGCTCAGCCTGAGCGGCGGATGCATTTGGATGCAGATGAAGGAGCCTCTGTATCGCACCCTCCAGCTCACCATCCTGGAAAGGTTTAAGAAGGTAGTCCGACACTCCTAACCTTACAGCCTGTCTTGCGTACTCAAACTCGTTGTAGGCTGTGAGGAATATCACCTTGGTGTCAGGATATTTTTCCAGGAGTTTCCCGGCGAGCTCTATGCCATCCATCTTCGGCATCTTTATGTCTGATATGACAAGGTCTGGTCTGTGCTCGCTTGCCAGCTCCAGTGCCATCTCTCCGTTTGAAGCCTCAGCAACCACTTCGCACCCTATGAGCGCCCAGTCAGTATCGTTTTTTATTCCCATGCGAACGTATTTCTCGTCGTCGACAATCATTACTTTAATCAATTTCTTCGCCCCTCTGTAAGTACACTGGTTTTCAGGTTATTATCCCGGTGAGTCGCCGGTATCAATCGGCTCTTTGTAGGACAATGGCAAAAGAACTTTCATGATGGTTCCACCTTCTTCAGCCTTTCTGGCACTTACCCCGTACTCTTTTCCGTAATACAGTCTGATGATGGTATTAACATTGTTAAGACCAAGATGACCCTCCAAAGTACTTGGATCGTCATTGGCAAGAGCCTCCACAACTTCCTCGCTGATGCCGGCGCCGTTGTCTCTTATGGTTATCTCAAGAAGGTCTGTTCCTGGTTCACTTCCGGAATCATAGTTTCCACTGTTACCGGGTTCGCCCCAGCCCCTTGCCGTGATCCAGATGTGCCCGTCAGTTCTACCGTCAAGCCCGTGAATTATGGCATTTTCAACAATCGGCTGCAGTATAAGCTTTGGAATTATGGCATTCTCCAGGCTCTCCGGCAGATCCACCGTAAGGTCAAAAGAGTCATCGAACCTGATCTTCTGAATATCACAGTAGCTCTCAACAAGCTTTATTTCCTGCTCAAGCCTGCAGAACTGCTTCTCTGAAATACTGGTTCTTAGGATGCTTGCAAGAGATGCTGACAATGTGGCAACCTCCGGCACCTGATTGGCCTTGGCAACCCACTTTATGGTATCCAGAGTATTGTATAGGAAATGCGGATTGAGCTGGGCCTGCATCATCTGAATCCTGGTCTCATTGACCTTGTGCTCAGCCTGAACCCGCTCCTCCATGGTCTGATTGAGCTGTGTGGTCATCTTGTTAAAGCCGGTGGCCAGCTGCTCAAACTCATCCTCACGTTCCAATTCTATTCTTGTTTCGAAGTCTCCTTTTCTAAAGCGCTTCATGGCTGCTGCCATCTGTCTGATAGGCTTTGAAAAGTACGAACTCATTCTCGAAGCAACAGCTAGGCAGATCACTACGCTTATAAGTGCCTGGATGACAATGATCTGATACCCCACCTTCGCAGCCGAATCGTCCAGTGCAGGCGGTGTAAGGTAGATACCCAAAAGTCCTGTTGTCCCGATTTCCTCAATGTAGACATTGCTCTCAACTCCGGTGTTGTACAACACTCCGTTCATGAGGTTGTTCCTGATGGTTGAAAGAACCATTCCATCCTCTGCAATTCCAAGCTGACAATAGGGCCTCAGGAACTCATTTGTCAGCATGAATCCATCCCTTGAGTTGATATTTCCGCTTATCCTGTCCTCGATCTCACTCTGCTCAATTCTTATGACAACATATCCGCTCTGTGGTTCATCCACCAGCATCCTCGCGATCAAAAGAGCTGCTCCCGTCTCCGACGAAGTCTCGGGATCCAGTGCATATACGATCTGAGGCTGTTTTTTTGCAGCTTCTTTCAGAACAGAATAACCCTCCGGCAAACGGTTCGTAGCATATCCGCTCGTTGTACTGAAGATGCACTTGCCTCCTCTATATAGCTCTACCGTGGCAAAATCCTTGATATCGCGAGTATGCTCATAAAGGGCTGAATAAACAGAGAGGCTGCTGACTCCTTTTTCCCCGGCAACAGCAGATAAAAGGACTTCATCACCGGCAATGTTGTTTACCGCAAGCTCCACCAGTTCAAGGTCCGAAGCAAGGCTCTGGGTGAGAATTCTGTCCTGCTCTATATCATTCCTTTGATAGTCAGCCTTGATGCTGGCCTGGAACCCCTGTACAGTAAGTATTCCTCCGATAATTACCATTGCAAGAGTTACTGCCAGGAAAATAACAAAAATCTGTCTTTTGAAGGACTGTCTGATAAATCCCATACTAGTCCTCCTTTTCCCGAGCCAGATCATCCCAAAGCTCGATAGTGGACTCTTCCTCAGCCGCTGACTTTTTTATGTCAAAAGGAATTATCCTGACGTAGCCATATTCATTATTTAGGGGAATATCCATGCGAACCGGCCTTCTGTAGAAGTTCTCCATGGCAAATTCCTGAGTATCATATCCCACCACAAAATCAAGGAACAGACCTGCATTATAGGAGTGAGGTGCATTCTTTATTATTGCGCAGCCGTCAGGAACCGCACTGGTCCCATCCTCCGGATATACCATTGAAATGTTGTATCCAAGAGCAATGTATTTTTTGGCCGTCTCTTCAAGCGTTATCCCAATAAGGTATGTACCATCCGAAACTCCCGGAATTATCTGACCGGATGAGTTTAGAACTCTTCCCCCAAGCTGCTCATAGAACCTGGGGATCAGGCTCTCTTTTTCCTCGTTAAAGAGCTGCTGCATTGTGGAAAGAATAGTGTAACTGGTTCCTGAATTATTCGGGTCCGCAAAAGCTATTTTCCCTTTCCACTCCGCGTCAAACAACTCTTCCCACTTCCTTGGGGCTTCTCTTGATGACACAAGCTTATTATTGTAGATGAACACTATAGGAAGCTCAGTAAAAGCAGTCCAGTAGCCGCCATCCGACATATCCGCCTTGTCCAGACTGTCATTTTCACTGGTAGTATATGGGGCAAAAATATCCTCGTGGGCCTGATAGCTCTCAATACCACCGCCAAACATGATATCTGCACTGCCATTTTCCGCAGCTTCCTGCGCAAGCTGCATCATCTGCGCAGTACCACCTGTATGAACCTCTACCCAGATTCCGGTCCTATTCTCAAACTCCCTGATTATAGGCAGATAGACTTCCTCTTTGTGGGAGGTGTAGACGATAAGCTGCTTCTTATCGGGAACAGCATATTTCTCGGAAATATACTCCACGTCCTTTTGCCTTGAGTCAAAAGAGCATGCAGAAAGCAGCAGTAACAATATGCATGTGACTGCTGCCTTAATTACATTATTCCTTTTTTCCCTAAGCTCTTTTCCCCACATAATTCTATTATCGTGTGTATAAAACCTTTTATCCAAAACTGCCGGTATCAGATAATTATGGCCACAAGATATGCAATAAGCGCCACTACCCAGGCTACTACGCACTGCCATGCAACTACCAGCACTGCCCACTTTTTCCCAAGCTCTCTTCCGATTGACGCGATAGCTGCAACACATGGTGTGTACAAAAGCGAGAACACAAGAAGCGAAACTGCAGTGGCTGTAGACATTATAGCCGCCACATTCTGTCCGTAGAGGACACCTAAAGTTGATACCACGCTCTCTTTTGCCAAAAATCCACTTATGAGTGCTGTGCAGATTCTCCAATCGCCAAGACCTATAGGCTTAAGAAGCGGCGCAATAAGTCCACTGAGTACCGCCAGGATACTCTGCTGCTGATCGGCAACCAGCCTCAGACGCAGATCAAAGCTCTGAAGAAGCCAGATAACAATTGTTGCAATAAAGATCACTGAAAATGCCCTGTGGATGAAGTCGCTGGCCTTCTCCCAAAGAAGCTGCCCTACGCTCTTGGCACTTGGCATTCTGTAATTTGGAAGCTCCATAACAAACGGAACTGCTTCGCCCCTGAAGATAGTTCTTTTGAAAACCGAAGCCATGATTATCGACATTATTATACCCAGAAGGTACAGACCAACCAGTATGAGGGCCTTGTGCTCCGGGAAAAATGCATCTACGAAGAAGGCATAGATCGGCATCTTCGCTGTACAGCTCATAAACGGTGTCAAAAGAATTGTCATCTTACGGTCTCTTTCACTTGGAAGAGTTCTCGTGGACATGACTGCCGGTACTGTACAGCCAAATCCGATCAGCATTGGCACAATACTTCTTCCTGAAAGACCGATCTTTCTAAGGAGCTTATCCATAAAGAAGGCAACTCTTGCGATATATCCACTGTCCTCCAAAAGAGACAAGAAGAAGAAAAGGGTACAGATAATAGGCACAAAGCTAAGGACGCTTCCAACGCCGGCAAAAATACCGTCAATGATGAGTCCGTGAAGGACTTCGTTCACCCCGGCTCTGGTGAGCGCTTCATCTGTCAGCTGTGTTACAAAATCTATTCCCTCTTCAAGCCAGCCCTGAAGAGTTCCTCCGATTACATTGAATGTCAGCCAGGATACCACAAACATGATTATGATAAAGAGCGGAATCGCAGTCCATTTTCCGGTGAGGATCTTGTCGATGTTCTCAGTCCTGATGCTCTCCTTGCTCTTTTTGGGTTTTCTGACGCAGCTGTCACATATCTTTCTGATAAAAGAAAAGCGCATATCTGCTATAGCAGCGCTTCTGTCCAGGTCTCTTTCTTTTTCCATCTGGAGAACAATGTGATCAATGGTCTCTTTTTCATTATCATCTAGGCCAAGCTTTTTAAGGACCAGCTTATCCCCTTCAATTATCTTTGTAGCGCAGAACCAGAGCGGCATTCCGGCACTCTTGGCATGATCTTCAATTAAGTGCGTAACAGCATGAATGCATCTGTGTACTGCTCCGCCGTTGTCATTCTCACCGCAGAAATCCTGGCGCAGGGGCTTCTCCTGATAATGAGCCACATGGATTGCGTGCTCAATAAGCTCGTCGATACCCTGATTCTTGGCTGCGGAAATTGGTACAACCGGCACTCCAAGAGCAGCTTCCATCTCATTGATATCGATGGTTCCGCCGTTTGTTGTGATCTCATCCATCATGTTGAGCGCCACAACCATAGGAACGTCCATCTCCAGAAGCTGCATTGTCAGATAGAGGTTTCTTTCTATGTTCGTTGCATCCACGATATTGATGATAGCTTTTGGCTTATCAACGATCACAAAATCTCTTGAAACAATCTCCTCTTTACTGTAGGGAGACATTGAATAAATACCGGGAAGATCAGTAACCAGTGTATTTGGGTGACCCTGAATCGCACCGTCTTTCCTGTCAACTGTCACTCCCGGGAAGTTTCCCACATGCTGGTTTGACCCGGTCAGCTGGTTAAAGAGCGTGGTTTTTCCGCTGTTCTGATTTCCCACCAGGGCAAAGGTCAGAATCGTATCATCCGGAAGCGGATCTCCACTTCCCTTTGGATGGAATTTGCCCCCTTCACCAAGTCCCGGGTGAACTGAGCGGTTTGCCTTTTTCTCCAACTCGTCCACAATTTCTTTTTCCGAAATAGGATTAACATCAATCTTCGCTGCATCGTCCAGACGAAGTGTCAGAGAGTATCCATGAATAAGCAGCTCCACCGGATCTCCCATGGGAGCGTATTTTACTACCGTAACCTCCGCCCCGGGTATGACACCCATGTCAAGAAAATGCTGCCGGAGCGCTCCCTGGCCGCCAACCTTCGTGATAATACAGCTTTCGCCAATCCCTATATCTTTTAAAGTCATAATTTCCCACCTGATTCTCTTTGTCTTGCCACAAAGAATTAGATTCTTACTTTGTATTGTACCATCCGTTTTGTGTCAGTGCCACCTGCCCATCTTGATTTGACCCATAGCTTATGATAATATACTACTGTTCGCAGTTTTTGAGCGAAATTCATAGTTTGTTTCCGTAGCTCAGCAGGATAGAGCGTTCGCCTCCTAAGCGAAAGGTCGTGCGTTCGAATCGCATCGGGAACATTGAATTTGAGGAGTCTGGATTACAGGCTCCTTTTTTGTTACGATAAAATGAATAAAAGGGTTTATGAGTTTCTCGAAAGGCGCAAATATGCATTTTACTGATGCAAAGAGTATTCTGTCCGGAAAAAGTGAATACTGTGGAATGAATATATATCGTGGATGCACCCACGGTTGTATTTATTGTGACAGCAGAAGCAAATGCTACCAGTTCACACATCCTTTTGAAGATATCGAGGTGAAGCAGAATGCTCCTGAGCTTTTGGAAAGGGCCCTGATATCAAAAAGAAATAAGTGTATGATCGGGACCGGATCAATGTCAGATCCATATATGCATTGTGAGAAGGAACTTCAGTTGACAAGGCGTTGTCTCGAAATAATCTTAAAGTACGGCTTTGGTGCAGCTGTTCAGACAAAATCAGATTTAATCCTTCGGGACATAGACCTGCTTTCAGAGATTAATCGCAATGCCAAATGCGTAGTTCAGATCACACTTACAACCTACGATGATGACCTCTGCGCTATTTTGGAACCAAATGTCTGCAATACAAAACGCCGTATCGAGGTTTTGGAAATGATGAAAGAAAGAGGAATTCCAACAGTTGTCTGGCTGACACCAATACTTCCGTTCATCAATGACACAAAGGAAAACATAGAGGCTATCCTGCATGAATGTGTAAGAACCGGAGTCAAGGGCGTTATCGATTTTGGAATGGGGCTTACGCTCCGTGAGGGCGATAGAGAATATTATTATTCTGCGCTTGATAAGCATTTTCCGGGTATGAAAGAGAAATATATCGAGCGATATGGAAATGCATATGAACTTCCAAGTCCTAATGCAAAAGAGCTGCGGGAGCTGTTTCAGAACATCTGCAAGGAAAATGGAATCCTTTCAACTCCTAAAGAATGTTTTGAATACTTACAAGATCTGCCTGATAAATATACGCAGATGAGCCTTTTTGATCTGTAACACCAAGGAAAAAGCTGATTGACAGCTTATTCTATCTAATGTATATTGATTTCATTATAAATTTAAGGACCAAACGAATGAATTTATTACTGACAAACAGCTTAAGACGCAGACAGAGAAGACATAAGTTCTTGTAACTATCGCAGAGAAATCGCATGGTTACAGGAACGTATGTCTTGTTGCCGTGCGGTGCTGTTAATAAGTAATATAAGCAGAACCGTAATTGATTTAGCAAATTGCTTTAAATCTGTTGCGGTTCTTTTTTTATCCAAAATTCATATATGGGAAAGGAAAAGAAAAATGAAGGAAGAAATTAGTAAAGCAGTTGTTGAGATGCTGGGGTTAACATCGATGGAACCCGAAAATGTGACGATAGAAACTCCACCGGACAGTAAAATGGGTGACCTTGCCATACCTTGTTTTGGTTTTGCAAAGCTGCTTCACAAGAATCCTGCACTGATCGCTACTGAGCTAAAAGAGGGATTGGATAAAGAAAAAGCGGCTCTTGATATAGATGAAGTAATCGCCACCGGCGGATACTGTAATCTTTTTGTAAACCGAGGACTCTTTGTAAAAAATACTTTGGAAAATGCAGTCGCTGAAAATCTTGGAGTTCATGAAATCGGGAAAAATAAAACGATCTGTATCGACTACTCTTCTCCCAACATCGCCAAGAACTTCCATGTCGGACATCTTCGAACCACAGTCATTGGCAATTCGCTTTATAAAATCTATGACAAGTTGGGATATAACGTTGTTCGTATAAATCACCTGGGCGACTGGGGAACGCAGTTTGGTAAGCTGATCGTTGCATACAAAAAATGGAGCAGTAAAGAAGCGGTTGAGAAAAACGGCATTCAGGAGCTGCTTGATATTTATGTGAAGTTCAATAACGAAAAAGATGAACATCCCGAGCTTATGGACGAGGCTCGAAGTTGGTTCGTAAAGATGGAGCAGGGCGATGAAGACGCGCTGTCAATTTGGGAGTGGTTCAAGGACATCAGTATGGTGGAGTTTGAACGTGTCTATAATATGCTCGGAATCTCTTTTGACTCATATACCGGAGAAAGCTTCTACCGCGAGAAAGTCCCGGCACTTGCAGAAATTCTGAAGGAGAAAAAGCTTCTCATAGAAAGTCAGGGTGCTAACGTGATAGACCTTTCCGAATATGACATGCCCCCTTGCATGATCACGAAGAAGGACGGAAGTTCAATATATCATTCCCGTGATATAGCTGCAGTTCTCTATCGTAAGGAAAAATATAACTTCGATAAGTGTCTGTATGTCACAGGGCTTGAGCAGTCCCTGCATTTCAAGCAGGTGTTCAAGGCCATAGAACTCATGGGCTATGAGTTTTACGCCGGGCTTATCCATGTCCCTTATGGCCTGGTAAGCCTCGATGGGGAGAAACTCTCTACCCGAACAGGAAACATAATATATGCAGAAGACATTTTGAAAGAGGCTGTAAAAAGAGCTTCGGAGCTTATTGAAGAAAAGAATCCTTCTCTCGCAAGCAAAGAGGAAGTGGCAAAACAGGTAGGAATCGGCGCTGTCATCTTCCACGATCTGTTTAACCAGCGAATAAAGAACATCAACTTCTCATGGAAAGAAGTTCTCAGCTTTGATGGCACCACAGGCCCGTATGTACAGTACACCTATGCTCGTGCCAAGAGCGTGCTTCGTAAATATGGAAAAGAACTGACGACTACCTCTACTGATTATCAGGCACTTACAGATGATATTTCTTTCGCACTCATTAAAACAATTGGTGGTTATGAGAAAGCTGTGAACTGCGCAGCAGAAAGCTATGAGCCCTCCGTTGTTGCAAGGTATCTGATAAGTCTGTGCACAGACTTTAACAAGTTTTACCAGGAATGCCCGATTTTAAGGGAAGAAAACGAAAGCGTAAAAGAAGCAAGGCTTAAATTGGTGAGTGTTGTGCAGACAATCATAAAAGATGCAAGCGGTTTGCTTGGTATGGAATGCCCCGAAGAAATGTAACTCAGAAACGCGCGTAAAATCTGGATTTCAAGAGTCTCTTTTCTGTAAATACAAAAGGAGTCTGAAAAAACATTTCAGACTCCTAGTATGTATAAATGGTTTTATCGCTTAAAGTTTTTTCCGAAGTTATTCCAAAAGAAACCATACTCCTCGTTTCTAGCATAAACAAAAGCATAGTGAGAATTACTTTTTTCCTGCTTAAGGAACTGTAGATAATCCTGCTGGTAAGGGGCGGAAAAAATGTGGTTTTCATAAATGACTATCAGCGGAAGATCAGAAAAATCCACGGCATCAAAATTCATCTGCACATCATTTTCTTTGCTTATGAGCCTTAGGGGAATCCTGATAAGCTCCGACATGAAGTACTCTGAATAATCAGGAACCTCTTTATTCATGGATCCAAGGTACATTCGTACCCATTCTTCTCCAAGTCCCTGTGATGCATATTTCTCTGCAGAAGTGATTGTGGGTGAAAATATTGGTAGATTCACTTTTTTACCATATACCAGTTTCTTAATGGTTTCCGGTGAAAGGTAGAATTCTTCAGCTATTTCCATTATGGAGTGGCCTGCAGAGTAGCGATTGCAGATCATGGAATTACGCTTGTTTAGCCTTTCACGATAGCCGGAAGCTTCACCCCATCCATTGGAAGCTTCTTTCTTAGGGATATAAATAACTTTCCCTCCTGCATATTTTTGTACTTCTTCTAAAAGTTTTTCAGGCAAAATGTTTTTTGCATTTTCGTATTTCATACAAGCTTGTTCATTCTTTCCTCAAGAGCATTTATGGATTTAACGATGGAATTGCAGGATTCGAGATCATCAATTGATGCATGCCATCTGAGTGTAACGATTCCCTTATAATATGCCATACATAAGAATCGCTCTTTGAAATTCTCTATTTTTATATTCTTTTTCTTTGCATATTCATAGAGTTTTTCCGGAACCATAAGATATGGTTTGTTAAGATCAAGGATTGCAAAATCCATCAGAAAATCCATGATTCCGGCTCTTCCCCAATCTGCGCAGTATGTCTTTCCATCCTCGCCAACAATCATATTGCAAAAGAAAGTGTTGTTGTTTGCGAGGAATCTTTTTCCTTCGCAGAAAGGTATATACTTAAGTGCTTTTGCGGCAATCTCATTATAGTAATCTTCTTCAAGAAATGTTGTTCCGAACATTTCTTTCCAGTTCTTCCAGTAACCGTCCTCAGGCTCTTCTATCATATCTGCCCGAATGAATTCCTCCACAGATTTGAAGGGCGCATTGTTGTTCTCATCAAACTCTCCGTAGCCTTTCACAGAAGATACATCAGTAGCTGCAATCTCGAAAATCATATCAAAAAAGTTCTCGTAACACTTTTCGAATTCTTCCGGTGTAAGCTCATTTGCATTTCTTCCCTTGGGGCTCATCTCTATTTTTTCCTTAGTAAGGTTTCTAATAAAAATATCTCTGTTCATGTTGGTGTCCTCATCTAATTGTCTTGTGTCGTGTTTATTGTGTCTTTTGTATCAGCGCTTTTACAATTATGATGATATCAGTGGTGGCCTGCTAAGCAAATAGAGAGAATCGTTATAATTGAACTATACATAAATGAATCATTTCTTTATCGCAACAGCTGTAAACTCGCCTGGGAGCATATCATTCTCCCATGAAGGATGCTCATCGAACCTTTCCAAAGTAAATCCATTGCCTATTATTGAGTTGATAATTTCACTAATGGTGTACTTTCTATATTGGCATTTTGGAATCTGCTTACGGATTTCTTTATCGTAAAACCTTGCATGGGCCATCTCGCCCTCAAAAATATCTGTAGAGAAATAGCTCATAGTGGGCTGTTGTAAACCAAGTGCATCGGAAATCTTGGTAAATGGATGAAAATCGCTGCAAATCATTTTTCCGCCCGGTTTTATGAGTGTATTCATTACATTCATAAATGCATCAATATCATGGAAATAGTGAAGGATTCCGCCTTCCATAAACACAACATCAAAGAAGCCTTCGAATCGGCTCATGTCAATTTCCATGATGTCGCAAACTTCATAACCGATTGTAACTCCAGCGGCTTCAGCAGTTTCCATTGCATATTTCTTATTGGCCTCAGAAATATCGAAAACAGTTACATTTGCCCCCAATAGTGCCAGCGGAATTGCTTTTTTTCCGCAGGATCCGCATATGTTTGCTACCTTGACTCCTTCATAGGTATCAAAATAGTTTGCATATTGTTTGAGCATCTTTTCAGGATTTTCCTTATCCTTGGCAGCTCTTTCTTCCGGTGTTCCTGCTGTTCTTACCCAGAAATCATACGCATCGAATTCCCAAGCTTTCTTGTGTTGTAAACTATACTCCTCCAATTTTTCACCTTCCAATCAGTTTAAGGAACTTTTTATCATTCATCTGTTCATTTGTAACATACTCACCATCATGGAATAGGGCATAGTTCGTTATGGGTGTAGGTGCGTTCTGAGCTTCTTCCCTGTTCTCAATATGAATGGCATGGAATAGTATACCATTTTCTTTGGCAGTTTGCTCCAAAATCGGCACATACTTTGCATTGAACGGACACTGGCTTGTGTAATACAAAACATAACCCATCTCATCAATATGAGGATGCTTGGAACATTCCTTAAACGCAGGTGCTTCAGCCTTTTGATTGAATTTCAGATACATAAGCTGTATGCCATTATCTGCTTCATCACAAACCTCAAAGCCTTTATATGTCAAAAACTTTGGATCTGCCAGGAATGGCTTTTTCTTTGCGGAGGATAAAATGCAAAGACCTTTTCTGCCTTTTGCTTTACTGTCCTCAATACATGCATTAAGAAGATCAGAAGAATAGCCATGACCTTTAAAAGAACCGGATACCCAGAGGCAGTCAATATACATATAGCCATCAGCATCGATGGGAACCCATGCATTCTCAGCCGGGATATACTCAATAAAACACTTACCACGCTCAGCGCTCTTTAGGAAAACAAGGCCCTCATCAAATCTGTCCGCAAGCCAGGCTTTCTTTGATGATACCTGCACATCATTATTATTGGAAATAGCACAGCAGATGTGCTCATCTTCCAAATTATCCTTGGTAACTTTGATATATTCCATTCTATATCCTTCCTTCATCTTTCATTTCATAAGGTCTGTTCCAGGAGCCAACCTCATGATTTCTTGTCCTCCAATTCAAGTATTTCCTTCTGTTTCTTTTTGCTCAATCCCTCAAACACTATCTGATAAGCATGATCAAGTAGGTCTTTTAATATATCATCCGGAACGTCCCCGTCAGCCTTTACAGAATTCCAATGAGTCTTGTTCATGTAATAACCGGGAATTATGTCTTCATACTGCTTTCGCCAAAAGTCTCCCTCAAATGGTTCCAGTTTAAGAGTAATGTAATATGGCCTATTATTATCATCCATGCAGATAGCAGCAAACATCTTGCCTCCAAGTTGAAAACGGATCCAGTTCCAATCCCTCTGAATGTCCTTTGTAACACCGGGTTTATCCATCAGATACTCTTCTATCCATGGGTATTTCATTTTACAAATTCCTCCCGTAGTTTTTCCTCATGGCCTCGACTGTACTTCTGATTCTTTCTCTCGCCTCCTTTGGTTCAAGAAGCTCTGCTTTATCCCCAAATGTCAGTATCCAGGTAACGAGATTCTCCATGTCTGTATAGTCAGCTGAAAAGAGCAATCGCCCATCTGGCTCTTCTGTATAGCAGGTCGGTCCAAATTCCTCTACCAGTCTCCATTTGACATCTTTTGAAAAAAGAGCTTTAACCTTTATACCCCCTGGAAAAATCTTCTCCGTAGATAGATCCGGCGTGGGAACACTTCTACAGGCAAACTCTTTATCCAACATCGTCACTTTATCCATGCGATTAAGCTTGAACAGGCGGAAGTCCTTTCTTTTCAGGCACCAGCCCCATAAATACCAGCTGGACCATTTAAAAACAATGTAATACGGTTCAACTTCACGAATACTCTCGCCTGTTTGATTGTAGTAAGTAAACTTCAGTATATGCCTGCTTTCAATTGTACTCTGTATTACTTCTATCTTCGGAGCAAGAGATTCCCGATACCAGGATGAAAGATCGATCAAAAAAGAATCCCTGCCACTTACAAACTCTGAGGAACCGGCCTTTATTTTCTCCATGAGCTGCCCATAATATCTGCTGCCACTGACACTATCAAGACTCCTGAGTCCGGCAAGGATCATCTGCATATCTTTTGATGTCAGGATTGTCCTGTCCATCCGATATCCGTCCATGATGCTGATTCCTCCACCAATTCCCTGAGAAGTTTGTATTGGAATCCCTGCCTTACATAGAGCTTCAACGTCTCTATTGATTGTCCTCTTTGATACCTCGAATCGCTCTGCAAGCTCAGGCGCTGTGGTTTTCTCTTCCTGAAGTAATACAGAAAGAATTCCAATCAACCTGTCTATCTTCATTTTGTTTCACTCCGTTATAATCATATCAACCAAAAGGCGACAACTGCATGTCATGTTTATGATAAAATTTTTTTGCTTAGATAGGCGATGTACTCAGCACTTTCCCTATTCAATAAAGCCCTCGTTATCCAGGAATACATATCCTTCTCCCGGATTGTAAGTCAGCCATATAATTCCGACAGTTATAATAACCGCAAGCACCACCCACAGCGGAAATAGTTTTTGACTCCATTTTTTTGTGTCAGTTCAAAGGCAAGCACAATACTAAAGAACATGCTTGCGGTATAAATAATTATATCCATAACCAGTATGCTGATTCCCGAAAAAGACTGATAGATCGCAAAAGCCCCAATCTGCATCAGCATCGCATTGATTGCGGAGACGACAAATGATGCAAAGAATCCACTGTTCTTTACCCTAAAGCTAAGAATGATTCCGGCTACAAGGAACGGGTACCAGATCATCTTCATGTGCTCCCAGGTGGTCTCATTTACAGGAAAGATATTTCCCAAAAAAACTGATATAGGCCCGGAAGGAAGTACATCCAACACAAAATGCATGCATGCCCCCAAAACAATCATCAGGATAATAGTTACGTTTTTTTCCTTTTTGCTTATCATAGTCTCAACCCCTCCCGCTTTCATTCAAGCTAATATAAATCATCTTATTGTAGGTAACAATTCTAAAACTTCTTTACACGCCTTGATTGGTTCCCCCTGCGCAATCCTGTCCTCTGCCAGTTGCCTTATCTTTGCACACCATGCATCAGTCTCCCTTATGTCACTGCAATAGTTTTTTAAGATTTCATCGCACTCTGTAAGGGCCGCCTCATACTGCTCCCTTGCGTGCTTAAAGTCCCTTATTCAATGATAACAAAAAAGGAGCCTGAAATCCAGACTCCATGCATGTTTCCGACGTGATTGCTCACATTAATAATTTATTCAATTCACAAAGAAGCTTTTCTTTCATATTCTCAAGTTCTTCTTTGCTTGGCTTGTTTTCATCAGAATACATCTTTTCGCTAGGGTAGCACCAAACAGGCCCTTTGCCATTGTTTCCATAATTCTCTATATCCCCGGATCTTCTTGGAAATAAATGCCAGTGAATATGTGCACCACCTTCACCATTTCCCAGGAACTCATAGTTCATTTTTTCTGCTCCGAAAGCATTTTTAACAGCTTCGGCTACAAGTGTCATTTCATATAAATGCTTTGCTCTTGTTTTCTCATCCAGATCATATAACTCAACAACATGATCCTTATACAGAAAAAGAGTATATCCTTTAAAATGTTGATAATCCCCAAGCACCACATATCCGGTCTCGAGTTCTTTTACAAGGAATGGGTTGTTTCCTGCTTTAGTTTCCTTAATTCGTTCACATACCCCACACATAATAGTCTCTCTCCCTTACTTTTTTAAACACCTGCACGTCTCCAGGCATAGCTGAGCATATCTATACCCGGCTCGCCACCTCGAAGTTTCTTCACTTCATTCTCACAATATTCCACTGCTTCTCCTATGAATTCATCAGACATTTCTTTGGTGAAAAAGAAAATAGGCTCCTCTTCCACGGGAAGAAAATAAGAACTCATATCCTTCATAAGCCCTTCAGTATCAAAGGAACTGATCTGATTTAAAGCTTCATCTTCAAATCCTTCCGGAACTGAAAGATCATTTTTCAGTTGATACTTGTTAATAATATACTGATTAACAATCTGATAATCCTTATGCAGATGTTCCATGTTGCCCGGAATCGTTGGGTTCCAGTGATACCTGTCATAAACGTAATGCCTATACAGAGAATCCTGAACCAGGTGCAGATAATAACCCATATACAGATCATCCTGTAGCATCCGCTCACCAAACATCTCACGGTACCTGTCAAAGTCATAGGTTTTCATTTTCCCATCAAGAACATTCACCTTCATGTGAGCTGTTCCATATTTGTTTCCACCTATACCTGCATCAACAACCACAGCGCCGAACTTAAGCCTGTTCGTGTCGCTAAAAGATAATCGTTTTGTTAATTCGTTTGTTATTGCTAAATGCACAATGCTTGAAGCCATATAATTGTTCCTTTCCGCCTCAGTTCTTTTCAAAGTAGATAATATCCATGATATCACATATCTTCTCGATTTTTCCGGTTCTTTTGTAGCCGATTTTCTCGTATAGATGGATATTTCCCTCTTCCTGGAGTATAGTGTCAAGACTCCGGTTATCGCTGCCATATATCTGTTCAGCTGCCAGCATGTAAAGTGGTACTGACAAATAAACTTAATTGCAATGTAGTTAGTCATTTATAGCATTTATGGAGGAAAACTGCAGAATTAGGCGTATAATGTAATTGTTACAGTTGTTTATGTTGTTGGAGGAGGTTCAAAATGGGAGACATTACAGGAATACTCAAACAGATTAATGGTAACAAGGAGCTTATGGCTCAGATAGCTAAGGCTGATCCGGCGCAGGCCAAGGATATGCTGAAGAAGGTCAACATCGATGTTGGTGAGGAAGACATCAAGTTAGTTCAGTCTGCTGTGGCAGATGGAAAGCTTGATCTGGGTGATATTAAGAATATCGCCGGTGGATTGTTTAAGAAGTGATGTGCATAGTAAGTAAATTACATGCCAGATAATTACCAACCCAGATATATAAGCCCTCCAGCTGAAGATATAATGATTTAAATATCTAGATTGTTGGAGGGCTTATTATAATGGCAGCAAAGGTTCAGAAGGAAGAAACGGAGGAAAAACAATGAGCAAATATGTTTCACTGGACAAACGAAGTAAGAAGCAACAAAAAGAGTATCATTCAAAACAGAGACGCACCTGGGGAGATCTTAATCCAGTAACAAGGAGCGTTCCAAACGGAAAGGCATACAATCGCAAGAAAGAAAAAGAGAAAATCAGCAAAGAATTCAGAGATGGATTTGGAGCTGATTCTTTTTTGTTTGGTTAAAAAATGCTATTACCCAAAAATGCGTCATGTCGCAAAATTTGGTAATAGGAACATCTGTTTCGGGGTACAGGTAGGAATTTGGGACACTTGATCTGGCAGAATAGGATTCATCAAAAGGAAATTTACTTTGTCAGTACTTTCTTATGATATGCTTTGTTTCCACAGTAAGGACATTTCATCTTTCTGGATGTACCGATATGCCGAGCCCATACCACATCCGCCAGGTTTCCCTTCTACCCTTAAGCCCACAAACAATGAACCAAATCGCAAATGCCAATATGCTAAAGATCATCACTCCAAAACTATATGGCATCCAGACAAACATAAATCTATAGCTGACATGCGAGATTAGCTTCTGCACAGAATTCTATGAATTCGGATTGGTGTGCATTGCTAGTGGACATTGGCCTACACTTATAATTAATAAGCTCAAATCCAATTCTTAGTGTCTGTCAGAACCTGCCTCTAGCCATTTCGACACTAGAGATGAACTCCACTTCTCATTCTAGTGTATTTTCTATGGAAAATTCTCCAAAATTAAGGTAACTAGACACTCGAAGGCAATTCTTTCTAATTAGCGAGTGTCTACACAGCCATAAGCATACTAAAGCTATTTTAATTGTTTTCTTAATATGCCTTTCCTTGCAGAAATTCCCATATATTTATAACACTTCGCTCGTTCATGCATATTAACACAGCTTTTTTCGTTTGTTTAATATGTTTTTTTGCCAT
>JAEEGL012887155.1_pt1 | contig 18506 bp, 13 predicted proteins | sample 9134231 | NCBI WGS metagenome assembly JAEEGL01 (sample SAMN16246548, study PRJNA631951) | gut metagenome | biome: gut microbiome; feature: rumen; material: fiber-attached | host: Bos | place: Iran: Karaj | collected 2018-10 | reverse complement strand
TGGAGACCCCGACAACCATGTAGTCGCACAGCTCGCGTGTGCGCTCCAGAATGCGGAGATGACCGTAGTGGAAGACGTCGAAGGTGCCAAAGGTGATGCCGCGTCGCATGGCCCGGATTCTACCACGCCCCGCCCTGCGGGGCAACGGCTGGACAACACCCCGCAAAACCGCTATTCTCCGCACCGCCACCGCGATCACCCCATGGTCTTCACTTTCATCCGTTTCCCACTTCTTTTCCCGCCAATGCTGCTGGCGCTCCCTGCTGCGCCGTATCGGCTGGGTTCTCGCTGGAAGCGGTCGAATCAAGACGGAAAGAGAGGCGGACATGGAAACTGACCCAAACGGCGGCGGAGCGCAGCGAGTCCTCGTTGTCCTACACCTCTTCTACACGGAACTCTGGCCGGAGTTCCGCAGATATCTGGCGAACCTTGCCCCCCTGGGCCCCTGGGACCTCGTCGTGACCTGTCATGCGGACGGGTTCCCCGGGGAGACGCGGCGCGACATTCTCGCCTTTCGGCCAGATGCGCGGTTTCTGGCCCTTCCCGCCCAGGGCTTCGACATCGGCCCCTTCTGCGAGGCGATCCGCGCATCGGATCCAAACGCATACGACGTTGTCATCAAGATCCACTCGAAGCGCGATGTCCGTCCCGGAAACTACTACGGTCGGCGTCTGGCCGGAGCGGAATGGCGCCGGATCGCGCTCGACGGGCTGCTTGGCCCTCACGCCCTGCCACGGGTGCTTGCCCTGCTCCGCGGGAGATCTCGTTGCGGGTTCGTCGCGCCGGCTCGTCTTCTCGTCCGTCGCGATTCCGACTTTGCCCGCGAGCAGACCCGCATGCAGGCGGAGGCGTGGAGTCTGACGCCTCTGGCGGAGGACGCTCCTTTCGCCATCGGCAGCATGTTCGCGGCCCGGATGGACGCCCTGTCGTTTCTCCGTGATCCGAAGTTTTCCATCGACTCCTTTCCGCCGAGCGGCCGCGACCACCACACCCCCGCCCATTCGCTCGAACGCATCATCCCCGCCCTGATCGCGCGGCAGGGTTTCCGCGTGGCCGGAATCCGGCACCTCTCCCTTCGCTCCCTTCTCCGACTTCCCGCCGATGCGGTGTGTTCGCTCCTCTGGCCGTTTAGCGCGGTTCGAAAGGACCGGAGCCGCGGCGCATGGCTCTGGCGCGACGGCGCCCTGCTGCATACCCCGCCCGACCCGGCTGCGCGCCGGAGGCCGTCCCTTGCGGCCAAGATCGTCGACCTGCTCCCCTACGTTTCCGAGGCGATCCTCCTCCGCCTATCGAGGCGTCGCCGGTTCGATCCGTCGTTCTACCGCCATGAGGCCGCGCTCGCCGGACCCTTCCGCCTCCTGCCGGCGCTGCATTGGTGCGCCGTCGGACGCTGGCGGGGCCTTCCGCCCGCGCCGCCGGAGCCGGCAAAGCCGGCGGAGCGCCTCCCGGCGTCGTGGACGAGGATCTCGACCCCGTCCCGCACGCTCTTCCTTTCCCCGGACGATTCCGAGGCGGCCGCCTCCCTCCGGCGCGAGCTGCTGGACACAATGAACCAGCCAAGCGCATCCGCCCGCACGCCCTGCGATCCGCCCGAAGCCGCGGACGATGTGACCCTCGCCGTACTCGAGACGCGGCGGGAGCGGACGGTCTTCCGGCTCCGGGAGAACGGCCTGACCGTCGAGAAGGCCGTGCTCGCGGATTATCCGACGCCGTTCCGCCTCGCTTCGGTCCCCGAGATGCCCTTCCTCCGCGGCGACTACGTCTGGCCGGAACTGCGCGACCTGCGCGCGGCCGGGCGCAACGACGAGCTTCTTGACCGGACAGCCTCCCTTCTCAAGGAAGCGTTCCGGGCGTTCCGGGCCGAAGGCGACCTGCTCCGCCCGGAATCCCTCGACGCCCTGCCCCACAACGCGATCCGGACGCCGGACGGCATTCGGTTCTTCGACATCAACCGATCCCTTCTTCCTGGCGTTCCCCCTGCGTGGCTCGTCCTCCGCACCCTGCAGATCGACCTCGGGGAATACTTCGTCCGTGCGGGCCTTCCGCCGCTCCCACTGCGCCACACCCATGCGCACCTCTGCCGTGTTCTCGACATTCGGCCGGAGTTCGCTCATCTTGTCCCCTCCGAGGAACGGCTGCGCTGGCTCTCCCGTCCGGTGGCCTTTTCGCGGGCGGCCCCCTTCCTTGTCCCGTTCCGGTCGACCCTCTCCGCCGCCGTCCGGCTTGCGTCCTCGTTGCTCGAACCGCGCCTTTCCTAGCCAACTATGCCGACCAGACCCTCCATCTCCGTGTTCATTCCGGTCTTCAACGGCGCGGACACGCTCTCTCGCGCGGTCGACAGCGTCCTCGCGCAGACGTTCGCGCCCTGCGAGATTCTCGTGCTGGACGATGGCAGCACGGACGGCTCCGCCGCCGTTGCGGAACGGTACGCCGACAGCGGGATCCGACTTGTCCGGCTCCCTCACCAGGGGGTCTACGCGATCCGAAACGAGGCGTTGCACCTCGTCCGGGGAGAGTGGTTCTTCAACCTCGATGCAGACAACTGGATCGAGCCGGATTTTCTTGCGCGCGCAGCCGCGCGAATCCCCGAACTAGGGCCGCGTGTCGCGGTGCTCTACCCGGACATGCAGCGTTTCGGAGGTTCGGACCGCTTCGAGTCGTGGCCGGAATACTCGCCGGAACGGCTCAAGGAGTCCAACTTTCTCGACATGAATTCCGTCATTCGGACATCCGCCGCGCGCGAGGTCGGGTTCGACCCGTCCTTTGCGACCGGATTCGGCGACTACGACTTCTTCCTTTCGCTGGCCGAGCATGGATACATAGCGGAGGCGCTCCGCGGCTCCCCTCTCCACTACGAGGTCAGGGAGGGTTCCATCAGCGGTGCGAATCGTAGGCTCGGCCGCCGGCACCGGATCGCGCGCCGCCTTGTAGCCAAGCATGCGGGCTTTTTCTCGCGGAGCGAGGCGCGCCGCCTCGTTCGCCACTACGCTCTCCTCGACTCCCGTGCGCTTCAGTCCGCCGCCGTGCGCGACCTCGCGGCTGGCCGCCGCGTCGCGGCAGCGGCGAAGCTTCTCCGCGCGTCGATCCTCGCGCCTTCCGAACTTCCCGGCATGTTGCGCGAGGGGGCGCGCCATGGTAGACTTCGAATCGGTGCGCCCCACAAGCCTCCGACGTTCAATCCTCAAAGACATCCATGATGCTGAACAACAACGCCGACAACCTGAATCCAACCACGGTGACGAGCTGCGCGGGTCGGGAGCGCAAGGTGTCGTTCCTGATTCCGGCCTTCAACGAGGAGGAATCCATTCCGGAGCTTTACCGGCAGGTGATGGAGAACATCCACACGTGCGAGGAGGCCGGGCTGATGACGGACTACGAGTTTCTGTTCGTCAACGATGGGAGCACAGACGGGACGGCCGACGCGATCCGGGAGCTGCACCGGAACGATCCGAAGGTCCGCTATCTCTTTCTCCGGAAAAACTTCGGGAAATCCGTGGCGCTTCAGGCCGGATTTCGGAATGTGACGGGCGATGTGGTAATCACCATGGACGCGGATCTGCAGGACGATCCCTGTGAACTGCGGCATTTCCTGGAAAAGCTGGACGAGGGGTACGATTTGGTCTCCGGTTGGAAATTCAACCGGCTCGACCCGGCGGAGAAGCGGTTGCCTTCCAAGTTGTTCAACAAGGTCACGGCGACGATGTCCGGCATCGCACTGCACGATTTCGATTGCGGGTACAAGGCGTATCGCCGGGAGGTGTCGGACGCTCTGGATCTGTATGGCTCCATGCACCGGTACATCCCGGTTCTGGCCTGGCGCCACGGATATCGGATCGCGGAGATTCAGGTTCACCACAACAAGCGCAAGTATGGCAAGTCCAAGTATGGCATGGAGCGATACCTGCAGGGCCTGTTTGATTTCCTGACAATGTTCTTCCTGACCCGCTACGCGGATCGCCCGATGTATTTCTTCGGCCGGGTCGGTCTGGTTTCCGGTTGCATCGGGTTCGCCATCTGCTTTTATCTGATGGTTCTCTGGTTCTGCGGAGAGGCCATCGGCAAACGGCCGCTACTGACGCTGGGCGTGTTGCTGATCATGCTGGGAATGCAGTTCATGAGCGTTGGTTTCATTGGAAATATGATCGTGGACCAAAACACGCGGAGAAACTACAACGAAAGCAACGTGCTGGAAAGGAGCGAAAGGAAGGCATGACGCCGACAAAGGGGAAACCGGCGAAGACAACGCTGATCCGGGCTTTTTTCCTTCTCGTTTCCTGCATCGTCATGGTCGCCACATGCACGATGACGCTGAGCCGGAAGGAAGCGCTCTTTCTGGACGAGTATTCCTCCTACGGCTGCGCCAACGGCGGAAATGGAAAGAAGATTCCATTCGAAGACAACGTGACGTACACCCGCGAGGAGGTTCGGCGGTTGGCGCTGGACACCTACGGCGTGGCGGAGGACGGGCGGTTCCACTACGGCGCTGTCTGGAGGAACCTTGGAGAGAACGTCCATCCTCCCGTTTTCTACGCGGCGCTACACACGGCCAGCTCCCTGACGCCTGGTGTGTTCAGCATTTGGCAGGCCGCAGTGGTCAACATGCTCTTCGGATTGGCGAGTCTGTTCTTTTTCTATGGCTTTACCAGAGCCTTCGTGCACAATGAATGGGCGGCAGGCATCCTTTGCGTGATCTGGGCGGGGACGCAGGGCCTGTGCGCGAACATCATCCTTTTGCGGGATTACGCGGCGGCGATGCTGGGCACGCTGGCAACCGCTTGGGCGTTTTTCCGCTTTCTGCGTGGAGACCGAAAGACCCGGGATCTGGTTCTGGTTGCCACAGCCTTTGCCTTCAGCATTTTGAGCCACTACTACTGTATCATCTACCTTGCTTTCCTGTGTGCTGTGACCGGGGGAATCCTCATCATCCGGAAGGAATGGAAAGCCATCAGGAAGCTGGCCGTTGCGGCGATCCTGGCCGTGCTGGCAGCCGTGGCGGTGTTCCCCGCCATGATCGGGAGCATTCTGGTCAGCCGAAGGGGGAAACAAGCGGCGGACAACTTTGTGAACGGCGCGGCGGTCAACTTCGTCGATTCCTGCAAAGCCTATTACGCGATGATCAACCGGTCCTTTTTCGGTGGGTGGCTGCCGTGGATCGCGGTGGGGTTGGTCGCGATTCTGGTGGCACGGATGATCGTCCGGCGGAAACAGAGAGGCGTCCGGGTCCAGAACGACGGTCAGTGGTTCGGCACGGCGGAGGTCTGCATGCTGGCGATTCCGGCCATCCTGTATTTCTTTGTTGTTGTCAAGATTGCACCATATAGGAACATTCGGTACCTGTATCCTGTGACGACGATCCTGTACCTGTCCGTGATGGCTACGCTGGTGCGGTTCGGCCGAGACCTCTCCATGCGCCGGACGGGAGTGCTGACGGTCGGTTTGTGCGTCATGATGGCCGGAATCAGTGGTATGAGCTGGGTCAGAGGGCACTTCGACTTTCTGTATGAAGGGAGACGAGAGAAACTGGAGAGGCTTCTGGCTCCGCTGAAAGGGAGGGATGCGGTGCAGATATGGAACGCCCATCGGCAGCTGGTTTGCCTGACGCTGGACGCGGCCAAGTATTTTGGAACGATGACCTACTGCTGCCACCCCAGTGAAGAAACGCTGAAATCTATCTCTGTGCTGAAACAGGGAAAGGATGCGGTGGTCATTCTTTCCAACAATGACGTGGGCATGCTGGAACGTCTGCGGGAAATCTATCCGCACTATTCGGTGGATTTTGTGGGACCGAAGGCGCGTATTTCCGGCCGACACAAGTGGATTTACTACCACTTCCACGGAGGGGACGGAAAACGGATGTCCCGCGATGATCCACCGACGCGACAGCCTGATGAGCGGAAGAATGACCATGAATAAAGCAGGCAGGCTCCGGCGAATCGGCCAGTTTCTGTCGTTTCTGTCGATCGGCTTTGTGGTCTATGCCGTGGCGAAGATGGGGCTGGATTTCTCCTTTGTGGGCAACGTGTCCGTGTTCGTTTTAGTGGTTGCCGTGGGCATCGGACTGAAGTTGTTTTCCATGTGGGTTTCCGCCACGGGATGGAGCCAGTGGCTGGGCTTCTTCGCCCGAAAACGTGTGGACATGCCGGCGGCGAGGCGCGTGTTCCTGCGTGCGAACATCGGCAAATACTTTCCGGGAAACGTGATGCACTATGTTCAGCGGAACCTGTTCGCCAGCGGAATGGGCATTGGGCAGCTGCAGCTGGCCATGTCCAGTGTCCTGGAGTCGGTATCGTATGTGACGGTGGCGCTGCTGATGGCGATGATGACCGCATGGGATGGCTTGAAATCGGCCGTGGAAAAGCGATTTGAGAGTGGACTTCCGGTCTGGGCGATCATCGTGGTGATCGGTGGCGCGGCGGCGGTGGTCCTTGCGGTGTTCCTGTTCCGGAAAAAGATCCGGGCCGCCCTGGCGGGATACTCCGCGAGAGCCTTTGCGCAGACGCTCCTGAACGTGATGGCGCTGCAGCTGGCTGCGTTGTTGCTGCTGGCGGCGGTGATGTTGCTGCTGGTGTGGTGCGCGCAGGGGACAATGAGCGGCCACACCGCCGCGCTGACCGTTTCCGCCTATGTCACCGCATGGGTGTTGGGGTATGTCGTGCCGGGCGCATCTGGTGGCATTGGCATCCGGGAAGCCGCTCTGCTCCTGCTGCTGGGGCCACTGCTTGGGAACAGCCTGACGTTGTCTTTGGCGATGGTCCACCGGTTGATCACCATTATCGGGGATTTTCTGGGTTATTTGATTGTGGTTCTGCAGGAACGAAAGGGAAAAGAGGTGGAAGAACATGCGTGACATCACCGTGGCCATTACCGAGGCCAGCTACAGCGGCAACAAAGGCGCGGCGGCCATGCTGCAAAGCTCCATACGCCAGCTGCAAGAGCGGTTTGGGGAGCGGCTGAACGTGCATCTGATGTCCGTCTATCCCCGGGATGACCGGAAACAGGTGCCCTTTGACTGTGTGAAGATCGTTTCGGCCAAGCCGGCGCAGGTGCTGTTCTTGGCGTTCCCCGGAGCGATCCTGTACAAAATGTTCCACTGGCTTCCGCCCGTGAAAAAGCTTCTCCTGAAGCTTCCGATGCTCGGACCCTATTCCCGGACGGATCTGGTGTTGAACGAAGCCGGGGTATCCCTTGTCGACAGCCGCGGGTTCATCATGAACGTCTACTCGTTCGCGTGCTCCGCGATTCCGATGCTGATGGGCGTGCCGGTCATCAAGTATTCCCAGGCGCTGGGAACGTTTCACCACGCCTACAACCGCTTCCTGGCCAAATGGCAGCTGCCGAAGTTCCGGAAGATCATCGCCCGGGGGGAGATCACCAGGCGGAATCTGGAGGAAATCGGCGTTACGAAGAATGTGGTGGTGTGCGCGGACGGGGCCTTCACGATGGAGGACAATCCGGACATGAAGCGGAAGGTGGCCAGGCTCTGGGAAACCGATCCCTTCTTCCACAAGGACGTGGTGGGGGTGAGCATCAGCATCGTGGTGCAGCACAAGTGCGAGGCAATGGGACTGGATTATCCCAGAATCATCGCGGAATTCGTGGGCGAGTTGAACAAACGGAATTTCAACGTCCTGCTGATCGCCAATGCGGCGAGGATCAACAGCACGAAGACGCGGACCAATGACCTGTTCCTGGGAGATGCGATCTACGAGGCCTGCGGTCGGGCGGAGGGTGTGCGGTGGTATCACGAGGAGATGACGGCGGAGGAACTGCGGGAGCATATCGGCCGCTGCCGTTTTCTAGTGGGGTCCCGGTTCCACTCCATGATCGCGGGGCTGGAGAGAGGCGTTCCGGTGATGCTGATCGGCTGGAGCCACAAGTACAAAGAAGTGCTGGACATGTTCGAGTTGGGCGAATACGCAGCCGACTTTTCCGCCTTGAGCCGGGAAACGCTAATGGCCGGCTTTGAAAAGCTTCGCGCGGACGAGAAGCTGATTCGGGAAAAGTGCGCGAAGCACATCGGCGCGGTGAAGGAAAGCTCGCTGGACAACATCCGCCTCGTGTGCGAGGAGTTGGACGAAATCACGGAAAGCGGGAGACGGGAAGTCTACGACCGGACCGGCGCGCCGGCGGGATGTCTGGCCATCCGGAAAGGGTACGCTCAGAAGGAGGAGGACCGTCAGAACGCCGCCTCCGGAGGAGTGGTCACGGCTTTGCTCTGTAGTCTTCTGCGCCACGGTGACATCGACGGCGCATGGGTGACCAAAGCCGTGTTCACCAATGGAAAGGCAACGTACAGGACCTGGATTGCCACGACGGAGGAGGAGATCCGGGACGCAGGATCCAGTGTGTATTTGAATGTGCCGATGATGGCCCATCTGGAGTTGTTGCGGAGTTTTGCCGGACGGGTCGCCGTGGTCATGCAGCCGTGCATGCTAACGGCTTTCAGCGCAGTGTTGGACAAGGAACCGGCGTTGAAGGAAAAGGTGGCGCTGAAGCTAGGGTTGTTCTGCAGTGGAAGTTGCAGATCGGCCGCCACGGACCTGGCACTTCGGAAAGCGGGTATCCGGACAGACGGCGCGGAAAGGCTCTTCTACCGACGTGGCTTCTGGCGCGGGCCGGGAACGGTGGTTTTTGGCGACGGGCGCCGGGAAGACTTTTCCTACACGAAGTATTTCTGCACCTACAAAAACGCCTATTTCTTCAGCAAGACGTGCTGTTTCAGCTGCCGGGACCATTTCGGGGACAGAGCGGACGTGAGCTTCGGCGACATTTGGCTGAAGGAGATGAAGAAGGAGTCCGTGAAGCACACCGCCTGCGTGATTCGCAGTGAAACGGCGTTGGCCTACCTGAACCGAGCGGAGGAGGAAGGTGACATTTGCCTTCGGCACATGTCCGAAGGCGATCTGTTGCGGTCCCAAAAGCGGGCGCTCGTCTTCAAGCACAAGGTCTGTGCACGGGACGGAAAGAAGAAGTTGAATCATCGCGTGGCCTACTGGCTGGCCTCGCACAACCGGATGGTCTCGGAGAATCATCCGGAACGGGTTGCCCGTTGGCCACAGCCGGTGATGTTCCTCTACATGTGCTTTATTCGCTGGCTGATGAATTTTTGAACAACAAGTTCTTCAACCAGACGCGGAGTCCAAGCCATTCAAGGACGATGGTAATCGCGTCGGCGATGCGTTGCAACGCGCCCCGGCGCCCGGACCGCTTCAGAAGTCGAGCCACGGCCTCCTCGTCGTGGGCGAGAACGGCGCACAACCATTTGTACTCTGGTTTGATGTCGGCGCTTCGGGACGAAAGCGCCTCGGAGAAAAGCCGAATTGCCTCCGTCCGCTGTTCCGGATTGCAGAATTTGAAACTCAGGCCGATTTTAAAATCGATCCACCCGAAAATCGCATCCGCCTTGGCGGGATAGAAGCCGTTCCGGTCGACGAACTCCAGAATGCGCGGCAGGTGGGCGGCATCGTCAAGCGTCGAACGAAGCTTCCCGCCTCGGCGAAAGCTCGTGATGGACCCGTCGCGCTTGTAGTGCTCGACGAGATGGTCTGAAAGAAATGTCGCATCGCCGACGGCAAGGGAGTAGAGGAACGTGAACACCCCATCGTATCCGCGCCGAATGCGCGGATCCTTCGGAAACGCCAGCCCTGTTCGGTCCAGGACTTCACGCTTGAACACTTTGTTCCATAGCCAGACATTCCCCCGTGCCAGAAACGGGGCGTGATCGCTCGCCGTCGGGGTTGCATACTTTTCGTAATGAGGTTCCAATCCTCCGAGAGGGTCGAATCCGCAAATGGCCAGATCGGTTCCGTTTGCCTCGACGGCGGCGAGCATTCTTTCGCACATCTGGGGTTTGTAGGCGTCGTCGCTGTCGCAGAACATGATATATCGCCCGCGCGCCCGTTCCATCGCGGCGGCGCGCGCCCATTCGACGCCGTGATTCTCCTGGAAGAGGGCGACGAGGCGCGGGTCTTTCGAGGCATATTCCCGGAGCACACCGTCCGACCCGTCCGTGGAGCCATCGTCCACGCAGACAATCTCCAAGTCGCGAAGCGTTTGTGCGAGGAGGGATTCGATGCACCTCGGCAGATACTCTGCGGTGTTGTAAATGGGGACGATGATGCTCACAATGGGCTGCATGTCGCGAATGCTACCATCTCCCCGATGGGAACGCAATAGAGTGGTGCCAAAGATTGGCACCCACAAGACGGACCGAATGCCACGGTCCCAGTGTCACCCTTGCGATGGGCGCTGGTTGTGGTAAACTTCCCGCATCCTCCGCGTCCTCCCATCCTCGGAACGCCCCCTACGAGATTCCCGATACCAACAGGCGTCCAAAGGGAACCCCTCCATGCCCACTGTTTCCGTTATCGTCCCCTCCTTCAACACGGCTCCCTATCTCAAGGAGTGCCTTGATTCCCTTCTGGCCCAGACCTTCCATGACTGGGAGGCGATTTGCATCGACGACGGATCCATCGACGCGACACCCGCCGTGTTGACGGAGTATGCCGCGAAAGACCATCGCATCCAGTGGTTTCCTCAACCAAACAGCGGTCTCTCCGCCACGCGCAATCGCGCGCTTGAAATCGCGTCGGGGACCTACGTCCTGTTTCTCGACAGTGACGACAAGCTTGTGCCGGATGCCCTGGAGAAACTTGTTCGGAAAGCCGACGATGATCGGCTCGACGTACTGCTGTTTTCTGCAACAACACTGTTTGAAACCGATACTCTGCGAAGGGACCATCCATCCTTCGAGTCGATCTACAAGGACGACGGGGATTTCTCTTGTCCGCGATCAGGCCCGGAACTGCTCCGGGATCTCGTCATGGCGAAAGAATACCGCAGCTCTGCCTGTCTCCAGATGAACCGAAAGAGCCATCTGGATGAAAACGGCCTGCGGTTTCTCAATGGCATTCTTCATGAGGACAACCTGTTCACGTTCGTCAATCTCCTTTCGGCGTCCCGTGCGGCGAGAATGAATGAGCCGCTGTATGTGAGGCGTGTGCGGTTGGATTCCATCATGACGGCCCCCAAGCGGTTGCGCAACGCGCAGGGATATGCCTTCTGCGCTCGGGAAATGTTCCGCTACATCTGGGAAAAGGGTGTCCCGCCTGGCATGGAGGAAGCCTCGGCCATCCCCATCCTGCAGGCCGTTCGCGGGGCGCAACGGGCGTTTCGCGACATGTCCGAGGAGGAGAGGCGCAAGGTGGATGACGAGCGACCTTTCGATCGGTTGTGGCTTTCGATACTCCGCAATGCGCGAACGGAAGAGGAATTTCAGGCACAAAGGGCCCGTTGCGAAAAGCTGTCTGCGGACGTGAAACGTCGGAAGAAGGAAATAGAAATGATTCGGCGCTCGTGGACATTCCGCCTAGGATCGGTCCTTCTAGCCATTCCCCGTTTTTTGGGTATGCGGCGACCGCTTTGAACCTGAACGCAACCTTTCATACAATGCCCGCGCAGGCCAGGTCATCATGCAGCCAATGCGCCACGACACGGATGCTTTCATTTGGGCAAGTCGCGTTTCCGCTTTGGCAAATTGCTTTTCGACTTTTGCCCTGAGACGCCGCTCATCCTGTATTCTGCGATTGGATGGTCGGGAGTTTGCTTCACTGAGTTCAAAAAGGATGTCGCGGAATGAATGCAGAATGGTCAATGTTTCATCGGACAACGGCGAAGGATCCTTGTCATGTCCAGCGTCAGACGACGGATGGAACACGGTTTTCCATACGTCGGCGCAGCGCGCTTCCGTCCAGGCGTCGGCACATTGTTTGGCGTTGCGCGCGAGAGTTTCTCTTCGCTTTGGATTGACAAGAATTTCGACAAGTGCCTCGGCCATTGCCTCCGGATCATTCTGAGGAGTCATGACGACTCCATCATTTTCAGATACGAAATCCAGATACGGAAGAGACATCAGAACCGTCGGGACTGCGTGACATCGCGCTTCCTCCACTACAACCGGAGCCCCCTCAAAACGGGATGTCATCATAAGAACATCGGCGCGCCGGAAATACTCGCTGACATTTGACTTGAATCCGCAAAATGCAATTGAATCGGCGATGTTCAGTTCATTCGCAAGCGCGTGGCACTGCTCCAGAAGACGCTCCTGGCCAGGGGAAGGTTCGCCTATGATCAACAACTTAGCATGAGGGACACGGCGACAGACAAGTGCAAATACTTGGATGGCCAATTCAGGCCGTTTTTCGGCGCTCAGTCTTCCGACAAAAAGAACAGTCGCATCATGGTGTTCCAGGCGACAGTCCGTTTGGCAGGGAGCAGGTGGTGGGTTTCTTACATGGACGCTTTGCGGGAGGTCAAGGGCGCGCCAGACTTTGGCATCAATCTTCGACACGCAGGTAAGCGTGTCAAACATTCCGTAGCGATAATGACGGACGTGATTCTCTTTTGCGCCAAACGCCATGAAAAACGCGAAGCTTCCATGTATCATGCCGATGGTCCTTAATCCTGAAAGCTTGGACCAAGCTCCAACCGGAGCGGAATGGGCTGACAAAACGTTTGCCACGAGGACGGTGTCAATCGAATACTCTTCAACGATTTCCGAAAATCGGTAAAGATAGTCATCCTTGGATTGGTCGAGAGCGATTCTGACAACCCCGTTTGGAATTGGATAATCTTTTTCCGATGGTGGTTCAAATGTGACAAGAATCGGATGGATTTCCGGAAGGAACTGTTTCCAGATCGACAGCAAGCGAGCGATAACGCGTTCCGTTCCTCCCAGGTAAAAACGTTGAATGACCACCGCAACGTTTGCTGTAGCTTGGTTGCGCGAAGTGGATTCATAGGCATGTGTGATCGACAATGCCTTGTATGCCTCATTGTCGGTTGGCTTAAGGCATGGGAACACGGACGCTGGATTGCATGCTAGAACCCATTGCGCCAGCCGGCGATATCGTGCGTGTTCAGGAACCTGATCCATCCCAAGACGAATGACATTTCCCAAAACCGACGAAAACAAATTCTCAACCGCCCATGTGTCCGCCTTGGAGAAATGGTGGATCGCCGATAATTGTAAAATCGACGTCCGCACCTGCTTTACGTTTCCCCACAGGAAATCCCAACGTTCATCTGACAGCGCGATGCCATGCGATGCCGAGGACGGAACGACATTGTGCCGATATCCGAAGAAATCAAGCGAGCGATAGGAAGGCGACAGCAATGACAGGGCGAATAACGAAAGCAGATCCTCCATGAAATGGATGTGGGAAGAAATCGGAACAACCTCATCCAGAAGAGAAAACGCATGGACATATAGGTCGCGGCGTATAAGCTTTCCGCACATCGACGAATGAATGTGCCCTTTCAGAAATTCATGCAGAGTTTCATTTCCCGGTATGAACGTCTCACCTCGAAAAGGATCTCCATCTCCTTGTTGGCAGACAAGACCATGCTGGCTCATCCTGCACTGGACAATGTCAACCGCACTGGAATTGGCGGCATCCAACAGACGTTGGCAGAGATCCGACTCAATTTCGTCATCGGGATCCAAGGGAAAAATGAACTCCCCATCCGAGGCTAGCACAGCCGTTCGACGGGCACCCAACAATCCAGAGTTCGTTTCATGGCGAAGGTAGACAACCTCGAAAGCGGGATTCTCTGTCTGGAATGAATCCACAATGTGTTTGGCTGAACCGCCGGGAGATGCATCATCAACCACGACGATTTGAATGCGTGCATGCGGATACGTTTGAACGGCAATGCTCCGGAGGCAGTTCGGAAGGACGGACTCGCTGTTGAAAAGCGGAATCGCTATCGTTATGTCATGCATGGAGGATTATCCTTCAAACGTGAATCGCGACACAATGGATTGACAGGAATGTGCGATTGGCAACTCGGAATCTGCGGAGAAGGTGTGGCTAGACCCCATGGCCTGAAGTCGGCGCCCTACGGGTGAGATGACAAGGGAGGCAATGGTTCTCCAACGTATTCCGATACCACTTTCTCCGACAATCCATTCTGCACAATTCGACCGTGGTCGAACCAAATGCAACGGGAACAGATTTCACGGACGCTTGCCATGGAGTGCGAGACGAAGAGGATTGTGCGTCCCGAGGCCGCTATTTCCTTCATCCTCGCAAGGCTCTTCTTCTGGAAGGCCATGTCGCCGACGGCAAGTACCTCGTCGAGAAGGAGGACGTCGTTGTCGAGGGAAGACGCAACGGAGAAGGCGAGTCTGACGTACATCCCGGAGGAGTACCGCTTTACAGGCGTTTCGAGAAAGTCTCCGATTTCGGAGAACTCCACGATTTCATCGAATTTTGCGTCGATCTCCCGCCGTGACATGCCTAGAATCGATCCGTTGAGGTAGATGTTTTCGCGCCCCGTGAGTTCAGGATGGAAGCCCGTCCCGACCTCGAGCATCGATCCCACGCGCCCGCGGATCCACGCATCGCCGGTCGTCGGTGTGGTGATGCGCGCGAGGATCTTGAGCATCGTCGATTTTCCGGCGCCGTTGCGGCCAATGAGCCCCACCGTCTCGCCTTTTCGAACGTCGAAGGAAACATTGTCGAGGGCGTGGAATAGTCCCGGATCGGCCATCTCCCGCCCGCCGAATTTGCCGAGGGTTTCCCTAGGATCGCGACCGCGCAGTCGTTCCCGGCAGTAAATCAACTCGTCTCGCAAGGTGCGTCGATTGATGACGCCCAGCCGATAGGTTTTCGTGATGCCGCGCACTCGAACGGCCAGATTGTCCGGGAAGTCGATTTCGTTTCCCATGGCGTCTCCCTAGATTGTGTCCACGAAGTTTCGCTGAACCCTGTTGAAGGCTCCTAGCCCAAGGAAGAGCGTCGATGCGATCACCGCCGCTCCCGTCGCGATGGCATCCCACGTCACAAGTCCCCGGCCTGTGAGCATGTAGCGGGCCGCCTCGACTCCAACGCCAAGGGGGTTGAGGTGAAGGATGAGAAGAAACATGGGGTCTTGCACGTCGCGCAGTGAGTAGATGATGGGGGAGGAGTACATCCAGACTTGAAGTACGAACGGCATGGCATGCTGCAGATCTCGGAATTTCGTCGTAAGCGCCGCAACGATCAGGCCGAAGCCAAGTGCGGCTGCGGCGACCCACAGAATGAGCAAGGGCGCGGCCAGAAGCCACCATGTGGGGCGAAGAGGCAGGCCACCGACAAAAACGTGCCATGCGTAGAACAGGCAGAACACGGCGGTGTTCAATCCAAGGAACACCAAGTGGGAGAGCGGGTACGAAAGAGGGACGACGAGTCGGGGGAAATAGACTTTGGCGAAGAGTCCGCGAGCGCTGAGAAATGCTCCGGAAGCGCCGTGGAAGACGCCGTTGAAGTAGTTCCAGACAAGGAGTCCGCTCAGATAGAACAACTCCCGCGGCATGCCCTCGGTGGGGATATGGGCGATTCGACCGAAGACAACCGAGTAGACGATCGCCGTCAGGACAGGCTGTAGCAGGAACCACACGGGCCCGAGAATGGTTTGCTTGTAGATGATCGACACATCGCGTCGGGCAAGCAACAGTAGCAATTCCCAGTGGGCCAACACATCTCGCCAGGGGATGTCAAACCAGCCCCTGGACGCGCGAATATGGACAACTTGACTCTGCTCCTGCATGCGTGGAATTGTAGCGATAAACGGTTCCGGGGAAAAACGCGGTCATTCTCGGTAGGCTTCGAGAACTTTGCCGATGATGTTGGTTGTTGAGAGACCCTCGACCATGTCGGCGAGGACGACGCGGCCTCCGTTGGCCTCCACCACGTCGCGCCCGCTCACGTAGTGCGCCCAGTCGCGGCCCTTCACGAGCACGTCCGGGAGGATCGCCGCGATGAGGTCGCGCGGCTCGTCCTCGTCGAAGATGACCACGTAGTCGACGAACCGCAGGCAGGCGAGGAGCTTCGCCCGGTATGCCTCGGCGACGACGGGGCGGCGAGGCCCCTTGTTCCGGCGCACGGAGGCGTCGGAGTTGAGGCCGATGCTGAGGGCGTCGCCCTGCGAGCGCGCGAACTGTAGGTAGGTCACATGCCCAGCATGGAGCAGGTCGAAGCAGCCGTTGGTGAAGACGAGCGTCTTCCCCTCGGCGTGGAGACGGTCGCGCTCCGCGCGCATGGCGGCGGCGTCGAGAATCTTGCCCTCGAAGGCGATGGTGTCGTTCATGGCGTCAGATGACCTTGTGCGGGTTGAGGATGCCCTTGGGGTCGAAGACGGCCTTGATGCCGCGCATCAGGGCGCGGGCCTCCGGCGCGAGCGACTCGGCGAGGTACGGCTTCTTGGCGTAGCCGATGCCGTGCTCGCCGCTCACCTGTCCGTGCAGCTCGCGGGCCTTGGCGTAGAGGTCCTCGAACGTCGCGGCGAGCGTGCGCTTCCACTCCTCCTCGCCCAGCGCGTCGCGCAGGATGTAGAGGTGCAGGTTGCCGTCGCCGGCGTGGCCGAAGGACTGGATGCGCACGTTGTGCTTCTTCTGCAGCGCGTGCGAGAAGAGGACGAACTCCGCCACGCGGGAGCGCGGCACCACGACGTCGCACTCGTCCATCTCGGTCGTCGAGGCCTTGATCGCCTCCAGGAAGGCGCCGCGCGCCGACCAGATCGACTCGTTGCGCTCCTGCGTGTCGGAGATGAAGACGTCGATCGCGCCGTTGGCGAGGCACGTCTCGGCGGCGGTCTCGTAGGCGAGGTCGATCTCCTGCTGGCTCGCGCCGTCGAAGGTGAGGAGGAGGTAGGCGTCGGCCGAGTTGTCCGGGAACTTGCGCGCCTGGAACTGCTCGGCCGCGAGGATGACCTCGCGCTCCATGAACTCGACCGCCGTCGGAATCGACGCCGAGCGGATCACCTCCGGGACGGTGCGGATCGCGGCCTCCAGGTCCGGGAACGGGACGAGAAGCGAAATCTTGAACTTCGGCAGGGGCAGCAGGCGCAGCGTCGCCTTCGCGACGATGGCGAGCGTGCCCTCGGAGCCGACGACGAGGTCCTTCAGCGCGTAGCCGGAGGAGTTCTTCACCACCTTGCCGCCGAGTTCGAGGACGTCGCCGTTGGGCAGGACGACCTCGAGCCCGCGCACGTAGTCGCGCGTGACGCCGTACTTGACGGCGCGCATGCCGCCGGCGTTCGTGGAGATGTTGCCGCCGATGGTGGCGGTCTTCTCGCCGGGGTCGGGCGGGTAGAGGAAGCCGTGCTCCTCGGCGTACTTGGCGACGTCCATGAGGAGGACGCCCGGCTCGAGCGTGAGCGTCATGTTGCGCTCGTCGAGTTCGAGGATGCGCGTCATGAGGCTCGTGTCGAGGAGGATGCCGCCTTCGAGGGGCACCGCGCCGCCGACGAGGCCGGTGCCGCTGCCGCGCACCGTGACGGGGATGTCGCGCGCCCAGGCATGGCGCATGACGGCGGAGATCTCCTCGGTGGAGAGCACCTGCACGCGGGCGTCGGGGCGGCTGAACGTGCCGCCGAGCTCGTCGTGGCAGAAGTCCTCGCCGATGTCGTCGCGCGCGGTGACGCGCTCGGCGCCGCAGATGGCCCGCAGGGCCGCGAGGTCGGTTTCGTCGAATTTCGTGTAGCTCATTTCGCAGCCTCCTTCTTCGCCCGGATGCGGGCGATGAGTTCGGGCACGATGGCGTAGAGGTCGCCGACGAGCCCGACGTGGGCGACCTTGAAGATGGATGCCTTGGGGTCGGTGTTGATGGCGACGATGGTCTCGGCGCCGGACATGCCGGCCACGAACTGGATCGCGCCGGAGACGCCGCACGTGATGAGGAGCTTCGGCTTCACCGTGCGCCCGGAGAGGCCGATCTGGCACTTGGCGTCGATCCAGCCGGCCTCGACGACGGCGCGCGTCGAGGCGACGCGCCCGCCGAGGAGGTCCGCGAACTCCTGGAGCATCGCGATGTCCTCGGGCTTGCGCACGCCGCGTCCGCAGACGACGAGGACCTCGGCGTCCTCGATGCCCTTCTCGGCGGCCTTGGGGCGGCGCTCCAGCACCTCGATGCGCGAGAGGAGCCGCTCCGGCGCGACCGTGTGGCGGACGACCTTGCCGCGGGGCTCGACTTTCGGCGGGATCGGGAAGATCTTGTAGCGCACGGTCGCGAACTGCGGCCGGTGGCGCGGCGTGTTGATGTGCGCCATGATGTTGCCGCCGTAGGCCGGGCGGATCTGGTCGAGGTCGGTCGTGGCCGACATGTCGAGCACGGTGCAGTCGGCCGTGAGGCCGGTGCGGAAGCGCGCGGCGACTCGCGGGGCGAGCGAGCGCCCGTTGACCGTGCCGCCCACGAGGACCGACGAGGGGCGGATTTCGCGGATGAAGTCCTCCAGCGCGTTGGCGTAGGGCTCGATGCGGAAGTGCTCGAACGCGGGGTCCTCGTAGACGTGGACCTCGTCGGCGCCGTGGGCGAGGAGCTCCGCGACGGCGGCCTCGGTGCGGGCGCCGATGGCGACGGCCAGCACGGGGTGCTCGATTTTCGCGGCGAGCTCGCGCGCCTTGCCGAGGAGCTCGAGCGCCACCGGGTGCATCGACCCGTCGGGCGCGAGTTCGGCGACGACGG
>JAEEGL012627333.1_pt1 | contig 18506 bp, 12 predicted proteins | sample 9134231 | NCBI WGS metagenome assembly JAEEGL01 (sample SAMN16246548, study PRJNA631951) | gut metagenome | biome: gut microbiome; feature: rumen; material: fiber-attached | host: Bos | place: Iran: Karaj | collected 2018-10 | reverse complement strand
TTCCAGAGATAATCATACCCAAGCATCACTCGAAGCACTCTAAGAGAACCGTCATATTTAAGTCCTTTTGTCGCAAAATTGCCTGCCCGGCATACATATTGAACCTGACCTGCAGTCTGGAAGCCTTCGTTTTTCTTCTCGCATTCTATAGTAAAGCCTTCATAATCTATCTCTTCCTTATGTAGCGAATCTGCAAAGGCCTTTACTTTTTCTTCGAGTCCCTGATATTCCTTTTCAGAAGATGTATAATCCACAAGAAGGTTCTCTGTACGGAATATAATCCTGCAAAGCTCTCTCATATTATCGATGATTTCATTCGCTGCACTGCTGTCGACTGAAATCTTTTCTCTTATTTCTTCAACAAGTCTGTAACCGCCGATACCCGAAACCATGTCAGATATTTTGGCTGCTTTTGATACATATGACAGAGCACGTAATGCAGCGCTGTGATGACCTGCTCCGGCAAGTTCCGAACGGGCTCTGCTGCAGGATTCTTCCAGGATTTCAAGTAACCTTTTCTTATCATCAAATTTCGTTCGTAAAATAATCTCGCTTACAAGCTCAAAAGCTTTATCCAGCTGAGAATAAAGAGCCTTGGCTGAAATTTCAAAGGTTGTTACAAACTTTTCTGTATTATTCGAATCCGTATATGTGCTTATGGCTCCGTTTATTCCACCTGTCTGAAGGTTGATCTCATTATACAGATCGGTATATGTATAATTCTCGGTATCCATAAGCCCAAGCAATGTCTTAAGTACAGGCGCATAAGGAAGAAGCCTGTCCGGAACATTCTTCATATCAAATACGAAATTCAAATATCCTATACCGTTAGTAAATACGTTATGGAAAAGCACCTTTTTTCCATCAAAGGTCCTGAGCTCATTAACAAAGCGGTCAGCTTCTTTCTTAATATCCTCACGTGTAAGAAGTGGTATCTTAGCGAGATCTTCAGGACTATCCGGCTCTTCCTGATAAGCCTTAAGCTCAGAAGTTTCCCTTACAATAGTTTCAAGCTCTTCTTTTGACATTGAGTCACGAAGCGCCTTTAGTTTCTTTTTGAGAACCTCTTCTTTTTCCTCAGTAAGTCCCTTTTTGGGTTCCATAACAAGGACTGTACTATGAGTATTATTAAGCAGATATTCTTCTATCAGCTTCTCAAAATAACCTGTATCAACTTCATTTTTAAGCGCAGCAAAGGTATCATTTGCTTCTATGTTGATCCAGGGCTTTGTCTCATCATATAACCAGCTGTCAAGAACCTGCAGTCCATAAAGAAGTCCCTTAGGGAATCTTCCAAAATCAGCTTCCCTGTACTTGAATTCATCTGCATTTATCCCTGCAAGTAGGGCTTTTTTATCTATACCGTTGGAAACCTGTTCCTTAAGAACCTCTTCGATCGTACTTAAGAATTCTTCCTTCTGTTCAGAATTAGCATTTTTGGCAACGATTGAAAACACCGGCTGTATTATTCCGTTGTCATAGTCGCTGAAAACTTCACTGCCAATGCCTTTGTCAATCAAGGCTTTTTTAATTGGTGCTCCCGGTGCTGAACAAAGAGCATAATCGAGAATATCGAATGCCACATAGAACTTTGGATCAAGACTGCTTCCCACTGAATAATTAAGAGTAAGATATGTATTATCTTTCTCTGATTCTTCATTCATTATGGGATATTCTCCCCTTATCTCTTTTCTTTCATCAAAGGCTTTCTGCAATTTTATCTCTGAATCTATTTCAAGTGTCTCATATTTTGAAAGATAGTTTTCATCGATATAGGTCAGTTTTTCAGCCATATCCATGTTTCCGTAAAGGTATATATAGCTGTTTGAAGGATGATAATACTTCCTATGAAAATCCAGGTATTCTTCGTAAGTAAGATTATAGATTTCCTCAGGATCTCCACCTGACTCAATACCATAAGTGGTATCAGGGAAAAGTGATTTTCTTATCTCTCTTGAAACCACTTCATCAGCTGAGGAAAAAGCCCCCTTCATCTCGTTATAAACAACGCCATTTATCTTTAGCTCATCATCTGCGTTGTCCATCTCATAATGCCATCCTTCCTGCATAAATATCTTTCTGGTCTGATAAATATTGGGATAAAATACCGCATCAAGATATACATGCATGAGATTTTGAAAGTCAGCATCGTTACAACTCGCAACAGGATAAACAGTTTTATCCGGATAAGTCATAGCATTAAGGAATGTATTAAGAGAGCCCTTTACCAATTCTACAAAAGGATCCTTTATTGGAAATTCCTTAGATCCACAGAGTACGGTATGCTCAATAATGTGTGCAACTCCGGTAGAATCCTTTGGCGGAGTTCTGAATCCTATATAAAATACTTTATTTTCGTCATCATTAGACAACAGAGCAACCTTCGCTCCTGTCTTCTTATGTTTTACAATATAGCTGTCCGAGTTCAGGTCATCTATTCTTCTATGTTCCAATACTTCATAGGCACTAAGCTCTTCAACTCTCATTAACAACAATCCCTTTCAAACAAATCATTAAATTTATATATCAAAATCATCACCGGGTTTAAGTGTGATGTCAAAATCGTCTTTTTTCTCTTCAGTCACTTCAGACCTTTCAGGCTTATCTGCATTTTCAGGCTTATCTGCATTTTCAGGCTTTTCTGATTTTCTATCCTCTTTTGTATTCAGGATTTCTTCTTTCTTATCCTTTTTCTCAGAAGAGGATACATCCACCTTATTTCCTACAGATAGCATCCCTATTTCGGCCATTTCCGGTCTGTTCATATTAAAATTCGGTATTAAATCTTCCTCGTCTTCATCACCCATAGGAAGAATCATCCCTTCCGGAACAAAACGTGGTTTATCCTCTTTTTGTTCAGATGCCTCATTTTTCTCTTCTTTTACTACTTCAACTTCAGTCTCGTTTTTCTCGTCTTCCTTTTCTTCCTTTTCTTGCTCGTCTTCCTCTTCTTCCTCGTCGTCATCGATTTCTTCTACATACTCTTCACCTTCAACATATGCAAAGCATGTGGCGCCGCAGCTAATAAGAATTACAAATGCAGTAATTATCATAACCTCAGTATTTGCTACAGTATCACCAAGAAAGACAGAAGCTACAACCAAAAGTACCGAAAACATCAACCAGGGTGTAATTTTCTCTGCCCTGTCCTTTGCAAAATACAAAACTGCAGGAACAAAAGCAAATGTAAGTATAGCCAGAGCAAAATAAGTATTCGGTAATGAATCCTTTATCATAAGGAGCCAGGAGTTATCGTTATAACCATAAAACTTCCATGTCCAATGATAATAGGTATCCTGAATGCTATTCGGTCCGCCAACATAAATCAATGCTCCGATAAATGCAGCAACCCCCGACAATAGCAGTAATATCTCATTTAAACAAATATTAAAGGTCTCCCCGCACATGTCGGCAAGTTCCCAGGCTGCCAGAAGAAAAACAATAACAATAGCACTGGCAGCTTCAATATAAACCATGAAACCAATCAAAGCACCAATGAGGATACTGAATATCTTGTAAAACTTGCGAGTCCCTATCGTGGTCTCAAATCCTCTGACATAGAGCACAACAAGCATCGTTTCCATTACTACCGCAGTAATAACAAGCTGCTTGGAATCAACATTCAGCAAGGAATAACCAAAAGACGGAATTCCTGCAGCCGCGCCTGCACAAGCTATAGCCGGAACCATGCCAAGGCTGGCTCTTATAGCTATATACAGAAATAAAACCATAAGAATTCTCAAAAAAAGATTCACAGAAGATACAATAGAAAGAGAATTCCCAAGAAAACTCATTATTACTCTGAGAACACCTACATAAGCAGCGTCTGCAAATCCTAAGCCAAATGTCCCCTCACCCGATATTGCCACTACAGCACTATCGTATAATTCAATATTTCCCGAAAAATCATTTACAAGTAAAGAAAATCTGTTAAATGTAAAGAAAGCAATAACAGCAATTGCCATCGGCACAAGAATCTCAAGCCATGCCGGCTTTTTCCATTCTTTTACACTTTCATTAACCTTATTGCCGATAAAGCTTGCGATTTTCCCAATAATATATGCCGCAATCAGACATACAGCCAAAGCGCCTCCTGCGACAATATATCTGTCATAAGCAGGAAAAAGCCCCGAGACAAAGCCGGTAACTCCTATGGCAAAAATCATTCCCACTAAATAAATCACCCAGACACAAATTCCTATCCATGTCTTTCTAAGCTTCATCTCAAGGCCTCCCCATAATTTTTTTATTTTCCCCTCAGCCGTCACCTTATGTGAAGGCATCTTTAGCTATACTGATAGCATAAGTAAAGAATAGAACTTTATTCTGCAGCGCTGTCATCCCAGTTATGATAAACAGCCTGAACATCATCATCCTCATCCAGAATATCAAGAATTCTCTGAATGCGTTTAACGTTCTCTTCGTCTGTTACCTCAACATAATTCTGAGGAATCATTGTAATTTCAGCAGAAGCCGTAGCTATTTTTTCCTTATCAAGTGCTTCCACAACGCCCTGGAATGCATCAGGTGTTGTAAGAATCTCAAAGCTGTCCTCTTCTTCATTAAAATCATCAGCACCTGCATCAAGAACGAGCATCATAAGGTCATCAGAGCCCATAGAACACTCTTCTTTATCAATAAGGATCTGACCCTTTCTATCAAACATATATGATACACAGCCCTGAGTACCAATATTACCATTGCCCTTTGAAAAGGCAGCTCTTACATTAGCAGCTGTACGATTGGCATTATCTGTAAGTGTATCAACGATAATAGCTGTACCACCCGGTCCATATCCTTCGTATGTAAGATTCTGGTAATCGACGCTTCCGTCTGCACCTGCAGCCTTCTTGATACCACGCTCAATTGTGTCATTAGGCATGTTGTTTGCTTTTGCCTTTGCAATAACCTGAGCAAGCTTGAAGTTATTTGACGGATCAGGGCCGCCCTCCTTAACTGCAACTGCGATCTCACGTCCTATAACGGTGAAAATCTTACCTTTTGCAGCGTCGTTCTTCTCCTTCTTATGTTTGATGTTGGCAAATTTTGAATGTCCTGACATTTTATCCTCCTAAAAAATACATTTTAATTTTCTTTATTTTCCTGATCGTCTCCGGCATCATCAGACTTGTTTTGATCAAGTCTTTTTACCAAAACGCTTTGGATCATGTGGTTTTTAACTGAGAGAATCTTGAAGGAATATCCTTCTATCTCTGCTGTGAAGTCTTCTCCCTCTTCGGGTATTCTGTCGAGCTTGGAAATCAGCAAACCATTCACGGTCTCGAAATTAGCATCCTCAAACTCAATTCCAAATCTTTCTTCCAAATCCTCAAGGGGTGTTTTGCCCTCTATTATAAATTCATCCTTGTTTGATGTGGCCTCGATGTAATCTTCATCTTCATCATACTCGTCCATGATATTACCGACAATTTCCTCAATTATGTCTTCCATCGACACAAGGCCTGCCGTCTGCCCATACTCGTCAATAACTATAACCATCTGTGTTTTTGACTTTTGCATGTCATGAAAAAGACTGTCAATATTTCTGGTCTCCGGAACATTTCTCGGAGATCTCAATAAGCCTCTTGTCTTTCTTAGAGGTGTATCATCATCAGTATGCTCAGAAAGCTTTTTCATAGCATCTCTTATATGTAGTATACCAATTATATGATCAATATTATCAATGTATACCGGGAAACGGCTGTTATTCTTCTCGAGCATGAAATCTACAGCTTCCTTAAGTGTAGTACTTCCATCGATACAAACCATAGCCTTTCTGTTGGTCATTATATCCTGAGCCTGCTTATCCGAAAACTCAAATATGTTAGAAATCATATCGGCCTCAGAATCCTGAAGAACTCCCTGTTCCTGCCCCTCGGAAACCATTGATTTGATCTCTTCCTCAGTAACATCGTTATCATCTGCATCCCAATGAAATCCGAATATTCTGAGGATCCCCATAGCTGTGAGGCGTATAAGTCCGGTAAAAGGACTAAAAAATCTAATTATAAGTGTTATGGCGCCAACTCCAAAATAAGCCCATTTTTCAGGATATCTTGTCCCCAGCTTCCTCGGTATGAGAACCCCTATTGTAAGAACAACATACATAAGGATCATAACAGCAAGTATATATGAAAAGACCTGAACTACAACTGTACTCTTGATAAAGCCGCTAAGCAAGCTGTATGTAAAGCCACTTAATGCCCTGATATATATGACACCAAGCAGCATATTGATCAGAAGTGTCAGCAGCTGGATTGTATTTATATATCGTCCGGGAAATTCAAGTATCTCCTCCAGTCTCTCTGCTGTCCTTTTTTCTCTTATCTGAAGCGGTGATGGATTATCGTCGTCTTTGTCCGATCCCAGTTTAAGATCATCCGGTTTAAGATTCTCAATTGCAGCCCCAAATCCATAGCAGAGCATATCAATGAGAATTACAATGACAAATATCAATATAAAAGCAGTGGCAGTAGGCCCACCATCGTCCATTTATGTTCATCTCCTTTACCGTAAAAAATCGCAAAAAGCGTCAAAATAAAATATAGCATTTTGCTGACATACAGTCAAGAAACCGCACTTGTCATCGTTTTTTCGTTAAGTTAAAATAAATACATGATTTCAATAATTTTTGAATTCCTCACACGAGGACTAATATGGATAATAAAATGCATATTTGATATGATTCTGTTTTTCCTTAGGCAGCTCTTTAGATTATTACGATTGTTTTTGGTGCTGCTACCGGCCACAGCTATAGTATATAGCTGTTTTTTTCTTATACTGATAATAGAGATTTTCGCAGGTGAGAATGTAATTTCATCACTTTTTCCCATACATATTGATTCAACAGAAGTTAAAGAACTCATAACCGGTACTCTTACGGGATATATTTCTTTGCTTTCAGAGTATAGTGGGACTCTTATGTATTTTCTTTTATTTCTCATAATGCTTATACTTGCAGTTCCATTATTCCTGACTTTTGTCGGTGTTGGCACTTTTGTATATGTAGGGAAAATACTAACTGTTCCGCTACTTATTGATGCAGGCTTATACCTTATCAGATGTATCGTTACAGGAAAAACACCCTTTGATATAATCTCTTCCAGGTACAGAGTTCTGTTTCCGCGAAGCGGCAGAAAACTGAATGAGCGAAGCTATAATCGATGGCTCAGCCGTCATCATGATGATTTTGAAAACGATACCTTTGGCAAGAAGACTCAGCGAAGCCCTCTTGATGAATTCTATGCCGATGAATACGATGATGAAGCTCCGGATTATGATGAGGATTATGATGAAGACTATGATGATTATTATGATGAAGATAATGAATATGGATATGATGAAGATAGTGAATATGAGTATGATGAAAACTACTTAGAGGATAATTACTACGAAGATGATTCCCGTAAAGAACACCCCCGAAAGTCTACTGATATCGAAAATTTCAATTTTTTTGCAGGATGTTCTTCCTTAGAATCTGCCACAAAGAAATACAAAACACTTGTTAAGCTCTATCACCCGGACAATATGGATGGTGACACGTCTGCCCTTCAGGAGATAAATGTACAATATCAGGAAATCAAAAAACGGCTCAGTTGAGCCGTTTTTTAATCGATTATACTTCAAATGCACGAAGCATTTTTCCATCCTTGTAATATAGCCTCGGTACTCTATGGTTAAGATTACAGGTAAGCTCATAATTGAATCTGCCGCTAAGGTCGCCAAGCTCCTCCACCGTAATCTTCTCAACATTGGAATCACCAAATGATGTATCCGCCTGTCCTATAAGAATAACTTCATCACCCTCTCTGGCGTTGGGTATTGCAGTAACATCAACCATAAACTGATCCATGCAAACGCGTCCGAGAATTCTTGCTTTCTCACCATGAATAAGCACGTACCCTCTTCCACATGAAAGGCTTCTCGGATAGCCATCACCATAGCCCACGGGAATTGTTGCTACTCTCATCCTTCTTTCGGAAATAAAAGTACCACCATAACTTACCGGGGTATTATCAGGAATATCCTTTATAAACGATATATGGCTATACAATGAAATTGCAGGCTTTATCTCTATTTTATCTCTGCTTACTTCCGCTGAAGGCCACATTCCATACATTGTAACGCCGCATCTGACCATATCCATATGTGCCTCAGGCATATCAATTATGCTTGCGCTATTCGCACAATGTACAACAGGAATTTTACAGTCATTGTCTTTTTCCACTTTTGTAATAAAGCTGTCAAATTCCTTAAATCTGGCACGTGCATCTGTAAGATCCGCCTCATCTGCCCTGGCAAAATGAGTAAAAATACCCTCAACCTCTATACCATCGGTAGAAAGTGCAGTTTTTACAAAATTCTCTCCATCATTATCGGTTCTGACTCCAATCCTGCTCATTCCGCAATCTACAGCGATATGTACATGGAAGATTTCACTGCCTCCCTGAGCTCTGCGCTTTTTTACCCGCTCAGAAAGATGTTTTAACATATCATACCTGAAAACTGCAGGTCTTATATTTTCCCTGAGCATTCGTTCATAGGCATAGGGAAATGTATACCCAAGCACAACTATCGGCTTACTTATGCCATTTTCTCTAAGCTCAAAAGCCTCTTCAGCTGTTGCTGTGGCAAATCCCCATATATAAGCGTTGTTTTGAAGTACTCTGGCGATCGGTACTGCCCCAAATCCATACCCGTCTGTCTTTACAACTGCCAGCATTTTTGTGTTTCTCGGAAGAGAATTATACATATTCTCAACATTTTGAGAAATCGCATCCAAATCTATTTTTGCATAAACCCTTGAAAATTCATCAAGCATCTCTATATAGCCTCTTTTTTACAATGTTTTTCCGGAAAAAATGTCCTTAAGACTTCCTGATATATCTCTTGCAGTCATTCCCTGTCTTCCATTTTTTAAGGCTGCCATATCCCCTGCTACTCCATGCAGGTATGCTCCTGCCACAGCTGCTTCAAATGGACATGAAAAGCCTGAAAGTACCAGCGCACCAAGAAGTCCTGCAAGCACATCACCACTTCCGGCAGTGGCCATTCCGTCATTACCGCTTAGATTGATAAAATTACGTTCTCCATCGGTAATAACACTTCTGGCATCCTTACATATAATACTCGCATGAAATTCTTTTGCAAGTTTTATTGCTTCTTTTATCAGACACACACGACAATCGTGTATATTCTTCTTAATAAGTCTCGAAAATTCGGCAAGATGAGGTGTCATTATTATTTCCGCTTTATATTCACAAACGAGTTTTCTTATGTCATCATTCTCGGAAATTATATTGAGAGCATCCGCATCAAGCACCAGTGTATTCTTCGAGTTCTCCAGTATAAGTTTCAATATCTCCCTTCCGGAATTACCTGTACCGATTCCCGGTCCGCAAACAACAGCATCTGACCATTCCAGTGCCTTTAACAGCATTTCCTTATATTCTGAGAGTTCCTTATCCATTCCGCCTTCAAAGGCTTCCTCTGAATAAATGTCAGTCATTGCTTCAGGCAGAAGTGTCTGGATTGCAGAGAGATTAGTTTTTTCGGTAAATACTCTGACCATGCCTGCACCGCTTCTAAGGCAGCTCTCAGCAGCCATAATACATGCACCGCTGATTTTTCTGCTACCTGCAGCTATAAGTACCTTCCCGAAAGAGCCTTTGTTACCTGCAGGATTTCTTGGCGGCAGCAGCATGTTTGAAATATCATTATTATCTTCTATATCAAGATATTTAAACGATGGTACTTCTTCGAGGAATCCGGCTTCTGTAATACCAATATTAACTATATGGATGATACCGGTATGTGATGCCCCCGGATAAAAAGCACAACCCATCTTAAGAAAGCCGAACGTCACTGTCTCATCAGCACATATTGCATGTCCCTGAACCTGTCCGGTGTCTGCATCTATACCGGTAGGAATATCCGCAGCTATTACATGAGGGGTCTTATCCTCATCATCCTCTTTTGCATAATTAATCTCACAGACAGCTGTAAGATAATCCCCCTGAAGATTTCTGGTACATCCAATACCCAGCATCGCATCAACAATAACATCGCTTTTCTTAATCTCAGCGTTAATCTTCGATGCATCAAAATCAATAACGTTTACTCCATAGGAAAGTGCAATCCTCAGCTGTGAATTGCAGGCGACAGTCCTCCTTGCCCCGATTCCTTTATCATGAAGGCTGTGATTACAAAGAACCAGTGTCACCCTAATTCCTTCCTGATGAAGAATTCTCGCAGCAGCAATACCATCACCACCATTATTTCCATTCCCTGCAAATATAAGAACCTGTCCTGATGCAGGAAGGGCTTTTTTTACATATTTGCATAGAGAAAGCGCTGCCCTTTCCATCAGTACATCCTGAGGTATTCCAAAGTGATCTATTGTGGTCTGATCACACCTTTTCATTTCGGCAGCGCTAACAACATATTTTGAATTTTTATCAACTATCGGTAAATTTTTCATCTTCAATAATTATCCCATCACGTTCTTTCATACCTGGTTTCATTATCGGATGTCTTCTCTCAGGGTCATACTTTAAATCAAATAAGTCTATGACCTCAGGTCCGAAAATTGTATGCATATAAGAGTAGACATTAAAATTCTCTATCTCCTTTTCCTGCAATCTTATGACATTCTTCTTCAGCTTTATCCGAACCTGTGAAACCCATTCATCAATAGCATCAATCTCTAAAGTATTGTCATGCATCCTCTTATAAAAAAGATTCATAGTCTCAACCATAAGCTGATAGTTAACCTGATAGATCTCTCTTGGAAGTCCAAGCATGCTGTCTTCACAGTCCTCTATCTTCTCATTACATTCTTTTATAAGACGAGTATGATCATCAATCTCTGCTTCTATTTTTTTTCGCTGCTTGGGATTCTTATCCGCGTCATCCCTAAGAACAACTATTTCACCAAGAAGTTTCTTCTTAAGCCTTTTAACATCCTTAATTTTCTCCCTGGTTTTTTCCTGCTTAGCAACAAGCTTAATAAGCTCAGCCTCCAGCTGCTTTATTTTTGCAGTCTTTGGGCTAAGTAAAAAAAGATCTTGCCATTTTTGATCCTTGAAAAGAATTGGGACATCCTTTCCAACGAGCGCATCGGAATAAGTATTATTATCCTTCGCCATATTGGCTCCCTCATAATGGAACTAGAATTTCTCTTTAGGAAATTCATGCGCTGAGTCATTTCAGATTATGTGCTTTTTCATATCTTTCGATACTATAGGAGAGCTTCATCAGTGAGTCAGACAGATGAACATTCTCTACCTGTACATAATCCGGCAGTTCCAGATCCACATGCGCAAAATTCCATATTGCCTTTATTCCGCACGCAACAAGCTTATCCGCCATGGGGACAGCCTGATCCTTTGGAATCGCGAGAACTGCTATTTCAATTTTATTGTCCCTAACAAACTTTTCAATTTCCTCCACTGGTCTGATTTCAATATCCCTGATTTTCTTTCCATGAAGATCAGGATTTAAATCAAATGCCCCTTTAAAAATAAATCCCCTGTTAAAAAAATTATTGTAACCCGATAATGCCTGTCCAAGATGCCCTGCTCCAATAATAATAAGAGTGTGCTCTTTGCCCAGCCCTAAAATCTTGCCAATCTCATCATAAAGATATTCAACATTATACCCGTAGCCCTGCTGTCCAAAACCGCCAAAATTATTAAAATCCTGCCTTATCTGAGAAGCAGTAACCTTCATGATATCGCTTAATTCCTGGGAAGATATACGCGTAATCCCCTGATCCTTGAGTTCACCAAGATATCTGAAATAACGCGGTAAACGACTTATCACTGCCTGAGAAATCTCTTTCCTCGTCATATTTCCTCCAAATTTGAGTACGCCGAATTTATTATGTATTTTTGTATTTAGCTCTGAAAATTCGGCTAACTTTAATTATACTATCTGTTAAAATTTAGTCAATGTGTTAAATTGACTATACAACATCATTTTTTGCAAATTTAATAATTGTGAAAAAACGTTTCATTATGGGCTTTCCGGGATGAAAAATAATTTCGAAAATGTACATATTTAGCTTTTCTTTAATAATAAGTTTATGATTTGTTTCGAATTGGCAGATATAATACTTATAGCTTCGTATGTACATTTTTAGAAGTTAAGAGGTTAAAAAATATGGGAATGTCTATCGGAGGAATAAACGGATATAATGTTTATCAGACACAGCCGATGAATATGGCCCTGTCAAATCAGGCGCCTGTTTCAGATGTTTACAACAAACATAAGGCTGTAGGTGATATCTCTACCGTTGCCCCTGTGGTATATCCAAACGCCCAGGAAGTAAAGGTTGGTGAAGTTGCAAGCACTGATGGCAAAGATGAAGCCCTTAAGGTCAGTCAGCAGTACAACAACATTGCTTCCAAATTTGGAAATGCTACTGTAGGATATGGCAGAGATATGGCTGCTTATACCTATGGACAGATCGGTAGCTCATTTGATGCATTTGCCTGATATTATTACGAAATAATATGCCCCTGATATATATATTCATCTTCAAACTCGTTGCCACAGGCATAATCGTTTGAATCTGAATATATATCCGGGGCTTTTTTAATAAAAATACTTACTCGCTGAGATCGGCCCATTCATCGTATAGGGCGCTTAATCTTTCCTCATTTTGCGTAAGCTCATCAGATAGTTTACGCACCTTTGCAAGATCTGTAGCGACCTCAGGATCTGAAAGTTCAGCATTTATTTTTTCATTTCTCTCTTCCAGCTTTGCAATTTCTTCTTCGCATTTTTTCAGAGCAGCTTCCTGTTTTCTTTTCTTGGCAGCTTCTTCCTTTTGAGCTTTCCAATCCGCAGCTCCTGAACCTGAATTATCAGATACCGCATTATTGTTCCCAGCCAGCTTACCAAAGGAATTCCCTGATGCTGCTGAAGCACTGTCCATACCAATGCCTCGGCCAAAGGATGAAGCATTACCGCTTTCGGCAAGAACTCTGTTCGTCTGCTCCTCACAATGCTCCAGATAATAATCGTAATTACCTAAATAATTAATCATTCTGCCGTGTGTAAGATCAAGTATTCTTGTGGCAGTTCTATTGATAAAGTAACGGTCATGGCTCACGTACAGAACAGTTCCTTCATAACCGGATAATGCATCCTCAAGAATTTCTTTACTTGTAATATCCAAGTGGTTTGTAGGCTCATCAAGAATAAGGAAATTGGCATCCGATAGCATTAACTTTGCCAGCGATACTCTTCCCTTCTCACCACCGGAAAGGTCTCCTATTCTCTTAAATACATCATCTCCGGTAAAAAGAAATGCTGCAAGAGTATTCCTGATCTCTGTATTATTCATTGACGGATAAGCATCTGAAAGCTCTTCAAATAAGCTTTTCTCATCATGCAATACCTGATGTTCCTGATCATAATACCCGATATGGACCTTAACACCTAAAGTAATCTCACCGGAATCAAGCGTCTCCATACCATTTATAATTTTCAGCATAGTAGTCTTACCGGTTCCATTATCTCCGATAATTGCTACCTTTTCACCACGTTTAATGTCAAAGCTGATGTTCTCAAACAGCTTTTCATTTCCAAAGGATTTTGAAATAGTATCAACATGCATGACATCATTTCCGCTTACACATGAAGGTGTAAGTGTAATGCGCATGTCGTCACGTACCTCGGTAGGTTTTTCAAGCCTCTCAATCTTATCAAGCATCTTCTCACGGCTCTCGGCGCGCTTAATGCTCTTCTCACGATTGAACTGCTTTAATTTATCAATTACCTCTTCCTGATGCTTTATTTCAGCCTGCTGATTGAGATATGCTTTCAGCTTTGCTGCTCTTATCTGTTCACGCTTTTTTGCATAGGCAGTGTAATTACCCAGATATACATCTGCACTTGTCTGATCGATTTCAATCACCTTCTGCGCTATCCTGTCAAGGAAATATCTGTCGTGAGAAACAATAAGAACCGCTCCCTTATAATTCATAAGATAGCCTTCAAGCCATTTTATGGAGTTCATATCAAGATGGTTTGTAGGCTCATCGAGAATTATCAGATCCGGACTCTGCAAAAGCAGTTTTCCAAGAGCCACTCTGGTCTTCTGACCTCCGGACAAGGTAGAAATTCTCTTATCAAATTCCTCCTCAGTAAAACCCAGACCCTTGGCAACACCAACAACCTCGCTTTCCCAGGCATATCCATTCTTTAGCTGAAACTCATGATTCATCTGAGCATAGCGTTCCATAAGCCTGTCCAGATCATCTCCTCTAAGGACATCCATCTGGGCTTCAGCTTTTCGTATTTCCTTTTCAAGCTCAATGACATCTCTCTTCATCTCACGAAGTTCTTCGTAAATACTATGAGCACTGTCAATGTTCTGATTCTGAGCAAGATATCCAACAGTGGTGTCCTTAGATAAGGTGACAGTTCCGGTATCAGGAGCAAGTTCTCCTATAAGCATCCTGATAAGAGTAGTCTTACCTGCGCCATTAATACCTACAATAGCAGCCTTTTCATTATCCTCTATATGAAAAGAAACTCCTTTTAAAATATCCTTACCATCAAATGATTTCGATAAGTCATGACAATTTAAAATCATAAAAATTCTCCGTCGTAGAATCAAATCCTACATAAACACGGAAATCTCCTTCTTCACTTTCAAACTTATTGTTTATAGTCCAGAACCTAAGCATTTCTTCATTTATTTCAAAACTTACATCCTTAGACTCTCCGGGAAGTAATCTTACCTTTTTAAAGCCTTTAAGTTCCTTCACCGGGCGAACTCTGCTGCTGACAAGATCCCTTATGTACAACTGCACTGTCTGTGTTGCCGCTACAACACCTGTATTTGTTACCTTTACGGTTACGTTTATCTTATCTGCACCTGTAGCATTTTCGCCTTTTTTCAGTACATCATTATCAGATACCGGCTTGGAAATGTCAAAGCTTGAGTATGTAAGACCATAGCCAAAAGGATATCTTGCTTCATTTGGGCAGTCAAGATATCTTGTTGTGAAGTTTGTTACACCCTCTGTCGGCTTGGGTCTTCCTGTAGCAAAAACATTATAATGTATAGGTGCCTGTCCTACAGCCCACGGAAAACTCATAGGTAGTTTACCTGATGGTGAAAATTCTCCTGAAAGGACATCCCATATACCGTGTCCACCCTCTGTTCCGGGGCGCCAGCATATCAAAAGAGCATCCGATAAATCCGGTATACATTCAAGGTCGAGTGGTCTTCCGGTAAATATCAGTGTTACCAGTTTTTTTGCTCTTCTTCTGATTTCATAGAATAATTCCATCTGAATATCAGGCAGCATAATATTCGTGCGACTTGTAGACTCACCGGATTGGCCGATGTCTTCGCCGAGGCATAAAACAACTGTGTCTGCCCATTCAGCCACTTCTATTGCCTCATTTAACAGTTTTTCATTTTCTTCATCGAGGCTTTCGTTATGATACTCGCCAAAGCCAAGAACCGTATCGTTATCAAGTATTGTACTTCCCTTTGCAACACGTACTATTTTTTTATTAAGGCCTCCAAGTCCGCCTCCCTGATTCATACCAAGGAAAAGACTGACATCTTTGCTTTCACCTGCTGCTTCCATAACAGTCACTGTCTTTTCCGGATCCAGAGAAAGAGCCCATGAGCTGTGCAGGTTTTTACAGGAAGCATATGGTCCGATAAGGGCAATATTACCATCCCTCAAAGGAAGTGTCTCCTCATTGTTTTTAAGAAGGACAAGGGATTTTCTGACTGCGTCCCTCGCTATTTCTCTACTCTCTTTAGAAAGTGTTATCGCTTCATATCTTTCCTTAGATGCTCCGTGATAAGGATCCTCAAAAAGTCCAAGATCATTCTTCAAATTGAGGATTCTAAGAACAGCTTCATCCAGAAGCTCTCCGTCAACCTTGCCATCTTCTATAAGCGAAGCAAGATTGGCAGCATAGCTTTCCGTGCACATATCAATGTCTACACCCGCTTCAATTGCAAGCTTTGCTGCTTCCTTCAAATCCTTGGCAAATCCCCAGGGAACCATTTCGCCAATAGCACCCCAGTCTGAAATAAGTACGCCATCAAAGTTCATTTCTTTTCTGAGGATATCTCTCATAAGCCACTTATTTCCTGAGGAAGGAATACCATTCAAGGTATTAAAGGAAGTCATTACAAGCTTAGCTCCCGCACTTATAGCCTTGTCATAACCTTTAAGATATTGATCTCTCAAGGTATACTCTGAAAGTTCAACGCTGTTATAATCTCTTCCTGCTTCAGAAGCTCCGTAGCCTGCAAAATGCTTTACGCATGCAGCAACGTGCTCCTTATCGGCAACAGATTCGCCCTGATAGCCTCTAACCATAGCAGATGCCATCTCTCCATTGAGATACGGATCTTCTCCTGTTGATTCCATAACTCTTCCCCATCTTGCATCTCTTACAAGATCAACCATAGGTGAAAATGTTACCTGAATACCGTCCGCTGCTGCTTCTTTTGCCTGTATTTCTGCTCCCTTTCTGGAAATCTCAGGTTCAAAGGTTGCTCCCTGTCCAAGAGGGCACGGAAAAACAGTGTCATGTCCGTGAATAACATCCAGCATGAATAAAAGAGGAATATGATGAGGCTGTCCTGCCATATATTCATCCTGAATTGCTTTTACTTTTTCAGCTCCCCTGATACCCAATACACTTCCGGCAAGTTTCTTTAATTTGTCAAAAGATGCTTCATCCGCAATTCCCGTCACAGCAAAATCCGATTCAAAGGCCGATCCCGGAAGCTGTACAAGCTGCATAATTTTTTCCTCAGGTGTCATGTCATTCAATAACGCAAGTAAATCTTCTTTTTTCATTCGCTGCCTCTCCTCTTTTGTAAATGCGTAGTTGTTTCCTGTTATTTATTCTACTTCTATACCAAAGAAATCCTTCACTGCCAGATACCATAAGCCAAAGGTATTATCATCGTACATTGTAGAACTATATTCCGTTTTTCCATTGTTAAAATAAAACTTCTTGTTTGCTGCATCCGATACCCAGATATCATCCTTCCCATATGCATTAATCTTATAGGAATAAAGGTTACGGTTGTTATTAGGTATGCGTACTGCCTCTAATCTTACCGGAGTATCATGGAACTGATTTGATACTGTCGACGCATAAATCATAGATATGGCAAAAGCCTGCTCATCTGTACATAAGGATGGATCGACGAGATATATGGAAAGAAGGTCATAGTAGAAATCACGGTTAAGGGTTCTTCCCTTCTCCAGTACCTTGTTGTCAACGTAGTCTGCATATTCACCTGCTGTGATGCCATTATAAATAACTGTATCCGCATTTACTGTCCCATTTGGAACAACATAGGCTGCATCACCGTCATTTGCATAGCTTGCTAATGAATAACTTGTAAAACTAAGATTTTTATACCCATAAAAAGGATCCTCAGAATTACCGACTGTAGTATCGCTTACACTATTACCAGTCTCTACCGGAGAATCTGGCTCCTCAGGTTCAGAATATGTATTTTCACCAGGCGCGCTCAATCCTGAATTATTACCTGTACCTGCCTGCACCGCTTCCTGCATAAGTCCATAGATAAAATAGCCTGACCAGGATAATATTCCAATAAAGAAAACCGTCAAGAGTGCTATAACCAATACAAGGCCTTTATGTGACTTTTTCGGAGCAGCTACTCCCATACCATTCTGATATGTATAATTAACCTGAGATTGAGGTACCATCCTCTGTCCAAGATCCGGCGCCTTTGTACCGCAGGATGTGCAGTAAAGATGCCCTTTCATTATCTCAGTCCCACAATTTGTGCAAAACATTTTTCATTCCTCCATACCAAATAACAAATTATTATTCAGAAATTATCTGTTTCCAGCATATTTATCCCATCTGTCATCCCTGATTATACCATTCCAATTAAGTCCATATCCGAAATCATATGTATTGCCTACAGAATCGGTATAAGGCTCATAATCAAAAGGCACATCCTCAAAATGCTTTTCAACAGTACTCATATCCTTCGGAAGCTGAACAGGAAGTAGTCCGGAAGGCTCAGCCTTACCACTCACAATACTAAGTACGGCCCCTGTCTCAACACCAAAATTTACCAATATGGCATCAGCATATTTTTCATATTCTGAAACCATACATGGATTATTCATTCTTACGGAAACTATAACAGGCTTATCCCCCATCTGTTTTCTTGCCTTTATCACAAGGTCAAGATCACTTTCATTTGCTGCCTTGTTTGACTTTCCTTTATAGCTTCTGTTTGTAAAGTCTTCTCTGAAATCCCCGCCTGCTATACTGGTTTCTCTTGCATCGTCAGCAGTATAGCTTCTGTACTGAAGCATAACAGGTCTGTAGCCAGTCTCCTCAGTATAGCCATCACTTATAGGACTCTCAATGAAACAGATAGCCATATCTGCATCCTGCGGATTATCTGTAATCTCAAAGTATTCGGATACATCTTCGGGATTAACCCCCGGTATATCAAT